>Ga0265327_10000220_pt1 | contig 115886 bp, 84 predicted proteins | sample 41621metaG_FD_202089 | JGI IMG/M metagenome (GOLD analysis project Ga0265327, IMG submission 202089) | Rhizosphere microbial communities from Carex aquatilis grown in University of Washington, Seatle, WA, United States - 4-16-21 metaG | ecosystem: Host-associated > Plants > Roots > Rhizosphere... | reverse complement strand
GCCCGCTTGGGCCGCGCGCCCAAAGTGGCGAGATAGGCGCGGGCGGCCTCGGCCGGTCCGGGATAGTCGCCGCAGCGAAGCACCATGGTCTCGACCGGGGCCTCGCCCCGGTTGACCAGCGCGAAGCGGACATGGGTTCCGCCGATATCGGCGATCAGGGCCGGTCCATCGCTCATCGTCGCCCTCTCAGATCGCCGCCGGGCGCTTGCCCGCCGGTTGAGCGATCACCCCCTCGTAAAGAGCGAGGTAGCGCTCGGCCGAACGCTTCCAGCTGAAATCCTGGGCGATGCCGGCGGCCTGAATGCGCCGCCAATTGTCCTTCTGGCGGAAGAGTTCAGTGGCGCGCTCGATGCACCACTGGAAGGCGCCGACATTGGCGTGCTCGAAGACGAAGCCCGTCGCCGTCCCGGTCATCAGGCTGTCGTAGCTGGTGTCGGCGACGGTGTCGGCCAGGCCGCCGACGGCGTGGGCGACCGGCACGGTGGCGTAACGGAAAGCGTAGAACTGGGTCAGCCCGCAGGGCTCGGAGCGCGACGGCAACAGCAGCATGTCGCCCGCCGCCATCAGCCGATGGGCCAGCGCTTCGGAATAGCCGATATGGACGGCCACTTGGCGCGGATGGTTGGCGGCGGCGGCCAGGAACGCCTCCTCCAGCAAGCGGTCGCCGGCGCCGACCACGGCCAACTGGCCGCCTTGGCGCAGGATCGCCGGCAGCACTTCCAGCACCAGATCCATGCCCTTGATATCGGCCAGGCGACTGACCACCACCATGAGCGGCGCGTCGGCGTCGACGGCAAGCCCCAATTCGGCCTGCAACGCGGCCTTGCCGGCGGCCTTACCGGCGATGAAATCGGCGGGGGTAAAGCGTTGGGCCAGCATCGTGTCCTCGGCCGGGTTCCACACACCGTAATCGGCGCCGTTGAGGATGCCCGACAGGTCGGTCGAACGCTCGGCCAGCAGCCCCTCCATGCCGCAGCCGAAAGGCGCCGCTTGGATTTCCTTGGCGTAGCGCCGGCTAACGGTGGTGATGCGGTCGCTGTAAAAGAGCCCCGCCTTCAGAAACGAAACCGCGTCGTAATATTCCAGCCCATCGATCTGGTACATCTCCCACGGCAGGCCGAGACGCGGCAGCCAATCCTTGGTCACCAGCCCCTGATAGGCGATGTTGTGGATGGTGAACAGCGTTCCCGGCCGCTCCGCCGGCTTCCAGGCGTTCAGATACGCCGCCGCCAGACCAGTCTGCCAGTCGTTGGCGTGGAGAACGTGGGGGCGCCACTTGAGCGGGCTGGCCTCGGTCGACAAGGTCGCCGCCGCCCACGACAGCAGCCCGAAACGCTGGGCATTGTCGGCGTATTCGGCGCCGCTGGCGTCCAGATAGGGGCCACCGGACCGGGCGTAGAGGAAGGGACAGTCGATCAGCCAGACCGGGACGCCGGAACCGGGCAGCTTGGCCGAGATCAGGTTGGCGTCGGCGCCGACGCCCAGCGGGTCGCCCAGACTGGCGACCTGCCGCTTGCCCTCGGCGGCGTCGAGCGCGGCGGGATATCCGGGAAGCAGCACCCGAACATCGACTCCGATCTCTCCCAGCGCCGCGGGAAGCGCACCGGAAACATCGGCAAGTCCGCCGGTCTTGATCAGCGGAAACACTTCCGAGGAAGCGAACAGCACGCGCATGGAGCCACCCGTTCGGATAATTGCCTGGCGTAAGCTGAGAGCCTAGCCCAAGGCGGCCCACAGCGGAAGGTGCTTCCGCCAGGAGCCAGCCAATCGGACAAGGCATGCGAAATCGTGCCGCCAGTTGTTGTGCGGGTGGATAAGATATGGCACGGTCCGAAAAGACGCCCGATCTAGGATGGGTGTACATAAATCAGTAATGCCGAAAAGAGGTGGCTGATGTACGAGTCGGGTGAACGTTCCGCGAATTTCGACCTGGAAGTGAACGAACGCCTGCGCCGCACGCTGGCGCTGGTTCTGGCCGGTGGCCGCGGCTCGCGCCTGAAGGCGCTGACCGATTGGCACGCCAAGCCCGCCGTTCCGTTCGCCGGAAAGCTGCGCATCATCGACTTCACCTTGTCGAACTGCATCAATTCGGGCATCCGCCGCATCGGCATCCTTACCCAATACAAGGCGCACTCGCTGCTCCAACACATCCAGCGGGGATGGAGTTTTCTGAGGGGCGAGTTCAACGAGTTCATCGAGATACTTCCGGCGCAGCAGCGCACCGATGGTGAAAACTGGTACAAGGGCACCGCCGACGCCATTTTCCAGAACCTCGACATCATTCGCGCCCACAAGCCGGAATACGTCCTCGTCCTGGCCGGCGACCACATCTACAAGATGGATTACGGCCGCATGCTGGGCCTGCACATGGCGCGCGAGGCGATGGTCACCATCGCCTGCCTGGAAGTGCCGCTGGAAGAGGCCAAGGGCTTTGGCGTCATCGCCGTCGACGAGGAGGACAACATCGTCCGCTTCGACGAGAAGCCCGAGAATCCCCGGCCGATTCCCGGCAAGCCCGACGTGGCGCTGGCCAGCATGGGCATCTACATCTTCAACGCCCAGTTCCTCTACGACCAGTTGATCAAGGATTCCGAGAACCCCCTGACCGAACACGATTTCGGCAAGAACATCATTCCGAATCTGGTCGGCAAGGTCCGCATGATCGCCCACCGTTTCCAGGATTCCTGCGTCATGCACGAGGGCGCCAAGGAGCATTACTGGCGCGACGTCGGCACCATCGACGCCTATTGGGAAGCCAATATCGACCTCACCACGGTGACGCCGGCGCTCAACCTCTACGACGAGAACTGGCCGATCTGGACCTATCAGGCGCAGCTGCCGCCGGCGAAGTTCGTCTTCGACGCCGACAACCGACGCGGCCTGGCGGTGGATTCGCTGGTGTCGGGCGGCGACATCATCTCGGGCGCCACCGTGCGCCGGTCACTGTTGTTCTCCAACGTGCGCGTCAACAGCTATTGCCTGGTCGAGGACACGGTGATCCTGCCCGATTGCGACATCGGCCGCCACGCCCGGCTGCGCCGCTGCATCATCGACCAGGGCTGCATCGTCCCCCCCGGCTTGGTGGTGGGCGAGGACGCCGAGGCGGATTCCCGGCGCTTCTACCGTACCGACAAGGGCATCACCCTGGTCACCGCCTCGATGCTCAAGGCGCTGGAGGTCTAGCGGAAGAACTCCCCAAGCTCGCCTCTATTTCGTCACCCCCGCGAAGGCGGGGGTCCATGTCGACGCGGATTCCAAATTGCATCGCAAGATGTTGAGTGTGGACACATGGATTCCCGCTTTCGCGGGAATGACGGAAGATAATGTCGGAGTTTTTCCGCAGCTTGCTAAAGCGAGGGCTGAACAAAACCTAGGCCGTGAAACGCATTTCGGGCGTCACGGTCTAAGCGCCCGGCAAACTTCCTCGGGGGTGGTGAAATCGACGCGCGGGTGGCGGAACGGCACCCACTGGAAACGTTGATAGAAGGTCTTTCCGGGATGGGGCGGCCGGCCGTAATCGTAGTCGGGTTGCGGCCGTAGCGCCTCGCGGCCGGCCTCGACGTAATCCAGGTTGCGCCGCTCCGAATCATACATCGCCAGCAACCGTCGTTTCTCCGCCTGTTCCTCGGGCGTCAACGCCACCAGTTCGGCGTCGAGCCCGGGGGGCGACGGGAAGGCTTGGCTGCGGACCACTCCCCCGGCGAAATTGTAGAGCGGCGCCTCGAATACCGGCAGGCCCGGCTTCAGTCGGCTGGCGAGAAAACTGGTGGCATCGTGATCCTGGTGACCGCCCTCGTAAGCCGGAGCCCAGACCGCGCCGATCCCCAACCGCGCCACCGCGTCGGCGATCGCCGCGCCGGCAAGCGTCAATTCGTCCTTCAGTCGTCGCGACGGGATATCGAGGAAGATCGTCGTTTCCAGGCCCATGGCCCGGGCCACCCGTTCGGCTTCGTCGCGCCGCCGCGCCGCCATCGCCGGGCGGCGGCGGCGGTGCCACGGCCACAGGACTTCGGCGGCCGGCAGGCCATCGGTCAGGAACAGCACCGAGACCGCCGCGCCGACGGCCCGCCGCCGGCCGATCAGCGCCGAGAACCCCACCACTTCGTCATCCGGATGCGGCGCCAGCACCAGGACGGGGCGCCCCGTCACACCCGCACCTCGGTCGCCGCCCGCCAGACCGGCAGCAGGTCTTGGGCCAGGACCTCGTCCCAACCGGCCAGTGTCGACGGCGCCGATTCGCGTACCGCGCGCTTCATCGCCCCCAGGCGTTCGGGATCGAGCGACAGCGACAGCAGTGCGTCGGACCAGGGCAAGGCCCCCTCGCCCGAGACCACCAGACCGGTCTTGCCGGGATCGATGGCGATGCCCATGCCGCCCTTCTCCGCCACCAGCGCCGGAATGCCGGAAGCCAGCGCCTCGAGCACGGCATTGCCGAAGATCTCGATCTCGGAGGGCAGCGCGAAAATATCGGCCGAGGCGTAGATCCGGGAAAGCTTGCCCGGATCGACCTGCCCCGGACAGAAAGCGTGGGGACCAAGAAGACGCGTCACCCTGGCCCGCTGATTGCCCTCGCCGGCACAGAACAGGGTCAACGGCGCCCCGCGCTCGACCGCCAGCCTCACCCCCTCGGCCAGCAGCAGGATGTTCTTGCTGACGTCCATGCGGCCGACGAACAACACCAGCACCGAATCGGCCGGAACGCCGTACTCCGCCTCCAGCCAGGCGCGGTCGCCCTTAAGGGGGGAAAACAGGCTTTGGTCGATGCCGCGACGCAGCGTCCGCACCCGCTCGCCCGGCAGCACCGCCAGGGCGCGGTCACGGTCGTCCAACCGCGACACCATGGCATAGGCGCAACCGGCCTGATGCCGTTGCAACGCCTTCAGCTTGCCGCGCTCGGCCCGCTCGGGCAGGCGCAGCCGTTCGATCAACAGACGCCCGGTGGCGCTGTCGCCGCACAGGCGCATGATCGAGCGGCGGGCGAACAGCCGGGTCAACGCCGGTGTCGCCGTATGCACCGAATTGACCAGCGGCACGCCGCTGCGGGCGGCGACGCGGGCCGCGGTTCGGGCGAAGGCGAAAAAGGCGTCGGTGGTATGAAGCACGTCGAAATTGCCGTCCAGCGCCGTCGCCAGCCGCGGATGCCAGGGCGCGATGTCGGTATGATCGGGAATGTCGCCGGTGACGAAGGCCAGCCGCTTGGTGCTGAACATCGGCGGCAACGTCCGATAGCGGACATTGCCGGAAATCTCGACGGCGGCATCCTCGTCGCCCGAGAAAAACACGGTCAAGTCGAGTTCGTCATGAAAAGCGGCAGCCGCCTGGGCGAAGCGCTCCCAGCACTTCACATGTCCGCCGGCCTGGGCCCCACGCGCCAGATCCACCATCACGGCCAACCGGAGGGGACGGCGAACCGGAGAAGCGACATACATCATCGGGTTCCTATCGCACCCCAAGGGTCTGGAAACCAACCGTCCGCCCGCATGCCCGCACCGCTCACGCGCATGGACCGGCCGGAGCCACCTTACAAATTATTTTCCGTGCCGTCCGCTCTCGAATTTACGCCACCGTGCCACATTGGCGTTATGTTGATCGAGAGTTGCGGCGAAAACATGGCCGCCACCACCGTCGGCGACGAAATAAAGCGCGTCCGAGGCGGCCGGATGCAGGACCGCCTCGATGCTGGCCCGACCCGGATTGGCGATCGGCGTCGGCGGCAGCCCGTTGATGACGTAAGTGTTCCAGGGATGGGCGGCGCCAAGGTCGTCATGAACCAGCGGCCGATCCAGCACACCCCAGCGGTCCGACAGGCCGTAGATCACCGTCGGATCGGATTGCAGCCGCATGCCCAGCCTCAGGCGGTTCTCGAACACCGCCGCCACCATCGGCCGCTCGGAGGCCAGCGCCGTCTCGCGCTCGACGATCGAGGCCAGCACCAGCGCCTCTTCCTTGTTCTTCAGCGGCAGATCGCGGGCGCGACCGGCCCAGGCCGCGTCAAGGGTCTGGCGCATGGATTTCTCCATACGGCTCACCACGTCTTCGCGCTGGTCGTCGCGGGACAGGTGCCAGGTCTCGGGCATCAACGACCCTTCGGGCGGCTGACGGGTCACCTCGCCGGCCAGGAAGTCGGCGTCCCTCACCAGCGTCATCACATGGCGCACGGTCAGCCCCTCGGCCACCGTCAGCTTGTGGACGACGGTACGCCCTTCGGCCATCTGCACCAGCACCGACTCGGCACTGGCGGTGGCGGGAAAGAGGTATTCGCCGGCCTTGGGCTTCAAGCCGGTGAAACGGGCGCCGAACACCAGCAGCCACCGGCTCGAGACCACTCCGCCTTCCTCCAGCCGGCGGCCGATCGCGTCGATTCCGGAGCCTTTGGGGATGACGATGGTGGTGGGCTCGGCCAGCGGACCGGGCGCCGAGAATTGGCGGTGCCCCTCCCACAGGCTCCAGAAGGTGCCACCGAACAGCAGCACCGCCAGCAGCGCCAGCCGGGGCAGCAACCAGCCGGGCCGAAACGGCGAAAGCCCCCGGCGCCGGGGCGCGCGGGGGCTTTCGTGATGGGCGCCCTTCGACGTCATGGCGCGGCGGCGAAAATCACCGAAGCGTTGGTGCCGCCGAAGCCGAAGGAATTGGACATGGCGATGCGCACCGGGCGCTCCTTGGCCTTGTGCGGCACCAGATCGATGTCGCAGGCCTCGGACGGGTTGTCCAGATTAAGGGTCGGCGGCACCAGATTGTTGTTGATGGCCAACAGCGAGTAGATCGCCTCGACCGCACCGGCGGCCCCCAGAAGGTGGCCGATGGCCGACTTGGTCGAGCTCATCGACAGCTTGTAGGCATGCTCGCCGAACAGCCGCTTGACCGCGCCCAGTTCGATTTCGTCGCCCAAGGGCGTCGAGGTGCCGTGGGCGTTGATGTAGTCGATCGCCTCGGGGGCGAGGCCGGCCCGCTTCAGCGCCGCCTTCATGGCGCGGAAGCCGCCGTTGCCGTCGTCGGCGGGGGCGGTGATGTGGTGGGCGTCGCCCGACATGCCGTAGCCGATGATTTCGCCGTAGATCTTGGCGCCGCGGCGCTTGGCGTGCTCAAGCTCTTCAAGCACGACGATGCCGGCGCCCTCGCCCATGACGAAGCCGTCGCGATCCTTGTCCCAGGGGCGCGAACCCTTGGTGGGGGTGTCGTTGAAGGCGGTGGACAGGGCGCGGGCGGCGGCGAAGCCGGCCAGACCCAGCGGACAGACCGCCGCCTCGGTGCCGCCGGCGACCATCACGTCGGCGTCGTCGAACATGATCAGGCGCGCGGCGTCGCCAATGGCATGGGCGCCGGTGGCGCAGGCCGTCACCACCGAGTGGTTCGGACCCTTGAGGCCATAGCGGATCGAAACGTGGCCCGAGACCAGATTGATCAGCGACTGGGGAATGAAGAACGGGCTGATCTTGCGCGGCCCACCGTTGGCCAGCGTCATCGCCCCTTCGGCCAGGGCCGGCAGACCGCCGATTCCCGAACCGATCATCACGCCGGTGCGTTCACGGTCCTCGTCGGCGGTGGGCTTCCAGCCCGAATCCTCCATCGCCTCGACCGCGGCGCCCAGGCCGAAGACGATGAAATCGTCCATCCTGCGGCGATCCTTGGCGGTCGAAATCGAATCCGGGTCAAAATCCCCCTCTCCGGTGCCCCTCGGCACCAGTCCGGCGATCTTGGCCGGCATTTCGCTGACATCGAAATGCTCGATGCGGCGAAGGCCGGACTGCCCGTTGGTAAGGCGCTGCCAGTTGATCGACACGCCGCTACCCAGCGGGGTGATAAGGCCAAGGCCAGTGACGACGACACGTCTCATGGGAAGGCGTTCCATTCGCTACTTAGACGAAGGGCGCCGCCCGGCTTGCGGACAGGCGCCCCAAAAGGCCGATCAGGCGCTGGCGTGCGCGTTGATGAACTCGACCGCGTCCTTGACGGTGAGGATCTTCTCGGCGGCGTCGTCAGGAATCTCGCAGCCAAACTCTTCCTCGAAAGCCATGACCAGCTCGACGGTGTCGAGGCTGTCGGCGCCCAAATCGTCGATGAAGCTGGCGTTCTCGGTCACCTTGGACTCTTCCACGCCCAGGTGCTCGACAACAATCTTCTTAACCCGATCGGCGACGTCGCTCATTTGTATTGATCCCTTGGAAGTCTTTGATGAACTCGGTTCCGCACCTGATCGGCGCGAACCCCCGTCCGGCGGAAAGTGGGCCCGTTCCTAACATACTTTTCTCGCCTTGACCAGCGCCCCAACATCAGCCGCGCCGGTCTTGGGTCGAAGGCGGTCGGAAGCCCTTACGGCATCGCCATGCCGCCGTTGACGTTCAGCGTCTGGCCGGTGACGTAGGCCCCCTCGTCGCTGGCCAGATAGACCACGGCGGCGGCGATTTCCTCGCCGGTGCCCATCCGACCCGCCGGAATGGCCGTCAGGATGCGCCCCTTCTGCTCGTCGTTCAAGACATCGGTCATCGCCGAGACGATGAAGCCCGGCGCCACGCAATTGACGGTGATGTTGCGGCTGGCGACTTCCTGGGCGAGGGCCTTGCTCATGCCGATCATTCCCGCCTTCGAGGCGCAGTAATTGACCTGACCGGGATTGCCGGTGACGCCGACCACCGAGGTGATGTTGACGATGCGGCCCCAGCGCTTCTTCATCATGCCCTTGGCGGCGGCGCGGCACAGGCGGAAGGCGGCGGTCAGGTTGACGTCGATCACCGAGGCCCAGTCGTCATCCTTCATGCGCAGGATAAGGCCGTCGCGGGTGATGCCGGCGTTGTTGACCAGAATGTCGGGAACGCCGCCCAGCGCCGCCTCGGCGTCCTTGGCCAATTGCTCGACCTCCTCGGGCTTGCCGAGGTTGGCGGTCAGCACATGGACGCGGTCCTTCAATTCGGCCGCCAGGGTGTCGAGCGCCTCGCGCCGGGTGCCGTGGATGGCGACGACGGCACCTTGGGCGTGCAGCGCCTTGGCGATGGCGCCGCCGATGCCGCCCGAGGCACCGGTGACCAGGGCGGTCTTGCCGGTAAGATCGAACATTGGAATTCTCCCGTGCCAATTAAACCATCCCAGCCGCCATTGAGGTGGCGGATCGGAATATTTGCCGATCCCCCGGAGGTAGGCGCCCGAACGGGCGCGCCCGGCGAGGGACCTACTATAAGCTCTTTAAAAAGGCGTCGATGTCGGCGGGTGTGCCGACCGAGGTGCCGACCAATTCCTTGTCGATACGCTTGGCCAGGCCGGACAGCACCTTGCCGGCGCCCAGTTCGACCACCGAGGCGATCCCCTGCCCTTTCATATAAAGCGTGCTCTCGCGCCAGCGCACGGTGCCGGTCACCTGCGCCACTAGCAGCTCGCGGATGGCGGCGGGGTCGGACACCTTCTCGGCGGTGACGTTGGCGACCAGCGGCACCTTGGGGGCGGTCATCGTCACCCCGGCCAGCGCCTCGGCCATGGCGTCGGCGGCCGGTTGCATCAGGGCGCAATGGAAGGGGGCGGACACCGGCAGCAGCATGGCGCGCTTGATGCCGCGCTCGGCGGCGATGGCGATGGCCCGCTCGACGGCGGCCTTGTGGCCGGAAACCACCACCTGGCCGGGAGCGTTGTCGTTGGCGGCGGCGCAGACCTCGCCCTGCGCTGCTGCGGCGGCGATTTCCTTGGCCTGCTCGTAATCGGCGCCGATCAGGGCGGCCATGGCGCCGACGCCGACCGGCACCGCCTTCTGCATGGCCTGGCCGCGAATCTTCAGCAGGCGCGCGGTATCGGCCAGCGAGAAGGTGCCGGCGGCGGCCAGGGCCGAATATTCGCCCAAGGAATGGCCGGCGACCAGGGTGGCGGACGTGGCCAGATCGAATTTGCCCTCGCCCTCCAGCACGCGCAGCACCGCCATCGACACCGCCATCAACGCCGGTTGGGCGTTCTCGGTCAGGGTCAACTGGTCCTCCGGTCCCTCGAACATCAGGGCGGACAGCTTCTGCCCCAGGGCGTCATCCACCTCCTGGAAGACGTGGCGGGCGGCGGGAAAGGCCTCGGCCAGCTCGCGGCCCATGCCGACGGCCTGCGACCCCTGGCCCGGAAAGACGAATGCGCGCGACATGGCTTGCGGTCCCATCATTGCGATTTCGGGTGGCGAGAAGGAACAGAGAGCAAGGCCCCCTGTCAAGTCGGAAACCCGGCGACGTCGCTTGCATCGCAAATGGTTTCGTGTATATTCCCGCGCTTCCAAACCCTTGCCGGCCCGCCATGGCGTGTCGGCTATGCCTTGTTTTCGCTAGGCGGAAACGGGGAAGAGAAAAGCCGAAAGGGGCTAGAAACATGGCTTTGTATGAGTGCGTGATTCTCGCGCGCCAAGAGGTTTCCGGCCAGCAGGTCGAAACCATCGCCGAGGAGATGGCCAACGTCATCATCCAGGGTGGCGGGCAGGTGACCAAGAAGGAATTCTGGGGCCTGCGCAATCTCACCTACCGCATGAAGAAGAACCGCAAGGCTCACTACGTGCTGTTCAACGTCGATTCGCCGTCCGCTCCGGTCAAGGAGATGGAGCGGCAGATGAGCCTGAACGAAGACGTTCTGCGCTTCCTCACCGTGCGCGTCGACGAGCTCGAGGAAGGCCCGTCGGCGATGTTGCAGGCCAAGTCGGGCCGCGACGAGCGCGAGGGCCGTGAAGGCCGCGGTGACCGCGGCGATCGGATGGACCGCCCCCGGCGTGAATTCCGCGAAGGTGGCGACCGCCCGCGTCGGGCTGAGGGAGGCGAGTGATGGAAGGCAAGACCATGGGCGGCGATCGTCCTCGGGCCGCGGGCCCCGGTGCCGGCGCCAGTGCCGGCGCGCCCCGTCGTCCCTTCTTCCGGCGGCGCAAGACCTGCCCGTTCTCGGGCCAGAACGCTCCGAAGATCGACTACAAGGACGTCAAGCTGCTGCAGCGCTTCATCTCCGAGCGCGGCAAGATCGTGCCGTCCCGCATCACCGCGGTGTCGGCCAAGAAGCAGCGCGAACTCGCCCAGGCGATCAAGCGCGCCCGCTTCCTCGGTCTGCTGCCCTACGTGGTGAAGTGAGGCCGACCGGGATGACGTGGTGACGGGCAGGTTCGGCCTGGGGCTGGCGGCAGGTCTGCTGGCGGCCCTGCTGTTCCTGTCCCTGACCCGCGACGTCTCGAACGGACCGCTGCTGGCGTTCATCGCCCCCCTGCCGCTGATGCTGGCGGCGTTGGGGGCGAGCCAGATGGTGGCCGTGGTGGCCGTGGCGGTCGGTGTCGTCGCGGTTACGTTGGTCGGTGATTGGGCGTTCGGCCTGACCTTTCTGGCCATCGCCGGAGCGCCGTCGCTGGTGGTGGCCAATCGGGCACTGCTGTGGCGGCGAACCGAAGGTGGCGAAGTCGAGTGGTATCCCGTCGGTCGGCTGTTGGCCTGGCTGACGGTGACGTCGATGGCGGTGTTCGCGGCGGTGGCCTTCACCCTGCCCGGCCACGCCGACGGCATCAGGGGCTGGATGACGGAATCGTTGTCCCGCACCCTCGATCTGCTCGGCAACGAGTTGCCGGCAGACCAGCGCCAGGCCGCGTCGCGGACCCTGGCGGCGGTTCTGCCGGGAATGGTGATGAGCGTCTGGGTGCTGATGGCGGTGTTGAACGCCATGGCGGCCCAGGCGGCCCTGGTGGGGATTCGGCGCAATCGCCGCCCCCCGCCGGCCTATGGCGGGCTTGATCTGCCGGATTGGCTGGGGGGTGTGCTGGTGACGGCGGCCCTGTTGGGTTCGACCGGCGGCAGTGTCGGCTATGTCGCCGCCAACATGGCGGCGGTGGCGCTGATGCCGTTCTCGTTTCTCGGCGTGGCGACCATTCATCGCCATGTCGTCGCCCGGCCGGGGGCGCGGATTGGTCTGGTTGTGCTTTACGGGGTCCTGGTGATCTTTTTCGTGTGGGCGTTGATCCCCGCGGCGGTCCTGGGACTGGTTCGGTTTCTGCAGATGAGGTTTCGCCGGGGCGTGCCAAGCGCCGGCGGCAAGGAGGAATGAGATGGAAGTCATCCTGCTCGAGAGGATCGAGAAGCTCGGCCAGATGGGCGATGTGGTCACGGTGAAGCCGGGCTTCGCCCGCAACTTCCTGCTGCCGCAGAAGAAGGCGCTGCGCGCCAACAAGTCCAACCTGGCCTATTTCGAACAGCAGCGCGCCCAGCTTGAGGCCGCCAACCTGCAGCGCAAGGACGAGGCCAAGGCGGTCGCCGTCAAGATGGACGGCCTGGGGGTCACCATCATCCGTCAGGCCGGCGAATCGGGCCAGCTCTACGGTTCGGTGTCGGCCCGCGACGTCGCCGACGCGGTCAAGGCCGGCGGCTACACCATCGTGCGCAACCAGGTTCACCTGGACAACCCGATCAAGACGCTCGGTCGCTACGCCGTCAAGGTGTCGCTGCACCCCGAGGTGACGGTGATCGTCGCCGTCTCGGTGGCCCGCTCGCAGGAGGAGGCCGATCGCGCCGCCGCCGCTGCCGCCGCCACTCCGGTCGAGGAAGTGGTGGAAGCCGCCGAAGAGACCGAGGCCCCCGCCGAAGCCGCCGCTTCGACCGAAGAGGCCTGATCCGGAACGGCCCTCTCCCAACGGAGAGGGCCGCTTTTCCACTTGCGGTTTCCTTGCGTTTTGCCCACCTTGTCTCCGCTGGGAGAAGAGGTGGCTCATGCTGCTCGCCCCGTTGTTCGCGCGCTTGTTCCGCTTTGGCGACTTCACCATCGTCGATGCGGATGGTCGGGCGCACCGCTACCGCGGGCCCGAACTGCCCGGCGTCCCCCCCGTCACCATCCGCCTGCATGACCGCCGCCTGCATTGGCGGCTGCCGCTGCTGCCCCGCCTGACCGCCGGCGAAGCCTACATGGACGGCACGCTGACCGTCGAGCACGGCACCCTGTTCGACTTTCTCGCCCTGGCCACCGAGAACATCCAGCGCTTCGATTCCGGAATGGGCCGCCTGAAGCCGCTTTCCCGACTGGCCCGTCTGGTCCAGCAGCACAATCCGGCCCACCGCTCCCGACGCAACGTCGCCCACCATTACGACTTCACCGACTCGCTCTATTCCCGCTTCCTCGACGCCGACCGCCAGTATTCCTGCGCCTATTTCGCCCGCCCCGGAATGTCGCTGGAAGCGGCGCAGGAGGCCAAGAAGCGCCACATCGCCGCCAAGCTGCTGCTGGCCGACGGACAGAAGGTGCTCGACATCGGCTCGGGCTGGGGCGGCATGGCGCTGACGCTGGCCGGGCTGGCCGACATCGAAGTCACCGGCATCACCTTGTCGAAGGAGCAGCTGCGGGTGGCGCGGGAGCGCGCCGAGGCGGCGGGCCTCGCCCACCGGGTCCGCTTCGAACTGGTCGATTACCGCCATGTCGGCGGCCGCTTCGACCGCATCGTCTCGGTCGGCATGTTCGAGCATGTCGGCATCAACCATTACGACCGCTTCTTCCACCGCCTCCGCGATCTACTGACGCCCGATGGGGTGGCGCTGCTGCATTCCATCGGCCGGGCCGACGGCCCCGGCACCACCAACGCCTGGGTCCGCAAATACATCTTTCCCGGCGGCTACGCGCCGGCCCTGTCGGAGGTGCTGCCGGCGATCGAGGATGCCGGATTGTGGACCACCGATATCGAAATCCTGCGGCTGCATTACGCCGACACCCTGGCCGAGTGGCGCCGCCGCTTTGCCGCCGAGCGCGAGGCGATCCGCGCCGAAACCGACGAACGCTTCTGCCGGATGTGGGAATTCTATCTGACCGGAGCCGAGATGGCCTTTCGCCACCAGGACCAGATGGTGTTCCAGATCCAGCTGGCGCGCGACCAGCAGGCGGTGCCGCTGACCCGCGATTACATGTTCGACGTGGAGCGGCGCCTGGAGCGCGGGAAATCCCCGTTATCCACAGGCTGAGGCGGAAGAAACTCCGCCCGTCGCGCCGGGCGATCTGCTAGTCTCGGCCCATGTCGGTCCTCCCGCCCATTGATGCCGCCGCCTCCGTCCCGGCGGTTCCCGTGCGGACCCCGCCCCACAACCTGGAGGCGGAACAGGCGTTGCTGGGCGCCGTCCTGCTCAACAACCGCGCCTACGAGCGGGTATCGGAATTTCTCCGCCCCGAGCATTTCGCCGACCCGGTGCACGGTCGCATCTACGCCGCCTGCGGCAAGCTGATCGACCGCGGCCAGATGGCCAATCCGGTGACACTGAAGACCTATTTCGACCAGGATTCCGGCCTGGCCGAGATCGGCGGCACCGCCTATCTGGGGGCGCTGGCCAATTCGGTGGTGTCGATCATCAACGCCGAGGAATACGGCAAGCTGATCCACGATCACCATCTGCGGCGCGAATTGATCGCCCTTGGCACCGACGTGGTCAACGGCGCCTACGAGGGCGCGGTCGACAATTCCGCCATGGAGCAGATCGGCAAGGCCGAGGCCAAGCTGTTCGAGCTGGCCACCACCGGCCAGACCGAGGGCGGCTTCGAGGGCTTCAAGGGCGTGCTGATCGAGGCCATCCGCCAGGCCGAGGCGGCGCACAAGCGCCAAGGCAAGCTGTCGGGCGTCCCCACCGGACTGATCGACCTCGACAAGAAACTGGGCGGATTGCACCCGTCGGACCTGCTGATCCTCGCCGGCCGCCCGTCGATGGGCAAGACGGCGCTGGCCACCAACATCGCCTTCAACGCCGCCCGCGCTTACCGCGAGGAGGTCGACGCGCTCGGCCAGAAGAAGGCCGCCGACGGCGCCGTGGTCGCCTTCTTCTCGCTGGAAATGTCGTCCGAGCAGTTGGCCACCCGCATCCTCGCCGAACAGGCCGAGATCGCCAGCCACAAGATCCGCCAGGGCGAGTTGAGCAACGTCGAATTCGAGAATCTGGTCACCGCCGCCCAGGACCTGCACCGGTTGCCGCTGTTCATCGACGACACCCCGGCGCTGTCGATCTCGGCGGTCCGCACCCGGGCCCGGCGCCTCAAGCGCCAGCAGGGCCTGAACCTGATCATCGTCGACTACCTGCAATTGCTGCGGGGCTCCAACGCCACCTCGGAGAACCGGGTGCAGGAGGTCTCGGAGATCACCCGCGGCCTCAAGGCGCTGGCCAAGGAGCTCGACACTCCCGTGATCGCCCTGTCGCAGCTCAGCCGCGCCGTCGAGCAGCGCGAGGACAAGCGGCCGCAGCTTTCCGACCTGCGCGAATCGGGCTCGATCGAGCAGGACGCCGACGTGGTGATGTTCGTCTTCCGCGAGCAGTACTACCTCGAGCGGGCCGAACCCGGCCGCCGCCCGGACGAGGACGAGACCAAATTCAACGAGCGCCACTCGAAATGGCAGCAGCGTTGCGAAGAGGTGTGGAACACCGCCGAGGTCATCGTCGCCAAGCAGCGTCACGGCCCGGTCGGCACCGTCCGCCTGTCCTTCCATGGCGAGTTCACCAAGTTCGGCAACCTGATCACCGACGACCACTATCAGGCTCCGGAGTATTGATGCTTCCCCTGCTGGAACTGACCATCGACCTCGACGCCGTCGTCGCCAACTGGCGCGTTTTGCGCGGCATGAGCAAGCCGGCCCGATGCGCGGCGGTGGTCAAGGCCGACGCCTACGGCTTGGGGATGGAGCGGGTGGCCCCGGCCCTGGCGGCGGCCGGCTGCGATACCTTCTTCGTCGCCACCGCCGACGAGGGCCTGGCGCTCCGTCGCCTGCTGGACGACGCCACCATCGCCGTGCTGGCCGGACCGGCGGGCGCGGCGGCCGAGATGGCGGCGGCGGCGCTGCTGCCGGTGCTGAACGATTTCGGCCAGATCGCCGAATGGCGGGCCGAGGCCAAGCGGCTGGGGCGCGAGCTGCCGGCGGCCCTGCACCTCGATTCCGGCATGTCGCGCCTCGGTCTCGACGAAGATGCCGTCAATCGCCTGGCCGACCAGCCGGGTCTGTTGGGCGGGCTGCACATCGTGCTGGTGATGTCGCACCTGGCCTGCGCCGACGAGCCGGATTCGCCGATGAACGACGCCCAGGTGGAGCGTTTCGGCGACCTCGGCGACCGCCTGCGATTGACCGCGCCGCGCTCGCTGGCCGCCTCGTCGGGCATCTGGCTGGGACCGCAGGCCCATTTCGATCTGGTGCGTCCGGGCATGGCCCTTTACGGCCTCAACCCGATTCCCGGTGCCGCCAATCCGATGCGGCCGGTGGTCCAACTCGACGCAAAAATCCTGCAAATCCGCGACGTTGACACCCCTATGACCGTTGGCTATGGTGCCACCCACCGCTTCAAGGGGCCGGGCCGCACGGCCACCGCCGCGGTGGGTTACGCCGATGGCTACCTGCGGTCCCTCGGCAATAGCGGTCAGGGGATCATCAAGGGGGAACGGGTGCCTGTGGTCGGCCGCATCTCCATGGATTTGACGGTGTTCGACGTTAGCGCCCTGCCGCCCGGCGACGTGGCGCCCGGCGATCGCGTCACCTTGATCGGTCCCGGTCACGACGCCGACGCGCTGGCCGCCGAGGCCGGCACCATCGGTTACGAGATTCTGACCGCGCTCGGACACCGCGCGACACGGCGCTACCTGGGGGGGGCCGCGTGAACGAGCTGCTGCGCACCGTCGGCCGCGTCTTCTTCGTCTTCCTGGTCCATGTCGGCCGGCTGTCGGCCTTCGCCGCGCGGGCGGTCTCGCACATCTTCCGCCCGCCCTTCTACCCGCGCCTGATCCTTCGGGAGATGGTCGAGATTGGCTTCTACTCGCTGCCGGTGGTCGGGCTGACCGCCATCTTCTCGGGCATGGTGCTGGCGCTGCAAAGCTATACCGGTTTCGCCCGTTTCTCGGCCGAGGGCGCGGTGGCCACCGTGGTGGTGCTGTCGATGACCCGCGAGTTGGGACCGGTGCTGGCCGGCCTGATGGTGGCCGGCCGCGTCGGCGCCTCGATGGCGGCCGAGATCGGCACCATGCGGGTAACCGAGCAGATCGACGCCCTGGCCACCCTGTCGACCAACCCGTTCAAGTATCTGGTCAGCCCGCGCCTGCTGGCCGGCACCTTGATGCTGCCTTTCCTGGTCGCCGTCGCCGACATCATCGGCGTCTTCGGCGGCTATATCGTCGGCGTCTACAAGCTGGGGTTCAATCCCGCCACCTATATCAGCCGCACCTGGGAATACCTCGAGGTGCTCGACGTGGTCTCGGGCCTGACCAAGGCGGCGGTGTTCGGGTTCCTGATCACCCTGATGGGCTGCTATCACGGCTATCACTCGAAGGGCGGCGCCCAGGGCGTCGGCGCCGCCACCACCAATTCGGTGGTGTCGGCCGCCATCCTGATCCTGACCTTCAACTACATCATCACCGCGCTCTATTTCGGCAAGTGAGCCACATGACCGCCCACCCCCACCCCAAGATCCACCTTTCCGGCGTCAAGAAGTCCTTCGGCCACAAGGTGGTGCTGGACGGCGTCGACCTGTCGGTGGCCAAGGGCGAATCGGTGGTGGTGATCGGCGGCTCGGGCACCGGCAAGTCGGTGATGCTGAAATGCATCCTGGGGCTGCTCACCCCCGAGACCGGCCGCATCGCCATCGACGGCGAGCAGGTGGTCGGCCTGACCGGGCGCGAACTGGGCCGGGTGCGCTCGAAATTCGGCATGCTGTTCCAGGGCGGCGCGCTGTTCGACTCGCTCAAGGTGTGGGAAAACGTCGCCTTCGGCTTGATTCAGGGCCGCAAGATGCCGCGCGAACAGGCCCGCGAGATCGCCATCGACAAGCTGGGCCAGGTCGGACTGGCGCCCTCGGCCGGCGATTTGTGGCCGTCCGAGCTGTCGGGCGGCATGCAGAAGCGTGTGGCGCTGGCCCGCGCCATCGCCACCCAGCCCGAGATCATCTTCTTCGACGAGCCGACCACCGGACTGGACCCGATCATGGCCGACGTCATCAACGACCTGATCGTCGAATGCGTCAAGAACGTCGGCGCCACCGCGCTGTCGATCACCCACGACATGGCCAGCGCCCGCAAGATCGCCGACCGCATCGCCATGCTCTACAAGGGCAAGCTGATCTGGGTCGGCCCGGCCAAGGACATCGACCATTCGGGCAACGAATTCGTCGACCAGTTCATCCACGGCCGCGCCCAGGGGCCGATCACCATGGAATTGCGGGCCTGATCCGATATCCGAATTCGTCTTTCGGATTCGGCATGACGCCCGCACGCGTCACAACAATCGCGCGACTTCCACGAACAGCGGCCCGAACAGCTTGTCGGGGGCGACATTCCACTGTTTGCTGAACCGGCGAAGGCGATCACCGGTGAATGTGTCCTTGCGTACGCTGGCGAATAGCAGGTTGAAGATCCTGGCCATGTGCCGCTCGGTGAAGGCCAACTTCGCCCGCTCGTCGGGCTTCAGCGGCGTAAATGCCTGGGAACCGACCGACACCGCCGACGGGTTGGCGTTGAGGACCACCAGAAACCAGTCCTGACGAGCGGCGTTGTGCCGAAAGCTGTTGGCGATGCCGACCAGGACACTTTCCAGAATGGATTGGGCCTCGGAATCGGCGTGGAACGCCACCCAGTCGACGATGCCGTCGCCGCCGCGATGCTTTTCCGCCAGCGCCTCGGCCCTCGCGCTCAGCGCCTCGCGCTCCTCCTCGCCGATCATCATGCGGACAGCCAGGAAAAATTGCCCCAGCCGGGTGCGCTCAATGCCCTCGGGACAGTCCAGCAGCGCGGCGAACGGTTCGGTGATCAGGCGATTCAGATGGTGGCGCCGCATGCCCTCGATGCTGGCGCGGTGGAAAGCGACTGAACAATGCTGCTGTGCCTCGGCATAGGCTGTCGGCAGGGGGCCGCCGGCCTGCTGGATCGCCTCGATGATCCGATGCAGATCCCTGGCGGCGATCCGGCCGTCGACGGCGATTTCATCGACCAGCTTTTCCAGCACCTGCAACACGGATTCGGCAACCTGCCGGCACCGCTTCCCCAGAATCTCGGGGGGAACGCCATCGGCGTGTCGCCGTTGGTCGTCGTGTTCGTCGGTCGCGAGCATTTGGTCTCACAGCAGCCGATGGTTACCGATCCCCCCCGCGGTAATATGCATCATTCAATCAGGAATCGCATCTCCTTGTTCCACCCCCAAATGTGGTAGCGCCCCATCCTCGCCGCCTATATAGTTTGCGCCATGGCCAAATCCTCACCCCGTTTCGTCTGCCAGGAATGCGGCACCGTCACCATGCGGTGGGCGGGCAAGTGCGAGGGCTGCGGCGGCTGGAACACCATCGTCGAGGAAGTGCCCAGGGACGAGGTGCCAAAAGGCCTGTCCGGCAAGGCCGGGCGGCGCATCGACTTCGTCGGGCTGGAAGGCCAGGCCGAGGTGCTGCCCCGGCTGGTGACCGGCATCGCCGAGCTTGACCGGGTCTGCGGCGGCGGTCTGGTCGCCGGTTCGGCGCTGCTGGTCGGCGGCGACCCCGGCATCGGCAAGTCGACCCTTTTGCTGCAGGCGGTGGCGGCGCTGGCCGCCCACACCCCGGTGGCCTACATTTCGGGCGAGGAGGCGGTGGATCAGGTGCGCATGCGCGCCCAGCGCCTGGGACTGGCCAAGGCCAAGGTGGCGCTGGCCTCGGCCACCAATCTTCGCGACATCGTCACCAGCCTGGAGGCCGCCGATGCCGCCCGCGTGGTGGTGATCGATTCGATCCAGACCGTCTACGCCGATTCGATCGAGGCGGCGCCCGGCACCGTCAGTCAGGTGCGGGCCTGCGCCGCCGAGTTGATCCGGGTCGCCAAGCGCAAGGGCTTCGTCCTGTTCCTGGTCGGCCACGTCACCAAGGAGGGCACCATCGCCGGCCCCCGGGTGCTGGAGCACATGGTCGATACCGTGCTCTATTTCGAGGGCGATCGCGGCCACCAGTTCCGCATCCTGAGGGCGGTCAAGAACCGTTTCGGCGCCACCGACGAGATCGGCGTCTTCGAGATGACCGACCGCGGTCTGGCCGAGGTCGCCAACCCTTCGGCCCTGTTCCTGGCCGAGCGCCGAGGCAACGTCTCGGGATCCTGCGTTTATGCCGGCATCGAGGGCACGCGCCCGATGCTGGTCGAGATTCAGGCGCTGGTGGCCCCGTCGACGCTGTCGAGCCCGCGGCGTGCCGTGGTCGGCTGGGATACGGGCCGCCTGGCCATGGTGATGGCGGTTCTGGACGCGCGCTGCGGACTTGCTTTGTCGGGGAATGACGTTTATTTGAACGTCGCTGGCGGCCTTCGCATCACCGAGCCCGCCGCCGATCTGGCGGTGGCCGCCGCATTGGTCTCGTCGGCCAGCGATGTCCCCGTTCCCGCCGACATGGCGGTGTTCGGCGAAATCGGTCTGTCGGGCGAGGTGCGGGCGGTCGCCCAGGCCGACATCCGCCTCAAGGAGGCGGCCAAGCTGGGGTTCGCGCAGGCGCTGGTGCCGGCCAGCGCGCGCAAGGGCAAGGCGGCACCGGCAACCAACGGGGCGCTGGCTATCCGCCCGGTCGGTCACCTGCAGGATGTGCTGGGGTTGTTCCACGCGAAGGTGAGAAACTGATGTTCACCATCGTCGACGGTGTCGTGGCCGTAATTCTGCTGGGCTCGGCCGGCATGGCGTTCCTGCGCGGATTCGTCCACGAGGTGCTGGCCATCGCCGCCTGGGTCGGCGCCGGCCTGGTGGCGCTTTACGGCTTCGACCACGTCCATCTGTGGTTCCGCGCCCTGGTCGGCGTTCCCTGGGCCGGTGACGCGGCGGCGGCGCTGTCGCTGTTCCTGCTGGCGCTGCTGGCCTTCTCGCTGATCACCAAGGCGGTGTCCAATCGGGTGCGCAAAAGCGCGCTCAACAGCGTCGATTCCTCGCTTGGCTTCGTTTTCGGCCTGTTGCGGGGTGCGGTGGTGGTTTGCCTTGCCTATATGATGATGGCGTGGATGATCGCGCCGGACGAACCGCCGGCTTGGCTGGCCAACGCCAAGACCCGCCCCTGGCTGCAACGGGGCGCCGGCGCGCTGGAAAATCTCCGTCCCGCGGGATTCGGGCGCGAGGAAAAGAAGCGCGAGGAACGAACCGCCACCGGCGACCTCGAAGAGGACAGCCGGCGGGGCGAGGAGATGGCCAACAAGGCCTATCGCGCCCTGGCCGCGCCGCAGCCGGCGGCGCCACCGGCGGCAACGGCCGACGAGGCCAACAAGCCCCAGCGGCAAGGTTACGACAAGGAACAGCGCCACGACATGGACCGCTTGTTTCAGACCAATCGATGATGGACCCAGGCCACGAGGCGGGCATGCTCACCACCCATCCTTACGACGACGACCACCTCCGCGAGGAATGCGGGGTTTTCGGCATCTATGGCCATTCCGGGGCCGCCGCCCTGGTGGCGTTGGGCCTGCACGCGCTGCAGCACCGCGGCCAGGAGGCCGCCGGCATCGTCACCTGCGACCATGAACAGTTCCACAACCACCGTGGCCTCGGCCATGTCGAGGACAATTTCGGCAACGAGACGGTGATCCGCCGACTGAAGGGCGCCAGCGCCGTCGGCCACGTCCGCTATTCGACCACCGGCGAGACGCTGCTCCGTAACGTGCAGCCGCTGTTCGCCGAGATGGAGTTCGGCGGCCTGGCGCTGGGCCATAACGGCAACCTCACCAACGCCATGGCGCTACGCCGCCAATTGGTGCGGCGCGGCTGCCTGTTCCAATCGACCACCGACACCGAGGTGATCGTCCACCTGATCGCCATCAGCCTTTACTCCACCGTCGAGGACCGGCTGATCGACGCGCTCCGCCAGATCGAGGGCGCCTATTCGCTGGTGGCGCTGACCAAGGAATCGGTGATCGGCGTGCGCGACCCCTTGGGCATCCGGCCGCTGGTGCTGGGACGGCTCGACGATTGCTATTGCCTGGCCTCGGAAAGCTGCGCGCTCGACATCATCGGCGCCGAATTCGTCCGCGACGTCGAACCGGGCGAGATCATCGTCCTGTCGGCCGGGGGCCTGCGCTCGATCAAGCCGTTCGCGGCGCGGCCCAAGCGCTTCTGCATCTTCGAGTACATCTATTTCGCCCGTCCCGATTCGGTGGCCGAGGGCAACAGCGTCTACGAGGTCAGGAAGCGCATCGGTGCCGAATTGGCGCGCGAAAGCAACGTCCCGGCCGACGTGGTGGTGCCGGTCCCCGATTCCGGCGTGCCGGCGGCGCTCGGCTACGCCGTCGAGGCGGGCATCCCCTTCGAGCTCGGCATCATCCGTAACCACTATGTCGGCCGCACCTTCATCCAGCCGACCGACAACGTGCGGCACACCGGCGTCAAGATGAAGCACAACGCCAACCGGCCGACGCTGGAGGGCAAGCGGGTGGTGCTGGTCGACGATTCGATCGTGCGCGGCACCACGTCGCGCAAGATTGTCGAGATGGTGCGCCAGGCCGGCGCCAAGGAGGTGCACATGCGCATCTCGTCGCCGCCAACCACCTATTCCTGCTATTTCGGCATCGACACGCCCGAGCGCGACAAGCTGCTGGCGGCCCGCTACGACCTTGAAGGCATGGCGCGGCTGATCGGCGTCGACAGCCTGGCCTTCGTGTCGCTCGACGGCCTTTACCGCGCCGTCGGCGAGGCCAAGCGCGACGCCAAGGTGCCGCAATATTGCGACGCCTGCTTCACCGGCGACTATCCGGTCAATCCCAGCGACTACATTGAGGGCGCCGACCCCAAGCAATTGTCGCTGCTGGCCGAGGAGCCCGCGTGAGCGGCCGCCTGGCCGGCCGGGTGGCGCTGGTCACCGGCGCCTCGCGCGGCATCGGCCGAGCCGTCGCCAAACGGTTCGCCGCCGAGGGGGCCGAAGTGATACTCGTCGCCCGCACCCAGGGCGCGCTCGAGGAACTGGACGACGAGATCGCCAAGGCCGGCGGCAAGGCGGTGCTGGCGCCCCAGGACGTCACCCAGTACGACGCCATCGACGGCATGGCGGCGGGAATCGCCCAGCGCTGGGGGCGTCTCGACATTCTGGTCGGCAACGCCGGCGAGATCGGCGGCGGCCTCGCCCCGGTCGGCCATCTCGACCCCAAGCACTTCGCCAAAGCCTTCGACATCAACGTCACCGCCAATTACCGACTGATCCGCGCCTTCGACCCGCTGCTGCGGCTGTCCGATGCCGGGCGGGCGATCTTCGTCACCTCCGGCGTGACCAAGGGGGTCTATCCCTATTGGGGCGCCTATGCCGCCAGCAAGGCGGCGCTGGAGGCGCTGGTGCGGACCTGGGCCGCCGAGGTCGGACAAATCACCAATCTGAAGATCAACCTGCTGAATCCCGGCATCGTCGCCACCCGCATGCGGGCCCAGGCATTTCCGGGCGAAGATCAGGCGTTGCTGACCCAACCGGACGACATCGCCGGGGCATTCGTCGAGCTTGCCGAGCCGGCCTGCACCCGCCATGGCGAGATCGTCAACGCCCAATAGAATCAGCAGGCCCTTGCGGAGGGGGATGGAACAGGCTATCCCGTTTTCAGCACAGGCATTGGACGCGAAATGGCGGCACGCAGCGACACCAAAACGTTCGAGGCCAAGGTCGCCGAGTTGATCGCCGCGACCCGGCAACTTGGCGTGCCGCAGATTCTGATCCTGCGCCGGCTGACCAAGAGCGATCCGCAAAGCCTGCGCTGGTCGAGCGCCCGCCAACTCGACGTCGTCTTCAACGTCATCCTCGGCAAGGCGCTGGAGCGCCTCGGCGCCGCCCGCATCCAGCAGGCCCGTGAAAAGAATTTCCTGCCGCTTCTCCCCCCAGACGACGGCGCCCGCGCCGAGGATCTGAAGGTTCTGACCGAGGTGGCGGCGCAATTCGGCGGCGCCGCCCGCACCGCCGAGGCGGAAGCGGCCCAGGCCAGTTTCGAGGCGTTGCTGACCGCGCGCCTGCTATCGGCGCCCAGGCCCCGGCGGACGATGCGGCCGCAACCGCCGATCAAGGAACCGCCGCCGCTGTTCGCCGCCCAATTGGCCCAGCGCGACCGGGTCGGCAGCGCCGCCCCGCGCGAGCGCCTGGACCTGTTGGCGACCGCGCCCGGTGCCGCCGAACGGCCCTTTACCGATTTTGATTCGCTGTTCGACGACTCGATCTGCGCCTACACCCGCCGGGTCATCGAATTGTTCGAGGTGAAGAGCGCCAACCGGGGCCTGCGCATGCCGTTCATGCTGGCCACCGAGTTCCGCGACGTCTACGAGGAGGTGCTGCGCCGCTTCGTGCTGCCGGTGATGCGCGCCTCGCGCCATGTGCAGACGCTGTCGACCAGCTACAACTGGGCCGAGTTGGGCAGCGAAAAGCTGATCGACATCCTGCAGGCCGGCGAGGTCAACAACCCGATCCTGCACAATTGGGATGCCCGCTGGACCACCATGCGGTCGATCAAGACCACCGGCAAGGTCAAGCGCCCCCGGCCCGAGGACAATCCCTGGCCGCTGTTCCGCGAGGACGCCACCCGTTACAACTACCGCCCGCCCGAGGAGGACGACCTGCCCTTCCTGCAGGACATCATCCGTTTCGAGATCGACGCCATCGACAAGGCGTGGCGGGAAATCACCCAGCTTTACCAGCAGGAATTCGAGCCCAACGCCCGCCAGGACCAGCTGCGCGAAGGGGCGCTACGCGACGGCATCATGAAGTGGGTGTCGAAGCTGCCCGACTATGTCGGTGAATTGCTGGCGATCCGGGCGCATTACATGCTGCCGATGTGCGACGCCGATTTCCTGCGCAAGCTGGTCAACAATTTCGGCCGTTCCGACGCCGACCGCCGGCGCAACGCGCCGTTCCTCAGCGATTTCGTCATGTATCTGGGCTAGCCCCCGGATGGCCGATCCCCGCCTTTCGGTCAAGGACGGCGACATCACCCTTCTTGCGCTCGACGCCATCGTCAACGCCGCCAATCCCACGCTGTTGGGCGGCGGCGGCGTCGATGGCGCCATCCATCGCGCCGCCGGCCCCGAACTGCTGGAGGAATGTCGGACGCTTGGCGGCTGCCCCACCGGCGAGGCCAAGGCGACGCGCGGCTGGAACCTGCCGGCCCGGTGGATCATCCATACCGTCGGCCCGGTGTGGCGGGGCGGCAACCACGGCGAGGACAACCTGCTCGCCAGCGCCTACCGTCGCTCGCTGGAGGTCGCGGTTGAAATCGGCGCCCGCAGCATCGCCTTCCCCGCCATCTCGACCGGAATCTACGCCTTCCCCAAGGAACGCGCCGCCCGCATCGCGGTCGACACCGTCACCGCTTTCCTGGCCGGCACCGATGCCATCGACAGCGTGGTGTTCTGCTGCTTCGGCGCGGAAAGCACGGAAACGCTGAGGGCGGCGCTCGGCTAACCGGCCTCACTCCCCCGTCAGCTTCCCCACCATCGCCGGATCGGCGGGCTGGGCGAGCGGTCCGGGACGGCCGCTGCGCGAGGCGCCCTTGGCCAGCGCCGCCGCCTTGAAATCGGTGACGGCGACGGCGCTGCCCAATGTGCGGCCGTCGCTCATGCCGAAGGCGGCGACGCCGATGCCGATCAACAGCGGGCCGCCATCCTTCCACACCAGCACCGGTCCGCCCGAATCGCCATGAAGGGCGGCGCAATCGTGCATCCAGCCGCCGTCGGCGCGCTTCGACAGCAGATGGCAGCCGATATCGGCGGTGGGAACGTGCTTGCGATCCTGGCCATAGCCGATGGCGACGACGCGCATATTGGCCGCCGGCCCCTCGCCCAGCCCGACCCAGCCGACCTGATCGCCCACCGGCCTCTCAAGTTCCAAAAGAGCCCAATCGTTGGCGGCGGCGGCGGCGTTGTAATGCTCCATGTCGGCGAAGCGCCAGCCCGGCGCGATCTGGTAGCCGACCACCACCGAGGCGTCGAGAAAATCGCCCCGGTCCCAGCCGGCGACGAAACGCAGCGCCTCGGGCAGCATCTGGCGGCGCGAGGCGTGGCTCCACAGGCAATGGGCGGCGGTCACCGCCAACTTCGGTCCCAGCAATACGCCGCTGCACCAGCCATGGCCGTAATTGACTCGGCCGACGGCGCTCCAGGGATATTGGGTGGCCGGCACCACCAGCTTCTCGTCGGCGATGGCGGTCAGTGGCGCCAAAGCCAGCAACAAAGCGAGCGGGCGCTTCATGGCAATCTCTCCCGAATGGCGGCGGCCACCGCCGGCGCGGCGTTGAGCCCCGGATGGCCCCAAGCGCCGATCTCCTCGATTCCGGCCAGCGGGCGGGCGTAGCCGCCGGCGAAGAGTTCCTTGTGCAATTGGCGGTGCTTCTCGGTCGCCCAGCCGCGCGGCGACCAGATGTAAAGCGGCCCCGGGCACATGGTCGCCTCGGTGCACATCGACATCGAATCGCCGGTGACCACCGCCGCGTCGGCCAGACCGATCAGGGCGAAGAAGGGATTGGCGCCGCCCTCGCCCCAGCGATGGACGAAATGCGGCGCGGCGATCGCCGAGACCAGCACCTTCTCGGCGGCTTTTCCGGTACGGCGGCTGGTGGTCAACAGCACTGATCCGCCGGCCCTGGCCGCCAGATCCGAGGCCTGGCGGGCAAGGGAACGCGCCATCTCGGGCGGGAAGTCGCGGCGCCGGGTGCAGCCACCCACCGCCACCGTCAGCCAGGGCCGCGGCAGATGGGCCAGGCGCGGCGCCCATTCGGCCGCCGCCGCCGCCAGTCGCTCGGGCGTCGCCCGGTGGGGGGCGCCGAACATGTAGACCACCTGCTCATCGGGCAGCGGCGCCCGGTCATGGGTGGGAATGGCGAATAGGTCGATGTCGGCCCGCGCCCCCGGTCCGGGGTCCATGATCTGGGTGAGGAAGGCGCCCGAGCGCCCCTTGATCCAGCGGGCGATGGGGGCGGTGCGCCGACCGCAGGCGATCACCAGGCGCGGCCACGGCGCCACCAACTGGCGGCGCGAGGCGCTGCGGATACCGAACAGCGTCGGCCCGCGCAAGGCGTTGTGCAGGGCGGCGACCGGCCGATAGCGGATGGTCTTGACGGTGAAGGGAAGGCCCAGCGCCTCGGCGACGCCCAGGCATTGGGCGACGTCGCCGGTGCGGTCGTCGGCCAGCACCCACACCGGCGGCCCGTCTTGTTCCAACATCCCTCGCCTCCGCCTCCCCGTTCAGGGAACCGGCGCCCAAACTCGGTCAATGCCGAGCCGTTTGCAACAGTGGAGAAACTTGAGCAAAGCGCATTCCAGTGGAAGCGCTTTGTTCAAGAGGCCATCGCGGCCGAGGATTGGGATATATGCCAATCCCCCGGAGGGGGGCAATCCGGAGGTTTGCGCCCGGCGAGGGGCATATGAATTGATGTGGAACCGAGTGCCCCCACGTGCACGAAGTTCTACGCGGCGGGAACGACGCGCCGCGTCACCGCCCAGCGGCCGAGCGGATGGTCGCAGGCCTGAAAATGGCGCAAAGCCCACCGATCGACCACCTGCCGGACCAGCACGCGGTCACGTTCGGCGCAAACCCGTGAGGCCTGAAGCGCCTTGAGGTCTTCGACCACCTTGACGTGGTCGTCGCAATGGGCGTCCCGGTTGGGATAGCCGCCGCGCTCCATCAAGTCGGACTCGGCGGCGAAGTTGTGGCGAAGGAAGGTCAGCAGCGCCGACAGCTTGTTGCAGCTATGCTCGCCACAGGCGCCGGACTTGCGCCCGCACTCGACCCCGGGCTCGAAAATGCGCGCCATCAGGAAAGCGAGGCCCTCATGACCGGCGTCGATTTCGCGCACACCCGTGCCGAAGTCCAGCAGAGCCCGACCGAATGCCATGGTCTTCCTCCCGCCGCGGCACCCGCCCAGGCCGCGTGTCTTATTTTTCGAGCGTCACCATATCGTCATCGGCCGAGGCCTAACAACCGCCAAAACCGGATTCCCACCCCCGTCGAAACGCATACGAAAGCGCTAACGGCCTCCTACGAAAGAACCGGCCCCGTCGCCGCTATTGCAGGCCGTGGGTCTTCAGGTCCATGTCGTAATCCCGCACATGGGCGATCAGCATCTTTCGGGTGAAGGCGGCAAGGCGTTCGGCACCCTCGGCCTGCTCGAAGCTCCACAGCGACAGGCCGATTTCCTCCAACTCGCGCGACAGGCGGATATGCTCCGCCTTGTGTTCGGCCAGACGCGGGCAACCAAACCGGGTCAGCATCTCCTCCTCGTTGGCGAAGTGGAGATCGAAATTGGCCACCAGTTCGTCGTGCAGCGCCGGGATGTCGAACCGGCAGACGCCGTCCTGCCAATCCTGGTAAAGCAGATTGAGCAGCCGCAGAATTTCCATGTGCTCGGAATCGATCAGCGGATTGCCCACTGAAAACGATTCGTCCCAGGGAACCAATTCCCGGCGGGCGATTCGTGGCGCGACCGGAGCTTCCGGCAAGGCGTGGCGGAGGAACATCAACATGGGACACGTCCTCGGGCGCACAGTGCCCACAATTCAAAATCGTGAACATCTTATTATCATTTCTCGCGATGAGGAAGTATTTTATAGTTTCTATTTAGATAAAATTTTACGCATTTTGTCTTAATTAGAGTACCGCAACAATAACTACTACGGAATCGAGGATACCCGCTGCGATCAGGCCCGCCATGCGCAAAATGCCTCCCGGTGACGGCGGCGTTCTGTTAAACATGGGATAAATTGACTGAGGGCTGGGCCGTGTTCCCCCCATCGACCATCGACCTTTCCCCGCTGGTGACCGCCTTGCAGGGCGAATTCGACCGCCAGGACGATCCCGACGCCCTCAAGCGGCGGTTGCTGTGGGTGGTCGGCGAGTTGCTGCAACGCGACCAGGACGGCCCGCAGCTCGGCCAAACCACCGCCGCCATCGAACAGTTCTTCGCCGCCAAGAAGGGCGCCCCGGTCGAGTCTCTGCGGCCGTTCTGCAAGCAGGTGGTCGCGATGACGGTCGAGAAGCGGCCGATGCGCGCCGCCGACCTAACCCCCGCCGCCCCTCAGCCCACCCCGCCCCCCGCTCCCGCTCCCGCCCCGACGGCCGCCACCGGCGCCAATTACTGGGCCCGCGAGATCATCCCGCCGCCGCCGGTCACCCGTCACGACGATTTCGCCGACCTGCTGGGGGCGTCGCTGGTCTTTCGCGTCCGCCACGTCACCACCTTTTTCCAGCGCCGTTCGCCACGGCTGGAGCGGCCGACGCCGCCGCCGTTCCTGCTGTCGCCGATCTTCGACGAACGATTCGCCGCCATCATCGTCGAGCAGATCGTTCCGGCGATGCAGCGGGTCACCCGTTTCGCCGCCCAGTTCGAGCACGCCCATTCCTGGAAGGGCATGAGCACCGCGGATTTCTGGGAAAGGGTCGAGGGCTCGAAGGCGCTGGAGGAACGCCTGCTGGCCACCTGGCGGGCGGTGTGGACCGGCCTGAAGCCCGGCAAAGGCAACGACGGCAAGCCGGTGGTGCCGCCCGCTTTGGCCAGCTTGCGCAAGGCGCTGGCTCCCGGCGAACCGCCGGCCTATTTCCTGCCGCGAGTCGGCGACGACGTGATCAACCTGCTGGTCCGCCTGCTGTCCGACCTGCGCGACGAATTGGAGCATCACTGGGAAGCGCTGATGCAGATTTGCGAGCAGGAGGCCGGTCGTCACCCCGAAGTGGCGGCCGAGGCGGTGGCCGAGCGCTTCCAGACCCTGCCCGGACGGCTGGGGGAATTCATCGCCATCCTCTGCCACTACAATCTGTCGTCGATCGACATCGCCTTCCTTGAGCGCATCGCCAAGGGCAGCATCGGCACCATCTTCCTGCCGGGTTTCCTCAAGACAACGCGCTAATCGGCTGGGGAAAAGTCCTTCGCATTCGCTCGGTGTCCTTTTTCCCATTGATATAACCGGGGCCCATAATCTCGAGCCACAGGCTCGGGATTATGGGAAAAACAACGTCAACCCCGCACGGAAAGCCGCCTTGAGTACGGGGTTGGCCGAATCATTTCGGGAAAAAGTACACTGAGGCCAAAGGCCGAAGGACTTTTTCACGGGCGACGCGCTAATCACCGACCTTCACGGCGTGGCGCTTCAAATCCTCGATCCGGCAATAGGTCAACGCCCCTTCATGGGTGGCGGCCAGCACCACCTGGGGCGCCAGATCGTCCTCGAAGGCCTGTTGCCAGCGCGGCGCGCACAGGCACCAACGGTCGCCGGGTTTGACGCCGGCAAAGCCGTATTCGGGCATCGGCGTCGACAGATCGTTGCCCTGGGCCTTGGTGTAGCGCAGGAACTCGGCGGTGGCGACGATGCAGACGGTGTGACTGCCAAGGTCGTCGGGCGAGGTGTCGCAACAGCCGTTACGGAAAAATCCGGTCACCGGATCGATCGAGCAACTTTCCAATGGGCCGCCCAACACGTTCCGCCGCGGCCGCTGGCCGCCGCCACCTCCGCCTCCGCCATCCTTCGGCATGATCCTCTCCTTCGATGTCTGGACAGGATATGGCGCCGGGCGGTGCCCGGTACAATCGCGGGCGGCGGGGTCAATCCGCGAAGCGCGAGGCGAACGCGGCGTGGCGCTCGGCGGGAACGGCGACGACGTTGACTTGGGACGGCAATAGGAAACGCTGGGCCGGCAGGAACGGGACCAGCGCCAAACGCGCGCCCTCGCCCGGCTGGGCCAGCACGCAATCGGCGTCGCCACCCTCCCAGCCGGGATAGAAGAAGCGATAGCCTTGGCCGGCCAGCAATTGAATCGGCGCCAGGGTCAAGGAGGGGCGCGTCTGGTGCAGCCAGTTCTCGAAGACGATCACCGGCCGCGAGGCGGCGATGATCGCCTCCGCCCCCAGCAGCACCTCCAGTTCGTGATCCTCGGCGTCGATCTTGATCACCTGGGGCGCCGGCAGCCCCAGCGCATCGAGCCGGGCCAGCCCCACCTTGTCGCCGCCCGCCTCGCCCAGCCGGGCCAAACCGCTCTGCACCCCGTCGGAGAACCCCATCGACGCCTCGCCCTCGCGATCGGCCAGGGCGACGCCGTGGCAGGCGATCACCGCCTCCAATCCGGCCTGGCCCACCACCGAGCGCAAATCGGCCAGCGTCGAGGGAAAGGGCTCGAAGGCGTGGATCGATCCCTTGAAGCCGGGTCGGCTGGCGACCAGCAGCGCGTACCAGCCCCAATTGGCGCCGATGTCGAAAAAGACGTCGCCGTCGCCGACCAGCCGGTCGAGCAGCGCCGACGTCTCGGGCTCGTAGACCGGCAGACTCTGCGGCAGATAGAGGGCGCCGAACTGGGTATTGCGGGCGTTGAAATGGATGGTGCGCCGACCGCCGTCGCCCAGCAGCATCGACGCCCGACCGTCGCCGCCCATTCCGGCGGCCACCAACAACCTGAACAACCGCTTGGCCGGCCTGCCGACAAAGCGTTTGGACAAACGTCGACGGACGCGGAAGGCGGCGCGGTGGATCAGCGACAGCGGCGGCAGATGCTCGACGGTGAACGGATTCCGCAGCTTCACCCGGCACCGGATCACATCTTCGCTGGCGATACCTGTCATCTGATCCTGGCCCCCTCGGCAAACCGGCCCGATTGGAAGCAAATTTCCGCCACCCCGGCAAGCGGTATCGCCGAAGCCTGTCAGCGTTCACCTCCGATTCACCATTCGGTGATAAAGTTAACCCAATTCGCACCCCGTCGACGGGGCGTCGCTGTCAGAAAGACGGAGGCCGCCATGATGATCCCAAAATTGCTGCTCGCCGCGGTCAGCGCCTACCTCGCGCTCGAAGGCTATTCACTGATGACCGCGCCGCCCACCCTGATCAAGGAAGCCCTGGTCCGCGTCCGCGGGCGCCGGGACTGATTTCCGCCCGCCCCTCGCGGCCGCCACGTCCAAGGCGCCGCGACCGCGAGGCGGCGGCGGAATCCTATACCAGCACCCTTTCGCCGTGGCGCAACGGCACCAGTCGGTCGCCCAGCCCGACCACGCCGAAGGCCTGGGCGAGATCCTCGCCGCTTTCGCTGAAATGGGCCCAGCCGTCGTTGTGGACGGCGACAATGCGGGCATCGGCAAAAGCGTGAGCGGCCTTGATGGCGTCGTTGCCGTCCATGGTGACGTGGAAGGCGCCCCGCGTCCGCGCCGCCCCTGTGAACAGGATGGCGAGGCGGACATCGAAGCGTCGCGCCACCTCGGCCACTCCCTCGTACCAGACGGTGTCGCCGCTGACATAGATGGCCTGACCATCCAGTTCGACGACGAAGCCGACGACGTCGCCGGTCAGCGGCTCGATCCCCACCGGCCCGTGACGGGCCGGCGTCGCCGTCACCCGCACCCCCGGTGCCAGGTCGACCGCTTGCCACGGCGCCAGCCCCTCGACCTTGCCGCCCAGGCGTTCGGCGCCGATCCGCGTGGTCAGTACCCGTTTCGCCGTGGGCAGCAGCGCGCGGCCGGCATCGTCGAGATTGTCGGCATGCTGGTCATGGCTGAGCAGCACCGTGTCGATCGGCCCGATGGCGTCGGCGGCAACGACGGGATGGCCGGTCTTGGTCAGGGTGATGGCGCCCAACTGGTAGGCGCCCGGGCCGTCGAAGGTGGGATCGGTGAGCAGCCGCAGCCCGGCGACCTCGATCAATAGGGTGGGTCCGCCGATCAGGGTCAGGGCGATCTCGTGGTGGTTAAGGACGGACATGGGTGACTCCGTGGGGTGGTCGTTCCACCACCGATAGCCCCTTCCGCCCTGATGAGAAATTCACCATAATTCCGCAATGCCTGATCGTTTTCGCACAGCCGACTGGGAGGATCTGCGCTTCTTCCTGGCGCTCGCCCGCCACCGCACCCTGTCGGCGGCGGCCCGCGCCCTCAAGGTCAACCACGCCACCGTGTCGCGGCGCCTGGCCCGGCTGGAGGCGACGCTGGCGGTGCCGCTGTTCGACCGCCGCCCCGACGGCTACGGCCTGACCGCCGACGGCCAGGCGGTACTGGCCGAGGCGGCGGCGATGGAGGAAGCGGCGCTGGCGGCACTCAAGCGCCTCGACCGTCGCGACGGACTTTCCGGGCTGGTGCGGCTGACCACCACCCGGGGCTTCGCCGATTCCTTCCTGGCCAACCGGTTGGCGCCGCTGCTGGCGGCCCATCCCGGCATCGACATCGAGATCGTCACCGATTCCCGCCTGCTCAGCCTGGCGCGGCGCGAGGCCGACATCGCCCTCCGTTTCGGCTCGCCCCGCGACAGCGCCCTCAAGGGCAAGCGGGTGGCGATGATCGGCTGCGGCTTCTTCGCCGCCCCGCTCTGGCGCGACCGTTTGGCGGCGGGCGCGGCGCCGGTGCTGGTGACCTTCGACGGCGACAGCGCCTTCATCCCCGAAGCCGCCTGGCTGGCCGACACCTTCGGCGGATACCGCGCCGCCCTGCGCAGCAACAGCTGGCAGGTACAGGCCGCCGCCGCCCGCGACGGCTTCGGCATCGCCTTCCTGCCCAATTACCTGGCCGTCGCCACGCCGGGACTGGTGGCGGTCGATCTTGGCGCGACGCTGCCGCCGCGCGAATTGTGGATGCTGATCCGCCCCGATCTGGCGGCGGTGCCCAGGGTGCGGGCGGTGTCCGACGTCCTCGACACCCTGTTCAGGGAAAACCGGGACCTGCTCGCCGGAACAGCTGGAATTCCTGATCGGGACTGAGTTCGACCAACGGCGGCCGCACCGGATTCCAGCCGGGATCGCCCTCGGCCCGCGCCAGCAGCGCCTTCAGCGCCGGCACCAGCGGCAGCCCGGCCAGCGCCGCGCGCAGGGCCGCCTGGCGGCCGTCATCCGGGCCGCCCCGCCAGACCTCCAGGATCGACGCCCCCACCAGATTGGCGTGACCCGAGACACAGCCGGCGCCACCAGCCGCCTGGAACTCGGCCAGCCGCGAGGCGGTGCCGGCCAGCACCGGAAATCCGGGGAAGGCGCGCGTCAGCCCAACCGCGTGGTCGAAATCGCCCGAGCTGTCCTTGATGCCGGCGACGATGCCCGGATAGCGAGCCAACAGCCGGGCGATCAGCCCCTCGGTGATGGCGATGCCGCTCTGGCGGGGGAAGTGGTAAAGGACCAGCCGCAGGCGGCTATCCCCCACCCGTTCGATCACCTCGGCATAGGCGCGGAACAGGCCGTCCTCGCTGGCGTCCTTGTCATAGAAGGGCGGCAACGTCAGCACGGCGCCGCAGCCCAGGCGCACCGCATGGGCGCTCAGCCGCGCCGTGTCGGGAAAGGCGCAGCATCCGGTCCCCGGCATCACCCGCGACAAATCGAGGCCGGACGCCGCCAGGGCGTCGAGCAGGGCGATGCGCTCATCCACCGTCAGCGAATGGCCCTCGCCGGTGGTGCCGAACGGCGCCAGCCCCAGCCCCAGGCCGGCCAACCGCCGGCACAGCGCCGTCAGCCGGACCGGATCGGGCGTCAAATCGGCGCCGTAAGGCGTCAGCACTGGCGCCCAAACGCCCGTCATCTCCATGGTCGCGCCCTCCGATTTCACTTCCAAGAACATCGCCCCGCAGCGCCAACGGCACAAGCGCACAACCTCGACAGGTTGGGGATGAAAGAGGATACTCGCCTCGGAACAACCGGTCGGGAGTGGTATTCCATGCGCAAGATCATATTGGCGGTGGTCGCCATCGTCATCATCGCCATCGGCGGCGGCGTCTTCTTCCTGTTCTCGAACCTCGATTCGCTGGTGAAGACCGTCATCGAACAGGCGGGCAGCCGGGTGGCCGGCGTGCCGGTGCGGCTGTCCTCGGTCAAGATCGCCCTAACGGACGGCAAGGCCAGCCTCAAGGGCCTGACGGTCGGCAACCCGGCCGGCTTCAAGACCCCCAACGCCGTCTCGCTGGGCGAGATCGCGGTGGCCATCGACACCGGCAGCGTCACCAAGAACCCGATCGTCATCAAGGAGGTGACCATCGCCGGGGCCGAGGTCACCTACGAGATTGGCGGTTCGGGCGGCAGCAATGTCGACGCCATCCAGAAGAACGTCCAGTCCTTCACCGCCGCCAATGGCGGTGGCTCGAAGGCCGGCACGGCCGCCCCGGCGGCCGAGACCAAGGACGAGAAAGACGCCAAGAAGCTGGTGATCGAGCTGTTGCAGTTGAAGGACGGCAAGGTGACGTTGGCCACCCCGCTGCCCGGCGGCAAGGCCACCGGATCGCTGCCCGACATCAAGCTGACCAACATCGGCAAGGCGAGCGGCGGTGCCACCGGCGCCGAAGTGGCCGGCCAGCTGCTTGACGCCATCTCGAAATCGGCGCTGAAGGCGGTGGCCAATATCGGCATCGGCGGCGTCGTCGACAGCGTCTCCAACGCCGCCGGCGGCGCGCTGGGCGGCGGCAAGGGCGGCCTGGACGCCGTCAAGGGCCTGCTCGGCAAGTAAACCCGGTTCCGGGCGGGGGCGCTTACTCTCCCGCCCGGATCACCAGCTTCTCGCCGTGGCCGAGATAGCGGTATTTCTCGCCGATGCCCTTGACCACCAGCGACGCGTGGAACATGCGCGGATCGCAGGAATTGTCGGCGAACATGTCCCAATGGCAGGGGATGGCGATCCGGGGATCGACCCGGCGGACCAGCTCGGCCGCCTGCCAGTGCGACAGATTGGCGTAGCCGCCATTGATGCAGACGCAGACGGCGTCCGGCCGGTGGGCGGCGCCGCATTCCGCCACCAGATCGCACCAGGCGGTGTCGCCGGTGATCCACAGCGTCGGCCCGCCTTCGGCCTTGACGGCGAAGCCCATATGGGTGAGATCGGTGGTATCGGTGGGCAGGGCGAAGGTGCCGATCAGGGTCAGGTCGCCGGCCGCCTCCTCGGCATTGGGCCAGGCCAGGGCCCGGTCGTTTTCGGCGATACCGGCGGCAGCGAAGACGCCGTGAGTCTCGGCCGGCCCCAGGAACCGCCTTACCTTGCCTGACGACGCCAGCGCCGCCAGGGTCACCGGATCGGCGTGATCGCGGTGGCCATGGGTGCAGGCGACCAGATCGGCCTCCAGCGCCTCGGGCGGGATCGGCACCGGCACCTGGCGGGCCAGGTCCAGGCCCCGCCGCGACGGATGGCAGGAATCGGACAGATAGGGATCGACCACCAGCACGAAATCGGCGGGCGACTTCACCACCCAGCCGTTCTGGCCGAGGAACCACAGCGCCAGCGTCCCCACCTCGACCGCCGTCGCCCGGATTTCCGCCATCAAGCCCATGTTTCGCCTCGCTTCACACCACCAGGATGACAACGGAGAGAGTTCGGTACTATATCCCACCGATGGAACGTCCGCAGCCCCTCCCCATCCTCATTATCGGCGCCGGTCCGGCCGGGCTGATGGCGGCCGAGGCGGCGATGGCGGCGGGGGGCGTGGTCACCGTCTGCGACGCCATGCCGTCGCCCGGCCGCAAGCTGCTGCTGGCCGGCAAGGGCGGGCTCAATCTCACCCATTCCGAACCGTTCCCGACCTTCCTGACCCGCTACGGCGATCGGGCGGCATGGCTGGAGGGCCATCTGGCCGCCTTTGGGCCCGAGATCTTGCGGGCGTGGGCGGCGGGGCTGGGCATCGACACCTTTGTCGGGTCCTCGGGGCGGGTGTTTCCCGCCGAATTCAAGGCGGCGCCGCTGCTGCGCGCCTGGCTGCGTCGCCTCAAGGGCCAGGGCATGCGCCTGTTGGTCCGCCACCGCTGGCTGGGCTGGGACGCGGACGGCGCCTGCCGTTTCGCCACCCCGGACGGCGAGGTCCGTTACGGCGCCGCCGCCACCGTGCTGGCGCTGGGCGGCGCCAGTTGGCCGCGGCTGGGGTCGGACGGCGGCTGGGTCGGGGCGCTGGCGGCGCGGGGCATCGGCATCGCCCCGCTGGCGCCGGCCAATTGCGGCTTCGATATCGGCTGGAGCGCGGTCATGCGCCAGCGCCACGCCGGCCAGCCGCTCAAGCCGGTGGCGCTGTCCTTCGCCGGCCGCACCCTGCGCGGCGAGATCATGCTGACCGAGACCGGCATCGAGGGCGGTGCCGTCTACGCCCTGTCGGCGGCCCTGCGCGATGCCATCGCCGCCGATGGCGCCGCCACGCTGATCCTCGACCTCAAGCCCGATTGGGAGGAGGGCAGGCTGGCCTTGGCGCTGGCCCAGCCGCGCGGCAGCCGTTCGCTGTCGACCCACCTGCCCCGCACCGCCCATCTGTCGGCGGTGGCGGTGGCGCTGCTGCGCGAAACGCTGCCCGAGGCGACGCTGAACGATCCCGCTCGCCTGGCGGCGGCGATCAAGGCGCTGCCGCTGGTGCTAAAGGCCCCCCGGCCGCTGGCCGAGGCGATCAGCACCGCCGGCGGCATCCGCCGGGACGAACTGACCGATGGGCTGATGCTGCGTCGCCTGCCCGGTGTATTCGCCGCCGGCGAAATGCTCGACTGGGAGGCGCCGACCGGCGGCTACCTGCTGACCGCCTGCTTCGCCACCGGGCGCGCCGCCGGGCTGGCCGCCGCCGCCTGGGTATCGAACGGCGGTTGATGCCGACGGCCCGGCGCCCCAGATCAGCCATGACACCCCTGGCCTAGGCGGCGCCGTCTTATGGACAATTCCCCGATCATCGTCTGGATCCGTCGCGAACTGCGGCTGGCCGATCAGCCGGCCCTGGCGGCGGCCGCCGCCACCGGCGCGCCGGTACTGCCGGTCTTCGTGCTGGACGAGGCCGCCCCCTGGCCCCTGGGGGCGGCGTCCCGCTGGTGGCTGCGCCACAGCCTCGCCCGGCTGTCCGAAGCGATCGCCGCCATCGGCGGCCGGCTGCTGCTGCTGCGAGGCGATCCGGTGCTGTCCATCACGGCGCTGGCAGCGGAAACCGGGGCCACCCAGGCATTGTGGACAAGGCGGAGCGAACCCGCCGAGCGCCGCCGCGAACTGGACCTGGCCGAAGGGCTGGCCGCCATCGGCATCGTCGGGCGGGGAACCGAACCCGACCTGCTGTTCCCCCCCGAGCGCCTGAGGAACGGCGGCGGCCACGCCTATCAGGTCTTCGGCCCCTTCTGGCGCGCCGCCCAGGCGTTGCCGCCACCGCCGCCGCCACTCCCCGCCCCCACCCGCCTGCCGGCACCGGCGCGGATGCCCGACGGCCTGACGCTGGAATCCCTCGGCCTGGCGCCCGAGCCGGGGCGCTTTCCCCGCCTGGCAGAAGCCTGGCTGCCGGGCGAGGCCGGTGCCGAAAGCCGGCTGGCGACATTCCTGGCCGATGGCTTGGACCTTTACGCCTCGCGCCGCGATCAGCCGGGGGTGGATGGCACCTCACGGCTGTCGCCGCACCTAGCCTTCGGCGAGATCAGCCCCCGCCGTCTGTGGCACGCCGTCGCGGCGCGGACCGAGGCCGGCGGCCAGGACGCGTTCCTGCGCCAACTGGGCTGGCGCGAATTTTCGCAGGCGCTGCTGGCCGCCCATCCCGACTTGCCGGAACGTCCGCTGCGCGGGGAATTCGCCGCGTTCCCCTGGGCGCCGCGGCCCGAGCACCTGGCCGCCTGGCGGAGCGGTCGGACCGGTTTTCCCATCGTCGACGCCGGCATGCGCCAGTTGGCGGCGCTGGGATGGATGCACAACCGGGTACGGATGATCGTCGGCTCGTTCCTGGTCAAGGACCTGTTGGCGCCCTGGACGCGGGGCGAGGAATGGTTCTGGGACAATCTGGTCGACGCCGATCTCGCCGCCAACGCCGCCTCGTGGCAATGGATCGCCGGTTGCGGCGCCGACGCCGCGCCCTATTTCCGCGTCTTCAATCCGGTGCTCCAGGGCGAAAAATTCGACCCGCGCGGCCGCTATGTCCGCCAATGGGTGCCGGAATTGTCGGGCCTGCCCGACCTGTTTATCCATCGCCCCTGGGACGCCCCGCCGCTCACCCTGGCCGAGGCCCGGATTTCGCTCGGCCGCGACTACCCGGCGCCGATCGTCGATCACGGCGATGCCCGGCGCCGGGCGCTGGCCGCCTACCATCAAGTGCGCCGCGCGGTGTGAGGGGAAACTTCTCCCGGCCGGCGCACGGAATTTCCCGCAGCGCCGTGTAAGGATTATCTGACGTCTCAGAAGGAGATTTCACCATGTCCATAACGGGCGTAAGTGGCCAATTCCAATCCACCACCTCGATGCAAGACCGGATGACGTCCGCGCTCGAGCAGAACGGGCTTTCGGCGGATGCGGCCAGCACGGTCAGCGCCGAGATTGATTCGGTGGTCAAGTCGACCGCCACCGACAGTTCCGGCAAGCCGAACAAGGCCTCGGTCCGTACCGCCATCGACGCGCAAATCAAATCCGACGTCGCTTCCGGCAAGCTTACCCAGGACCAGGCCGACGCCGTCACCAAGACGCTCAACGGCATCGACTCCCAGATGCAACAGAGCGGCGGTGGTGGCGGCGACGCGGCCGGAAGAGCCCCGCCGTCGGGCGGCGGCGGCGGCGGTGGTGGTGGTGGCGGTGGCGGTGGCGGCGGTTCGGCCGGCGCGTCCTCGTCGTCGTCGTCGAAGGTCGAGGTCAGTTCCTCGACCTCGACCTCGGGTGGCGAGACGATCACCGTCACCAAATACTCCGATGGCTCGACCTCGACCAAGATCACCTTCGACGCCGCGACAGCCTCGTCGTCGGCGTCGTCGTCGTCTTCCTCGTCGTCGTCATCCACCAGCCAGTCGTCGGCGGATTTGCTGAACAGCCTGCTGGCGGCAAATTCCTCGTCGCTGGACAGCCAGGGCCGCACAACGGCGGCCAATTACCTGAGCAGCCTGCTGTCCAAGGGACTGGTCGACACCCAGGCCTGAGCCCGATTTCCAACAAAAAAGGGCGCCCTCCTCGCGGACGGCGCCCTTGGCTTGAACGGGTACCGACCTATTCCAATCGGCCCAGCGAGCGGGCCAGAACCAGATACAGCTTGCCGACCTCGGACGAGGTGAAGGTGCCGGTCAGCACATCGGGGTAGTCCGAATTGCGGGCCTGGTTCAGCAGCGCCTCGAACTCGGTAAGGTAACGCAGCACGTAGTCGCGGAACTCGCCGTCGTCCTCGAACTTGTTCTTGATCGCGGCGATCTGGTGCTTGTCGAGATTCTTGAGGATCTTGCGGACGAAGACGCTCTGGTCGCCGGCGTGGAACTCGCGCCAGGCCTTCTCGTCGACGTTCGAGGCGAAGATGCGGCCGATATCGACCGACAGCGATTGCAGCTTCTCGACGATGAAGGCCGCCTGCTTGAGGAATATCTCGACCGAGGCGGCGGCCCGCTTCTCGTCCAGTTGCTGGGCGCGGATCTCGGCCAGCTTCGAGGCGTTGACCAGATCGTCGGCCTGACGGCCGAAGCTGATCGCCAGCCCCTCGGCCTGCTGCGACAGGCGGTCGCCGGTGATGCCAAGGTCGTTGGACTTGCCGCGCAGAGTCTCGAACGAGGCTTCCAGCTTGGCGCCGGTGCGCTCGGTGGTGTCCTGCAGCTCCTGGGCCTGACGGCGCAGGCTGTCGCCCGACGCCCGCACCTGGGCGGTGATCCGCTCGGTCGAGGCGGTCAGCTCGCGGATGCCGGCCCGCAGCATGTCGCCGGCGGTGTTGACCTGGGCGGCGGTCTTGTTCGACGCCTCCTCGAAATCGCGGCTGATCTGGCGCAGCGCGTCGCCGGCGGTCTGCGACTGGGCAAAGACGTTCTGCGCCGCCTCGTGCAGTTCGACCGCGTGCTTCTGCATGGCCTGGCCGAAAGCCTTGAGCACCTCGGTCGAATCGTCGGCAACCCGGGCCAGGCCCTGGGCGTGCTCGTGCAGGCCCTCGCCCACCGCGCCAACGCTGGCCTGGGCCAGATCGGCGGCGGCGACCATCTGCTCGCTCTGCTTCCGGAGCGCCTCGGTGGTGGCGCGGATGCGGCTGCCCACCTGCTCGGTGACGTTGACCGTCTGCTCGCAACGATGCTCAAGCAGATCGGCGACGCTGGTGGTCTCGGCGATCGCCTTGGTGGCGGCGGTGCCGACATCGCTGGAACGCTGGCGTAGACCCTCGCCCACCGCCTCCAACTCGACGCCGACGCGGCTCGACATGGCGATCAGGTCGTTGGTGCTCTGGCGCAGCGTGTCGGCGATGGTCTTGACCTTGCCCATCACCTGATCCGAGGTCGAGATCAAATGGCGCGACTGCTGATTCAGCGAGGCTTCCGACAGGCGCGACTGGGTCGACACCACATTGGCGGCGTCGGCCAGTTCGTCGGCCTGCTTGCGCAGCGACTGGCGGATCGCCTCGGCCTGACCCGAGGCCTTCTCGGCGCCCTTGTTGAGGTCGTCGATATGCAGGCGCAGCATCTCCGAAACTTCGCGGGTGCGGGCCTGCATCTGGTCGGAAGCGGCGGCCAGCGCCCGGGTCTGCGCCTGGAAGGCCTCGGCGACCTCGCGGATGCGGCCGGCGGAACGTTCGACACCGCCCTCCACCTCGGAGCAACGCTGCGACATCGCATCGCCCACCGTGGCCAGACGGGTCGAGGCGTCCTCGGCGACGGTCTTGAGGTTTTCGGAATGGCGTTCGAGCACGTCCTCCATCTCGCGGAAACGGCCCATGGCCTGGTCCGACGACGAGGACAGTTCGCGCGACTGCACCGACAACGCCTCTTCGACGATCTTGATGCGCGACAGCACGCGGTCGGTGATCTGGTCGAGCCCGGTGGCCTGCTGCTGCAGCGAGGCGCTGATGCGGCCGGTCTGTTCGGCCAGACGCTCCGCCGCCTGGTCGAGATCGGCGTTCTGGCGGGCGAACAGCGTCTCCAGCGACTCGACCCGGACCGACAGGGTGGCGGCGATCTCCTCGCTGCGCGTCGCCGCCTTGGCGGTGGTGTCGCCGATGACGGTCGCCTGGTGATCGAAAATCTGGGCGACCGCTTCGGCCCGCTCCACCGCCGTCTGGGTGGTGCGGTCAAGCAGGTCGGTATTGCGCTGCATGCGGCCGGCGATGATGTCGGCCCGTTCCGAGGCGCGGTTCGAGGTGGCCTCGACCGCCTCCAATTGCGCCCGGATGGTATCGCCGAAGGACTTGACCTTGGTGGCGGCGGCCTCGGTCACCTGATCGAGGTCGGCGGTCTGCTGGCGCAGCAGCTTCTCGACCTCCTGAGCCCGCACCTGCGCCACCTGGGTGGCGTTGGTCAGGCGATCGACCTCGCCGTGCAGGGCTTCCAGCGCGCCCTTGGCGTCCTCGTTGATGCGGCCGACGACGCCGGTCAGCGCCTCGATCTGGGCGGCCAGCATGCCGCGCACCGCCTCGCCCTGCTGCACCGCCAGGCTGGACGCCTGCGACAATTCGAGCGCCTGGCCGCGCAGGCTGTCGGCGACCTTCTTGACCCGCGAATCGGCGCCGTCGACCGGATAGGTCAGGCGCGACAACTGGCGCGTCAGTTCGCCCGCGACCTCGCGCATCTGGCGGCCACGATCGAGATAAGCCAGCAGCAGCCACAGGAAGGCCAGGGGTACGAAGGCGGCGCCACAGATGCCGCCCATCTCCTGCGGCTGTAGCAGCATCAGGTTGCCCCAGCCGATGCTGTTTTCGACATAGGTGCCGCAAAAGGCCAGCCACACCACCGAGATCACCACCCCGGCGCCGACCCTGAGGCGGCTTCCCACCTCGGAGCTTTTCGGCAGCGGGGCAAAGTCGATGATTTCGGGAGGAATGGCGGCGGTAATGGGCAGATTGGCGGCGGCCCGGTCGGCCTCCAGGACGGATACTGACTCGGCTTCGTCACGCGTGATGGTGTCGCCCATGTCCGCCATTGACCCCCTCAAAAAAAACCGCACGGCCTTCCGCGCGGCCACCGTCGACGGGGCGCTGGCTTTCGTCGCCGCGACGGCGTTGACGAACGTCCACCTGTCCGTGCAGCCCCCCTGCCGGAAAGTCAGAGGCAGGATGCCCCGTCCCGCCCCAAAAATCAATCGTTTGGCGCCTTGAACCGACGGTGCCGACGGACCGAGGTCGAGCGACCGCGAATGGTTCATCGCTCCGCCGGATTACCCATCGCCCACCCCGTAATAACATGTTATTTATGTTATATAAAAACATTTGATAGTCTTTTTACTGTATATTATGATGCGACATCCAGCCTGAGAGGCCCCATGGTCAGCCACGCCCACACCCATTCCCACCCACACCCCCAACTCGCGGCGGTGGCCGCCCTGTTGAGCGACAGCGGTCTGGCGCCCGCCAACCCGCTGATCGACCCGCTGCCGGTGGCTCGCGAGCAGGCGCGCCGTTACAACGCCTTCTGGAACCGCCGGCTGCCGCCGATCGAGCGGGTGGTCGAGGTGTCGGCCCCGACGCCACGGGGCCCGGTGGCGCTTCGGGTCTTCCATCCCGGCCCTCGGGGCCGCGCCGTGCCGGTGCTGGTCTATTTCCACGGCGGCGGCTTCGTGCTGAACGGCGTCGACACCCACGACCGGCTGATGCGGTTGCTGGCGTTGCGGGCCGGAATCGCCGTGGTCGGGGTGTCCTATTCCCTCGCTCCCGAAACCCGCTTTCCCGGCCAATTGGAAGAAGCGGTGGCGGTGATCGGCTGGCTTCGCGCCCACGGGCCGGCCATTGGGCTGAACGCCGACCGGCTGGCGGTGGGCGGCGATTCGGCCGGCGCCAACCTGGCGCTGGCGGCCACCCTGGCGTTGCGCGATCGTGGCCTGGCCCAGCCCGAATTCGGCCTGCTGCTTTACGGCATGTTCTCGGCCGATCTGCAATCCGCCTCGCACACCGCTTTTGGCGGCGGCGGGTTCGGCCTGACCACCGAGCGGGTCGATTGGTTCTGGAACCAGTATCTGGCCGATCCCGCCCAGCGCGACAACCCGCTGGCGGCGCCGATGGCCGCCGACCTTCGCGGCCTGCCGCCGCAGCTGGTGATCGGCGCCGGCCTGGATTGCCTGCTCGACGACAGCGTCCGCCTGGCCGGCCGTCTGGTCGAGGCCGGGGTGGCGGCGACGCTGTCGGTGGTGCGCGGCGTCCCCCATTCCTTCATGCTGATGAGCGAACATCTCGAGCCCGCCGATCAGGCGGTCAGCGAAGCCGCCCAGGCATTGCGCCGCCACCTGACCGACCGGGGCCCGATCGTCACTTGATTCGTCCGCGCGGACAGGCGACCATCAAACAATGTCCGAATCACCCGCTTCCGAAGGCGTCGCTCCGGCCGACCGCCGCTCGCTTCTCGTTCGCGCCTTCCTGCTGGGCGAGCGTCTCGACGTTCGCGCCATCGACCAGCGTCTGGCGCTGGCGACAACGCCGCTGACCCTGAAGGCCGGTCGCCGGGGCTTCGCCGTGCTGTTCCGTTACGGCGTGGTGGCGCTGTTCGACGTCGCCCAGGAGGAGGAGGCCCACTTCCTCGCCGATATCGGCCGCCACGTCAGCGAGACCCTGCCCGAGCCGGGGCGCGAGCAGGCCCATGTCGACATCATTCCCGGCTCGACCGAGCACGTCGATCCCGACGGCGACATCGTGCTGCCCGAGATCACCCCCGAGCGGCTCCAAGTCGTCGCCGACGTGCTGGCCAAGGATCTGGTGCTGGAGCACTACGAAAGCCGCATCGCCGCCGTGTTCGACCGGGTCGAGCCGCTGGCCGCCCGCCTCAAGCACCGGGGCAAGCGCAACTTCGCCACCCGCGACCTCCTGGCCCAGATGGGTGACGTGCTGCTGACCAAACACCGCATGGTCGGCCGCGTCGAAGTGCTGGAAAAGCCCGAGGCGCTGTGGAACATGCCGGAACTGGAAGGCCTGTACGGGCGCCTCGAGCGGGTTTACGAACTGCGCGAACGCTCCCGCGCGCTTGACCGCAAGCTCGAGGTGATCGGCGACACCGCCGAAACCCTCCTGGACCTCGTCCACACCCGGCGCTCGCTCAACCTGGAATGGTACATCGTCGGCCTGATCGTCTTCGAGATTCTGTTGTCGCTGTGGCAGGTGCTGCCCCACCACTGACCGCGACTATTCCCCCTTGAACGCCGGCTTGCGCTTCTCGCGGAATGCCGCCATCCCTTCGCGGTAATCCCGGGTGGCGAGGAATTCGTAGCATTCGTCCAGTTCGGCCGGGGTGACCGGCGTCGGATCGTCGAGGCGGGCGATGAAGCGCTTGTGCCAGCGATTGGCCAGCGGCGCCCCGGCGGCGATGCGTTTGGCGGTGGCCAGGGCCTCGGTCTCGGCGGCGTCGTCCTCGACCACCCGCGTCAACAGCCCCTTGGCCAGAGCCTCGTCGGCGTCGAACACCCGCCCTTCCAGCAGAATCTCGGCGGTCACCGCCGGTCCGGCCAGACGGTGGATGGCGGCCAGCTCGGGATAGGCCATCACCACCGAGATGCGGTTGATCGGCACGCCGAAACGCCCCGACTTCCCCGAAATGCGCAGGTCGCAGCAACAGGCCAGTTCCAGACCGCCGCCGACGCAAGGGCCAAGGATCAGCGCCACCACCGGCTTCGGGCAGCTGCGCACGGCGTCCAGCGCCCGGCGCATCACCCGGTCGTAATCCTTGGCCTGGGCGGCGTCGGCCCGAAGGGTGTCGAACTCGTCGATGTCGGCGCCGGGAGCGAAGGCCTTGGCGCCGGCGCCGCGCAGCACCACCACCGCGATTTGCGCGTCGACGGCCAGCGCCTCGAACGCCTCGGCCAGCCCCGTCCACATCGGCAAATTAAGGGCGTTCATCCGTTCGGGACGGTTGAGCACCACGGTGGCGACGGCGCCGTCCCTGGTCACTTCGATGACGTCGCCCATCGCCTGCCCTTTTTGTCGTCTTGCGGGAAAGCGCGATTGTGCCTATAGAGCCCCCAGCCGGCAAGACGTAGAGGGGCGACATGAGCATGCAGACCGTTTCCCGTACACCCGAACAGAAGCGGGCGGCGCTGATCACCGCGCGCATCCTTCTGGAAATCAAGGCGGTCAACTTCCGCCCGGAAGAGCCCTACATCCTGACCTCGGGCTGGGCCAGCCCGGTCTACGTCGACTGCCGCAAGGTCATCTCGTTCCCCCGGGCGCGGGCCAAGATCTCGGAACTGGCGGCCACCGCCATCATGGGCACCGCCGGTTACGAATCCATCGACGCGATTGCCGGCGGCGAGACCGCCGGCATTCCCTACGCCGCCTGGATCGCCGACCGGATGATGCTGCCGATGCTGTACGTCCGCAAGAAGCCCAAGGGCTTCGGCCGCAACGCCCAGATCGAGGGCGATTTCGCCCCCGGCGCCCGGGTGGTGCTGGTCGAGGACCTGGCCTCGGACGGCGCCTCGAAGGTCAATTTCTGCAATGCGCTGCGTGACGCCGGCGCCGAGATCAAGCACACCTTCGTGGTGTTCTTCTACGGCGTCTTCCCCGGCGCCCTGAAGACGCTCGAGGAAACCGGCGTGCGGCTGTCCTATCTCGCCAATTGGTGGGACGTGCTGGAAGTCGCCGAAGCCGGCGGCGATTTCGACAAGCGCAAGATCGACGAGGTCCGCTCGTTCCTCCACGATCCGGTGCAATGGTCGGGCCTGCACGGCGGCAAGACCGGCTGACCACCCGTCGTCATCCCGAGCGTCGCCGAGGGATTTCGGTTTGGTACTGCGGATTCCAATCGGAAACGCCGGACCAAAACGGGATCCCCGCTCCCGCCGGCCATCGGGATGACAGGTAAAATCATCCTGACTACAGTATAAATTCTGGTTTTACACGGATGAACGCGGATAGGCACAGATCAGATTAATTCGCCTTATCTGTGTATGGCGCATAGCGCCATCTGTGTTCGTCTGTGTCGATAAAACCAACGCCCCAACAAAAACGACCACGGATATTACGGTAGAACCGCTTCTCCGCGATCTCCGTGGTGAATCGTCTTTGTGGGAACGCCCCCACCTATGTCGGGCAGGCCGCCAGGTGCACCAGGAAATCGCCGATCAGGTGATGGGGATCGGCGCCGAATTCCTGGCGGAAGGCGTCCTCGTCGGTGTAATGCAGTTCGGTCAGCGGCCGGAACAGCGCCTGGAAGAACTGGCAGAACTGGCGCTCGGTGAAGACGTGCGGCTCGCCCGGCTCGTGCTCGCCGGGATCCTTGACCACGAAGGCGCTCTGGCCGACGCTGACGCTGGTCGGCGTGTACTGCATCAGCTTGATGAACCAGTCCTTGCGCACGTCCCAGCGCTTGAACGAGGCCGAGATGCGGACCAGGACGTGCCATAAGACCTTCTTGGCCTCGCGGTCCTGGTAGAAGGCGTCCCAGGTGAATTCGTCGCCGAGATCGTCCCGCAACAGAACGACGATCTCCTTGCACTTGCCGCCCATGACCTCGATCTCGTCGCCCAGCACCAGATGCAGGAACGAGAAGATGTTGGGCAGGATGGCGCGGTCGAACACCCCGGTCTCGAACAGGTCGCTCATCGCATGCAGCACCAGCCGGCCGAAGGCGTTGACGCGCTTCTGCTCGCGCTTCTCCGAGGCGACGATCTCCATCATCTCGCGGTAGGCGCGGTGGTAGAATTCCTCGAAGGCGGCGGAATCCTTCAGACTGGCGACGATGTCATGCAGGGCGCCCAGGCCGGGCAGCGGCGGACGGGCCTGCTCGGCCGCCTGGATCAGGGCGTCCAGCACCGTGTTGGTGGTCTTGCGCAAATGCCGCACGCCGCGGGAATTCATCGGGCCATCCTTTGGTCGGCCGCACTTAACTTATCTCAACAATATATCGACGCTGGCCGCCCTTGACCAGAAGTGGCGATCACCCCACCAGCCACGCGCGGAGCGCCGCCGACACCGCGTCCGGCCGCTCGATGGCCGACAGGTGCCCGCAATCCTCGACCGTCACCAGCCGCGCCCCGGGAATGCCCGCGGCCATCTCGGCGGCGCGATCGGGCGGCGTCAGCTGATCCTGGCGCCCGACCAGCACCAGCGCCGGGCATTTGATCTCCGCCAGGCCGGGGCGGGAATCGACGCGGTCGCGATTGGCGGTCTGCTGGCGGACGAAGGCCTCGGCCCCAACCGATTCGGCCATCCGCAGCGCCAGGCCGCCGACATGCTCCAACGCCAGATGGTCGGGATGGACCAACAGCGGCAACAGCGACGGCATCACCTCGGCGAAACGGCCCGCCCGGACCAGCGCGATGGAATCGTTGCGCTTGGCGGTCTGCTCGGGGGTATCGGGCCGCGCCGTGGTGTCCAACAGCGCCAGCCGCTCCACCCGTTGGGGAGCGCGGCGGACGATCTCGAAGGCGACATAGCCGCCCATGCTAAGACCGGCCAGGGCGAATTTTGGCGGCGCCGCCGCCAGCACCCGCTCGGCCATGGCGCCGACCGAATCGTCCCGGGACAGGTCGCCGACGGTGGTGTCGGCCACGTCGGCCAGGGCACCGCATTGGTGGGCGTAGAGACGGGCGTCGGTCAACAGACCGGGCAGCAGGATCAGGGCGGTCTTGGACATCGGCGCTCTCCTACTTGACCAACTTGGACAGTTCCTTGAATTCGGGCGTGCCGGCGCGTTGCAGCCACTCGAACACCACCATCTCGACGGCGACGATACCGGCACCGGCGGCGGCCAGGCGATTCATCGCCAGCGCGTGGTTGGCCTCGGTGCGCGACGAGGTGGCGTCGGCGACGACGAACACCTCGCGGCCCTCGGCCAGCAGCTGCATGGCCGTCTGTAGGACGCAAACATGGGCCTCGATGCCGACGATCACCACCTGGGGACGGGCCAATTGATCCAGCCGCGCCTTGATGCCGGGATCGGCGGCGCACGAGAAATGCACCTTGTCGAGCGCCGCGCCGTCCGGCGCCAGCGCCCGCAGTTCCGCCACCGTCGGCCCCAGGCCCTTGGGATATTGCTCGCTGACCACCACCGGGATGCCCAGGCGATTGGCCGCCCCCATCAGCAGGGCGGCGCCCTTGATCACCCGCCCCCCGTCGGCCATGGCGGGGACAAGGATTTCCTGCACGTCGACGACGAGAAGACAGGAGCGCTGGGCATCGAGCAGCATGGCGATCTCTTTCCCTATAGTGTGGCCGATATGCCGCACGACGGTAGCCCAAGGCATTCCGGAAGCCAAGACCGGCCAAAAGAACGGCTTCAATCGTTGACAGCGGGGACCGAACTTCTATTATCCCGCCGCATATGACTTCCCAGACAGATCCCACGGCCGAGGATTCGGCCAGACCCGCACCACTGGACTTCTCCGAGCTGGGCCTTGGCCCGGAAATCCTGAGGGCTGTCGCCGAATCCGGCTACACGACCCCCACCCCCATCCAGGCCCAGGCGATCCCTGTGGTGCTGATGGGGCGGGATGTGCTGGGCTGCGCCCAGACCGGCACCGGAAAGACCGCGTCCTTCACCCTGCCGATGATCGAGATCCTGGCGGCCGGCCGCGCCAAGGCGCGCATGCCGCGCTCGCTGATCCTGGCGCCGACCCGCGAACTGGCCACCCAGGTGGCCGAGAATTTCGACAAGTATGGCAAGTACCACCGCCTGACCAAGGCGCTGATCATCGGCGGTGAGTCGATGGGCGACCAGGTGGCGGTGCTCGACCGCGGCGTCGACGTACTGATCGCCACGCCCGGCCGCCTGCTCGACATGTTCGAGCGCGGCCGCATCCTGCTCAACGACGTCAAGATCCTGGTGATCGACGAAGCCGACCGCATGCTCGACATGGGCTTCATCCCCGATGTCCAGCGCATCGTCTCGTTGCTGCCCAAGATTCGCCAGACGCTGTTCTTCTCGGCCACCATCGGCCCCGAGATCAAGCGCCTTGCCGACGACTTCCTGATGAACCCGAAGTCGATCTCGGTCAATCGCGAGGACAAGACCGCCACCACCGTCGAGCAGTTCATCGCCGTGGTCGACGACATCGACAAGCGCGAGACGCTCCGCCACATCATCCGCATCGAGGCGGTCAAGAACGCCTTCATCTTCTGCAACCGCAAGCGCGACGTCGACGTGCTGTTCCGGTCGCTGTCCAAGCACGGCTTCGACGCGGTGCAGTTGCACGGCGACATGAGCCAGCCGGCCCGCAACGAGGCGCTGAGCAAGTTCAAGTCTGGCGACGCCCGGCTGATGATCTGCTCGGACGTGGCGGCGCGCGGCATCGACATCCAGGCGGTCAGCCACGTCTTCAATTTCGACGTGCCGATCCACGCCGAGGATTACGTCCACCGCATCGGCCGCACCGGCCGCGCCGGTCTGACCGGCAAGGCCTTCACCATCGCCACGCCCGATGACGGCAAGTTCGTCGCCGCCATCGAACGGCTGATCGCCACCGAGATTCCGCGCATGTCGGTCGAGGGTGTTCCCCCGTTGGACCTGAACATGGAGCCCCGCCGTCGTGGCCGCGCCCGCAGCGGCGGCGAGGCCGAGGCCCGTCCGGCCCGCTCGGAACGCCCGCGCCGCGCCAGGGGCGAACGCTCGGAAAAGCCGCGCGCCGAGACCGCGCCCGAGGCGGCGGCGCCCGAAATCGTTCAGCCGGTCGAGCGTCCGCCGGTGGCCGAGGTGGTCGAGCCTCGCCCCAGCCGGGTCGACCGCGACCGCAACGATCGCAACGACCGTGATCGCAATGACCGCGAGCGGAGCCGCCGTGGCGGCCGCGACCGTAACAGCCGCGACGGCCGCCGCCGTGGCCGGATCGACGAGCTCGGCATCGGCGAGATGCTGCACGACGACAACATCGTCGGCTTCGGCGACCACGCCCCCGACTTCATCCTGCGCGAAGTGCCGCCGATCCACGTCAAGGCCGGCGCCCGCGACGAGGCAGAAGAGATCGAGGAAACCGAGGAGGACTGAGCCCTCCCCGCCCCCGATTAAGGAACACTTCATCGGTCGGCTTTAACCTTTCGGTTTCCCGCGTAACGCGGGAAGCAGCGGAGGGGGCCGACGTGTCGGTAAAGAGATTCCTGGACATCATCTCGCCCGGCCGGCCGGCGTTTCTCAACGCGAGTTGGATTCAGGGCATCCCGCTACGCTCGGTGTTCATGATCGCGGCGATCTGGCATGCCTGCCAAGGTCGCCAGCGGCGGCCGTTGCGCATCCTGGAAGTCGGCTCGTGGATGGGTTCGTCCTGCCTGACCTGGGCCGAGGCGCTGCGACTGTTCAATGGCGGCCAGGGCGAAGTAGTCTGCGTCGATCCGTTGGTGCCCTATTTCGACGCCGACGAAATGAAAGCGGCCCTGGCCAACCCCGACGCCGCCGTCCAACGCTCGCAGGAGGAGCTGCTGGGCGAGATGGACGCGCTGTTGCATGAGGATTTCGTCTACGACATCCTCATGCATAACGTCTCGACCGTGCCGCCGCCGACCACGGTGACGGTAATCCGGGAATTCTCCGACAAGGCTCTGGCCGCCCTTCCGGACAGCTCCTTTGACTTCGTCTACCTTGATGGCAGCCATTTCTACGACCACGTCGTGCAGGACATCCGCCACGCCAAGCGCCTGGTCAAGGATGGCGGCTTCATCTGCGGCGACGACCTGGAACTGGAAATCCACCAGATCGACCTTGGCTTTGCCGTGGCGAACAAGGCCAAGGACTTCCCCACCGACCCGCGCACGGGCACTCAATTTCACCCCGGCGTGACCCTGGCGGTCGGCGAAATGTTTGGCGTGGTCGCCAACTACTTCGGCTTCTGGCTGGTGGAGCGCAAGGCGACGAGTTTTGCGCCGGTTCCCTTCCAGCACCAGTTCCCGATTGGCCTCCCCAGCCATTTCCCCCCGGCAATGTGCGAAATGGTTATGGGACAGTTGCGCCAGCTTGGTCTGCTCAAGGAGCACGGTGGCGCCTGGAAGGGCTAACCCGGCGTCCCTACTCTTTTTTGTGATTGGCGAGCAGCCGAGGGTAGCTGAGCAGTTCACCGCCGGTCACCACCGGCACCAACTCGGTCGCGGCGAGGTCCATCCGCAAGGCCAGCAGCTTGTAGCAATCCGGGCAGGGAATCTCGATCCCCTGGCCGATGAAGGCCGCCAACTGGGTGTCGTCGCCGTTCATGACGTCACGGATGTCCCCTCCGAAATCCAGAATACGATCCAGGAGCGCTCCGCAATGCGGGCAGGTCACGCGCAGCACCAGCGTCGTCCGCGGAAATTGGTCACGCGAGGTGCCACGGCCGACCACCAGGAACACCACCGGAGCGATCGCCCCGAAACGCAGGTGGCTGATGTGGGCCATCATGGCGTCGCCCACCAGGCTTCGGAACTCGCTGTCGGGCAGGGCGGTGAGATTGTAGACGGGTGCGCCGTGCAGGCCCTCGTAATACCGCGCCCGATCGGGGATGAGGCCGCGCCGCACCGCGTCATCGAAGATCGGCGCGCCCGGAAACGGCACGATGATACCGGGGTAGATGACGCGGCCGGCGAATTCGCCACAGAAGTCCGAGGTCTCGCGGATGGTTTCGGCCGTCTCGGCCGGGTCGCCGTAAATGACATTGGCCTGAAAGCCGATCCCGGCCCGATCGGCCGCCGCAAGCGCGGCCCGAACTTGCGCCTGGGTGATCTTCTTGCGCATGCTTGTCAGCACGACATCACTGCCGCTTTCGACCCCGAAGCCGATCATCCGGCAGCCGGCATCACGCATATCGCGCATCAGGTCCTCGTCGGCGTCTGGAACGCGCATGGCGCAGCTCCAGGCGACGCCAAGATTCAAAGCGCGCATGCCGTCGCAGAACTGGCGCACCCGCCCTTCGGTCACCGAAAACAATTCGTCGTAAACCATCAGCAGGTTGAAATGGTAGCGCTCATGGAAATAGGCGATCTCGTCCAGGACATCGGCAATGGGGCGCTGCTTGTAGACGGAGCCGGCCGAGTGAAAGCAGAAGGTGCACTTGAACGGACAGGAGCGTCCGGCGGTGACCGGGAACGCCCGCGGCCGCGGGTGAAGGGCGCTGAGACTGGAAGCGTGGCGATGGCTGCTAGCCAAAAAGAAGTCCTCGATACCGAGGGCATCGTAGTCGGGCCGCGCGTATTCCGGCATCACCCTGGTTTCCGCCGGGGGAGCGTTGTAAACCGGCGCCCCGTCCCGCCAATGGGCCAAGCCGGGAATCCCGTTCGGATCAAAACCGTTTCGTAGCGCCGCCAACAATTCCACCATGGGAAACTCGGCGTCGCCGGTGATCGAGAAATCGGGCCGCAGGTGCTCGGTGATGAAGTTCCGGTCGCCGGTGACGATGCCACCGCCGAGAATAAGCGGCACCTGAGGAGCGAGTTGGCGGCACAAATCGATGGTATGGGCGATGAACAGGTAGTCGGCCGAAAGACCGCCCAGCGCGATGGCCTGGGGCTGACATTCCGCAATTCCCCGCGCCAGGCTTTGCCGCAACAATTCGAAGGCGCTGGTCTTGGTCAGCGCATAGGAAATATTGCAACCAAAAACCTCGTGCCCGGCCGCCTTCAAGGCGCCAGCGACATATGCCACGCCCTGCGGAAACAACTCGGGGCGGGGTGCCTTTTCGGGGTAGCCGAACTTGGAAACCACCAGCAGAACCCGCATGACACCCCTGAAGGAGATCATTGTCGACCTCCCCAATTTAGCGCCATCATGGCCCAACGACAACATCGGTCAATGGGACGCCGCTTGTGTGGTTCAATATCGTCACGAACAATCATGGCTCGCTGAACGACTGCGCGGCCAATCTTCACTTAACCATAAAATATTTTCGCGAGGCCATCTCGGCTTGCGGCCATGAAGTCACGGTCGAACACGAGATGGTATACAAAGAGGCAATCAATCTATACTTCGAACATTTTTTCAACGATGATTTCTACAAGAAAATTATCGCGATCAAGCGCCAGCATGGGCTGCGTATGGGCCTGATCACCACCGAGTTGGTCGTTGACGGCACCATCCCCTATGCCCGCCACGGCATCCGTGCCGGCGCGGAAAAGGACAAGGCGGCATACATCGCCCGCCGGGTGGCCGGGCAGGAAATTGCCGCCCGCGACATGGATTTCGTTTGGTCCATGATCGAACGCACCTCGGTCGGGTGTCGAAAGTTCAACCCGATCAGCGAATTCTTCCCGGTGGGGCACACCGGATCGGTACCGACGACCGTTCGCCGTTCCCCAAAAGATATCGACGTCTGCTTTTTTGGCGCCAAGACGCCGCACCGAGAGCGGGTGCTTCAGGCGCTTGCCGCTCAAGGCCTGCGAGTGGTGGCGGTGGGCGGCGGCTTTCCGCAGGGCTACCTGCCCGAGGATTGGCTGAACTCGCTGCTCGACCGCAGCAAGATCGGCCTCAACCTAACCCTGCATGCGCGAGACGAGAGCGTCGGCGACGTCGATCCACGGTTCGCCTCGTGCATTCGTCTGGCGGAAATGCTGGGAAGGGAGGTGTGTATCGTCTCCGAACACATTCCGCTCGACAACCCCTACGCCGCCTTCACCTTGTCCGCGCCGCCCGACGGGCTGGCCGCGCTGTGCCGCGAAGTCGTCGACGGCGGCCGATGGCGGCAGTTCGGTCCGTCCGCCGCCGCGGCGTTTCGGACCGCCATGGATGCGGGGACAATCTGTGCGCCGGTGATCGAACGAACGTTGAAAGCATTGGGTTTGCCGCGAACGGCTTGACAGTCGTCACCGTCGGGGGAGAATGGACGCAGGGTCGACCGGAATATTTTTCAGCCGTAAAATCAATTCGTTAGGAGTTTCTCAACGTGCAGACGATCTTCGTCATGGTGAAGTGCGAACTGGGTCGCGCCTACGAGGTCGCCGACCTGGCCGTCGAGACCGAACAGGTTTCGGAAGTGCACTCGATCTCGGGCCAGTACGATTTGATGCTGAAATGCTTCCTGGAAAGCGATCAGGACATCGGCCAGTTCGTCGTCGATATCGTCCAGAAGCTGCCGGGGGTGAAGGACACCTTCACCCTGATCGCCTTCAAGGCCTTCACCTAGAAAGAAATGGCCCTCGCCGGGCGGGGCCTCCGCCCCCTTGGCCGCGCCCTCAACGGGCGCAGGAGCCGCCTGGGTTCATACATCTCGGGTCGGGCAGCCGGTGGGTGGCTAATCCCCCTCCTTGCCCCGGTTGGCCAGCTTGATGCGCAGCACCGAGCCGGCCAGCAGGAAGGTGACGATGTTGGCGATCAGGATCGGCCAGGCGCCCGCCATCAGCCCATAGACGATCCACAGCGCCACGCCCAGGGTGAAGGCCAGCCACATGGCCAGCGAAATATCGCGGGTGCTGCGCGTTCGCCAGGTCTTGACCACCTGCGGCACGAAGGCGACGGTAGTCAGCGCGCCGGCGACCGAGCCGACCAAATCCAGCCAGGAAAGAACCATCCGCGCCCCGCGGGAAGGAAACACGATGCTGTCCTATATCACGCTTCTGCTGGTCTGCCAGCTTGCCGGAGAGGTAACCGCCCGCCTGTTGGGGCTGGCGGTGCCGGGGCCGGTGATCGGCATGGTCATTTTGTTCGTCGGCCTGATGATCAAGGGCGGCATCCCCGAGGAGCTCGAGCAGGTCGGGCGCGGCTTCCTCAACAACCTGTCGCTGCTGTTCGTCCCCGCCGGTGTCGGCGTCTCCGTCCATCTGGGATTGCTGGCCCGCGAGTGGCTGCCGATCTCGGTGGCGGTGGTGGTCAGCACCTTGCTGACCATCGCCGTCACCGGCGTGCTGATGGCGGCGCTCGGCAAGGGGAGGCAATCATGAGCGCGGCCATCGTCGGCGGACCGCTGGAGCGGGTGTGGGTCTATCTGGCGGCGACGCCGCTTTTGTGGCTGACCCTGACGTTGATGGCCTATCAGGCGGCCACCTGGTTGTGGAACCGCTGCCGCATGAACCCGCTGCTCAACCCGGTGATGGTGTCGATCGTGCTGCTGGTGGGGCTGCTGCTGATCACCGGCACCGATTACCGCACCTATTTCGACGGCGCCCAGTTCGTTCATTTCCTGCTGGGGCCGGCGACGGTGGCGCTGGCGATCCCACTTTACCGTCAAATCCAGTCGGTGCGGCGTTCGCTGCCGGCATTGCTGACGGCGCTGTGCACCGGTTCGTGCGTCGCCGCCTCCAGCGCCATGGTGATCGCCTGGGCGCTCGGCGGGTCGAAGGAGACTTGGCTGTCGCTGGCGCCGAAATCGGTGACCTCGCCCATCGCCATGGGCATCGCCGAAGCGATCGGCGGCCTGCCGTCCTTGACCGCGGTGATGGTGATGCTGACCGGCATCGTCGGCGGCACCCTGGGGCCGTGGCTGCTGGATCTGCTGCGGGTCGTGGACCCGCGCGCCCGCGGCCTGGCGCTGGGGACGGCGTCGCATGGCGTCGGCACCGCCCGGGCGCTGCAATCGGGCGAGGTGGCCGGCGCCTTCGCCAGCCTGGCGATGGGCCTGAACGGCTTCGCCACCGCGGCGGCGCTGCCGCTGACCCTGCACTGGCTGTTGGGGAAAGGTCCTTAAATCCCGATCAGCTTGCGGATGCCGGCGACGTTAAAGCCCTTGGCGAGGTCGACCAGGGTGTCACCGTTGGTCAGATTGTCGCCTTCGATCTGCAACAGCACGCGGTTGCCGACCACCATGGTGATCTCGCCGGTGCGCCCCGCCGGGTCCCAGCGCACCAGGGCGTCGTCGGCCCCGACCTTGACGCGGCGGAAATTGGGCTGGGCGGCGGGGTTGGCGACCAGCGCCGCCGCCGCTTCGACCGCCGGACTGTCGAGAATCAGCGAGGCGTTGAGCGAAGCGTCGCCCTTGGTGTAGGCGCGGGTCACCGACAGACCGCCGCCGACCGCGCCCAGTCCCTGGATTTCGGCATCCTCGCCCTGCCAGCCGGCGGGCGTCGGCGGCATGTCCTCGGACAAGCCGCGCCCCAGGCGGTCGTGGAGGTCGGCCAGGGCGGTCTCCAATTGATGGGCGGCGCGGGCGATGTCGCCCTTCTGGAAGAACTGGTGGGCGGAATCGATCAGCGACGGCACGTCGGCGGCGGCGAACGCCTGCCCCACCCCGGCCACCAGCATCACCATCCCCAATGCGATCGACCTGCCGCTCATTCCATCCGTCTCCTGGTTCCCCCGCTCGAACTTACCAATCCCACGCCCCCCGCCGCAAGACGGAACGGCCCGCCTTTGCGGCCGGGGTCAGGCCTGTTACGGTAGCGGCCACCGTTGCCCAACCAGCCGGGAGCCGGCTTGAACACCGTCTTCGTCCTGCTTGTCCTCGCCGCTTTCGGTACCGCCGCCTGGCATCAGGCCGCCGGCGAATCGGGGGCCATGGAAGCACTGTCGACCGCCGCCCTCAAGGCGGCCGAGGGCGCGCTGCCGCTGGCCTTCGGCCTGGTGGGGGTGATGGCGCTGTTCCTGGGGGTGATGAAGATCGCCGAGGCGGCCGGGTTGCTCGCCGGCCTGGCCCGACTGCTGACGGCGCCGCTGCGTCGGCTGTTTCCCGAAGTGCCGGACGGCCATCCCGCCCTGGGGGCGATGGCGATGAACCTTTCGGCCAACCTGCTGGGCCTGGGCAACGCGGCGACGCCCTTCGGCATCCGCGCCATGGAAGAATTGGAAGGCATCAATCCCCACAAGCGGACGGCCAGCAACGCCCAGGCGCTGTTCCTGGCGATCAACACCGCCGGCCTGACGCTGCTGCCCACCAAGGTGATCGCGCTGCGAACCTCGCTGGGCGCCGCCGATCCCACGGCGGTGGTGGTGCCGACCCTGATCGCCACCTTCAGCGCCGCGGTGGCGGCGATCGTCGCCGCCCGCCTATTGCAGCGTTTGTCGCCACCAAAGGCGACGGAACCGGCCATCGGCGTGCCGCCGCCGCCGCTGCGCGGGCTGTTGGTCGCCGTGGCGGTGGCGCTGATCCTGGGTGGGGCGATGCTGTGGGGCGGCGGCGCCCTTGGCCCCTGGCTGATCCCCGGCCTGCTGGCCGGCATGGTCGGCTACGGCTGGATCAAGCGGGTACGGGTCTACGAGCAATTCGTCGAAGGCGCCCGCGAGGGCTTCACCGTCGCAATCCGCATCATTCCCTATCTGGTCGCCATCCTGGTGGCGGTGGGCATGCTGCGCCAGAGCGGCGCCCTGGACGCCATCCTGGCACCGGCGGCGCGGCTGCTGGCGCCGCTGGGTGTGCCGGCCGAGGCGCTGGCGATGGCGGTGGTGCGCTCGCTGTCGGGATCGGGGGCCTATGGCCTGCTGGCGGCGTCGCTGCAAAATCCCGCCACCGGCCCCGACACGCCGACCGGCATCCTGTTGGGAACCATCTACGCCTCGACCGAAACCACCTTTTACGTCGTCGCCGTCTATTTCGGCGCTATCGGCACCCGCAACATCCGCCACGCCTTGGCCGCCGGCCTGATCGCCGACGCCGCCGGACTGGCGGCGGCGGTGGCCGCCTGCCGCCTGCTGTATGGAGGGGCGCCGTGATTGACGGACTGAACTGGGCGGCGGCGGGCGCCCTGTTGACGGTGGTCGGTATCGACGTGGCCTTGGCCGGCGACAACGCCATCGTCGTCGGCATGGCCGCCGCCGGCCTGCCGGTGGAACAGCGGCGCCGCGCCATCATCGCCGGCGTCGCCGCCGCCGCCGGGCTGCGCATTATCTTCGCCCTGTTCACCGTCCAATTGCTGCAGGTCATCGGGCTGACGCTGGCCGGCGGCCTGCTGCTGCTGTGGGTTTCCTGGAAATTATGGCGCGAGATTCGGCGCGGCGGCTGCGAGTCCGGGAACGCAGAGCCGACCGCCAAGTCCTTCCGCCAGGCGGTCACCCAGATCGTTGTCGCCGACGTCTCGATGTCGCTCGACAACGTGCTGGCGGTGGCCGGCGCGGCGCGCGAGCACATGGCGGTGCTGGTCATCGGCCTGACCCTGTCGGTGGGCTTGATGGGACTGGCCGCCAATCTGGTGGCCGGCCTGCTGCGACGGCTCCCCTGGCTGGCCTATGCCGGGGTGCTGATGGTCCTCTATGTCGCGGTGCGAATGATCTGGGACGGCGGCCTCGAGGTTTACAGGCTGGGCGGCTGACTCAAGACTACCCCATGCGCGCCAGGCGATCGCGCACCTGACGGGCGGCGACCGCCAACCGGCAAAGTTCGGCCCGCATCGGTTCGGACATCCGTCGCTCCGCCAAGCCGGCGCAGGCGGCCTCCATCTTGGCGCAGGCCTCGGCCAGGGCGATGACGGCGCCGGAATCGCTTGAGGCGACGAAGACACCGCGATGGCTGCGGCGGTCCAGCAGCCCAACCGCGACCAACTGGTTCAGCGCCTCGCGCAACGGCGTGCGCGAACAGCCCAGCCAGTGGGCCAGTCCAATCTCGTCAAGATGGGGCCCCGGAGGATGAATACCGGCGCGTATCTCGCGCTCCAAATGGAGGCGTACCGTCTCCGTCCACGTCACCTTCGCCATCGGGCGCCCTGCATAGCCGTATGAACGGGCGCATAGATATCACATTTTCTCTCTAAAGAGTAGTCACGCCACGTAACGATAATGTGCGGCGGCATTTATCTATATTTTTTCGTTTTTAGATTGTATACACGCCACGCTCCCGGGGCCGAAACTGCCTCGGTGAAGCGACTTCCCAACGCTTCGTGCATAGGCTATACAATGGTCCAGAGGGTGAGGCCCATAAAGCCTTGTTGGGGGAAGTTTTGGCCCAATTCGGACGTTTTCCACCGAGGATCGCCGCAGCCGCGCTGATGATGTGCGCATCGTCGGCATGGGCGCAGTCTCTCAACGACGAATTGAAGGATCTCGTCCAAACCCACCCGCAGATTCAGGCCAAGCAGCAGAGCGCCGCCGCCGCCAAGGAAGGCGTCGGGGTCGCCCGCGCAGGCTATCTGCCGACCATCAAGATCACCGGCGATGGCGGCCCGGAATGGGTCGACAGCGCCGATCGGCGCGAGAGCCAAGGCAACGCCTTCTTTCGCGGCCGCGACACCCTGGGCGTCGTCATCACCCAGCGTATTTTCGACGGCATGGCCACCGACGCCGCGGTCGAATCGGCCAAGGCCAACCGCCGCATCTCGGACGCGGACCTCCGCTCGGCCCGTCAGGCCGCGCTGCTCGAGGGGGCGACCGCCTATCTCCAGGTGCTGCGCTCGCTGCGGCTGATCGACTTCGCCAGCGATTCCGAGCACAAGGTGCGCGAACAGCTGAACCTGGAAGACGAGCGGGTCGAAAAGGGCGGCGGCATCGCCTCGGACGTGCTGTCGGCCAAGCAGCGTTTGCAGACGGCCAAGGAGGCGCGGGTGCGCTACCAGGGCGAACTGCAGGCGGCCACCGCCAAGTATGTCCAGGTCTTCGGCCATGCGCCGGACACGGCGCGGATGAACGAGCCGCCGGTTCCGGGGGCGATGGTCCCCAACTCGGTCGAAGCGGCGGTCAAGACCGCCGAGGACGAAAACCCGCTGGTCGAGACCGCCAACCACGCCATCGACCTGGCCAAGGAGAAGCGCAACACCGCCGAGGCCGGCTACTATCCCAACCTCGATCTGGTCAGCCGCTGGGATTACGAGGACGGCAAGGCCGGATCGAACGGCATGCGCCGCGACTGGTCGGTGCTGTTGACCGCCAGCTGGGAAGTCTTTTCAGGCTTCAAGACCAACCGCATGGTGGCCCAGGCCGCCTACGAGCATGGCGCCAGCAAGGACAGCCTGCTCTACGCCATGCGCAAGACCGACGAGCAGGTGCGTACCTCGTGGTACAAGATGCTGAACGCCCGCGAGCGCGTCGATCTCCTCGACAACGCCGCCTCGCTGGCCGAAGAGGTTTGGCGGGCGGCGGGCAAGCGGCGCGAGGCCGGCAAGGCGACGGTGCGCGAAGTGCTGGACGAGGAAACCCGCATCAACGACGCCCGCATCGGCTATACCGCCGCCTATTTCGACTGGGTCACCGCCACCTACGAGCTGCTGGCCGCCATGGGCCGCCTTGAGGTCGAGAATCTGGTCGGAAGCTCCCCGGTGGCCTACCGGCGCTGATCGCCGAAACGCGCCGCCGCCGCTTTCGCCTGAAAGATCCCTCGACTACGCTCGGGACGACAATTTAAGGCTGTCATTCCGAACGAAGTGAGGAACCTTTCACGCCCGAGCCTCAGCCGTCGACCATGAAGAACGCCGACCAGATGTAGGGCGAGCTCCATTGCCCGATGCGCAGCATCTCAAGCTGCGCGTCGCGCAGCGCCTGATGCGGCGGCGTCCCCTTCAGCAGGCGGCCATAAAGCGAGGTCATCAGCGTCTGGGTGCCGGCGTCGCTGACTTCCCACAGCGACGACACCACCGAACCGGCGCCGGCCTCCTGGAAGGCGCGGCGCAAGCCGTAGACGCCCTCGCCCTCGTGGATTTCGCCCAGCCCGGTTTCGCAGGCCGACAGGATCGCCAGCTTGGTGCCGGTCAGGTTGAGGCTCAGCACCTCCAACGCCGTCAGCACGCCGTCGTTATCGGTGTCGATCTCGCCCAGCAACTGGGCGTTGGCGTTGATGCCGGCGAAGGCCAGACCGGACCGCAGCAGCGGGTTGTCGCCGGGCGGCGGCAATTGCACGTCGCCGCCGCGTTGCAGCTTCAACAGGCGCTTGCGCAGCGTATCGTCGGCCTTGAGGAAGAAACCGTGGGTGGCGATGTGCAGAATCTCGGGCGCCTCGGTCATGTCGTGCAGGACCTTTTCCTGCGCGTCGGCCTTGGCGTACATCAGCGTCGGCTTGCCCTCGCCTTCGACCTTCTGACGGATCAGTTGGCCCTCGCGCTCGGCGCCCGGCAACGGATCGAACTTGAGGCCGCGCATGCCCGACGACAGACCGCGCATGTCTTCCCGCATGCCGGCCGAGCGGCTCTTGGCCTTCTCGCGCTCCTCCTTGGGGGCGCTGTCCTCGGTATTGTAGTCGGGACCGGCATTGATCATGTAGCCGCCCTTGGCCGCCGGAAGCGTCGAGGGCAATAGGTTGCGGCTGGTGGTGTAGATGTGCAGGTCCAGGCGTTCGATCAGGTACTTGCCGTTTTTCTCGACCAAGGCCGAGAACGGCATGATGTTGAGCATGCCGTCGGGAATGACATAGACCTTGGACTTGCCGGCGGTCGCCGCCTCCAGCGGCTTCCAGATGGCGTTGTAGGCGGTCTGGCCGGAATCCAGCAGTTCGTCGAGCTCGATCTCCTCGCTCTGGATGTCCTTGCGATACTTGACCACCAGGGCGTCGATGGCGGCGGGGTCGTCGTAGCGGACCACGCTCGTCACCGCCTTGCCGCCCTCCTTGCGCAGGGTCGCCGCCACCAATTGCTGCTTGCCGCCGCTGGTGAACAGCAGGAAATCGACCAGGGCGGCATCCTCGGGCAGGGCGGCGATCAACTGCTCGACCTCGATCGCCTTGACCGTCTTGGCAAAGCGCAAGGACGCGCGGCCTAGGTCGCCCTGAAGGCGATTGATCCGATCTTCCAGTTCGTTGACGACCTCGACGTGCCGGTCCTTGGTTTCCTCGGTCGGTCCCGACAGCGTCAACGCCGCCAGCCGCTTGCGCGCCTCGCCCAGTTCGGCGGTCAGCTTGGCCAGTTCGGGGGAACCCGACAACCGGCTGATCTGCGCCAGTTCGGACGCCACCTTGAACAGCAGCCCCTTGCGGTTGAGGCTTACCTCCAGCAGGCCGCGGCCGCCGGTCGCCGGGTCGAGGCGGGTCAGCAATGACTCGTAATCCGCCAGTTCCGGCTGGTGCAGGCGGACATAGCCTTCGCGGGCGTTGTCGCCGGTGACGGGCAGCATGCGGGCGAAGAAGTCGTTGCGGCGCTGGAAGGTGGTGTGCCGCACCTCGGCCGCCCCGGCCAGGTCGCCCTTCTCCTGCTTGACCGCCGCCAGGGTATTGAGCGTCTCGAAGGTGTAGGGATGCAGCGGCCCCAGCACCGCCTCGTCGGCGGCCAGGGTCTTGGCCAGCAGCGCCTCGGCGACGTCGAAGCGCTTGGCGCTGCGCTCCAGCGCGCCCAGGTCGTGCATCGAGCGCAGCGTGTCGATGTGGGTCTCGCCCAGCGCCTGACGGCGCGCCGCGAGCGTCTGCTCGAACATGCGGCGCGCCTCGTCCAGCCGTCCCAGCTTGTGGACGACGCGGGCCAGGCTGTTGGCCGCCTTCAGCGTATTCTGGTGGCGCGGGCCGTAGGAGGCGGTCCAGGCCGTCAGCACCTGCCGGAACATCGGCTCGGCCTTGGCATAGTCCTCGCGCAGCAATTCCAGGAAGGCGAGGTTGTTGACGATGGCGATGGTGGTGGGATGATTGGCCCCGGCGGTGCGGGTGTAGATGGCGATGGCGCTTTTGTAGAGGGCCTCGGCCTTGTCGAAATTGCCCTGGCTCTCGTAAAGCAGCGCCAGATTGTTCATGCCGGCCAGCGTCGTCGGATTGCTTTCGCCATACAGCTTGCGGCTGCTTTGCAAGGCGCCGTAAAGGAAGGGCTCGGCGCGGTCGTAAAGGCCCTCCTTCTCCAGGATCTCACCCAGATTGTTGGCGGCGACGATGGTCGAGGGATGGCTGTCGCCCAGCACCTTGACGAAGCGGTCGTGAGCGTCCTTGAGGGTGGCCTCGGCCTCGGCCAGACGGCCTTGCTGGCGCTGGATGTTGCCCAAGAGCGCCAGGGTGGCGACGGTGTTGGGATGGCCGGCGCCCAGCGTCTCGGTCTGCCGCTCCAGCACCTCCTTGGCCATCGTCTCGGCGGCGGCGTAGTCGCCGCGCTCGTCCAGCACCTCGGCCAGATCGGATTTCGCCTCGAGCGCCGTGCCGGCATCGTTGGCGGCGGCGGCGTTCTTCACCACCCCTTCCAGGATTTCCTGAGCCTCGGCGGCACGCCCTTGCCGAAGGCGAATGGTGGCCGCCTCGATCAGGATGGCGAAGCCGGCGGGATCGGCATCGGCCAGCAGCGCCTTGTCCACCCCCAGGGCGGCGTCGATGCGGGTGCCGGCGGCGGCGAAGTCGCCGGTCTGGCGGGCCAGTCCGGCCTGTCGGGTCTGGCAGCGCGCCGTCTCGAGGTGAACGGTGCCATAGGCCTTTTGCACGGCGGCGCAAGCGGCGGCCAGTGCCTTGTCGGCCTCGGCGTAGCGACCGGCGTTTTCCAGGTCGCGCGCCAACGCCATCTCGGCGGCCAGCGTCAATGCGTGGCCCGGTCCCAGCGCCTGGGCGGCGGCCTTGGCCTGGGCGGCGCGCTCGGTGGTGGCGGCGGCGAACTTGGTCTGCGCCGCCAGATGGTCGGCCAGCGCGCCCTCGGCCTTCAGGGTCTCGGGATGGCCGGGGCCCAGGGCCTTGGCCGCCAGCGCGTGGGCCTTCCTGAAATTGGCCTCGGCCTCGTCCAGCTTGCCGGCCAGCGCCTGCACCCGGGCGAGGTCGCCGGCGCTGATGATGGTCGCGATGTGGCCGTCGCCGAGATTGTCGGCGGCAACCTGCAACGCCTGGGCGCCGGTCTGCTGCGCCCGGTCGAGGTCGCCGGCATTGGCGGCGGCGATCGAGGCGCGATGGGCGCGGTCCCACATCCCCACCACACCGCGCTTGGCGTCGGGCACCGCCGAGGCCGCCTCGGTCTTGGCCGCCACCCAATCGGGCAAGGCCTGACGGATCTTGGTGATTTCGCCGTCATAGGCGACCAGATCGTCGCGGGCGTTGGCGGCGGCGGCCAGGCGGGCGGCGTCGGCGAACAGCGCCGCCGCCTTTTCCCCCTCGCCGAGCGCGGCGGCCAGCGAGGCGGCGTTGTGAACCCAGTCGCGATTGTCGGGCGCCGCCTCGTGGGCCTTGGCGTAGAAGTCGAAGGCCTTGCGGCTGTCGCCGGCGGCCAGCGCCTGCTTGCCCTTGTCGGCAAGGGCGGCGGCCTGGGCGGCCTTGGGATTGGACTGGGCGATGGCGGGCGCCGCCAGGGCCAGGGCGATCGCGGTGGCGCAGGCGAGGGTCGAGATTCTCATGGCGCGCTCACTTGGTCTGATGGGTAAAGACGCCGTCCCATTGGGGCCCCGGCGGCTCGGCCAGGAAATGGGCGATACGCTCCAGGTAGATCTTGTTGATCAGCCGCTCGGGCTCTTCCACCGTCAGCGACTCGAAGGCCTTCTGGGCGGCGGCGAATTTCTGGCCGCGATAGAGGGCTAGCGCCTCGTCGTAGCGGGCGAGCAGCGCCAGATCCGCCGGCGTGACCTCGGCCTCGAAGCCCAGCGGCTCGAACATGCGGACCGGCAGGTCCTTGCCCTTGACCCGCACCTGATCGAGTTCGCGGCAGACCAGCCCCGACACCGCCGCCTTGGTGAATTCGCTGACGATGATGTGGACGCCGTACTGCTTGGTCAGGCTTTCCAGGCGGGACCCCAGATTGACAGCGTCGCCCAGCACGGTGTAGGCGGCGCGGAAGTTGGACCCCATGTTGCCCACCGTCATGGTGCCGGTGTTGAGGCCGATGCCGATCTTGATCGGCTTCCAGCCGCGCGCCTGGAATTCCTCGCCCAGCTTGGGCATGTAGCGGTCCATGGCCAGCGCCGCCTCGACGGCGTGGCGGGCATGGTCGGGATCGGCGATCGGCGCCCCCCAGAACGACATGATGGCGTCGCCCATGTACTTGTCGATGGTGCCGCGATTGTCGTGAATGACCTTGGTCATCGCCGACAGGAAGACATTCATCAGCGTCGTCAGCTCGTGCGGGTCGAGACCCTCCGAGATGGTGGTGAAGCCGCGCACGTCCGAGAACAGCACCGTCAATTCGCGGCTTTCGCCGCCGATCGACACCTCAAGGCCGTTCTCGACCATCTCCTCGACCAGTTCGGCCGGGACGTACTGGCCGAAATTCTTGGCGATCTGCTCCTTCTGGTCGCGCTCGGCCATGTAGTAGCGGTACTCGATCAGCAGATAGCTGAGCAACCCGGCGACCAGGGCGTAGGACATCGGGAAGAAAACGCCGCGATAGGCGTAGAGGGCGAAACCGATGGCGGTGAAACCGCCGACGATGACCAGCGCCGACAGGCCGCGCCGAAGCGGGCTTTTCAACCGCATCGGCACCGCCATGGCGGCCAGCACCAGCAGCAGGATGATCGCCTGGGTGATCGGCGACACCGCCCGCACCGGGGCGCCCTTGAGAATGGAATTGATGGTGTCGGCGATGATCTCGACCCCGTAGACGTTGCCCACGGGCGTGTCGAACCAGTCGTGCGAAACCTCCGAGGTGTCGCCGACCAGGACGATCTTGTCCTTGACCCAGGTCGACAGTTCCTCGCGGTCGCGCTCGTCCTTGTCCGACAGGTCGAGGAAATCCCAGGCGCCGATGCCCGCCGTCTGGCTCAGATACTGATAGCCGCCGATCATCGGCGGATAATCGATGGCCAGACGGTCGTTGTAGTCGAGCGGCACCTCAAGCTTGCCCAGCCGAAGGACATGATCCTTCAACTCGGGCTCGACGCCGAGGAACATCGCGGCGGCGGCCACCGAATAGGGCCAGGCCTTCTGGGCGGCGATCTCGGGATGGACCTTCAGGCGCGACAGCGAGGTCTGCCACTGGGTGTTCTGGCTGATATTGGTATAGGCGCTGGCGGTGGCGGCGTCCAACAGCGGCGCCGGCCGGTTGATCTTGACGAACTTGCCCGCCTTGAACTCGGCCTGGGCGACGAGGAGCGTGTTGCCGGCCTTCAGCAGGGCCTCGGCCAGCGCCGGGTCCTCGTTGTAGGAACTGGGGAAGTCCATCAGCATATCGACCGCCACCACCTTGCCGCCAAGCTCGGTGATGTTGCGGACCAGCGCGGCGATGTCGGTGCGGCGTAGCGGGAAGCTCTTATAGGCCCGGAAGAAGGCCTCGTCGGTGTTGACCAGGACGATGTCGTTGGAGAATTTGCGGACCCGGGCTTCCGGCGTCTGGTTGCGGGCCTGGTGCCGCATCGACAGGATCGGTTCCTCCAGCACCGCCAGCATCTCGAAATGCTGCAGCGGGATGGCGATCAGAAAGAACAGAATCGAACAGATGACATCGTAGCGCTTGAACAGCTGCCCCATGCTCACACCCCCGGAACGGCCGGGGGCTCCATCACCCGCCCGATGGAGCCCCCGTCATCCGCAATCAGTTGTTTTGCAGATTTTCGTTGTAGATCAACGCTTCCTTCTGCCTCAGCTCCTTGAGCTTGAGGTCGTTGTAGGCCTTGATCAGCAGGGGACGCATGTCGTTGTCGTTCTTGTTCTCGTCGAAATACTTGCGGTAAAGGTCCATGGCCGCCACCGTGGCGCCACGGGCGTCGAGCAGGTTGGCGATGGCGAAATCGTCACCGGGGACGGCGGCCTTGACCTTGGCGACGTCGGCGGCGAGCGCGCTATCCTCGGCGGCCGACAGCCAGACGATTTGGCCTTCCTTCTCGGCGTCGGCGACCTTCTTGCCGCCCTCGAGCACCGCCACCGTGAAGGTGTGCTTGCCGGGGCTGAGGTCCGGCACCTTGAAGCGCACGACGCTGCCTTCGGTGGCGGGAACGGCGGTGGCCTTGCCGTCGATCACCAGCGAATAGGTGTACTGCTTGCCGTAGCCTTCCCAGGCCAGCACCGGATAGGTGGCGGACAGGGTGACCTGCTGAATCAGCCGCAGCTTGACCTCGGAATCCTTGGCGACGCCGCGGCGCACCGTGGTGTATCGCTGGGCCTCGGCGAAGCGGTTGGACAGGCCGGCGACCAGATCGCCGTTGGCCGCCTCGGGCGCCGACAGCGAGCCGCTCTCCGCCTTGACCCCGGCCGCGTCGATCTTGATCACCGAGTTGGCGGCGATGGTCTGGGCCATGTTGGTGGACTGGTCGACCAGCTTGCCGGTGCCGTCGGCGCCGGTACGTACAAGATCGCCGGCGAACAGGAACTTGTTGCGGGTAACCGGCGACCATTTGGTGCCGTCGCGACTGACGTCGACCGTACCGGTGGCCTGGATCAGCATGGATACCGGCGCGTCGGCGGCGGAGGCCAAAGTGGCGCTCCCGACGATGGCGCAGACGGCAAGAGCGAGAAGAGTCGTCAACCTGGAAAGCATCGGAGTGCTCCGTGTCTGGTATTTCAGCGCAACGACCAGCGGTGGCCGCCCATCCCCGCCAGCGCGACAAATCGAATCACTGTAGCACTTCGCCACCCTGTGCGAAACATTCGGGTGATCAGCGCGTCGGGAAACTCGCCTCGACTAGGCTTTCCGAAGCCCCCCCGATGTTTCACGCCCGCCCATGGCGCCAGAGCCGCCCCCTTCCACCCTCTGCACCTCGGCGATGATGTCATCGACAAACTGGGTGTAACTACTGCTCGCGAAGCCACACCCGGTGTTTGGCTGGCCGCGCTCGGATGGCTCGAGTATGCAATACCCGAAGTCAATCTGGTAATGATCTGCCCAAAATTTCTGCGACTGCCCCCTATTTTTTCTTCCCATGACACGAACTCCAGCCATATTTCACTTATATTTTGCCGTAAGCTCAAAATATATAAACAGAGATCCGAACAAATAGTCAGCGATCGAGCACAGCATGTTGTAACAGACCCTGTCGTCGAAACCGCCACCCACATTGTCGACGCAAAGAAATCCGATGATCACGCGGCGTCCCCCCTTTTCGGGGACGTCGACATGCTGGATCGGCACGACGATGCAAGCGTTGTAGAAGCGCAGCCAATCCTGCCTTGGATTCTGGAATCCGAATTCCAGCTTGCTCAGGTTGTTGGAAATGAACCTGTAGTGCGGCCCTTTCTGCTCGAGAACCTCCTTGTAGGCGCGGTTTTGGAAGCACCTGTATGTGGCGTTCATCCCCCGATCCTTGCGGGACTCCTTGTCGCGAATCAGGTCGCGGACGGTCAGTTCGTCCATCCGCTCGGTATTGCTGACCGTCAACCGCGTCTTCGAATCGACAACCTTGGGACCGTCGATCAGTTTCAGGGTGACACTGCATTCCTTGCCGGTAATGGCGTCGAAGATCGACTTGGTGTCGGCCACAACCTCGTGAAGGTGTTGGACGACCAGGGCTTTGATGGTGTGCGCCGTCGCCTCGTCGACCGAGGCCGAGGACAGCAGCAAATGGGTAATTTGGGCCGAGCGGTCCCGGCCGTAATGAAAAATCGAATGCAGGTACTTGGCGCATTTTCTGACCGCGTTGCGACGAAGCAGAAGATAGAGACCGAATGCGATGGACAGCACCAAGCCGAAACCGAAACCGACCAGGACGAACCCCGGATAGACAGGATAGGGAATGGCGGTCAGATCAATGTCCAGGATCAGTTTGGCGAAGCGGCCGTCCTTGTCGAAGAGGGCAATGACACTGGCCAGCGAACCGATCACGCCAAGCACCGATACGACCGCATAGATCGCGATACTGAGGATGATAAGCAGAAAGCGCCTAGCCTGAGGAATGGACGGAAACTTGGACATTCGACAGGCACCCCCAGGTCTAGCTGAAGGCCGGATCATGAGTCCACAACCGGGTGCTGTCAACATGATATTCGCCCTATGGATGTGCAACTCGTGACGTATGCATTCTTGGCGATAGACGTACGCCGACGGTATATCCACTCGGTAACCCACACCCCGGCGGTGACCATCGACCACCCCGCAAGTTTTTGTTTGCGGCCGGGGCGTCGGAACGAGAGACTGTCGGCCATGAACACCGAGAACACAGGCTGGCTGAGACCGATTCTGGAGCCCTTGCGCCCAGTTGTGCGCGAGATGCTGGTCACCTCGATGGCGGTCAACGTTCTGGCGCTGGCGACGCCGATCTTCGTCATGCAGGTTTACGACCGGGTCATCGGCCACAACGGCCTCGAGACGCTGAAGGGCATGACCATCGGCATCCTGCTGGTGGTGGCGTTCGACTGCATCCTGCGCATCTCGCGCGGGCGGGTGATGCAGACGGTGGCGTTGAAGATCGACGTCGAGGTCGGCACCTTGCTGTTCGACAAGATCATTCACCTGCCGCTCCGCGCGCTCGAGGCCCGGCCCGCCTCGTTCTGGCAGCAATTGTTCCGCGACGTCGACACCATTCGCAACACGGTGTCGGGCCCCACCGCCATGCTGCTGGCCGACCTGCCCTTCGTCTTCCTGTTCCTCGGCGTCATCTTCGTCATCGGCCGGCCGCTGTTCCTGGTCTTCGTCGTGCTGCTGGCCGCCTTCATTTTCCTCGCCTGGTATTCCGGCCGGGCGCTCACCGCCTCGGGCGGCAAGGAGCGGAACGTCACCGCCGCCCGCGACGCCCTGGTCGCCGAGATGATCTCGGGGCGCGCCACGGTGAAGGCGGCGGCGCTCGAGCGGGCGCTTCGGCCGCTGTGGGAGGAACGCCAGGCCGGCGCCATCGAACAGGCGATCCAGCGGGGCGCCACCTCGGACGGCTTCGTCGCCATCGGCGCCGAGCTGACCCAATTGGCCAGCATCATGCTGACCACGCTGGGCGCCGTGTCGATCATCGACCACGAATTGTCGATGGGCGCGCTGGTCGCCTGCAACATGCTGTCGGGACGGCTCTACGGCCCCATCGGCCAACTGGTCGGCGCCTGGCGCACCTATGGCTCGTTCATGCAGTCGGTGACTCGCCTGGGCGCGGTGCTGGCCGAGGCCGAGGACCGCCGCGAAAGCGTCATCCACCGCGAGCGCCCCCAGGGCCTGCTGGCGGTCGAGGATATCGCCTTCACCTTCCACAAGGACATGGCCCCGGCGGTGACCGTCGATCGGCTGGAGATCCGCCCCGGCGGCATCACCGCCATCCTGGGCCGCAACGGCAGCGGCAAGACGACCTTGTTGAAGCTGCTCTTGGGCCTTTACAAGCCGGCCAAGGGCCGGGTGCTGCTCGACGGCTCCGACATCGCCCAGTTCACCCGCGCCGAACTGGCCGGTTGGATGGGCACGGTGCCGCAGGAATGCGTGCTGTTCGCCGGCACGGTGCGCGACAACATCGCCTTCGGCGCCCCCGGCGTTGGCGACGAGGCGATTCTGGCCGCCTCGAAGGCCGCCGGTCTTCATCCGGTGGTGGTCGACCTACCCGACGGTTACGGCACCCAGATCGGCGAGGCCGGCTCGCGCATGTCGGCGGGACAGCGTCAGCGCATCACCATCGCCCGCGCCCTGGTCGGCGACCCGCCGGTGCTGGTGCTGGACGAACCCTCGGCGGCGCTCGACCGCCAGGCGGAAGAGGATTTGAAGAACACCCTGGTCGAACTGGCCAAGGACCGCACCGTCATCATCGTCACCCATAGCCCGGTGCTGCTGCCCATTTGCCGCGACGTGGTGGTGCTCGACAAGGGCCGCCTGGCCGCCGCCGGCCCCGCCGGGGAATTGCTGCCGCGGTTGTTCGGCGTCCGCCCGCCGCAGCCGGCGCCGCCCCCCGCCGCCGCCCTTGCCGCCGTCCCCGCTCCCGCTCCGGCGGCGCCATGATCGCGCGCCTCCGCCCCGCCCTCGACCGGGCCGTCGAAACCGCCAAGCGCTGGCACGCCGTCGCCGAGCCGGTGGCGCGCCCCTGGATCGAGCGCCTGAAGGCCGCCTGCGCCTTCTCCCCCCAGCCCGGCGCGCCCGACGGCGCCGGGCCGCTGGCCCGACTGGCCGCCAGCTATCCGCTCCCCACCTGGCGGCCGCTGGCTCGGCTGGTGGTGGCCTTCATCGCGCTGTTCCTGCTGTGGGCGCTGGTCGCCGATCTCGACGAGATCGCCGTCGCCAACGGCGAGGTGGTGCCCGAGGGCAAGGTCAAGGTCATCCAGCACCTGGAAGGCGGCATCGTTCGCGACATCTACGTCTCCGAGGGCTCGGAGGTGAAGGAGGGCACGCCGCTGGTGCAGTTGGACCTGGCGGTCACCGCGCTCAACGCCAACGAGATCCAGGCTCGTCTCGACGGTCTGATGCTGCAAAAGACCCGCCTGCTGGCCGAGGTCGCCGGCCGCACCAGCGTCGACTTCCCCGCCGAGGAATCGGCCCGCCAGCCCGACATCGTCGCCGCCGAGCGCCGCTCGTTCGAGGCCCGCCTCGACGCCCTGCAACGCTCGCTGGCGGTGCTGCGCGACCAGGCCCGCCAGAAGGAACTCGAGATCACCGAGCTTTCCACCCGCGAGCAGGCGCTGGTCAACAGCCTGAAGCTGGGCCATCAGCGGCTGGCGATGTCGGCCGATCTGCTGAAATCCGGCCTGACCGCCCGCATGGAGCACGTTCAGTTGCAGGGGCAGGTCGAGGAGACCGAGGGCCAGCTGGCCACCGTGCGCGCCTCGATCCCCCGGGCGCGGGCCGGTCTGGCCGAGGCCCAGCAGCGCATCGGCGAAGAGCAGTCGAAATTCGTCCGCACCGCCCAGGGCGAACTGGCCACCGCCGAGATCGACATCGCCCGCAACCGCCAGCAATTCACCCAGGCGTCGGGCCAGCAATTCCGCACCCAGATCACCAGCCCCACCGAGGGCGTGGTCAAGAACCTGCGCAACAACACCATCGGCGGCGTCATCCGCGCCGGCGACCCGATCATGGAGATCGTGCCGATCAACGAGCGTCTGCAGGTCGAGGTGCGGCTGTCGCCGGCCGATCGCGGCTACGTCCGCATCGGACAACGGGCGACGGTGAAGATATCGGCCTACGATTACACCACCTATGGCGGCCTGGACGGCGAGGTCATCCTGGTCGCCCCCGACACCACCATCCAGCCCGACACCGAACCCTATTACCGGGTGGTCGTGCGCGCCGACAAGGCGTGGATCGGCGATGCCGGCGAAAAGCGGCCGATCACGGCGGGCATGCAGGCCACCGCCGAAATCCACACCGGCGAACGCACGGTGATGGAATACCTGGTCAAGCCGGTGCTGAAACTACGCCACGAAGCCTTCCACGAACGCTGAGGGCCGGCCTCAGCCGGCAAATGGCCTCAGGTCCGACATCGTGGCGACGGCAAGGATCTCGTCGGGGCTCAGCATCCGCCCCAGCCGCGCCTCGATCAGCAACATCAGCCGCATATGCGTCAAGCTGTCCCAACGCTCCCAATTGCCGATGGCGGCACCGGCAGGAACGTCGGTTGCCGCCACTCCGGCGGCCTCGGCCAGCAGGGAACGCGCGAAGTCGTCGCTCATGGCGCGGATCCCCCCTCGCCTTTCCGTCTCGCCCGCCACTCCTCGGCCAGCATCGAGAAGGCGATCTGGTCCTCGGGTCGACCGGCGGCGTCGACGCCGTGCCGCCGCAACACCCCGTCGACGGCGAACCCCTGGGCCTTGTAATTGTAGATCGAGGCGAAGTTGCGGGGGCTCACCGTGCCGTAGACCACCGCCACGCCGACGGTGTCGAACAGGAAGTCGAGGCAGCGGGCCCGCACCTCGATGGGGACGCGCGCCCCCCAGAAACCCTTGTTGCCGATCACCACCAGGGTCTTGGCGCGATGGAACCCCTCGACGAAAATGACGAAGAATCCGATCGGAAGGGCCTCGCCCTTGGGAAATATCCCCAGTTGGAACAAGACGCGGTTGTCGGAGCGCTGGAGATTGCGGATGGCCTCGGCCTGGGTCCAGTTGCGCGGCTTGAAGCCGAACGGCTCCTGTATCTCGGGGTCATTCCACCAGCCGACATAGGTTGGTGTGGCGTCCTCGACGGTCAGGGAGCGCACCACGAACCGATCGGTTTCGAGCACTAGCGGTTGACCAGGGCTCCATTGCCCGCCTCCCCCCTTCAGACTTTCAGGCATGCCTCTCGAACCCTCCGCCGGTTAACCTTTCCCCGCTCGGTCTTCGGAATGGCGTCAACGATGAACCAGCGCTCGGGAACGCATTCGCGCCGGATCATCCGCGAGCACCACTCGCGCAGCTCGCGTTCGTCGGTACGCTGATCGGCTTCAAGCACCACCGCGACGCCGACGATTTCGCCCGCCACGGAATCCGGAACGGCAAAGGCGCAGGCCTCGGCCACCGCCGCATGCCGTTGCAACAACAGGTCGATTTCGGCCGGCGCGATCTTCATCCCCGCGCGGTTGATCTCATCCTTGATGCGGCCGGTCAGGCGAATCAGCCCGCCGTCATCCACCGTGCCGGAATCCCCGGTGAGATACCAACCGTCCACGAGGGCTTGGGCGGTGAGGTCGTCGCGGCGGAAATATCCCGCCATCATCGACGGGGTGCGAAGCGCGATCTCGCCCGCGCCGGAAAGGGAGATCGCCCCGTCCACCTGACGAAGCCCGGCCTCGCCGCCCCACATGGTCCCCACCAGACCGTCCGCCGCGGTGCCCGAAGCCAGCGAATGGCCGGCCACCCAATTGGCGGTCTCGGTGATGCCGTACATGTTCCAGACATTCCGAGTGCCGCCCCAGCGCGCCACCTCTTCCATCAGATCGCGCGACACCGGGGCCGAACCAATGCCGACATGCCGGAGCGTGCCAGCCGGCGGCGGAGCGGACATCCGCAGCGCCATGCGCCAAAAAGCGGGAGGTGCGCTGATCATGGTGATCCCGTGCTCGCCCACCAATTGCCCCATGCGTGCCGCACCGGGCACACCCGGGCGGGGCAGGATGAACACGTCGCCACCGGCCGAAAGCGGGGTCAGGACGTTGCCGATCAGACCGTGACCGAAGTGCAGCGGCAACACACAAAGGCCGCGACGCAGCGCCGGGGCGGCAATGTGGGCGCGATTTAGAGCGAGCCTAGCGCCAAGCGATCCGAACGTGTGCAGCACGCCCTTGGGATCGCCCGTGGTTCCCGAGGTGAAAAGGATCAGCGCCGCCCCGCCAGGCCCGGCATCGATGGCGGGAGGGGCATCCACAGCCGGAGGTTCGGTGCCACCGAGGACAATGCGCTTCACACCCGGCGCGTCCTCGCGGACGTCATCCGCCAGCACCACCGTCGGCGCGACGAATTCGACCAGGGTGGCGAATTCGGGTGGCGTGACGGTGTGATCGACGGCGGCGACGCACGCCCCGGCCACCCATCCGGCCAGCATTTCCTTGATGAATTCTAGAGGATCGGCCGTAACCAGCAGAACGCAATCCCCAGGGGCGACGCCAAGCCCGCGAAGCCTGGCCGCGCGCGCCGCCACCCGCTCGGCCAGTCGCGCGCCGCCGATCCGCCGGCCGCCGGCGAGGTCGGTGACGGATCCGAGTTCCGCCCATGGAAACATCGCGGCATCACAATCCAAAGAGTCCCCGCCGGTGGCAGTTCGCGCGTGAAAGCAACGTATTAAGCGGCGAGCCGCTTACGGCGGGCTGGCGTGCTGCGTCCCGGTGATGCGTTGGTCGACCAGCACATGGGCGCCGTCGACGCTGTTGGTATAGACGGTGTAGCTCTCGCTATGCCCCGCCACCGTCACCGGCGCCGCCTCGGCGTGCCAGTTATTGGAATCGGTGAAGGTGATCGACTGGTTGGAGCCGTTGCTGCCGCCGACCACCAGCAGGCTGGGAGCGCTACCGATCTGGGCCGGGTTGGCGCCTTGCGCCATCTTCAGCACATGGTCGAGATCAAGGGTCAAGTCGACGTTGGCGGTGCCGAGATCGATTTCCTGGATCCCTTCGACCATGTCGGAGCGCACATTGGTCAGGTTCATCTGATCGTGGAAGATCGAGCTCCCCCCAGCGTTGTCCCAAGCCAACCTGTTGAAGCCACCGCCGCCGGAAATGAAGTCGAACTGGGTGTCGTGGATGTGGAAGACGTCGTTGCCCTCTTGGCCGATCATCACCGAGCCAGCCTTGGGGGTTGTTGGCCAATCCTCCGGGGTATACCCGGCCTCGTAGAGAACCGAACCTCCGTGATTGGCGATCAGGTATTCGGGTGACGTGTCGTTGACGTTGCCGATCGAGCCCCCCACCGTTTGGCCGACAACGACATCGGTGACATGGGCGGTGAGGCTGCCGCCCTTGCTGCCGAACACCGGATCGAGCAGCCAGGCGTCGTTGGGATCGACCAGACCGGTGATCGAGTCGAACGTACCGTTAAAGGTCGAGCCGTGGAGGATGGTGAAATTATCCCCATCAACCAACGGCGAATCGACGACGACGTTTAGAGTGCCGCCCTCGGTGACCGTGGTGCCCGACAGGGCATCGCAATAATTCACGCCCGCCACGTCGCCCACATGCACGAGAACGTGCGAATCCGATTGCAGGGTGAAGTCGCCCTGAACGTGCAGCTCACCATAGGCGTCCACGCCGGAGCCACTGCCGTGGGGCGCAATAGTGCCATCGGATGAGAAGGTCGCATAACCGGCATTGATGGTGCCGTGGCCCTCGATCGTTCCAAAATTGTCGAAAACGTCGAGCGCCCCTCTGCCGACCGTCCCCAGCGTCAACGTGTCGCCGTTTACGATGTCGATATTGCCGTTATTGGTGATGGTCGGCGCGTCGATGGTGAAGTCGGCACCGACGTTGACATGGCCAGTGTTCGTCCACGATGCCGCCGCTATCGAATAGAAGCCGACATCGGGGCCGGCGTTCAGAATCCCCTCGTTGGTGAAGGCGCCGACGACATTCACGTCGATCGTTCCCGGCCCATAGTCCAGGGTGAAGGTCCCCTGGTTGTCGACATCGCCGCCGAAGTCGACGGTGGTGGTGTAGGCGGGGACGTTGTGGATGATGACATCGCCACCGGCCAGATTGGTGAAACTGGGGTGGATGGTGTAGGTGTCGTTGTGACTGGCGACGCCGTTGATGGTCACCGTGCCGTCGTTGGTGATCGTGCCGGTGCCGTTGAGGGTCATGCCAAAATTGCAGCCGCCGAACTGCGACGAGCCGTCCCACCCCGTCAGTTGCAGCCCCTGATCCATCGTCACGGTGGCGCCGGTCTGGATGTCGAGGGTACCGTTGACGGTCAGGTTGGCGCCGCTCAGCAGATCGAGGGCACCGGCGACATAAAGTTGGCCCGCGACCGTCAGGGTGGCGGAATCGGCAACCACCAGGGTGCCGCCGGTATTCACCATACCGTCACCAGTGGCGCCCAGTCCGCCGGCGCTGATCACATCCAGCCGGGCACCCGAGGTCACCTCGAAGCCATGGATGGAATCGGTGCCCGAGGAATGGGCGACGGTATGGTTACCGACCACCCGCACGAAGGGGGAAGAGAGGCCCAACGTACCCCAGTCGCCATTGGCCGACGCGTTGGCGGCGGTCAGCACCGTCAGGTTGGTCGATATCTCGACGCTGGCGATGGTGGACAGGTTCCACAACTGGTAGCCATTGGCGGTCGCGCCCGCCGTCCAGCCCCCGGCCAACACCACGGTCTCGCCGGAATTGCCGTCGATCTCCAGGGTCTGGCCGGAGTGGGTGATGGCCTGGACACTGGCCAGGTCGAGAACCACCGTCGACACCTTCGATCCGTCAAGCTGGATCTTGTCGATGCCGGTGATCTGGTTGGTATTCAGCGCCGCGAAGTCGAGGACCTTCGGCATGATCGGAGACGACGAATCATGCTCGCCGAATTGCAGAATGTTGGTGCCGGCATTGCCGACCACCGTGTCGCCGTCGGTCGGGCCGATGCGGAAGACGGTGGTGGTGGTGGCGCTGCCGACGCCGATCAGCGTGTCGGCGCCGCCGTTGCCGTCCAGGCTGTAGGTCATGCCGGCGGTGCTGCCGCCGATCAGAATGTCGTCGAAGCGCGAACCGACGACGCTGGTGATGTTGACCAGCGTATCGGTGCCGCCGAAGCCGTTCGACGCCGTGTCGGCGGCGATGGTCAGGCCGGTGGTGTCGGTATGGGAAACCGAATCGAGGTTCGCCACCATCCCTGCATGGGTGGAAAGCACGTCCAAGCCATGGGCGTCGTTCGCCGCGTAGACATATTCGCCGCTGACGGCGACTAGCCCGGCGCTTCCGGTCGCCAAATGGCCGATCATGGTCGGGTGGAGCGGATCGGTGACGTCGATCGCGGTCACCCCGCCCGAACTGATGTTCGCCACATAGACGGTGTCGCCGCTGATGGTGATGCCGCGGGCGTTGCCGCCGGTCGAAAGCGTGGCGACCACACTGGCCGAGGCGGGATCCGAGACATCGATCACCTTCAAGCCGTTGTTGCCATCCGCCACATAGGCGTAATGACCACTGACCACGACGCCGAAAGTGGCCCCGGTGGCGACGGTCTTCACCAGCACCGGATTGGCGTCATGGGCGGAAATGTCGAGGATGAGTAGACCGGTGCTCCCCGCCACATAGGCGTAATTGCCGTGGACGGTGACGCCGTAGGCGGTGGTGCCGGAACCGTAATTGGCGACCTGGGTGACGTTGGTGGGATCGGTGATGTCGTATTCGTAGAAACCGTTCCACTGGTCCGCCACATAGGCGTAATTGCCGCTGATCGCCACCTCGGTCGCCGCGCCGCCCGCCGCGGTGGAACCGACATTGACGGGAATCGTGGGATCGGTGATGTCGACCACATGCAAGCCGTTGCCCCAATCGGGCAGGAAGGCGTAATGGTCCTTGAAGCCGATGGCGCCCGAGACGTAGTTGACACCGTCGGTAAAGGTGGCGACCACCGTGGGATTCGCCGGATTGGAAATATCGACCACCTGCATGCCGGCGGCGCTTTCCGCCAGATAGGCGTAATGGCCGTTGACCGTGACCGCGTACCCGGTGGTCGCCGGAATCAGGTGCGCGACCTCTTGCAGGGACGCCACCGGGACATCGGAATAATCCGCCGTGGTGCCGCCGCCGACGGCCCCGATTAGCGTGTTGTCGCCCCCGCCGCCCATCAGCGATTGGTTGGCGCCGCCGGCCAGGGAATCGTTGCCGCTGCCGCCGACGATCTCGTCCAGGCCGAACAAGGTATCGACATGGCCGCCGGCATTGGCGGTCTCGATCGGCGTGCCCATACCGTCGAAGCTCTGGCTAAAGACGTTGGACGACGCGGACCATTCGAGGACAAAGCCGCCGGTATGGTTGGACGTTATCGAATAACCGGAGGCGTTCCCCCCGGCGAGCGCCACCTGGAATTGGTTGCCGACCGTCGACTCGCCGGCCGCCGACATCACTTGGCCGTGCAGCGTCAGGAGGGAACCGCTGCCGGTGGTCCAGGTGACAACGTAATCGCCATCGGTCAACCGGGTCGTCTGAAGGCTGGAGGCGTTGATACCACCCGAGACGATGGTCATCATCCCCGAGCCGCCGCCGGTCCGCGACATTCCGTTGGCATTGAAGGTTTCGGTGGCGATGGCGTAATTGCCGCCAGTGGTGGAATACTCGGCGACGAAGGCGAAGCCGCCATCCTGCAACGCCACCAGCCGGTCGACGTTAAGGGTGTTGGCCGCCATCAGATTCGTTTCGAAGCTTTCGTTGATGGTGGCGCCGGCCGAGGTAAGCACCTGCTCGACGATTTGGCCGGCATGGGCCCCGGTGGTCGGCATCCAGGTTGCCACCAGATTGCCACCCATCAAGCCGGCGACCAGCGGCGTGCCGGTGCCGGGATTGTCGGCGTCGGGATTGAGGGTAAACGACGAAAGTTGGTTTCCCGCCATGTCGTAGGTGGTGATCGTTTCGACGCCCGTCGGCATGGTGAAGGATTCGTGGCCGCCGCTGGCCGCCAGCGTTCCAGTCAGGCTGGCGAGGTCGCCGGTACCGGTGATCACCTCGGAAGAGGTATTGCCGTTGGTCAGCGTCAGAACGCCGCCGACATTGCTGGCGCTGACGTGGGTGGTCGGGCTAAGGCTCTGGATTGTCGACCACAATTGACTGAGGGTCTCGCCAACCACCCCAGTGATGGCGGTGCCGTTGATGGTCAACGTCGAACCGGCCGAGATCAGGCTGGTCGTCCACGCCGCCGCCACCCCGCTGGCGACACCGTTGGTCATCAACGTGGTCAGGGTGGTGTTGGAATTGTAGGTGTCCCCGGCGATGGTCACCGCGTGGCCGGTCAGCGAGGCGACGCCGCTCCCCGAGAAGGAGAACGCCTCCCAAGCCGTCTGGTTGTTGCCGGTCGGTGCCGCGTTCCAACCAAGGACGAAGCCGCTGCCGCCCGGCATCCCGGAGATCGACAGGGACTCGGCCTGGGGCAAGCCGGCAAAACCGGCATTGCCCGAAGTCAGTTGAGTCGGGACCACCAGCGGGTGGTCGAGGGCGTCGAAAATCGCCACCTTGACGGCGCCGGACGAATCCTCGACCACGGTGGCGTAGGTGCCGTTGTCGCTGCCGACCACCCGCGCCGCCTTACCGGAATCGCCGCCGTAAGAGGTGACGGTATTGTCGAGGATCGATGCCGTGGTCTCGGTGGTGGTGGTGCTGGAGAAGGCGCCGGAGATGGTCACCACATGGGTGGTGGCGTTGACGCTGGCCACCGTGTAGGTGCCGTTGTCGGCGGCGGTCGTGGCGCCGACAACGGTGATCACGTCGCCCGCCGCGATGCCGGCCAGCGCCGCCGCATTGGAGGCCGACAGCGAGTTGCCGCTCATGGTCAGGGTGCCGTAGGCGCTGGTCGATGCGGCATGGGTGATCGGCGTGATGGTGCCGGAGTGGCCGTCGACGATAACCGCCGTCGCCTCGGTCGAAGTGGCGGTGGCGAAGCTGCCGTTCAGCGTCACCACATGGGTGGTGGCGTTGACGTCGGTCACCGTGTAGACGCCGTTATCGGCGACCGTGGTGGCCCCATAGATGGTGAGGGTGTCACCCACCGAGATGCCGGACAGCGCCGTCCCGGTGCTGGCGCTGATGGTGTTGCCGCTCAAGGTCAGCGTGCCGTAGCCGGTGGCGATCCCCCCATGGGTCACCGCCGGGACGGCGGCCGCCGTGGCGGTGAAGGCGGTGACACCCTTGGCCGCCGTCACGTTCACCGCCGTGGACAAGGTGGCGTAGTTGACCTCGCCACCGACCATATAGCCCCAATTGTCGACCGACTTGTTGCCAATGACTGTCTGGTCGCCGCCGCCGACGAAGAAGGTGTCGTAGCCGCTGCCGGACCGCAGCGTCGCCTCGCCCAGATTGCCGGCGACGAAAGAATCGCCGTTGCCGCCGGTCAGCGTGCTCGGCACCACACCGTTGGTGGCGCCGACGAACGAAATGTTACCGTTATTGCCGCCGGTGATCATGTACCGGATCAACGGGGTGGCCGTCTGGAACTGGTTGTGGACGGTGATCTGGCCGCCGACCAGATGCATGATCATGTCGTTGCCAGACTGCTCCAATCCGATGAACTGGGAGCGATCAAGCCCGTTGACATCCAGCACGTTGATGCCACCGCCATCGGTCAACGTGACGCTGCCGGTCGGGATCGCCTCGACGCGGAACAGGTCGTTGCCGGAACCGCCGACGACCGAGGTGGCGTTGGCCTCGATGAAGGTCGACGCCCCGGTCGCGACGGCGACATCGATAGTCGCGGTGCTGGTCCCGGTGATGCCGTTGGCGCCGCTGAGCAGGGCCACCACCGACAGGGACACGTCGCCGGTGAAGGCGGCGGGCGGAATCAGGGTCAGGGTAGCGTTGGCCGCCTGACTGGCGGTCAGAAAGTAATTGCCGACGGTGGCAACCAGCGTGGTGTCGCCCAGTTTCAGGATCGAGCCTTCCGGCACCCCGGAAAGCGTGACACCGGTGACGCTCTCGCCGGCATGGCTATCGACGACCTGCAGGCCGAACTGTACGTCCATGCCTTGCAGCACCGAAATGGTGCTGGGCGCGGTGATGGTCGCCGATGGCGGGGTGAAGGTGTGATTGAGACCGACGAAATCGGTGGTCGCCGGGGCGGTCGTCACCCCCTTCAACTCGATCAGGCTGCCGGCGTAAACGCCGCCCTTCACATAGATCCAACCGTCGGTGCTGTTGGTGAAGAACACCGCCCCGGAGGAAAAGCTGCTATCGCTGGCGATCGCCATGACGGTGGCGTCCAGCCCGCCGGCATTCCAAGCGTAGGCGTGATTGAGCAGGCCCAGGTTGCTGGCCGCCGAGAAACTGATCTTGTCGACGCCGGTGGTGAAATTCTGGATGACGTCGCCGGCCACCGCCGTATCGAATTGGAAGGTATCGGCACCGCTACCGCCGATCAGCGTGTTGGTACCGGTGCCGCCGTCCAGGGTCTCGCCGCCGGCCCCGGCCACTAGAAGGTCGTTGCCGCCGCCGCCCCACAGCGTCGACCCGGCGCCCATGCCGAACAGCCAATCGTTGCCGGTGCCGCCCCAGGCGGTGCCTCCGGCGGCCGCGATTTCCAGGGAATCGCCCATTGAGGCTGCGCCGTTCACCGTGGTCGGCAATTGCAGCATGTGGACGCCGCCAACGCTCAGGCTGTCCGACACCAGCAAGGACGAAGTCGCGGTGGTCATTCCGGTCAAGGTCAGCGTACCGCCCGAGGTGGTCAGCGCCAGCGTGGAGCCGGAAAGGTTCGCGGCGCTGACGCTGACCGACCGCAGATCGATCACCCCCATCGCCGCCGCCGATTGGCTGACGGTACCGCCGGTATAGGTCGACCAATTGGCGGCCGAAATCGACAGCCCCAGATTCTGCGACACCTCCAGCGTGGCGATGCCGCTGGCGGTGGATTGGGTGAAGGTTTCGTAGCCGTTCATCTGGCCCATATAGGCCCAGGTACCGTCGGCGACCACCCGCTCACCCACGTCGCCATCGACGGTAAGCGTGCCGCCGGTCGCGGTCATGCCGCTGCGGGTGACGGCGGCGATGACGCTGGCCGCATTGACGTGCAGCGTGTGCACCGCGCCGTCGTACAACTCGATACCGTCGATACCGCTGACGTGGGTACCGGCGTTGGCGGTCAGATCGTAGGTGGCATTGGTCGTGCTGTCGTGGTTGTCGCTGGCGAAGTGCAGCCTGTTGCCGATCGCGGAACCGCCCATCACCGTGGCGCCATCACCGACGCCGATGACGAACTCGGTCTTACCCATGCCGCCGATCAGGGTGTCGGCGCCGCCGCCGCCCTCCAGGCTGTAGGTGACGTTGGTGCTGTCGCCACCGATGATGAGATCGGCGAAGGCCGAGCCACGCACCGAGGTGATGTTGGACAGGGTATCGGTGCCACCCCAACCGTCCATGGCCTGACCCGGAGTGCTGCCGACGGCGATGCGCAGATTGGTCGCCAGAGAGCTGGTGCCGCCGAGATCGACCACCACCGCCCCCGGCGAGCGCTGGTACGAGGCGATGGTCTGGCCGGCGACGCCGTTGAGTTGGTCATCGCCGGCGCCACCTTCGAGCATCACCCGGCCCGGCCCGGCGGTCAGGGTGTCGGCGCTGGACGTGCCGACGATCTGGTCGATGGCGGTCAGCGTGTCGACATGGCTATCGACATTGGCGGTATAGCCGACGCCGCCCTGGGCGTCGAAATGCTGGGTATAGACATTGGTGCTGCCGCCGGAGGTCATCCACGAGACGGCAAAGCCGCCGTCGGGCAGCGCCGCGATATCGCTGATCTGGGTGGCGTTGGTGACGTTGGCGGTCATGATCGACACACCGCCGACGCTGTCACCGCTGGCATCGAAGGTCTCGAAGGCGATGGCCTGATTGGCGCTGCCGCTTGGCATGCCCAGCCAGCCGACGACATAGCCGCCGCCGGCCAAATGGACGACATGGACGTCGTTGATTGAATTGAAGCCCACCGAATTGTTCTGGCCGCCCAGCAACGCGCCGGTGGTCGAATAGACCTGGATGCCGACATTCGAGGTGCCCTGGACATAGGCCACGGCGAAACCGTCCGTCCCACCGGCGATATGCGCCAAGGTCGGATTGGGCGTGCCGGTGATGGTGAAAGCGCTTCCCATCGGAACGCCGGCGGCGGTGAAGGCCTGGCCGCCGACGCTCATCCCGTTGTTGCTCCACACGGCGGCGAAGCCGCCGCCGTCCAGGGCCGAGACCTGGATACCGTTCGCCATGCCCACGGCGTTGAGGGAGATCGGGCTGGCATCGATCGCAGAGCCATCCAATAGATCGAAGCGCTGCACCTTCTCGCCGTTGGCGCCATCGTCCCAGGCCAGCAGGATGGTGCCCGCGTCCAGGGCGAGCACCTTACCCATCATCGCGCCGGAATCGCGCGCCGCCGAGTGAACGGCCCCAACTTCCGTGCCGGAATTGTCGAATACCTGCCATTGGGCCGAACCGCCGCCGGCCGCCACATCCCAGCCGACGACGAAGCCGCCGCCGGGGATGGCGGTGGCGCTGATCTGGGTCGCGTTGGTGGGCAGCCCCGACAGCGTCGCCTGACCGCGCGCCGAATCGCCATCGGCGTTGTAGGCATGGCCATACCAAGTGGAGCTGTTGATATCCTGCCAGAGCGTGAACCAGCCGCCGCCCGACAGCGCCACCGTCTTCAGGTTGCTGACCGGATCACTGCCGGAAAAGACCTGGGTCGCCGCCTGGGCGCTCAGAGTCAGCGACCCGCCGGCCAGGGCGAAATCGGCGGTACCGCCGACAAAGCCACGGTTGCTCGCCACCGCATCGGTGCCGAACACATGCTGGACGTTGCTGCCGCCGACGAAGAACATGTCCTCGCCGCCGCCGCTGATCAGGGTCTGCTCGCCCAGATTGCCGACGATGATGTCGTCGCCGCTGGAGCCGGTCAGCGTCGCCGGCGGGCTGGCGGAATTGGGGGCGCCGACGATGCCGGTGGCGTCGCCGTGGCCGGTGAACAGGGAACTGATGCCGCCGCCGGTGAACTGGTTCTTGATGGTCAGCGAACCGCTACCGGTGGTCAGGTTCAACACCAGGTCGTTGCCCGATTGCTCGGCGCTCTTGAACGCCCATTCCGGAATGTTGGCGACGTTCAGCGTGTCGGTGCCGCCGCCGCCGTCCAGCACGGCCGGATTGGTCATCGAGAAAGTGCCGTTGGCCGCCGGCGCGCCGATGACGAAGGTGTCGTTGCCAGCGCTGCCGATGATGGTACCGGTAACGCTCTCGGCGATGACGGTGGACGCCGCGACGTTGACGGTGACGTTCTGGCTGGCGGAAATCGCTCCGGCATGGGCGGTGAAGCCCAGACTGGTGGTGCCGCTGGTCGCCGGGATGAAGGTGAAGGTGCCGCCCGACAGCGCGTCGGCCGGCAGATGCAAGGTCCCGGCGCCCGAGAAATACTCGCCGTTGATCCACCCCGCGGTGATGCCGGTGACATCGACCGACGTGAGCGCCCCGACGATGGCGTCGTTGAAGCCGACCTGGAAGGTGACCGGCGCTCCGGCCACGGCGCTGAGCGTGGTCGGCGCGGTGATGGTCGGGGCGGGAATGGTGTAAAGGTGATCGACGCCGCCGAAATCGGTGACCGCCGGAAGGGTATGCACCCCCGCCAATTCGAGCAAGGTGCCATCGGAGGCGCCGCCCTTGACGTAGACCCAGCCATCGGTGCCGTTGGTGAAGAACACCGCCGTACCGGCGACGATGCTGCCATCGGCGACGATCTGCGACACCGTCGCCGCCGCGCCGCTGGTGTTCCAGGTGTAGGCGTGATCCAACAGGCCGTTGCCGCTAGCGCCGACCAGATTGATCTTGTCCTGGCCAGTGGTGAAGTTGACCACCACGTCGGTGCCGACGACGGTCGATTCGCCCGGGCCGAACTTGAACTTGTCGGCCCCGGCCCCGCCGACCAGGGTGTCGGTGCCGCCGCCGCCATCAAGGGTCTCGCCGCCCGGACCGGCCACCAGCAGGTCGTTACCGTTGCCGCCCCTCAGGTTGGCACCGGCGCCCTCGCCGAAAATCCATTCGTTGCCGGAACCACCGATCACCGTGCCCGAACCGAGCAACAGACTGTCCATGCCCGAACCGTTGACCAGGGTGCCGTCGCTGAACGGCAGCATCAGCATGTGGGTGGCGCTGCCGGTCAGGGTGTCGCTCACCACCACATGATCGAAGGGCGTGCCGCCGGAGAATTGGTTGGTCAGCGTCACCACCCCGCCCGAGGTGGTGATCAGCAGATCGTTGCCCGAGCGCGTCGCCGCCGAAACGGTGACCGCCGACAGATCGATGACCGATTCGGCGACGCTGGCGGTGTAGGTGTGGGCCCCGCCGCCGGTATAGACGAAATAGTTGGGGGCCGAGATGCTGGCGGTGACGTTCGACGAGATTTCCAGGGTGGCGATGCCGCCGGTCAGCGGCCCGCTGGCGATCGTGCTGGTATAGGTACGATAGCCGTTGATCTGGCCGGAGAAATTCCAACTGCCGTCGACCTGAACCGTATGGCCGGACGTGCCGTCGATCACCAGCACGCCGTTATGGCTGTTGGCCCGCTGCGCCGCCAGCACCACGCTATTGGCGTCCAGGTGCAACGTCGTTACCGCCGTCCCGGTCAATTCGATGCGGTCGATGCCGGTAACCAGCGTCCCCGCCTGGGTGGTCAGGTCATAGGTGGCACCGGTTGTCGTACCCTCGTCGAAGCGCAGCGAATTGAACCCGCTACCACCGATCACCGTGTCGCCGTCGGTGGCGCCGATGGCGAATTCGGTTTTGCCGCCGCCGCCGATCAGCGTGTCGGCACCGGCGCCGCCGTCCAGGGTGTAGCTGCCGGTGGGATTGCTGCCGCCGGTCAGCACGTCGGCGAAGGCCGATCCCTTGACGCCGGTGATGTTGGTCAGCGTGTCGGTACCGCCATAGCCGTTCGAGGCGGTTCCGGTCGCCAGATTGACGGTCACCCCGGCCGGCGCGTTCTCATAGCTGACGATGGTGCCGCCGCCGGACGCGCCGATCAGCGCATTGTTGCCGCCCTCGCCCTCCAGCGTCTGGTTGGCGCCGCCGACCAGCGTGTCGGCGCCGCCGCCGCCGACGATCTTGTCGAGGCCGAACAGGGTATCGATGGTGGTCGAGCCATAGGTCGCCGTCTCGATCGGATTGCCGGCGGAATCGAAATGCTGGCTGTGGATGTTGTTGCTGGTGTCCGACCACTCGACCACGAAACCGCCGATGCCGCCGTCGGCGCTGACGGTGAAGGTCTGGCCGCTGGCGATGGAAACCTGGAAGGTATGGTCCACCATCGAGCCCGAGGCCGACATCACCTGGCCGGTGGCGGTGCCGGCGCCGTCCGACCACATCACCACATATTCGCCGTTGGTCAGCCGCGCCATCCGCAGATCGGTGACCGCGACGCCGCTGGCCAACTGCGTCTCGTACGAACGGGCGCTGCCGTTGGCGTTGAAGACCTGGGTCTCGACGGAATTGCCTTCCATCCAAGTCACGGCGAAGCCGCCGTCGGACAGTTGGGTCAGGTGGGCATTGGTCGCGGCGGCGCTACCGAAATAGATCTCGGAACCGAGGGAGCCCGAGGAACCGAGCACGCGCTCGGCCAGATGGCCGGCATTGACGCCGCTCGTCACCTTCCACACCGCCGCCATCGAACCGGCGGCACTGCCCATCAAGCCCGAGGTTTCGAGCGCGCCGACGCCCTCGCCGGCGGTATTGAGCTGATAGGTGCCGCCCGCCGTGCCGCTGATCGAGAAGGTCTCGACCTTGGCGTTGAAGGTGCTGTCGACCCACGCCGCCGCCACGCCGGTGGCGGTGTTGGCGCTATCATAGAGGCCGGTCAGCGAGGAAATGCCGTTCGTTCCGCTATAGGCGCCGATGGTCACCGGGCCGTTGGCCGACGTGATCGCCGAGGCGCCGATGCTGAAGGTCTCCCACACCTGATGGGCGTTGGCATCCTGCCAGGCGGCGGCGAAGCCGAGGTTGACGATGCCGCCGATGGTGATGTTTTCGGGCGCCGGCAAGGTGACCAGGTTCGACGTGGGCGCCATCTTCTGCTGATCGAAGGCGTCGTACTCGCCCACCATCAGCGCGCCGGCGTTGGTTTCCCAGATCGTCGCGTAATTGCCCGAACTGGAGCCGATCACCCGTAGGGTCGGCGCCCCGCCGCCCGACCACAGGGTGACGCCGGTGGCGTCCGTCGCCGACCCGGCGGCACTCATCGTCACCGCCTGGCCGGTGGCGGCGAAGTTCACCGTGCCGCCGACCGTCGAAGAACCGCTGGAATCGACCGTGCCGCTGCCGATCACCGTCTGGTTGCCGCCACCGACGAAGAAGGTGGTGTGGCCGGTGCCGGAACCGGCGATCAGCGTGCTTTCGCCCAGCGTGCCGACCACCATCGAATCGGTCCCCGAGGCGCCGACCAGCGACGCGGGCGGCGTACCATCGAGCGCGCCGATGACGGTCGAGATATGGCTATTGGTGCCGCTGATAATCTGGGCGATGCCGTGACCACCGGTGGCGAACTCGTCCTTGATCACCAGTTCGCCGCCGCCGGCCGCCGCCGTCAGCTTCAGCACCAGATCGCTACCGACCTGCGTCGCCCCCAGGAAGGCGGAATCGGCGACATGGGTGACGTCCAGCACATTGGTGCCGGTGCCGCCCTGGATGGTCAGGGTGCCGGACATCGTGTTGGCGGCGGTATCGATGGTCAGCGCGTAGGTGTCATTGCCGGTGGAAGCCGTGGCGTTGATGGTGGAAAGACCGCCGGCCAAATCGGCGCCGTTGAGCCCGATGGTCTCGGCCGTCGCCCCCGCCGCCAGTTTCAGCGTCTCGATTCCGGTCACATGGGCCAGCGAACCGGCGGCAATGGTGCCGTGATCGGTAAGCTGCAGAGTGTCGCTGCCGGCGCCGCCGCTCAGGGTGAGGCCGGTCAGACCGGCGCGGGCGACGGTCACCGTGTCGTCGCCCGATCCGCCGTGGATGGTCTGCGACCCGGCGCCCGCCTTGATCGTCACCGCCCCGGTATCGGCCGAGGCGTCGACCACCAGGGTCCCGCTGGCGTGGGCGGACGCGTCGATGGCGGTGACCCCGGCCGCCAGGGCGGTGCCCGCCAGCGTCACGCTTTCGGCGCCGCCGGTGGCGGCCAGCACCAGATTCATGCCGCTGGCGGCGTGCAGGTGGCTGAAATCGGTATCGGCCAGGGTGGCGGCGTCCGACAGCGTGATGGTGCCGCCGCCGGTGATGTCGAGGCCCTTCAGCGTCGACACCGCCAGCGACAGCGCCAGCGGCTGGCCGTCCGTCGCCACGATCATGTCGACGCCGTGAGCGAACAGCGTGTTGAGATTGGCGGCGTTCAGGTGGGCGGCGGTATCCTCGATCACGATGTGCGGGGAATTGGACTGCGCCAGATCGGCGAGCAGGCTGGAACTCGCCGTGGCGACCGACACCGCCCCATTGGCCTTCGCCGCCTGAATCTCGTTCAGCGACAGCGCCTTGTTCCACACCGCCGCATCGGCCATGTCGCCAGCGAATCCATAGCTGGTGCCATCGGGCCAGATGCCCATGTAAGCGGTTCCGCTGCCGATGCTGAATGAGGAATCGGCCGCGCCGCTGGCCACCGCATTTCCGTCGACATAGGCGGTCAGGGTACCGCCGGTCCCACCGCCATAGGAGATGGTGACGTAGTGCCAATTGCCGTCGGCAACAGTCGCTCCGGTCGTCGGGCACATTGTCGACGGCCCGGCCTTGAACGGATAGGTGATCTCCAGTTGGTTGCTGTTGACCCAGACGTTGAGACCCTGATAGGCACTCCCCTGCGCGCCGATGTTGAACAGCGCGTGGGGGTTGGCGTCCCCGGTGGTCGGGTTCATCCGCATCCAGACGCCGTAGGTAAAGGCCCCGGTGCCGGTGGCCAGGGTCGTCGGCGATGCCATGGCCAGCCCACCGGTGCCGTCCAGATGGATGGCCTGGACACCAGCATGCGGCACCGCTGAGATCAGCGTCGCGCTCGATCCCAGAGCGGTGTCATGGCCGAGATGGGCGGCGTCCACCAGCAGGTTGCCGCCACCGCTTTTGGTCACCGTCCCAAGTCCCGCCGCCTGGCTGGCGGTCAGCATCAGCGTCGCGGCATTGACATGGGTGACGGAAGACAGGTCGAGGTGCGCCCCGATCGAGTGCAGGTCGGTGCCGGAGGCGATGGTGGCATCGGCGATCTTGACGGTGCCGGCGCCGGCGAAGGCCTGCCCGTTGGCCTGCCACGCCGACAAGGTCAGCGTCGCGCCGGTGCCGACGTTGACCGGCAAGCTCATCGCGGCGCCGATCTGATGGAGATCCGCGCTGGCGGTGAAGCCGTTGTCGGAAATGATCACCAAGCCATCACCGTTGATGACGGCGCCGTTGGCCTCGGCGGCGGTCAGCCGCACGGTGGCGTTGGTGTCCAGCGTCAACGCCGCCAGCGTCAGCGTCGAGGTGATGGTGGTGAAATCATAGGTGGTCGCGCTGGCCGGGGACAACGTCGAAGCGACGATCTGCACCGCGCCGCCGCTGATGGTGTGGCCGGCCGCCTGCGACGCGGTCAGCTTGACGGTGGCGTTGGCGTTCAGCGTCATCGCCGGCAGCGTCAAAGCCGAGCTGATGCCGCTGAAGTCATAGGTGGTGGCGCTGGCCGGGGACAGCGAAGTCGTGACGATCTGCACCGTGCCGCCACTGATGACGGCGCCGTTGGCCTGCGCCGCGGTCAAGGTCAGATGATAGGTGAGCGCCACCTGAAGGCCCGAGGCGTCGAATACCTGGCTGTAAATGCCGCCGCCGCCGTCAGCGTTATCCTGGCCGAGCGACACCCATGCCACCTCAAACCCGCCGTCGGGGCGGGCGACGACCGTCGGAGTCTGCTTTATGACTCCGACATTGGTGTTGACCAGGAACGGGCTACCGACCGTGTTGCCCGACGCGTCGAAGACTTGGCCGACGGTGCCATAGCCGGTGGACGGGGCTCCGTTGGACTCGAAGGCGATCACATAGCCGCCATTGGCCAGGGCGGTCACCGAGGGGTTGCGGCTGTTGCAATAAATGTTGGGGGAGGCCATGACCGGGCTGGCGTCCAACGGCTGATCGGCACTGTTGTAACGCTGGTAGAAAGTCGCAGTGACACCGCCATATGTCGCGTTGGTGTATGTCCCGGAGACGACGAAGCCGCCGCTGGGCAGCGCGGCGATCGATGTACCACTGACGATCTGGAAATCACTTCCACTCGCCGCGCCGGTGCTGTCGTAGCGCCGGGCATAGCTGTGCGTATCCGAGTTGTTCCAGGTGAGGAGGAAGCCGCCATCGCTGAGAGACGTCATCATCACGGCGGATGTACTGCCGGCGCTGGTATTGGCCGTAAAGACGGGTCCCGGGTTGCCCGAGGAATCGAGAATCCGCGCCTGCACCCCGGCCGAAGTATCGTTCCAGGCCACCACCACTCGGCCATCATTCAGGGCGGTGGCGGCGGTACCCCACGCGTGGGTGGTTGCGTTCAACGAGACATCGGTCGAATCGATGGCGGTGCCATCGCTGTGGAAGCGACGGGTCCATATTGTATCGACGCCGCCGCTTTGCATATCAGACCAAACGACGACGAAATCGCCGTTGGCGAGCGGAGCGATCGACTGATAGTTCTGATCGCCGGTAGCGTTGACATTGACCCGGAACTCCGAGCCGACCGTCGCTCCGGTGGCGTTATAGCACTGGGCATAAACGCCCCACCCAGAGCCATCCTGGAGGTAGGACAACCAAGTAACCACGCTCCCGCCAGTGGTCAGGTTGGTCAGCACCGGATGTTCCTGATCGCCGGCGACGGTGGTGTTGACTCGGGTTTCACCGCCCGTGGCTGAGACCGCGACATCGCCATCGGCGAAGCGCAACGTACTGATCCCCGACAGCGTATCTGTGCCGTCGCGACTGGCGACGCCGTCGGTGACCACCACGTTGCCGCCGCTCATCGAAATATGGTAGTCGGCGAGATTGCCCTTGAACACCGCCACGTCGGTCCCACCGCCGCCGATCAGGGTGTCGTTGCCGCCGTGGCCGATCAGGGTGTCGTTGCCGGTGCCGCCGGTCAGGGTTTCGTGGCCGCTGATGCCGACGATGATCTCCTTGCCGCCCGACCCGATCAGGGTCTCACCCGACACCGTGTAGGTGTCGTCGCTGAAGAAGATGCCCGCGACCGAACTCGGCGTCCGCGTCGCACCGCCAGCCGACGGCGTAAAGGTCAGATTCCCGGACCCATCGCGATCGATGACGAAGGTGGAACTGGCGGCGCCGAACAGGGCGTAATTCTGGCCGCCGTCGGAATAATGAACACTTTCGACCCCATGCGAGGCCAAAGTGGCCAGCCCGCCGGCACCGGTGATGTTGGCGGTGGTGTCGAAGACCACGACGTGGTCGTTATGAAGCGTCGCGGCCGACAGGCCCAGAGCTTGCGCGACATTCAGAGTCACGGTGGCGCCCGTGCCAACCGAAGTCAGGTTGAAGGTGAGCGTCGAGGAAATACTGTGGAAGTCGACGCTGGCCGACAAGGTGGTGTCGGAGATGGCCACCGTACCGGAACCGGTAATGGTAAGCCCGCTCACCTGAGCGGCGGTCGCCCTCAGCGTGGCGCCGCCATCTACCAGAACCGACAAGGAGGAACCGAGGCTGGTGCCCGCGGCCAGGGTCGCCGACGTCGCCATTTCGACGGTTCCCGCCGTGCTGATGTTGGCGAGGTTGACCTGGGCCGCGCCCAGCCCGGTAACGGTGACAACCCCCGCGCCGCTGATGCTGGCGCCGTTGGCCTCGGCGGCGGTCAGCTTGAGCGTGGCGTTGGCGTTCAACGTCAACGCCGACAACGACACCGCCACCGAGAACGCGCTCAAATCGTAGATGGTGGCGCTGGCCGGGCTGAGGCTGGTGTCGGTGAGGTGCACCGTGCCGGTACCGACAACCGTCAGGCCGTTGGCCTGGGCGATGGTCATGCTCAGCGAGCCGGTATCGGTGATCGTCAGGGCGTTGACGTTGTGGCTGAGCATGGCGGTGACGCCGGCCGCCGTCAGGTTGGCGGCGGTGTCGGCCACGGCGAAATGGCCGGAACCGGGCGAGACGCTAAGGGTGGTCAGCGCCGCGTACTGGGCCTTGGTGACGGTCACCGTGCCGGAATCGCCAAGGGCGACGGAGTTGACGCCGTGACTTTGCAGGGTGACCAGCCCCGCCGCGCCGATAGCGGCGGCGGTGTCCGAGACGTTGAGCGTGCCACCGCCCGTTTTGGTGAAGACAATGCCAAGCGCCTGGGCGGCGGTAACGGTCAGCGCGCCACTGTCCGAAATATCGATGGTGGTGATGCCGTGCTTCTGCAACGCGGCGATGCCGGTGAGCGAGCCGTCGACGGCTCCGGCGATGTGCGCGGCGGTGTCGGAAACGATGGTATTGCCGCTGCCGACGCTGACGGTCAACGCCTGGGCGACGGTCAGCGCCGTCGGCGCCACCTGCACGGCAATGGATTGACTAGTGGTGACCGTCTGGGCGGAAACGCCGTTGACCACCGCCTGATCCTTGGCGGCGGCGCTGATCGTAAGGGCCAGGGTACCGATGTAGGTGCTGGGCGGCTGGATGGTGATGGTGCCGCTCGACCACGGCGCGCTCGCCTGGGTCAAGGTCGCGGAGAAATGCCCGGTACCATCAGCGGTGACGCTCTGGCCGGCGATGGTGAAGGTGGCGTTGGCCGTCATGCCCGAGCCGGTCAGGGTGACGCCGGTCACCGCCTCGTGCAGATAGTTGTCGGCGACGTCCAGACTGAATGAGGCGGTCGAGCCCTCGACCACGCTGACGGTGCTGGGCGCGGTGATGGTGGCGCCCTCGGTCACCGGGGTGGTGTAGAGGGTGACGGTCTGCGCGGTGCTGACCGAGGCGATAGCCCCGGCGGCGCCGTTACTGACCGTGGCGGTGACGGTCAGGGTGTCGGAGCCGTTGTAATTGGCCGGCGGCTTGATGACCACGGCGCCGTTGGCCGCCTGGGCGGCGGTCAGGTGGAAGTAGCCGCTGCCATCGGCGGCGATGGCGGTGCCGCCCACCGACAGCGTGCTGCCCGAGCGCGCCCCCGAGATGACCACCCCGGTGACCGTCTCGCTGGCATTGGTGTCGGCCACCGCCAGGGCGAAGCTGGCGCTACCGTTCTCGACCTCGGTCACCGTGTTGGGCAGACTGATGGTGGCGCCCTCGACATTGACGGTGATCTGGCCGGTGACCGAGGTGGTGACGTTGGTCACCGCGTCGTAATTGGTGACGGTGTAGCTGAACGAATCCTTACCGGTGGTTCCGGCGGTCGGCGTGTAAATGAATTCGGGCGTGCCGCTGGTGGTGTTGACGGTGACGGTGCCATGGCCGGCGGTGCCAGCGGTGACGGTGGCGGTGTAACCGACGTTGTGGCCGCCGCCGAACAGATCGGTGCCATCGGCGCGGGTGACGCCGGTCAGGTCGATGGTCACCGCGCCGGTCTGGGCGGCGGCGAACTTGACGTTGTGGGTGGTATCGGTCAGCGGCGCCGCCAGTTTGTCGCCGATGGCGTGGACGGTGTAGTCCTGGGTAATGGCGGTGTTGGCCTGGGCTTGCGCCAGCGCGGCCAATTGCTGCGCCACCCCGGCGGCGGTGTTGGCGTTATTGGCGGCGGCAACCGCCGCCAGGGCGGTGGTCTGGGCGTTGGCAACGCTGCTGGAATCGAAGGTGCCGAGCGCGGAAAAGGCGTTGTGGGCGGCGAGGTCCTCGCCATAGACCGTGCGCGCCGTGGCGAGATCGGTATTGTGGCCAAGCGCCGTCGCCGCCGTGGCGTCGGCCGAGGTCGCGGCGGTCTTGGCGATGCCGGCGGGGTCGGTGGCCGCGTGCGCGATACTGGTATTGGCGGCCAGGAAGCTGGTGAGGTCGGTGGCGGCGGCATGGGCCTTGCCGGCCCAGCCGGAAGCGCCGTTGTCGGTCACCGCCAGGGCGTTGTCGGCCTGGGTCTTGGCGTTGGTCGCCAGCGTCATCGCGGTGTTGTAGACCGTCTGCCAATAGGCGATCTCGCTGGCGGGATTGCGGCTTTGGGCGAAGGTGTAGGCGGCCAGGGCGTCGCCGCGCGACTGCACCGCCTGCAAATAGGCGGTACCGGCGGTAACCACCGCCTGGGCCGCGCGCACCGCCTCGTTGGCGGCGACACCGGCGGTGGCGGCGGTGGCGTTGGCGGTGTTGACCGCCGCCTGGGCCGTCGACAGGTCGGTATTCAGCGTCGCCAGCGCCGAAGTCACGCCAGCCTGGGTACCGGTACCGGCATCGAAGGCGGTCAGCGCGTTGCGATAGGCGGTTTCATCGTTGTAGACGGTCTGCAAGGCGGTCAACACCGCCGACGGCGTGCCGACGACGCTGACCTGGGCCTCGGTCAACGCCGTGTTGACCTGGGCGACGGCGTCGATCAGGGCGGTCCTGGCATTGCCGGCCTGGGTGACCGTGGAATTATAGTCGCCCTGGGTGAGGCTCAGGTAATTGCCGGCGACGCTGACCGCGTCGCTGTGGGCGGCGGTATCGGCGGTGGCGGCGTTGGTGGCGGCGGTCTGGGCGTTCGCGGCGTCGGCCTGGGCCGCCTGGCCGGCGGCCTGGGCGGCCGAGTTCAGCGCCGTGACCGCCGCGTTCTGGGCGCTGGAGAAATCGTTGTTGACCACCGTCGTCGCCTTGTCGGCGTCGGCCTGCAGCTTGGCCGCCTGGCTGGCGGCCTGTTGTACCGTCTGATCCAACTGCGCCGCCTGGCCCAGCGGACCGGCGGCATTGGCGAGGTCGGTCGCGGCGGTGGCGTTGTCGGTGGCGGCGATGGCTGCGTTGGCGTAGGTGTTGACCGTGGTGACGGCGCTGGACAGCGTCGCCGCCGCCGCCGAGGCGTTGCCGACCTGGGTGATGACCCCGGTGAGATCGGTCGATATCGTACCCTGCGCCGTCAGCGCGCCGGTGACCGAGCCCGAGCCATTGAGCGCCGCGTCGACGGTGAGGAAGGCGGCATGGGCGCTGTTATAGGCCGACAGCGCCGCCGAACTGGCGTTGCGGTTGGCGAAGGCGGCCGCGTCGGCGGCATGGGCGGCGTTCCACAGGCCCCACAGGGTGGCGGTGCCGGTATCGGCCGAGGTGCCGATCTTGGTCGCCACGCTTGATTTGTCGCCCTGCACCGCCGATTGCGTGGTGATGATGGTGCCGGAACTGGCCGAGGCGTAAACGGTCTGCGCGTCGGACTGGGCGGCGGCGGCGGCGGTCTTGACGTCGGTGGCGGCCTGGTGGGTCGACAGATTGGCGGCGGTCTGGTTGAGACCGGCCAACTGGCCGGCGGCGGACCGCAATTGCTGGGCGGCGTCGCTGGCGGCGGTTCCGGCGGACTTGGCCTGGCTGTAGGCGTCAAGGGCGTCGTTCTGCGCGGTGGTGGCGCTGCTGAAATTTCCGGGAGTAACGTTGTTGTACTGGATCAGCGCGTCGGCGGCATCGACGGAAGCGATGGCGTTGGCGTTCGAGGCAGTGCCTGCATCGGTGACGGCGGTCGAATAATAACCCTGCACCGCGCTGATCGCCGCGCTCTTGGCGCTGTTGAAGGCAAGAAGATCGGCGCCTTGCAGGTTGGCCGGCGCGGTGGCGGCGGTCAGTTGGGCGAGGACGGTGTTGACGATGGCGTCGCGGGCGGTCGCCGCATCGCTGGCGGCGGCGGCGGCGGCGATGGACGAATTCTGGGCGATATTCTTGGCCGCCTGGGCGTTGGCCAGGGCGGAATTGTAGTTAGTCACCGCCTGCACACCGGCCAGGAACTGCGCCTGGGCGTCGGCCTGCACCGCGCTGTTGTCGGCCTGTTGGGCCACCGCCAATTGCTGGTCGGCCTGGGCCTTGAGGGCGGCGACCTGCTGATAGTTGCTGAGAGCGGCCCGCTGCGCCGACAGCACCGCGCTTTGGTCGGTGGTCAGCGCCTGGGTCAGGTTGGTGGGCACCGTACCGCCACCATAGGCCGTGCCATCGGGATTGAGACCGTAATTGTGCAAGGCCCCCAAAGCGTTGTTAAGCGCGGTGGCGGCATTGCCGTCGGCAGTGGTGGCGTTGGCGAGATCGGCGTCGGCGGCCAGGCGCGCCGTGTGCGCTGTAGTGGTCCCGGCGGCGGTGGCGTTGGCGTTGGCCGTCGCCGCGTCGCTGACCGCCTGTTGGGCGGCGGACAGGGCGGCGGCCTCGGCGCCGCCGACGCTGGTCAGCGCCGCGCTGATCGTCGCGTCATTCTGCGCCTGCCAGGCGGCTTCGCCCTGGCGCTCGGCACTGATCGCCGTGGCGTCGGCCACGGTATCTGCGGCCACCGTGACCAGATCGCCGGCGTAGGTATTGGCGGCGGCCACGGCGGCGGCCTGGGCGGTATCGACCGCGCTCTGCGCCGTGCTCAGCGCGGAGGTGGCGTTCAACGTGGCGGCGTGGGCGTTGTCATAGGCGGCCTGGGTGCTCGACAGCGCCCCGCTCCACACTTGCAACAACGTATCGCCGGTCCCGGTCGGCAGCGCCGCCGCCAAGGCGGCAACGCCGGCATTGCCGTAAGTGGGCGCGCCGGCCACGTAGGCGCCGCCCGACGAGGCCAGAGCCGCGTCATAAAGAATGTGGACCAGGGTCTGGGTGGTGGCGTCGTAACCGGCCGGAGCCAGATCGGCCGCCAAGGCGGCGGTCAATTGTCCACCGCTGGCGGTGCCGACCAGACTGGCGGCCCAGGTGAACAGCGCCTTGTCGGCGGCGGTGGCGGTCCCCGAGCCGGCGGCGGCGGTCAGGAAGGTGGCGAGATCGGTCGCCGAATTGGAAGCCTGGGTGCCGACGCCGACGAACTGCGCCAAAGCCACCGCCGCCTTGACCTCGCCGATGACGACGGCGTTTTCGATCTGGGTGTCGGTGGGATTGGCGGGGATGGTGACGGTGTTATCGAAGCTGGCGCCGAGATAGCCCGACGCCGCATTGAGATAGGCGGTGAAGGCGTCGTCGCGGCCGGCGAGGTCGATCGCCTCGACCGCCTGGGCGGCGGCGGCGTTGGCCAGGGGCGTCCCCAGGTTGAGCAGGGCGGTGTGCGCCGCCGTCGAGGCGTTGTCGGCCGCCACCTTGTGCAACGCGGCCTGGGCCATGTCGGTGGTCAGTTGGCCATCGGCGGCAACCCGCGCGGAGATTTCGTTGCCGTCCGACCAATGGGTGGCGAGGGTGGCGTTGTCGGTGCCACGGGTGGTCAGCGCCGCCTCGGCGTTGGCCACCTGGCCGTTGGCGGTGCTGCCGTAGTTGGGGTCCGATGGAGCCAGTTGCTGCAACAGCACCGAATTGGTCAGGTTCGACTGCACCTGTTCCACTTCCGAACCGGTATGGCCGGCGAGGTCGTTGGCCACCTTGGCCAGGTAGGCCTGCATCTGGCTCAGCGCCGCATCGGCCGCCGGCTTGTCGGTATTGGTGGCGGTGTAGGTATCGTTGGCGGCAAGATCGGTGCTGATCCTGCCGGCGGCGGTGGCCGCCGCCTGGGCGTAGGAAGTGGCGATATCGAGGTCGGCTTGCGCCAGGGCCGCCGCCGCCTTGTCGGCGGCGTGGACATCGGCCATGAAGACTTCCTGGACCTTCTGGAATACCTGATTGCCGACGGCCGTCGCCAGGTTCGCCGTCGAAGCGACCAATGACTGGGCCAATTGGGCGGCCTGGGCCACTTGGGCCGCGTGCAGCGCCTGCAGGTCGGCGGCGGCGGTCGAGGCCGGCGGCGGTGGCACCTGCCCGGATTGACCGGGCGGCGCTTGGTTCTGCTGCTGATTCTGTTGTTGCTGCTGTTGCTGCTGCTGCTGGTCGTGGGCCTGGGTCGCCTGTTGCAGGGTGGCGCCGTCGATGTGGGCACCGGCGTTGGGCAGCGCCGCCAGGGCGCTGCCGAATTGCTGGCCGATCTGCTGGGCGCTCATCAACGTCTGGGCGACGGCGCCGGACAGGCTGATCGACGCCGATTGCCCCGCTACGTTCAGCACCACGCCGCCCAGCGACATTTCGCCGGCCTTGCCGCCGGGCTCGCCCAGCAGGGCGCCGGTGGTGGCGCCGTCGGCGCCGACTCCCAGCACGCCAGCGGTGCCGCGAATGCCGACGGTGGCGGTCGGCGTCTTGATGACGAAGGCGTCGGGCTGGGTCTTGGCGATCTGGCCCGAGGCGAAGCTGAAGGTGCCCTTCAGCAGCGACATCTGCTCGTCGCCGGTATGGGCCGAGGGGTCATAGGCGACGTTGTCGAGCACCATGCGGCTCAGCGCGCCGATCGACAGCACGGTGCCGTCGGCCAGCCCGACGCCGATGGCGCCCTCTTCCGAGGTGCGGATCTGGTCGTTCTGATAGACCGGGTCGCCCTTGTGCAGCATGCCGGTGGTGCCGTCGGCGTGCTTCACCTCGGCGCCGCCGCTGGCGATGTTTTCGACCTTGCCGATCGGCGAGCCCAGCGGCGAACCGCCGCCGCCAACCTGGGCGTACTGACCGACCACCAGCGGGCCGGCCAGCTTGGCCACCAATCCGGCCTCAAGGGTGACGCCGCCGGGCGCGGTCAGCGCCGGCGGGTGGTCGGTGCCGAAGTAGTTGTGGATGATGATGCTGCGACCGTCATGGCCGACCAGCACCAGATCGTCGCCATGGCGCTGGAAATCGGCGTCGAGCAGTTCGCGGGCGTCGGGCAGGCGAACCGGCGAGTCGCCATGCGCCTCGATCACCACCTGGGGCGCGGCATGGCCCCCGCCCTTACGGACATTGGCGCCGGTGCTTCCCCGGCCGCTGGCGGTCAGGTTGTCCTTGACCGCATGGCTATTGGCATTCAAATCCCCGTCCACGTCGTCCCTCGCTTCACCCAGAGGGCCGACGCCTACCCCCACCCCGCCCGGGGCGGCGGCGCAAGCCGCATATCAAAATCGAGTCCACCGTAGGCGATGATGCCATTCCGGACGACCCTTTTGCAATATGCACAAGATTCCCACTTTGGCTTACTCGCGCCGCACCAGCCGGAACCCGACATTGTAGCTCCACTGGGCGGCGTCGAGCTTGGAGCGGGCGGAGGCGGCGGCCATCGGGGCGAAATAGTACCAGGAACCGCCCTTGATCACCCGCTCGCGGCAGGATTCCCCGGCGCTGGGCGCCCCCCAGCAATCGGCGCTCCATTCCCAGACGTTGCCGTTCATGTCGTAAAGGCCGAATGGGTTGGGCGGGAAGGACCCCACCGGCGCGGTCGAGCGCCCCCCCCAGCGATCGTCGCATTCCCGGCAATTGGCGTGACCGCGCCCGGCGGCGTCGCCCCACCAGAAGGCCGTCTCGCTGCCGGCGCGGGCGGCGTATTCCCACTCGGCCTCGGTCGGCAGGGCGTAGACAAACCCGGTCAGCCGCGACAGCCAGCGGGCATAGGCGACGGCATCGGCCCAGGTGATGTTGATCACCGGCCGCCGCCCCCGCCCCCAACCGTGGTCGTCCTGACCGCCTCGGCAGGCCTTGGCCTCGACGCAAGCCTTCCAATCGTCGAAGGTAACCTCGAAGCGACCGATGGCGAACGGACCGGCGGGGCCGTTCGGCAGCGCCACCATCTCGGGGCAGCGCGGACAGTCGCGGAACGCCTCCGCCGCCTGGGCGGCGAAACCGGCCAGGCAAAGCGGCAGGATCAGGAAGGCCGCCCTCACATCACTTCGAAGCGGGAAAGGCATTCGGCCAGATCGGAGCTGAATTGCGCCCCCTTGCGGATGATCGCGGCCCGCGCCGGCAAACTCTTCAGCTTGGGATTGCCCCATTCGTAGCTGGTGAACAGGGCATAGGCGACACCTTCGGTCGCCGGCATCGCCGCCAGGGCGCAACCGAGATCGACGCCCGACAGCACGCCCAATTCCATCGAGGCGATCACCATGTCGGGACGGGTGCGCACCACCGTCTCGATCGCCTCGAAGGCGTCGCGCACCACCGAGGTGCGATAGCCGCAATTGGCCAATTCGCGCTCGACGATGCGGGACATCGCCTTTTCCGGCACCGCCAGCAGGATTTCGACGTTCTTCTTCTCGATCTTGCCGAAATCGACGTCGGCATTGCGCTTGTGCGGCAGCGAACGCACCACCGACGGCACGTCGACCTCTTGGGCCGAATCGCCATCGGCGAGGTGTTCGATCTTGGTGACGAAAATCTCGATTTCGTCAATTTCGGCCGTCCCAAGATCGTGGAGCTCGCCGACATACTCCTCAAGGCGGTGGGTGACCAGCTTGACCAGCGGCAGCCCCAGCGCCTGCGCCTGGCTGCGCAGATTGCTGGAATCGCGCTTCAGCTGGGCCAATCCCTCGGCGACGGGAACGCTGCGCGAGCGCAGATTGCCGATCAGCACTTGCAGACCGCTGGCGGTATCGCGCAATTCGTCCAGGAACTCGCCGATCACCCGGCGTTCGTTTTCATTATCGTCAGACATGTCACCCCCCTGATGGCATGCCGCCTTCTGTACACCAGATTGCGGATGCTGTCAGCCCGACGAAGCGGCCAGGCCGGGGCGCCGCGAGGGCAAGGCGCCGACCCCCAGTCTTTGTCCGGCCAGGATGTCGGCAAGGGTATAACGGTCGAGAGCGCCGAAAAAGGCGGCAATGCCCTCGGTGAAGGCGTGACGGGCCAGGCAGGTCGCGTCGAGGCGGCAGGTTTCCACCTCGCCATCGTCCCCGGCCCTGGCCCCGCCGACGCGCATGCAGCGGGCGACGGCGAAATCGTCCTCGGTGGCGCGCACGAACGCGCCGAGGGAGATATCCTTGGGCGCCCGCATCAGGCGAAGACCGCCATATTTGCCGCGCACCGTCTCCAGAAATCCGGCCTTGCCCAACTGGTGGACGACCTTGGTCAGATGGTTCTTGGAGATGCCATGGAATTCGGCTATCTCGCTGATGGTCACCAAACGACCGTCACTCAGTCCGGCGTATATCAGTACGCGAAGCGCGTAGTCCGTGTGGAGTGTTAGCCTCATGAGCGTCTGTCCTCGCCAAAGGTAGTAATACTTTCTGATGGTATACGAGTCAGGTCAACTGTTTCATTCGGCGGTCAGCCATGCCGTGCGCAATTAGCTGGGCGATATCGCGATGACCGCCTCCCCCGCTCCGCTGCCGCCACGCGGCACTTGGCGGCGGCGCGGTCACGGCCGGCTGGTGCTGGCGGTGGTGGCGCCGGTTTTGGCGCTGGTGGCCTTCGGCAGCTACGCGGTCCAGGGCAAGCTCGAAAGCTACCGCCACAGCGGCGATCTGTTGGCGTCGGCGCGCCTGGCCCGCGCCGCCCATTTCCTCGCCCACGAATTGCAGGAGGAGCGCGGCCTGTCCGCCATCGCCCTCAATTCCGGCCGCGCCGAGGGCCTAGAGGAACTCGAGGACCAGCGCGAAAGCACCAACGCCCGGCTCGAGGCCTTCCGGCGGCTGGCATCGGCGCCACAGACGCTGCCGCTGATCGGAACCGACCGGCGGGGCACCGAGCTTGGCGAGATCGACTCGCTGCGCGCCGGCGTCGATGCCGGCGGTGACCTGAAGTCCCTGCTGGCCGGCTATGACCGGCTGGTCGGGGACCTGCTGGCGGCGGTGGCGCGGCTGCCGACCGGCGAATCCCACCGCCTGACCGCCTACACCGATCTTGGCAACCTGCGCGACCGGCTTGCCCGGGCCGACGCGCTGGGCATGGCGATCATCGGCGGCGGGCGGTCGGGGCGCGACCTGCTGCCGCTGCTGATCCAGGCCCACGCCGAGGCCAAGGCCTTCACCGAGTCTTTCCGCGCCCACGCCTTCGGCGAACCGCTCGGCATCGCCGAGACCCTGGCCGCCGACCCGGCGGCGGCGGCGATCGAGGCATTGCTGGTCAGGGCCAAGGCCGGGCGGTTGACGGCGGCCGACGCGGCCGACTGGCGCGCCGCCTTCGACGCCTTCGCCGAGCGGGCGAGCGATTCCGAGGATCGCCTGGCCGCCGCCATCGAGGGCGAGATCGGCGAACGCCTGACCGAGGCCAAGCGCGCCTTCTACATCGTCCTGCTGGCGGCCCTCGCCCTGGTCGGCTTCGCGCTCGAGACGCTTCGGCGCAGCGAGCGGCGGGCGGCGCTGGCCGAGGACGTCAGCCGCATGCTGTTCCGCGCCGTCGAGCAGAGCCCGGTGGCGGTGATGATCACCGATCCCACCGGCCGCATCGAATACGTCAACGCCGCCTTCACGGCAATGACCGGCTTCGAGCGCGACGAGGTGATCGGCCGCTTCCCCAGCCTTCTGCGCACGGAGAACACCCCCGACGAGACCTTCGCCGACATGTGGCGCACCATCACCGCCGGTCGCGAATGGCGGGGCGAATTGTGCAATCGCCGCAAGGACGGCGGCCTTTACTGGGAATCGATGACGGTGGCGCCGGTGCGCGGGATCGCCGGCGACATCGTCAATTACATCGCGTTGAAGGAGGACGTCTCGGAGCGCCGGGCGGCGGCCGAGGCCCAGGCGGCGGCCCGTCAGGCGGCCGAACTGGCCAACCGCGCCAAAAGCGAATTCCTCGCCGCCATGAGCCACGAACTGCGCACCCCCTTGAACGCCGTCATCGGCTTTTCCGACATGATCGCCGCCCAGCCTTACGGCGAGCTGGCGCCGCGCTACCTCGAGCATGTCGGCGACATCAACCGCTCGGGCCGCCATCTGTTGCAGCTGATCGACGACATTCTCGACGTCGCCCGCCTCGACGTCGGCCAAGTGACGTTGCGCGAGGAGGAGATCGACGTCGAAACGGTGGTCAGCGCCGCCACCCAGATGGTGCGCGAGCGCGCGGTGGCGGGCGGCATCGACTTCGTCGTCACCGTTCCGCCCGGCCTGCCCAATCTGTGGGTCGATGCCCGCCGACTGAAACAGGTGCTGGTCAACGTGCTGGCCAACGCCATCAAGTTCACCCCCACCGGCGGCCGCGTCGAAATCGCCGCCGCGATGCGACCCGAGGGCGGCCTTGCCTTCACCGTCGCCGATACCGGCATCGGCATCGCCGCCGAGCAGTTGGCGCGGGTGATGAGTCCCTTCGTTCAGGCCGATTCGGGCATGGCGCGGCGGTACGAGGGCTCCGGGCTTGGGCTGCCGCTGGCCCGCCAGTTGATCGAGCTGCACGGCGGCGCCGTCCACTTGGAAAGCGTCCTCGGCCGCGGCACCACCGTCACCCTCGCGCTGCCGCCGGAACGGCTGCGGGCGGGAAGCCCCTCTCACCCGTCGGGTTGAAATCCGGGGCCGGCTGGGAGTAGGGTGCGCCCTTGCCGTTCCTCTAGCCAAAGAGCGCAGATGCGTCCCGACCTGACGGAAAAATACGACCTCCGCGTTCCGCGCTACACCTCGTATCCGACGGCGCCGCACTTCCATCCCGGTGTCGGCCCCGACCTGTACGGTCGCTGGCTGGGCGAGCTTGATCCGTCGATCGAATTGTCGCTCTACCTGCACATCGCCTATTGCGCCGAAATGTGCTGGTTCTGCGGCTGCCACACCAAGATCACCAAGCGCTACGCCCCGGTCGCCGCCTACATGGAGGCGCTGCTGGGCGAGGTCGCCCTGGTCGCCGACCGCCTGCCCACCCGGATGACGGCGCGACACATCCATTTCGGCGGCGGCAGCCCGACCATCCTCACCCCCGAGGATTTCGTCCGCACGATCGAAACCCTGAAGACCCGTTTCGCCGTCAAGCCGGACGCCGAGATCGCGGTCGAGCTCGACCCCCGCACCGCCGACGAAGCCTATGTCAAGGCGATGGCCAGGGTCGGCGTCACCCGCGCCTCGATCGGCGTCCAGGATTTCGACCCCAAGGTGCAGGAGGCGATCAACCGCATCCAGCCCTACGAGGTCACCGCCCAGGTGATCGGCTGGCTGCGCGATCACGGCGTCCCCGAGATCAACATGGACCTGGTCTACGGCCTGCCGTTCCAGACGCTTTCCGGCCTGATCGACACCATCGACCGCGCCGTCGCCTTCCGGCCGAAGCGCGTCGCCCTGTTCGGCTACGCCCATGTGCCGTGGATGAAGAAGCACCAGCGCCTGATCCCCGAGGCGGCGCTGCCCGACACCGGCACCCGCTGGGACCAGTACCATCAGGGCTGCCAGCGCCTGACCGAGACCCACGGCTACGTCCAGATCGGCTTCGACCACTTCGCCGCCCCCGACGACGAGATGGCGATCGCGCTCAAGGAAAAGCGGCTCAACCGCAATTTCCAGGGCTACACCACCGACACCGCCTCGACGCTGATCGGCTTCGGCGCCTCGGGCATCGGCTCGCTGCCGCAGGGCTACGTCGCCAATGTCGGCGAGACCCACTTCTACCTCGACGCCATCCGCGCCGGTCGCCTGGCCACCCACCGGGGCGTGGCGGTGGACGACGAGGACCGCCTGCGCCGGGCGGTGATCGAACGGCTGATGTGCGACCTGGAGGTCGACCTCGACAAGGTCGCCGCCGGCTTCGGCCGGACCGGCGCCCATTTCGCCGCCGAGTTGGAGTCGCTGGCGCCGATGATCGAGGACGGGCTGATCACGGTTTCCGGCCACCGCATCGTCGTCACCGACGAGGGCCGCACCCTGGTGCGCGCCGTCTGCGCCGCCTTCGACCGCTACCTCAAGCGCGGCGAACAGAGGCATTCCAAGGCGGTCTAGCCGGGTTCCCCCCGCCTTATGATTTGACCTGTCATCCCGACGACCAACGGGAGGAGGGATCTCGTTTCGGTCCGGCATTTCCGATTGGACTCCGCCATACCAAACCGAGATCCCTCGCATGCGCTCGGGATGACACGAAACGTCATGTTAAAGGGCGCTGAGTATTACGGAATATCGGCGAGGCGGAAATCGAGGGTGGCGGCGAACGGCGCCTTGGCCCTCATTTCCGGCGGCAGCCGCAACGGCTGCGACAGCCGTACCGCGTTGTAGAGGTTGACCAGCAGCGACAGCCTGGGATCGCCGGGCGGCAGATCGTTGAAATTGGCGATCGCCTCGGCCGGGTTCCAGGGATCGGTGGCGGTGAACGGCGCCCCCAGCGAGCCGTCGGCCTGCACCAGCACCCGCAGTTGAACCACCCCGTCCGGCGGCATGTAGCTGCGGGACCGCTTCCACAACGGAATGATCTGTCCCAGCAGCAGGTCGCGCTCCGACTGGCTGGCTTCGCCCACCCCCGCCATCTTTTGGACCGACGGCCCGTCGCCCAGGGCGATCGCCTGGGCGGCGCCGACGGCCACCGATTTCTTCGCCAGCTTGCCCTGTTCGAGCACCGGCTTGTCCATCTCGTACCACGGCCGGGGCGGCGGCGGAGGCGGCGGCGGCTTGACCACCGGCGGTGGCGGCTTCGGCGGCTCGGGCGGCTTGGGTTCGGGCTTCGGGGGCTCGGGCTTCGGCGCCTCGGGCTTGGGCGCCTCCTCCTTGGGCGGGTCGGGCTTCGGCGGTTCGGGCTTCGGCGGCGGCGGTTTGGGCCGCTCGGGGACCAGTTCGACGGTCATGGAGGGCGGCATCGCCGGCTCGCGCGGAATCAGGATGCCGCTCAGCAGCAGCACGGCGACGGCAATGTGCACCGCCGCCGAGAGCAGCAGCGCCACCCCTCGTTTCCAGTTCCAGTCCCGCCAGGTCTCGGCCATGGGGGCGGACTTTACCGCCCCCATGGGTCAAGGGAAGCAAAAAATGCGGGGGGCCCCGCCTTCCTATTTGGTGCCCGAGCCGCCGTCGCCGCCGAGCGCCGCCTGGGCGGCGGCCAGTCGGGCGATCGGCACGCGGAAGGGCGAGCACGAGACATAGTCCAGTCCGGTGCGCTGGCAGAAATGCACCGAGGCCGGATCGCCGCCATGCTCGCCGCAGATGCCCAGCTTCAGCGCCGGCCGGGTGGCGCGGCCGCGTTCGGCGGCGATCTTGATCAATTCGCCGACGCCCTCCTGGTCGAGCGAGGCGAAGGGATCGTGCTCGTAGATGCCCTTGGCCCGATAGACCTCGATGAACGGCCCCGAATCGTCGCGGCTCATGCCGAAGGTGGTCTGGGTCAGGTCGTTGGTGCCGAACGAGAAGAATTCGGCGGTCTCGGCGATCTCGCCCGCCTTCAGCGCGGCACGCGGCAGCTCGATCATGGTGCCGACGGTGTAGGCGACCTGATAGCCCGAGGCGGCGAACACCTCCTTGGCCACCTTGTCGATCGACACCTTGAGGATGTCGAGTTCCTTCTTCGACCCGACCAGCGGGATCATCACCTCGGGGATCACCGTCCGCCCGGTCTCGCGACTGACCTCGACCGCCGCCTCGAAGATGGCCTGGGCCTGCATCTCGTAGATTTCGGGATAGGTGATGCCAAGGCGGCAACCGCGATGCCCCAGCATCGGGTTGGTCTCGTGCAGCGCCGCGCTCCGCGCCTTGACCACCTGGGTGTCGACCCCGGCGGCCTTGGCCACCTCGGCGATGTCCTCCTCGGTGTTGGGCAGGAATTCGTGCAGCGGCGGGTCCAGCAGGCGGATGGTCACCGGCAGGCCCTGCATGATGGAGAACAGGTCGACGAAGTCCTTGCGCTGATAGGGCAGCAGCTTGGCCAGGGCGGCGCGGCGCCCCTTTTCGGTCTCGGCCAGAATCATCTCGCGCATGGCGATGATGCGCTCGGGGTCGAAGAACATGTGCTCGGTGCGGCACAGCCCGATGCCCTCGGCGCCGAAGCCGCGCGCCGTGGCGGCGTCGGTGGGGGTTTCGGCGTTGGCGCGGACCTTGAGGGTGCGGATGGTGTCCACCCACTCCATCAGGGTGCCGAAATCGCCGGTCAGTTCCGGTTGGATGGTCGGCACCGCCCCCAGGAACACCTCGCCGGTCGAGCCGTCGATGGTGATGACGTCACCCTCGGCCACCACCTTGCCGGCGACCTTGAAGGTCTTGGCGTTGTAATCGACGCGGATGTCGCCGGCGCCCGAGACGCAAGGCGTGCCCATGCCGCGCGCCACCACGGCGGCGTGGCTGGTCATGCCGCCGCGCGTGGTCAGGATGCCTTCCGAGACGTGCATGCCGCCGATATCCTCGGGGCTGGTCTCGATGCGGACCAGGATGACCTTTTCCTTCCGGTCCTTGACCCAGGCCTCGGCCTCGTCGGCCGAGAACACCACCTTGCCGGACGCGGCGCCGGGCGAGGCCGGCAGACCGCGGCAAAGCGTGGTGCGCGCCGCCTTGGGGTCAAGCGTCGGGTGCAGCAGTTGGTCGAGCGCCGAGGGATCGATGCGCTTGACCGCCTCCTTGCGGGTGATCAGGCCTTCGCGGGCCATGTCGACGGCGATCTTCAGCGCCGCCTTGGTGGTGCGCTTGCCGGTGCGGGTCTGGAGCATCCACAGCCGGTGCTGCTGCACCGTGAACTCCATGTCCTGCATGTCCTTGTAATGGGCCTCCAGCTTGTGGCGGATGGCGTTCAGCTGGCGGAACACCTCGGGCACCGCCTCCTCCATCGCCGGCAGCTTGGAGTTCTGCGCCAACTTGCCGGCGATGGTCAGCTGCTGCGGCGTGCGGATGCCGGCGACCACGTCCTCGCCCTGGGCGTTGACCAGGAATTCGCCGTAGAACTCGTTGGTGCCGATCGAGGGATCGCGGCTGAAGCAGACGCCGGTACAGCAATCGTCGCCCATGTTGCCGAACACCATCGACTGGACGTTGACGGCGGTGCCCCAGCTTTCGGGAATGTCGTGCAGGCGGCGATAGGTGATGGCGCGCTGGTTCATCCAGCTGCCGAAGACGGCGCCGATGGCGCCCCACAGCTGTTCGAAGGGATCCTGCGGAAAGGGCTTGCCCAGCTTGTCCTCGACCACCGCCTTGTAGCCGGCGACCACCTTCTTCCAGTCGTCGGCGGTAAGATCGGTGTCGAGCTGAACACCCTTGTCGTCCTTGTGAGCCTCCAGGATCTCCTCGAAATTGTGATGCTCGATGTCGAGCACCACGTTCGAGAACATCTGGATGAAGCGGCGATAGCTGTCATAGGCGAAGCGGGGATCGTTGGCCTTCCTGGCCAGGCCCTCGACCGAACGGTCGTTGAGACCGAGGTTGAGAATGGTGTCCATCATGCCGGGCATCGACGCCCGGGCGCCCGAGCGCACCGACACCAGCAGCGGATCGGCGTCATCGCCGAATTTCAGCCCGATGATCGCCTCGACCTTGGCCAGGCCGTCGGCCACCTGCTCCTTGAGGTCCTGGGGATAGGTCTGGCCGTTTTCGTAATAGGCGGTGCAGACTTCGGTGGTGAGGGTGAAACCGGGCGGCACCGGAATGCCGAGATTGCTCATTTCCGCCAGGTTGGCGCCTTTGCCGCCCAGCAGGTTCTTCATGTCGGCCCGCCCTTCGGCCGATCCGCCACCGAACCCGTACACCCACTTCGTCATGACCGTCCCCTATCGCTGAGTTTTTTGTTAGCCCCGCCCCACCCGTTCGGACGGGGCGACTCCACGTTAATGAAAGCCGGGGGGGCGAGGCAAGGGGAACGGAGGCCTCCAACCACGGAACCTCGTCCCGCCGATGCCGGGACGGCATTGCTCACCCCGGAAATTGGCATACCGACAGTCCCAACCCGGGGGCGGCGGCCCAGACACCGATCCCGTACTTTAGTCGCAAGAGACCATCCCCGGTCTCTTGCGGGAGACGACCCCATCATGGCCTTGTGCACCAGACAATGCGCGGATTGCCCGATGGCGGCGACCGTCAGGGTCGACTTCACCGACCTGGCGGGGGGCGATTGCTCGGTCCACTCGAAACTGCGCCGGACCTCGGTCATCCACTTCTTCGAAAAGATGGCCACCGAACGGGACAACGAGATCGCCGATCTGGCGCTGATCCTTCACGTCGACGGCGCCGACGTCGCGGTGGTCTGCGCCCACCACGCGGCGCGCCACGCTGCGAGTTCCGTCGAACTGTTCTGAACGCGAGACGCCCGCCTACCCCTCGACCTTCGCGAAGTCCGCCACGCCGCCCATGGCGGCGCCGATGGCGCCCAGCAGTTTCAGGCGATTGACCCGCAGCGCCGGCTCGTCGGCGTTGACCGTCACCTTGTCGAAGAAGGCGTCCACCGGCCGACGCAATTGGGCCAGCGCCGCCATGGCGTCGGCGAAGCGTTCGGCCTTGAGCGCGGCGGCGGCCTCGGCCCCCGCCTTGGCCAGGGCGGCGGCCAGCGCCTTCTCCTCGTCCTGGCGCAGGGCCGCCGGATCGACGGCGCCGGTCTGCGGACCGTCCTTCTTTTCCTCGATGCGGACGATGTTGGCGGCGCGGCGATAGGCCACCAGCAGGTTGGCGCCGTCGTCGCTGGCGAGGAAATCGCCCAACGCCGCCACGCGGGCAAGCAGCCGCACCAGATCGTCCTCGCCCCCCAGCGCGAAGATGGCGTCGATCAGGTCGTGGCGGACGCCCTTCTCCTTCAGGGCGACCTTCAGGCGGTCGGCGAAGAAGTCGAGCAGGTCCCAGCTGACGGAATCATGCCCGTCGCGGATGGTGCCGGCGCTACCGCCGAGCCGCTGGATATCCTTGCCGACCAGCGCCGCGTGGGCGTCGAACAGCGGCAACAGCCCCAGGCGCAGCCCGTTCTCGGTGATCAGCCGGATCACCCCCAACGCGGCGCGACGAAGGGCGAAGGGGTCCTTCGAGCCGGTGGGCTTTTCATTGATGGCGAAGAAGCCGACCAGCGAATCGACCTTGTCGGCCAGCGCCACCGCCACCGCCACCGGGGCGGTCGGGCAGGAATCGGACGGGCCGGCCGGGGAGTAATGGGCGGCGATGGCGTCGGCGATCTCGGCGGCGAGCCCGTCGTTCAGCGCGTAGTAGCGTCCCATGATTCCCTGCAATTCGGGGAATTCGCCGACCATCTCGGACGACAGGTCGGCCTTGCACAGGGTGGCGGCGGCCAGGGCCGAGCCCTTCTGTTCAAGCGACAGGAACGGCAGGTTCGAGACCAGGGTCTGGAGGCGCACCACCTTGTCGGCCAGGGTCCCCAGCTTGGCGTAGTACAGCCGCTCCTCCAGCTTGGGCAGGCGGCTTTGCAGACTGTGCCGGCAATCGGTGTCCCAGAAGAACTTGGCGTCGGACAGCCGCGCCCTGAGGACGCGCTGGTTGCCGGCGACGATCGCCTTGCCGCCGTCGGTGGCCGTCATGTTGGACACCACCAGGAACCGCGGCGCCAGCGCGCCGTCGGCCTTGAGCAGCGAGAAATACTTCTGGTGCGAGCGCATCGAGGTGATCAGCACCTCCTGCGGCACCGCCATGAACCTGTCGTCGATGGACCCGACCAGCACGTTCGGCCATTCGACCAGGCCGGTGACCTCGGCCAGCAGGCCGTCGTCGGCCTTCAGCACCAGTCCCTCGCGAAGGGCGGCGGCCTCGGCCGCCGACAGGATGGCGTGGCGGCGCTCGAGCGGGTCGAGGATCACCTTGGCCTCGGCCAGCTTCTCGGCGTAGTCGGCGAAGTCGTTGACCGTGAAGCGGGCGGGCGCCAGGAAACGGTGCCCGGCGGTGGAATCGCCGGCCGTATGGGGACCGAAGGCCACCGGCACCACGGCGCCGTCGAACAACGCCAGGATCGACTGAACGGGGCGCACCCAGCGCACCTGATTGGCGCCCCAGCGCTGCGATTTCGGCCAGGGGAAGCCGGCCAGGGTGGCCTCGACCACCTCCTTCAGCGCCTCGGGAGTCGGGCGGCCCTTCTTGTTGATCACCGCGAACCAGAACTCGCCCTTGCCGGTGTCGCGCTTTTCCAGTTGCGACAGGGCCAGGCCGGTCGATTTGAGGAAGCCGTCCATCGCCTGGTCGGGGGCGCCGACGCGCGGGCCGCGCTTTTCCTCGGCGACGTCGGGACCGGCGGCCGGCAGGCCCTCGATCACCAGCGCCAACCGACGGGGCGTGACGTAGGCGCGGGCGGCGGCGAAGGCGATGCCGTTGGCGGCCAAGCCCTCGGTGACCAGGCGGTGCAAATCCTCGGCCGCCTTCGCCTGCATGCGGGCGGGGATTTCCTCGGAGAAGATTTCAAGCAGGAATTCGGCCATCACACAGCCTCCCCGCCCAGGGCGCGCGAGGCCAGCCAGCCCTCGCAGCAGGCCTTGGCCAATTCGCGGACCCGGCCGATATAGGCCTGGCGCTCGGTCACCGAGATGACGCCCCTGGCGTCCAGCAGGTTGAAGCGGTGGCTGGCCTTGATCGCCTGGTCATAGGCCGGCAGCGGCAACTTGGCGGCCAGCAGCGCCTTGCATTCCTTCTGGGCGTCCTCGAAGTGGCGCAGCAGCATCTCGGTGTCGGCGTGCTCGAAATTGTGGGCCGAGTATTCCTTCTCGGCCTGAAGGAAGACGTCGCCGTAGGTGACGCCGTCGCCGTTGAAATCAAGGTCGTAGACGTTCTCGACGCCCTGGATGTACATGGCCAGCCGCTCCAGCCCATAGGTCAGCTCGACCGCGACGGGATCGCATTCGATGCCGCCGACCTGCTGGAAATAGGTGAACTGGGTCACCTCCATGCCGTCGCACCACACCTCCCAGCCCAGGCCCCAGGCGCCCAGGGTCGGGCTTTCCCAGTCGTCCTCGACGAAGCGGATGTCGTGGGAAAGCGGGTCGATGCCAAGCCGCTTCAGCGATTCCAGGTAAAGCTCCTGGGAGTTGGGCGGGCTCGGCTTCAACAGCACCTGATACTGGTAGTAATGCTGAAGACGGTTGGGGTTCTCGCCATAGCGGCCGTCCTTGGGCCGGCGCGACGGCTGCACATAGGCGCATTTCCACGGGTCGGGCCCCAGCGCGCGCAAGGTGGTGGCCGGATGGAAGGTACCGGCGCCGACCTCCATGTCGTAGGGCTGCAGAATGACGCATCCCTGTTCCGCCCAGAAATTCTGGAGCGTCAGGATCAGCTGCTGAAAAGAGGGCATGGGGAGCCGCCGCCAGGGTTAAGGATTTGCGGCAACCCTAATCACCGCCCGGCGGACGGTCAAGGGCGCGGGGTCCGGGCCCCCGGGGCAATCGGGTGAAGTCGATTGCCATGGTCCGGGCCCGCCGCGCCCTTCCGTCCGGCAACGTGCTGGTGGGGCGGCGCGGAGCCGCGGCCTGACCGGCCAATCGACCGCACATGCCCCGAAGCGTCCGGTCGCCGCTACAGAGGCGTGTGCGGTGCGGACCAACCGCAGTCATGACAAAACCACTCTGTCCGATCGACGGCGTCGGGCATCCCGCAGATCCGCATAAAATACCAGCGAGCCATCGGACCGGCGGTGCCGCTGATTGCTCCGGTCCGGTCGCGGACCGCTTGGACGGCCGTGTCGCGCGAGCCGCAGCGCGGGCAATGGTGCGGGGCGAGCCGTACCGCCTCCAGGTCATAGGCGGCAAGGGCGGCGAGATATTTGACCTGGCTACCGAAGGTTCGGTCGAGGCTACGGCGAAGGAAAATCTCCACCCGCTCTAGGAGCGGCCACAGGCGAAACACCACAGGACACGCCAAAGACGCTGCAAATACAAAAATGCAGACAAGAAGCTCAAAACTGTCGTCAAAATTACCTGACGCAATACACAATTCACCAAAAACCATCTCAGAAAAAACTATTACGATGACCGCCATCGCCTTTAATGTAGCGTTACCGTTGCCAAAAATAACAGTCAATTCAGAGCCACCATCAGCTTCTGAAAGACCGAAATCTCCCGGCTGCGGTCTGGCCTGTTGTTTGTTGGCCGGCATCTGTCCCCCAGGCGTTATTATTCACCCCAACGCCATAGATAAGTAGCCCACCCCCTCTCCAGAAGAAAGCGCATATTTGCCCAAGCCGGTGGCGGCGAGGCGGGCATGCCGCCCCCCTGAGAGCGCGAGACATACCACATTTGGTGGGTGCCCGCGTTGACCGGATAGGCGCGCGCTAAGGATTCCGCCACCTGAATTTGTTGCCCCGCGTTTCCACATCTACCGCTTGACAATGCTTGGCGATTGACCACGATACCAGCCACAAGAAGAAAGGCGCTCCGTTACTGGCCGATACCTGTTGGCCGCGGGAAAGCGCGGACCGTTGGGGAGGGGAGCGTTTCATGAATTGGGGAATCACCGCAAAGATCGGCGCCATCGTCGTGGGGCTTGCCTTCGCCACGTCCCTGGGCCTTGGGCTGGTGGGGAATCGCTACGCGGAATCCCTTGTTTCGCAGGCGGAAACCAACGAGCTGCGCAGCCGGTTCGACCAGATGCAAGACACCATCGCGGCGGTGGCGACGCGATCGGAGAGCCTTGCCGCCCAGGTGGCGGCGGTTCCGGGTGTCGCCCAGGCGCTGGAAGCTGGCGACCGGCAACGGCTTCTGGCGTTGACCCAGCCCCAGTTCAAGGCCATGGCCCAAGCCTATGGCATGGAGCAGATGCATTTCCATTCGCTGCCGGCGACCTCCTTCCTGCGCGTCCATAAGCCGGAGAAGTACGGCGACGACCTTTCCCGCGAGCGCCCGACCGTCGTGCGGACGAATACCCTGAAGACGGCGACCAGCGGCTTGGAATTCGGCGCGACCGGACTAAGCGTCCGGGGCGTCGTTCCGGTGATCGACGAGGGACGCCATGTCGGCTCGGTGGAGGTCGGACTGTCGTTCGGCCAACCCTTTTTCACGACCTTCAAAAAGACCGCCGGCGTGGACGTCGCCCTTCACCTGAAGAATGACGGCGGCTGGAAAATGTTCGCCAGCACGATCGGGACCTCCACCCTTGGTGACGCCGAACTGGCGTCAGCCCTGGCCGGAGGCGAGGTCATCAAGGAGTTGGAGACCCAGGGCGGCAACGTCGCGGTCTATGGCAAGGTTATCAAGGACTTCTCCGACAAGCCGATCGGTGTCGTCGAAATCGTCATGGACGCGACCCCGTACGCCTTGCAATTGGCCAATGCCCATCGCGCCGTCGGTCTGGCGATCCTGCTCTCGATGGTATTTTCAATCGCGGTCGGCATCCCCGTCGCCCGCAGGATCACCGGTCCGATCCATCGCCTCACCGCCCTCATGGACCGCGTCAGCAATCGTGACTTCGCCTTCCAGATCGACGACGCCGACCGCAAGGATGAAATCGGACATCTGGCCCGGGGCGTTCAGGTGGTGCGAGACTCGGCGGAAGGCCAATCGCGCATGGAGACCGAGCAAAAGGCCATGCTGGAACAACTCCATGCCGTCCAGTCGGATCTCAAGGCCGGCATGAGCTTTCAGCTTCAAGGCGTGGTCCAGGCCGCCATCCAGAGCAACGAGGCCAATATCGTCATCGCCCAGATGCTGGCGGGGATTCGCCAGACGGCGCAGGAAAGCCAGGGCATCGCCGCCGCCATCGAGGAGTTGGTCGCCTCGGTGACGACCATCGCCCAGAATTCGGAAGTGGCGGCAACCGAGGCCGGCGAGGCCGAGGCCGAAGCGCGGGAAGGGGTCGGCGCCGCCGGAACCGCGCGGGCCGCCGCCGAGGCGCTGACCTCCGCCGTCGAAGATGTCGGCGGAAAGATCCACGCCTTGGCCGAGGCCACCGGACAGATCGGCGCCATGGCGGCGCAGATCGAAGACATCGCCGCCCAGACCAACCTGCTGGCGCTCAACGCCACCATCGAGGCGGCGCGCGCCGGGGACGCCGGCAAGGGGTTCGCGGTGGTGGCAAACGAGGTCAAAGGCCTAGCCAACCAGACGGCCCGGGCCACCGACGACATCCGCGCGCGGATCGACTCGCTGCGCCAGGAGATGGACGCCGCCCTGGCGGCCATGAGCCTGAGCAGCAATGCCGCCGAACAGGGACGTGGGGCGGTCGGTCAGGTCACCGGGCGCCTGGACGCCATCGCCGCGAAGGTGGATGGCGTGACCGGTCACATGCGGGACATCGCTGAGATCCTGGCGCAGCAGACCCAGGCGTCGACCGAGGTGTCGTCGGGAACAGCTCGTATCGCCCACCTCTCGCAGGTCAATTCCGACCAGATCGAGGCGGTGCTCCAATCGCTCGGTTCCGCCGCCAAGGTTCTCGACGCGCGGGTCGAGGATTTCGCCACCAAGATGGGCGCCGAGGCCGTGGTGGAAATCGCCAAGAACGACCACACCAAGTTCAAGCGCGGCATCTTCGAGCGGTTGGCGGATCGGAATGACCTCACCGCCGAAAAACTGGCCAATCACCATAGCTGTCGCCTTGGCAAGTGGTACGACAACGTCACGGACCCGAAACTCAAGAACCATCCGGCCTATGCGAAGCTTCTCGATCCACACCAGCGGGTGCATGCCCATGGCAAGCGGGCTTTGGAACTGCACGACGCGGGCAAGTTGGACGAGGCGTTCGGCGAGGCCAATTTGCTCAACGACGCCTCGCACGAAGTCATTGCGCTATTGGATGAATTGGGGCGTGTGGCAAAGTCGGATTGACCATGCCCTCGGCGGGCCGGGTAAACAGGTTGCGGAAAAACTCCGACATTATCTTCCGTCATTCCCGCGAAAGCGGGAATCCATATGTCCGCACACAACATCTTCCGATGCGGCTTGGAGTTTGCGTCAACATGGACCCCCGCCTTCGCGGGGGTGACGATACAAGGGGAGGCTGAGGGGGTTTTTCCGCAACCTGTTAATGAGTCGTCCGTGAAATAGCCTCCGCCAGGGATTATGCCGGCGCTGGGGCGGTGTGGCGGACGCCGCTTTCGGTCACCATCCATGCGATGATCAGGGACAAAAGAAGCCTCAGCCAGCGGAGGAGGAGG
>Ga0265327_10000219_pt1 | contig 116606 bp, 103 predicted proteins | sample 41621metaG_FD_202089 | JGI IMG/M metagenome (GOLD analysis project Ga0265327, IMG submission 202089) | Rhizosphere microbial communities from Carex aquatilis grown in University of Washington, Seatle, WA, United States - 4-16-21 metaG | ecosystem: Host-associated > Plants > Roots >... | reverse complement strand
TTGGCCCCAGTTCTGTCCTTCAACTGCGCGCAGTGATGGGCCGAAAGTAGCTGTTTCAATACTGATATAGGGAGCAGCAGCGCCCGGTGTATTTTTCCAAACAGATTGTGGTTGGTTATCAAGATCCACCACTTCGTTAGAAAGTGTTTTAGAGAAAGTGGCATTGATTTCCCATTTAAATTTATTGGTAACAATTGGTTTAAGGTTCAAAGTAAAATCAAGTGATTTTGAATCGATTTCACCGGCATTGGTCAACAAAGAAGAAGTACCAGATGCAAGGCTATAGTTAATAGGAAGAGGGAAACCCTTGTTCACCATTTCGGTATAAGTAGCTGAAATTCCTACACGGCTGCCTTTGAAGAAAGCAAGGTCAGCACCGATTGTTTTTTCACGTGATACTGCACCGTGGATCAAAGGATCAACCTGGGTGCTGCTGGTATTTTCAGTAAAGTTACTACCCCATGATGTACCTGTAGAGTATAAAGAACCCGGGTACCTGTATCCGCCACGGATACCACGGCTGTTATCATCAAGGCTTTGAGGAACCTCGCCATAAGAAGCCCTTATTTTACCTAAGGCTAACCAAGGAGCGCTTGTTTTAGTTAATTCACTGAACACAAATGACATACCAGCTGATTTAGCCAATATATAATTTTTGTTTACAGGCAACATAGATAACCAGTCATTACGCAATGTCACATCGAGGTTAATAAACCTGCGATATCCTACCTGAGCACTAACAAATATTGAATTATCTTTTACAGTGTACCTGTCATCAGAAGTAGTACCACCAGCAACAACAGAGTTACCTAAAGTAAACAGGTTAGGTACGTTCAAACCACCTGAAGTTTGAGCAGTGTTGGTATGAACCTTGAAACTATGTATATCCAAACCTGCAGTTGCACCCACATTAAAATCTCTTATTGTTTTTGAATACACACCGGTAAGTTCAATGTGTTCGTCATGTTGGGTAGATGTTTGGCTTAAATAGCCACCCTTTGTAAAACCATATGCAGCTTGCGAAGCATAAGTAAGGTCTGTTACATCGCTGCTTACTTTTTGCTCAAAAGATGATGATACGTTTTTCAACCTGTATGCACCTTTTATTCTGAAATCTTTATTAACGATATAAGTTAATGAAGCTGCGGCGATAAGCCTGTTTGCATCAGTAAATTGTTGTGCCTGCTGTGCTGCAGTATAAAAATTCTGCCAGTAGTAAGGCCTCAACATGGCTTTTCCACCATCAGCCGGGCTATAAGCCGCAGGACCAAGGTGATCCCAGCTGGCCTGTATGCCTGAAGGAAGTTTCAAATCTTTCAGTTCTTTTACAATACCCATATCAAGGTCCCTGTGGAACCATTGGTTGAATGAACCTGATGACTGGTTACCGTAAGTATCGTTAAAATCACCATTGGTCTTGTAGGCAATATAGTTTACATCCATTGCTGCAACCAGGTGACTGTTCAGGTTAAAGCTTGTATTTGCAGTAAATTGATTCCTTTTGTAATAGGTAGTTGGAACAGTACCCTTAACATCTACATTGGAATAACTGAATTTTAAATTGGTATTATCAGTTGCTTTTGAGAAAGTAAAAGTGTTGAATTTTTTAACCTGTGTTTCGTAGAAATCACGGGCATTGTTTGGTTGAGGAACCAGTTTAGCGGTAGTGTAAGACCTTTCGTGGCCACCATACCAGCTGTACCATGGAATATATTCCTGTCCAACCATACGTGGACCCCAGCTAACATCTTCAGAATAATCAGGATAGTATTTACCATCCAGTACTTTCCATTCTGCAGGCATGGTTGAGTTCCATATAAATCTTTTCAGGTCAGTTTGGTCACCACCCATGTAAGTATTTTGATAATTTGGCAGGATATAAACATTATCGAACCTTACGCCAAGGTTAACATCTATACCAATACCAGAAGCGTTTGAGCTTCTTTTAGCTTTTTTAGAAGTAATAACCATTGCACCACCGGCTGCATCTGGGCCAAAGATAGCCGCAGCAGATGGACCTGATAATAGGGAAACGTCTTCAACATCATCTGTATTGATATCATCAGCACCAACCCTGTTACCATCTAATATATATAATAATCCGGAACTACCGCCTAAGCTGTTGGCTCCGTGTAAAAGAACACTACCGGTACCCGCAGTACCTAATTTAGCACCAGACTGGCCACGTAGCTGTATACCGGCAACTTTACCAGCCATAGCTTCATTAATGTTTGTAGCACGAATGGTAGTTAATTGTTCGGCATTAACTGTCTGTGTGTTGGTAGTAGCTATTTTTTTACTAGTCTTGATACCATAACCCCCAGAAACCACAACTTCTACCAGTTCTCCATTCTTTTCCATTACTGTGTTTAAAACAGTTTGGTTGCCAACTGCAACATCGATTGTCTTAAACCCTGCTCCGGAAATTTCTAAAACATCGGTTGAGTTTACCCTGATTGAATAAACGCCGTTGGCATCGGCAGAGAGGCCGGTTGGTTTACCTTTAACTTTAATAGTTGCAAAGGCAACTGGAGTACCGTCTTGAGCGGTTACCTTACCGGACACCACCCGGCTTTGGGCAAATGCCAATACCCCACAGAGCATAAGCATTGTGAACAGTGACAAAATTCTTCTCATGTGCGTTAATTAAGTTTAATGATGTGTAAAAATAGGAATATCTTCCTTAAAGTCAAAAAAATGTTAAATATTTAAGACCTTACAATTTAATAGGACAAATTAAGGGTTGAATTAGCTGCTTTATTGAAAGATAAAATGTTAAAATTTATAAACAGCCTATAACTCTATTTCATTTTTTTTATTTCTTTGTATCTCGTCAAGTCCGCTACCAATAAGGTTTTTATCTGTATAGATGGTTTGCGGCCATTTAAACCACGACGTAATTTTTTTGTTAATATCATAATTTGCATTTATATAATAACTATCCCCTTTATCATAAAAAACGGGTATGTAAAAATTATATAAAACCTCATTTTCATCCGCATAAGGCCGGCTGTTATAACTATCCGTCTTAATTTACCCCTGCAAGAGCCCCCTGGTTTGCAGTAAAACTAAGTGGGTCGTTTTGTTCTGCGGAATAAGCTACCAAACCCACTTAAGGCAAGGCGAGAGGGTAGCGAATGGATTGGGCAATAACGGTTTTAAAAGCCCTTGCACCTGCAATAAGCAGTATCAGGGGTTTTGTTCTCATAGCAATTGGTATTTATAAATATCAGGACAGTGATAAATAATAAATGGTTGTATGTGCCACATCTAATTAAAATACCTATTAGTTAATTACTTTTGCAGCATGCAAATTTTAGATGGAAAAATAGTATCGCAATCTGTAAAAGACTTGCTGAAAACAAAAACAGCCGCATTAAAAGCAGCAGGCAAAAAAATACCGCACCTGGCTGCAGTATTAATTGGCAGCAACGGCGCAAGCGAAACCTATGTGGCCAGCAAAGTAAAAACCTGCGAGGAAATAGGCTACAAAAGCACCCTTTTACGTTTTGATGAAAATATTTCCGAAGCGGAACTGCTAGCCGTTATTGAAAAAATAAATAACGATGCCGACGTGGATGGTATTTTGGTACAATTGCCTTTACCCAAACAAATAAGTGAAGAAAAGGTGATCAGCCTGATTAACCCCGACAAAGATGTGGATGGATTTCACCCGGTAAGTGTGGGCCGTTTGGTGCAGGGCTTACCCACTTTTATACCCGCAACACCTTATGGCATTATGCTGATGCTGGAACATTATAAAATTGAAACTGCAGGTAAACACGCTGTCGTAATTGGCCGCAGTAATATTGTAGGCAGACCGATGAGTATTTTATTGAGCCAAAATACCAACCCCGGAAATTGCACAGTAACAGTATGCCATAGCCGCACAACTAATTTGAAAGCAATCTGTTTACAAGCAGATATCATTGTTGCCGCATTAGGCAAACCTGGTTTTTTAACTGCCGACATGGTAAAAGATGGCGCTGTAGTAATTGATGTAGGCATTACCCGTATTGCGGATACTTCTAAAAAAAGTGGCTTTGCTATTAAAGGAGATGTTGATTTTGAAAACGTGGCGCACAAATGTAGTTACATTACTCCGGTACCTGGAGGTGTGGGTTTAATGACAATTGGTGCATTGATGATGAATACATATAATGCTGCATTAAAGAATAATTAATAATGAAGAATATAGAAGATATTGAAGCGGCAGAACTTCCTGTGATGGAACATTTTTACACTTTGCAGGGCGAAGGCTTTCACCAGGGAAGAGCAGCTTATTTCATTCGCCTGGGCGGTTGCGATGTAGGCTGTGTGTGGTGCGATGTAAAAGAAAGCTGGGATGCAGAAAAACATCCTAAATATAGTATCGACAACATTGTTGCACAGGTGGAGCAAACTGCTACAAAGCTGGTAGTAATTACTGGTGGAGAGCCATTGATGCATAATTTGGATGCATTAACAACTGCATTGCAATCCAAAGGTTTTGAAACTAATATAGAAACTTCTGGTGCTCACCCGCTAAGTGGCCATTGGGACTGGATTTGTTTATCTCCTAAAAAATTTAAAGCGCCTTTGCCTCAAATTCTTCCTTTTGCCAATGAGTTGAAAGTGGTGATATTTAATAAGAGTGATTTTGATTGGGCTGAAAATTATGCAAAACAGGTTTCGCCCAATTGTAAATTATTTTTACAACCTGAATGGGACAAAGCTGCTACAGTTACGCCACTAATTATCGAGTATATAAAATCAAACCCTAAATGGGAATTGAGTTTACAGATACACAAGTATATTAATGTGCCTTAAATAATTACACCAAATGATTAAACGGATTATTTGGCACTGTGTATTTCCATTGTTACTGGGTTTTTTAATTTATCTTTTTTTTCACAAACCCAATTTACAGTTGCACCAATGGTTTGCAGACCAGTTTTCCTTTCCTAATTTTTATGGCTCAATAAAAGACCAACCACTTGCCATCTTTTTATTAAACCATGTTCCCGATGCACTTTGGGATTATTCTTTAACCTGCTTTTTGATATTGTACTTTTCAAATTCAATAAAAAGAAATACCAGGGCAGCGCTAATTATATTTTTAGTGTCATTAACGGAGATCATACAGCTGTTCTTTCCTAAACAATTTACTTTCGACTGGACAGATTTATTTTTATCCATATTAATTAGCCTGTTTACCATAAGGTATTTCCAATATGAAAAGAAAATTATTACGTAGTGTGCTTATAGTTATTTGTATCCTTTGTTATTCAATAAGTTTTATTGCAACAAAAAAAGTGGTGGCTTCAGACCCTTGCTACCAGAGAACTATAACATGGCTGTACAAGGACAGCACCCGCAGCCGTCATGCCTTCATTTATTATCCCGGTAAAGACACGATTATAATCAGCATTGATACCGTATATGCGAGTCACGCTGCAGTTATTTGCGATACAATTTGCAGTATTTATAAAGACAGTTGTAACAGAACCGGCGTGCCCATCCTCGTTGTTAACAGTAATGATACCGCCAGAAGCACCTGGGATAACCAGTATGGAAAGAAGATTCTTTTCAGGATATGCCCCTAAACTCATCGGCAAAACCATAAAAACTTGTTATTAAATGCAAACATACTTTTTATAAGCTGTTTTCGTTTTATCTTCAATTATTGAAATAAAACAGATGCTTACTAAAATCAATATCCTTAAACTTTCTTTTGCCTTTAGCTTTCAATTTATAACCTTCTCTATTTGCAACGCACAATGGTACGACCCTGACAAAGTAAATAAAAAAGCAGGTGACATTTATGCCCAGGCCAACGAAGCCGCTACATCCGGTAATAATGTTTTATCGATAAAATATCTTACAGATGCATTAAAAACAGAACCCCGTTTTGTAGATGCATTTTTAACAAGGGCAAGCCTTTATGCTGGTTTTAAAAAATACGATTCTTCTGTTGTTGATTTTGAAACCGCTTTGCAACTAGATTCCGTTTATTCAAAACCTTATTTATTATCTTATTCCATTTCATTGGCAGGTGTTGGAAAATTTCAGCAGGCACTGGATGCAGTAAATAAATTTCTTTTGATAGAAAAAATAAATGCACAAAGTATAAAGTCTGCAAATTACCGTAAAGCCTCTTATGAATTTGCTGTTGACTATGCAAAAAAACATCCTGCAAATGGCTATGTTTTTGAACCAAAAAATCTTGGCGACAGTATTAATTCAAGTGCTTTGGAATATTTTCCGTCGCTTACTATCGATGGTAAAAAACTGGTATTTACCCGCAGGCTTCGTGACGAAGATTTTTGGGAAAGCAATTTAATCGATGGCAAATGGAGCAAGGCAAAATTGCTGGAAGGCAAAGTGAATACCAATTTTAACGAAGGTGCACAAAACATTTCGCAAGATGGACAATGGATAATTTTTACCGGCTGCAATTATCCCGAAGGGCAAGGCAGTTGTGACTTGTACATTTCTTATAAAACAGATAACGGCTGGAGTGAAGCCGAGAATTTAGGCCCAATGATCAATACTGATTTTTGGGAATCTTCTCCTTCCCTATCGCCAGATAAAAGAGATTTATATTTTTCCAGCGCCATTTCCGGTGGCTTTGGTGGCAAAGATATTTGGGTTAGCCACCGCTCCATAACGGGAAAGTGGAGCCGCCCCGAAAATTTAGGCCCGGCAGTAAATACGCCTGGTGATGAAAGCTATCCTTTTATGCATGCCGATAATGAAACATTATACTTTACCAGTAACGGCCACCCGGGCTATGGCGGCAGCGATTTATTCTATACAAAAAAAGTAACCGATACCAGTTGGCTGCAGGCAGAAAACCTGGGTTACCCAATCAACACCATTGATGAAGAAAGCACTTTAATTGTGGCTACTGATGCAAAAACAGCTTATTACACCAGCGACAGAGCCGATAGCAGAGGCGGGCTTGACCTATACAGTTTTGAACTAAGGGAAGATATTCGCCCTTTAAAAACATTATGGGTAAAAGGCAAAGTTTTTGATAAAAAAACGCTGGCTGGGTTATCTTCCTTTGTAGAACTAACGGATATAAAGACCCGAAATATTATAAGCAGATTACAAACAGATGCTGATGGTAATTATTTAACCACATTACCCATCGGCAAAGATTATGCCTTTAATGTAAACAAGAAGGGGTATCTGTTTTATTCTGATAATTTTTCTTTAAGCAAAAATCCTGCTGATTCCATTTACAGTATTGATATTCCTTTGCAACCATTGGAAGCTGGTGCTATAATAGTTTTAAAAAATATCTTTTTCGATACCAAAAAATTTGACCTTAAGCCTGAGTCATTAACCGAATTGGATAAGCTGGTTTTATTATTGAAGGAGAATGTTAATTTAAAAATTCAAATCAATGGTTACACCGATAATGTCGGGTTGCCAAAAGATAATCTCACTTTATCTAACAACAGGGCAAAAGCGGTTGTTGATTATTTAACAGGTAAAGGCATTGCAGTTGCAAGATTGCTGTATAAAGGATTTGGAGAAACCAATCCTATAGCCGAAAATACTACCGATACCGGAAAGGCGCAAAACAGAAGGACAGAACTTTCAGTAATCAGTAATTGATTTTTTAATTAATATTGTTCATTGATATTTGAACAACCATTTACCGTACCAGATTGCCCTCACCCTTATACCCAATATTGGAGATATACACGCCAAAGCGTTAAAAAACGTTGCCCTTATAGGTACAAGAACCAATAGCGGTTATGGGAAAAGCATTTGGGAAAATTAGCTGAAGATATTACCGGCCAAAATGCATTATTTGCGAGTGGCCTTGCATTTGGTATTGACACCATTGCACATAGAGCTGCATTAAAAAATAATCTACCAACGGCTGGCGTGTTGGCTAACGGGCTGGATAGAATTTATCCTACACAAAACAGCATTCTCACCAAACAAATGACAGAACAGGGTGGATTGCTTACTGATTTTATGAGCAATACCAATCCTGATAAACAGAACTTCCCTAAACGCAACCGCATTGTTGCTGTCTTCTGCACTGGGCTCCAAAAGAAAAAGCCATCAAAAAACAGCGGGCATCATTCATTGCATTTACACTTGAAGAAAAAGTCATTACTGATATTTTACAACACGGGAAAGCATTAAGAAAGATGAACTGTATTTCAAGAGCAGCTTAAGCAGTAGTGCTGCAGCGCAGGCACTTTTAATGCTGGAGATGCAGAATGTGGTGTATCGCTGCCTAGCAGGTTTTCAAGATGGCTTAATTTATGAATTTACCCCTTACATTTTGCTGTAAGTGGTATTTTTATACACGTACACCCAAATCAAAAAGGCATTAGCAACACCTCAGCCCCTTCTTTTTTGTAGTTTCAATTTTGCACTTTACCTTTGCACATGGCAACAATAAATTACTCCGCTAACAAATCAACAAAATTTTTCGGTGAAGGCTTAACGTTCGATGACGTGCTCTTAATGCCTGCCTACTCTCAAATTTTACCACGGGATGTGGAAATTAAGACGCAGCTCACCAAGTCCATAACACTTAATGTTCCCTTGCTGAGTGCAGCAATGGATACGGTTACTGAAGCTTCGCTGGCCATTGCTTTGGCAAGAGAAGGCGGCCTGGGTATACTCCATAAAAATATGAGTATCGACCAGCAGGCCGACCAGGTGCGTAAAGTAAAGCGTAGTGAGAACGGATTGATCCTTGATCCTGTTACACTTTCGCCGGATGCTACCATTGGCGAAGCGTTTAGAATAATGAGAGAAAATAAAATTGGCGGCATACCTATTGTAGACGCAGAACATAAATTGGTGGGCATACTTACCAACCGTGATTTGCGCTTTGAAAATAATTACAAGGCAAAAGTCAGCACCATAATGACCAAAGAAAACCTGATTACTGCACCTGAAGGCACCGACCTTAAAAAGGCAGAGCTCATCTTCAAAAAAAATAAAATAGAAAAACTGCCGGTGGTGAATAAAGCAGGCAAATTGATAGGGCTGGTAACATTCAGCGATATTTTAAAACTAAAAAGCCATCCCAATGCTGTAAAAGATTCTTTTGGAAGGTTGTTGGTAGGTGCAGGTGTTGGCATTACAAGAGATAGCCTGCAAAGAGTGGAGGCATTACAAAAAGTAGGTGCCGATGTTATTTGCTTAGATAGCGCTCACGGACACACGAAAGGTGTGATAGACACTTTAAAACTCATTAAAAAAACATTTAAACACATACAGGTTATTGGCGGCAACGTGGGTACAGCTGCTGGTGCAAAGGCTTTGGCCGAAGCCGGAGCAGATGCAATAAAAGTGGGTATTGGCCCGGGTTCTATCTGTACCACAAGAATTGTTGCAGGTACAGGTGTACCACAAATAACAGCGGTAATGGAAGCAGCCGCTGCATTGAAAAATAAAAATGTGGGCATCATCAGCGATGGTGGTATAAGATATACGGGTGACATGGTAAAAGCTTTGGCCGCAGGTGCAAGTTGCGTAATGATGGGTAATGTTTTTGCAGGCACCGAAGAAAGTCCTGGTGAAACTATTATTTATGAAGGCCGAAAATTTAAGCAATACCGCGGCATGGGTAGTTTGGGCGCCATGGCTCAGGGTAGCAGCGACCGTTACTTTCAGGATGTAGAAGATGATGTGAAAAAATTTGTACCCGAAGGTATTGAGGGACGTGTAGCATTTAAAGGTAATTTAAGTGAAGTAGTACATCAATATACCGGTGGTTTGCGTGCAGGCATGGGCTATTGCGGTGCAAAAACCATTAGAGAATTACAAGGCGCTACATTTGTAAAAATCACTAATGCTGGCATGAGAGAAAGCCATGCACATGATATCGATATTACTAAAGAAGCGCCGAATTACAGTCGTTAAACCCCGCCGCCCCTAAAGGGGCAATTGAACGAAGCGAAGACAAAAGCAAAAATTAACTTGAAGGGTACAAATTATAAAAGAAGCCCCTTCGAGTTCCCTTTCCTTAAGGAGTTCCCAATTGAGAACGGGCGTAGCCCTTGGGGTGAGGTTAACCAATAAAAGAAATGCGTTTTCATTGAACATTTCTTAAAGACGACAAATTTAAAATAGCTATCATAAAAAATAATGAATAAACTATTAAGAACCTTTTTCTTCTTTGGCCTATTTGCACAATTGCACCTTTGCAGCTTTGCCCAGGATTCTTCTCACTTAAGAATATCACTGCTCACCTGCTCGCCTGGGGAAGAGCTGTACTCCACCTTTGGGCATAGCGCATATCGTGTTGTAGATAGCAGCAGTGTTACAGATATCGTGTACAATTATGGCACTTTCAGTTTTGATGACAATGGTTTTTACATGAAGTTTATCAGGGGTAAATTATTGTACTTTGTTGCTCCTGAAAATTTCCAGGATTTTAAAGAGAGCTACCGTGCAGAAAACAGGGGAATTATTGAGCAGGTATTAGATTTAACGGCAGCAGAAAAAACTAGTATCCAGCATTTCTTAAATAACAATTTAAAGGAAGAAAATAAATTTTATAAGTATGATTTCTTTTTAGATAACTGTACCACCAGGTTAAGAGATATTCTTAAAAAAAATCACGATTCTTCTTTTGTAAAAAAAGCGGTAATGCCCTTTGGCACTACATTCAGGCAGGCCATTTACGAATATTTAGATAAGAACGATAAACAATGGAGTAAGTTAGGTATCGATCTCTTATTAGGCGAACGTTGCGACGCTGTGATGACAACCGAACAAATGGAATTTTTACCCGATAACCTGATGAAAAGCCTAGATAGCGCTGGCACAAACTTTGTGTTATCCAAACAGGTAGTGTACCAGGCAGTGGCAGAAAAAGGAGGAAGTTCGTTGTTTAATCCGTTAATAGTTTTTAGTTTATTGCTCCTATTTATTGTAGCCATAAGTTTTTCAAAAAACAAGTTTGCACAAAAATTCTTGCAGGGCTTTGATGGTATATTATTTTTCCTCACCGGCTTTTTGGGCATTGCATTAATCTTTATGTGGTTTGGTACCGACCATACCATGACCAAAAATAATTTGAACCTGCTTTGGGCATGGCCAATGCATATTATAATTGCGTTTTTAGTAAACAGCAATAAAAGTTGGGTAAAAAAGTATTTTGCTATTACGGCAGTGGCAATGGTATTGGTATTATTAGCCTGGTTCTTTTTGCGCCAGCATTTAAATATTTCACTGATACCATTTGTATTGCTATTGGTGTACCGCAGCGCCACAAAAGTTTTTTTTGAAAACAAATAGCCATGTTGAACAAAAATTTCTCTTATCAATCGGCCAATATTTTTTACCGAACTACCGGCAAGGGTAAACCTGTTGTATTGATACACGGCTTTGGGGAAGATGGTGAAGTGTGGATTAACCAGGTCAATTTTTTAAAAGACCATTTTGCATTAATTATTCCCGACCTTCCCGGCAGTGGTAAATCTGAAATGATTACCGATATGAGTATTCAAGGAATGGCAGAAGTGATAAAAACGCTTTTATCTGAAGAAAAAATTGACACTTGTATACTAATCGGGCATAGCATGGGTGGCTATATTACTTTAGCTTTTGCAGAAAAACATCCGCAACTATTAACTGCCTTTGGATTATTCCACTCCTCAGCCTTTGCCGATAACGAAGAAAAAAAAGCCACCCGTTTAAAAGCCGTTGAGTTTATAAAAAACAATGGCAGTTATTCATTTTTTAAAACCAGTACTCCGGGTTTATTTAGTGCCGATTGGTCAAACAATCATCAGCATGAAATTGATGCACTGATTGATAAAATAAAAGATTTTGCCCCCGAAGCTTTAGTACAATACTACAAGGCCATGATAGCCCGGCCAGACAGGACTGCTGTGCTTAAAACATTCAATGGCCCAATATTATTTATCATTGGTACACACGACAAAGCCGTGCCTTTTGAGCAAAGTATGCAGCAATGCTACCTGCCTGCACAATCACATATACATATATTGCGCAACAGCGCCCATATGGGTATGTGGGAAGAAGCGGATAAAGCAAATACAGCTTTACTGGAGTTTTTAAGCAGCCAATAACAATATTGCCAACGTTTAGGGCATAAATTGCATCTATATTTTTTTAACAGGCTGCCTTTGTTGCCAAGACAGCGTTTTAGGGTATTTTTATGTCTTATACCCGTGATAAGTTGTTCATGAAAAAAGCATTTTTAATATTATTTTTTTCTGTATCCTGCCTGCAAATTTTTGCTACGCATATAATTGGCGGGGAAATGGGTTACCAGTATGTTGGCCCAGGATCAGCTCCAAACTCAAAGAAGTATAAAATAAACTTATTACTTTTAAAAGGAGATGTTCCCAATGTAGCAGATTTAATAAACCAGTATGTAGTAGGTGTTTTTAATAATGATAACGGATTGAAAGTACCCGGTTCTGCCGACAACAGTAACTGGTTAGCCGTCGAGGATTTTTCTGGCAAATTGGATGTCCCTATTACTGTATCCCCCTGTATCACAGGTACGGTAACCTTGCTTTATACGTACAAAACTTACTCTTTTTTTATTGACTTACCAGATAATATAAGTGGCTATACTATAGCATTCCAAACCTTTAGTCGACAAAACTCTCAAAATATTATGGATAATCAAGGCTCAACCTATAGCTGTAATATTCCTGGGACAGATGTATTACCAGAACCATTGACCGATAATTCAGCAAAATACAAATTACCTATCGCAGTAATCTGCGAAAAATCTTATTTTACACTTGATTTTAGTGCCTCTGATGTGGATGGGGATGTTATCTCTTATAGCTTTTGTAATGCCTACAATGGTGGGGCTGCCAATGCCGGAGACTACAGGGACCCGGTAGCACCAGCTTACGGTTCTGTTAGCTATACTAGTCCTTACTCTGCTTCTTTTCCGATGGGTTCCCAAGTTACTATAGATCCAAATACGGGTATTATATCAGGCACGGCACCTTCTGCGGGAAAATATGTTATTTGTGTTTGTGCGTCTACCTTTAGAAATGGGATATTGATTGATGTGCACAGAAAAGACCTTATTGTTGCGGTAAATAGCTGCACACGTCTTGCAGCAAATCCTACTTTTAATCCGATTAATTGTGGTGACGATTTTACAATTACTTTAGATGAAGCAAGTACTGGTAATCCTGACAGTTTTCTTTGGAATTTTGGAGACCCTGCAAGTGGTGCAGCTAACACATCTACCGACGAGATACCTACACATACTTTTAGCACAGCCGGCGTTTTTAATATAAAATTAGTAGTATCCAAATCCGGGCAGTGTACCGATTCTGTAACCAAACCTATAAGCGTTTTTCCAGGATTCTTCCCCAAACTAAGTGTAGCTGGCCAATGCAAAAATACGCCCATTCAGTTCAATGATCTTACCACTGCCAATTACGGCAGCGTAAATCAATGGAACTGGAATTTTGGCGATGCGGGATCTCCAACCAATACATCAACACAAAAAAGCCCTGCACATATTTATACTGTTGAAAATAACTATAACATACACTTTATTGTTACCAGCAGCAAAGGCTGTACAGCAACTATAGATACTACCATACTAATAACTGATCATCCTGCAATAAAAATGCCCGATGATACACTGATATGCACCATTGATACATTGCAATTAAATGCAGTTGGCACCGGTACGTTCTTATGGTCGCCCAACTATAATATCAGCAATGTAAATATCAACAATCCATTGGTTAGCCCCGATATTACCACCACATACTTTGCTACCCTTACTGATCCTTTTGGATGTGCAGGAAGAGATTCTGTAAAAGTGAGTGTGCTCGATCACATAACACAATTTGCACCTAATGACAGTACCATTTGTAAAACAGACGGCGTGGTACTTAAACTGGTAAGCAATGCCTTGTACTATCAATGGACAGAGATACCAGCAGGTAATACCTTAAGCGACCCAAAAGCAAAAAATCCGGTGGCTACCCCTGTTACCAATACAGGCTATCATGTAGTGAGCAGTATTGGTAAATGCACCGCACAAAGTGATGTGGTAATAAAACCAGTACCTTACCCCGATGCCGATGCCGGTGCAGATCAAACCATTTGCTTTGGTAAATCGGCACAGCTAAATGCCAGTGGCGGCAGTTCTTATTCGTGGACGCCGGCGGCTTTTTTAAATAACCGGTTAATTTATAACCCTGTTTCTGTAAATCCAACTGCCAATATAAGGTATATAGTAACGGTAACCGATACTCTTGGTTGCCCCAAACCAGTGCATGATACGGTAATGGTTTTTGTAGCAAAAATCAAAGCCGATGCAGGCCCGAGAGATACTTCGGTAGTATTGGATCAGCCTTTATTATTACAGGCAACAGGCAGCACCAATTACTTATGGAGCCCTGCACAATGGCTCACCAATATAGGTATTGCCAACCCGGTATCTTTACCTAAAGCTGATATTGAATACATTGTAAAAGTGAGCAATGACGCTGGTTGTTTTGATTATGACAGTATAAGAGTACATGTTTTTAAATTAGATGCCGGCATGTATGTACCCAATGCGTTTACACCTAATGGTGACGGCAATAACGATTATTTTCATCCGATAATTTTGGGCATGAAATCATTAGACATTTTCCGTATATATAACCGCTGGGGGCAAATGGTGTATAGCGGCACCGATGCACAAAAAGGCTGGGACGGCAGCTTTGGTGGCAAACCGCAAGATCCTGCAACTTATGTATGGTATGCTGAAGGAACCGACTACCGCAATAATAAAATAAAGAAAAAAGGATACGTGGTATTGATAAGGTAATAGTAAAGATGTTAAAAGCTTAAACCCTGTTATTATAAAAATGACAGGGTTTTTTGTTACTTTTAGATGTTACGCCATATGCTGTTTATGAAGAAAGTATTATTTACTATACTGATTGCCTGCTGCTTTTACCAAGGCAACGCTGCACATATCAAAGGCGGTTTTTTTACTTACCAATATTTAGGGCCGGGTATTAATGACCCCGGCAATTTACGATTTAGAATTACACTGAATGTATATATGCTTTGTACAGCATCTGATGGCCAGATAGATGCAGTGGTACCTTTTACCATTTACAAAGGAACCACCGCAGTGTTATTTGAAGACGTACAGGTTGCAAAAGGAGAAGAAAACGACCTTTACAAAATATTCGACAACCCCTGCATTACCGGGGATCAAAGTGGCTGCTATTATAAAATTGTGACTTATATCCTAGATAATTATGAATTACCTGTATCTGCTGATGGATATACCATTAGCTACCAGCGTTGCTGTAGAATTGCAGGTATGCAAAATGTAACTGGATCTAACAATGTAGGAAATACCTGGACAATAAAGATACCTGGTACTGCTACCGGCGTATTCAATTCCGAAAAAAACAGCAGTCCAGTTTTTCCAATAAATGACACAGCTGTTATTTGTGGCGGCAGTTATTTTAGCTATGCCATTAATGCTACCGACCCTGACGGAGATTCCTTAGTATATACACTGTGTGATGCCTATAACGAATTTGGCGGCACTTCCCCTGACCCTGCATCACCGCCTCCGTACACTGCAGTTCCCTACACATTTCCCTTTTCTGGGACACAGCCTTTAGGAGCGGGTGTGACCATTAATCCTGCAACCGGATTAGTGAGTGGTATAGCGCCTGTAAATGCCAGTTCGGGGCCAGATGAATATGTAATTACGGTTTGTGTACAGGAGTATCGCAACGGTATTCACTTTGCTGATTCAAGAAAAGAATTACATATAAGGGTAAAGGATTGTATTCCTCTAAGAGCCAATCCAGATTTCGTTCCCATCACCTGTGACGGTTACACGGTAACTTTCAATGAATCCAGCACCGGTAACCCCAACACTTTCTTCTGGGATTTTGGCGACCCTTCAAGTGGCTCAGCAGATACTTCTACCCAACAGTTTCCCACCCATACCTTTTCTGTAGCTGGTAGTTTTAATATCAAGCTTAAAATATCCCAATCGGGTGATTGCACAGATTCTATTACAAAACCGCTGAGTGTATTTCCAGGCTTTTTTCCGGGTTTTACGCAATCGCCAATCTTATGTATTAACCAGCCCATACAATTCAACGACACTACATTTACAGCCTTTGGTATTGTAGATAGTTGGTTCTGGGATTTTGGCGACCCCACAGTACAATCTGATACCAGCCATTTTAAGACAGATTCGTACACTTACACACTGCCGGGTATTTATACAGTGAAGCTAAAAGTAACCAACAGCAAGGGCTGCGAAAAAACAATACAAAAAGACCTTGTTGTTTCTGCTCCTCCTTCATTGAGCATTTTTCCCTCAGATACTACTTATTGCGGCCTCGATACACTGGCACTAACGGCCACAGGTACGGGCAGTTTTAACTGGTTACCTAATATCAATATCATAGGGGCTAACACAGCTACGCCATTGGTATTCCCATCAGCTCCTACAAAATATCGTGTTAGCCTTACCAATGCGCCGGGTTGCGTGAGCAAAGATTCTGTTACTATTACTCCAAAGCTAGACCTGAGCAATACTATTACCGGCCTAAGCCCCATTTGTGAAGAAGATACCATAACACTATCGGGTACCAGCAACTATGTTTCTGATATTACCTGGCAATGGAGCCCCGCAGTAGAATCGCCAACAAATTCATCAACAAGGATTTTCCCTACCACCACTACCAATTATACACTCATTACCAAATGGGGAACACATTGCGTTGCCACAACCAATAAAATAATTACAGTAAAACCATTGGCCATACCCAATGCCGGCCCAAGCCGTTCTATTTGTGGCAATCAAAAAACTACACAGTTAAATGCCAGTGGCGGCAATACTTATAGCTGGTCGCCAGTTACAGGGCTAAGTGATCCTGCTATTGCTAATCCAATTGCCTCTCCGCCTACTACTACCATTTATACGGTGGCAGTAGGTGTTACGGGCTGCCCAAAAACAAGAAGCGACAGTTTGATTGTTACAGTAAAAGCTTTACCTGCGCTTACATCACTCAACGATACGCTTATTTGCAATATTGATACGCTGCAACTAACTACTACGGGTACAGGCAATTTTACATGGAGCCCTAATTATATGATCAGCGGCACAGCCATTGCAAGCCCTTTGGTTAGCCCCGATGTACCCACTAAATATTTTGTAACACTTACCGATGCTTATGGCTGTATTAATAAGGACAGTGTTTTTGTAGATGTAAAAAATCATGTAAACATCTTTGCAGGTAATGATACTTCTATTTGTAAAACAGATGGTTTATTCCTGTTTGCAGTCAGTGATGCATTGCACTACAAATGGATTCCCTCAACCTACTTAAATGCTGATACTTTAAAACAACCCTTTGCCCGGCCGCTTAGCACAGTTACTTACACTGTTGTAGGCAATATTGGCAAATGCCAAACGCAGGATGACGTGGTGGTAAAAGTTGCCCCTTATCCTCCCGCCTATGCAGGTTTAGATACATCAATCTGCCTGGGTTTTTCGGCACAGCTGCATGCAACAGGGGGCAGCAGTTTTTTATGGACGCCGGCCACTTTTTTAAACAACCGCAATTTTGCTGATCCTGTTTCTATAAGCCCTACAGCAAACATCAGGTATATTGTTGCCGTTACCGATACTTTAGGTTGCCCCAAACCGGTACGTGATACCGTATGGGTAAATGTATATCCCAAAGTAATTGCCGATGCAGGGCCAAAAGATACCAGCGTGGTACTTGGCGAAACCCTGCTTTTAAATGCCACAGGTGGCAGTTCCTATTTATGGAGCCCTTCCAATTGGCTCAATAACCCAAATATTCAGAACCCGGTGGCATTACCACAAAATAATATCCAGTATATAGTAACCGCTATTTCCAACCCCGGCAATTGTATTGGCAGGGATACCATAAGTGTGAAAGTGTTTAAGGTAGACCCTGATATGTATGTGCCTAATGCGTTTACACCTAATGGCGATGGCAACAACGATGTATTAAGGCCAATTTTACTCGGCATGAAATCGCTGCGCTATTTTAGGGTGTATAATAGATGGGGGAATTTATTATTCAGCACCAGCGATATTAGTAAAGGCTGGGATGGCACTTATGGCGGAAAACCACAAGACCCTGCTACTTACGTATGGATGGCCGAAGGTGTAAACTATAAGGGTGATACTAAATTTAAAAAAGGAACGGCAATACTGATAAGATAACTTTATTAATTTCCAATTCAACAGATTTCGTTCCATTCATAAATTTTCACATTTAGTATATTAATGAATTCACTATTTTTAGCACATTAAAAAAACATAATCATCTCTCTCGAAATAAACTTTGAAACAACCCCCAAAAACAGCCCGGTACTAATTCTATGACAATACTTCAGCAATACTTTGGGCTTCAGTTAAAACTATTAAAACGGCAATTGATTGATTTTGGGCTTCATCCCATTGCTGCACTTATTATCATTGTCACAGGTTTTGTGGTATTGTCTTTCTATATTTTTACCAAAACAGCATACGCCAATTATTTCTATATGCTAATGGCATTAAGTATTGTAATACGGTATTCCGAAAGCAATAGAAATGATTTTTTAAAATTCACTTTCGCCAAAATAGATTATTATAAAATAAGATTTGCTGAAAACTTCTTGACCGTTTTGCCGTTTATACTTTTTTTATCTTTTAAAAAACAATGGTACGCTTCACTGATATTGCTTGCTGCTACAATTGCAATACTATTTTTAAGCCCCAGTAAAAAAGGATCATTAACAATACCAACTCCATTTTATAAAAAACCATTTGAATTTATTGTTGGTTTTAGGAATTCATTTATCGCTTTCTTATTTGCTTATTTTCTAACAGTAATGTCTATAATTTATCAAAATTTCAATTTGGGTATATTTTCACTTGTTCTTGTATTTTTAATCTGTCTTTCATTTTACACACAGCCAGAAACTGAATTTTATGTTTGGGTGCATAAATTAAAAGTCAATGCATTTCTTTTTGATAAAATAATTACAGCTATCTTTTTTTCAACTATCATTTCATTACCCATTGTAATCGCATTACTCTTTTCCTTTTCTCACAACAGCCTGGTAATTCTTGGTTTTCTATTATTAGGGTATCTTTATTTATCAACCATCATATTGGCAAAATATGCTGCTTATCCAAATACAATTAATTTACCCCAGGGTATTTTATTTACTTTCGGCATAGCAATGCCGCCATTGCTTTTATTAACGATACCGTTTTTTTATACCCAATCCACCAAACAGCTTAAAGAAATTTTAGCATGATAAAAATTGAAGCCCTGTCAAAATCATTTGGCAACAAGGAAGTATTATCTAATATCAATATAACATTTGAAAAAGGAAATGTATACGGCATAGTTGGAGAAAATGGGTCAGGAAAAACAACTTTATTCAGGTGCATTACAGGCATTGAGCAATATGGCGGAACAGTTACATCAGCCATGCTGCCACTTAAGGATCATATAGGCTATTTACAAACAGAAATCTTTTTCTTTTCTAAAATAACCGGGCGGGAGTACATACAGTTATTATGCAATGCCCGTGGCAAAAGCACAGGAAATATCGACAGCAAAAATATTTTTGAATTGCCTCTTGATCAATATGCATCTACCTATTCAACAGGTATGAAAAAGAAATTGGCTTTAACAGCCATTTTATTTCAAGAAAATCAATATTATATTTTAGACGAGCCCTTTAATGGTGTAGATATACAAAGCAACATCATAATTTTAGAGATATTGAAAGAACTGAAAAAAAAGGGCAAAACGCTTATAATTTCTTCGCATATATTTTCTACCTTAAGCGATATTTGTGATGAAATACATTTATTACAACACGGACAATTCACAAGAAAAGTTTACAGGAAAGAATTTGAAAATTTGGAGCAGGAAATGAAAGCCATGTTTATTGGAAAACGCATTGAAAACCTTGAGCTCAAATAGACAGCAACAACTGCAATATATCAAAAGCAAAAAAACAGCATGAACACATGAATAATATAGTTTTAATTACCGGCGCCACATCAGGTATTGGAAAAGCATGCGCTCAAAAGTTTGCCAATGCAAAACACGACCTTATCATTACCGGAAGAAGACAGGAAAGGCTGGATGAATTAAAAACAAGCCTCGAATCAGCACATGGCATCAATGTTTTACCGCTTTGCTTTGATGTGCAGGATAAAGCTGCAGTATTTAGCAACATAAATAATTTACCCCAGGCATGGCAAAACATTGCCATTCTTATTAATAATGCCGGCCTTGCATTAGGCAGGGATAATTTTGATACAGCTGATTTAGAAGATTGGGAAATAATGATGAATACCAATGTGCTTGGCTTGATGTATGTGACAAGAGCGGTGCTGCCTTTTTTGATTGCTCAAAAAAAGGGGCATATCATCAATATGGGTTCTGTGGCTGGTAAAGAAGTATATGAAAAAGGCAATGCCTACTGCGGCAGTAAATTTGCCGTAGATGCGTTAAACAAAGCGATGCGTATCGACCTGCTAAAGCATAACATAAAAGTTACCGGCATACATCCAGGTGCTGTAGAAACTGAATTCTCATTGGTAAGGTATAAAGGCGATGCTGAAACCGCAGCTGCAACTTACAACGGCCTTAAGCCGCTTACCGGCGATGATATTGCCGGCGTAATCTATTACTGTGCCAGCTTGCCGCCACATGTTTGTATCAACGACCTGGTTATTACTCCAACTCAGCAAGCCGATGCTATATATTTTAATAGAAACCAATAGGTTAGGCAATTTTGTTTCCTTTAAAGAATCTTATTTTCTTAGGCAATATTCTGCATAAATATTGCGTTCAATAGCTAATAACATCCATTTATATCCCTAAAAAAATTATGAAAACTGGATAATTTGTTGTAAACTTGTATATCCTCGTCACTCAAAGTGAAAAACCATGAAATACCTAATTGCCTCTATTGCCATATTTTTCTCCGTTTTACTATCCTCATTAGGCGCTAAGGCTCAAGATGTAATACGTCAGCAACCCTGTAACAGCCCGTCAATCCAACACCAGGCAGATAGCATTAAACAAGAATTAGCCAAACAAGGTTTTATTGTAGTAAAAGAAGCCTCTATGGAAATGGAGAGTGAGTACGAAATGCCCGTAATTGTTCCGCTTACCGAAGGCAGCTGGTACCAGTTTGTATTTATTGGCGATATCACATCAAAATTATATGAAGTAAGAATGTTTGACTGGAACGAAAAACAGGTGGTGTACCAGAAAAAAATGTGGGGTGATGTGGATGGTAATGTAATCAGCTACTCTTATATTCCTCAATTTTCTGAATACCATATGATGAAACCCGTTCAGGTAAACAAAAAGAAAAAGGGTTTATGTGGTTATGTAATGCTGCTTAAAAAAGTAAAACAATAGGCTTTTAATTCGCCTGGCCAATACGCTTCATTTCGGCACATTATGTTTTAATCGAAATGGAATTTCAATGTACTAATCGAAATACAATTTCAATATACTTTGCTTGGTAATTTAAAAAGAGACTTGTGTAAGCGGGCCTCTTTTTTAGTATTATATCAAAATTCTATTTGGCACATTAATCTCTTTAATAAATATAGAATTTCTTCTTGCATAAAAGATTTTACCACTATAGGAATAACAAAAAAGAGGCTTGATTTACAAACCTCTCTTTTGTTATTGGTATGCCGAAATTGTATTTCGGTACATTATTTTTCAATCAAAATAGAATCCCAAAGTAGTAATCGAAATACAATTTCGATGTACTAAAAACCTACTGCGCCAGCGACACATTCACCTGCACCCCTGCCCTTGTATTAGTAATAGGTGCACTGCTGGAGATATAAGGTATCACCCTTCTCTGTTCAAAATAAAACTTAACCTGAACCCTGTTATTAAGGTAATAATCAATGGTAGGGTTGATAGTGATATCTTTACTACCCATTGTTGCAAAACTATTATCTTGATCTAACCGGCTATTGGAAGTAACGTTATCCCGTATCTTAAAATCTAAACGGAAGTTGATTTCGTTCTCCAGTTTGCTCTTGCCATTCTTTTGGTCGCCTTTTGATTGCAGGAATTTAGGCAATGTAAAATTGAATGGCATCCTCAGCCCTTTTTTTCTATATCCGGCGCCAATACTAAACTCAGTTGTTCGCACTTCGCTCAATTGAAAATCTACAAGGCTCAAACTCAACGTTCTTGATTTAGCATACTCTACTTTAAACTGCATCTGATTGGTGAACATCATATCGATACCCAGTAATGGAGCAAACTGTTCGCCTATTGAAACATTCGGCACCAGGAAGTAGGGAATAAAATTACCTGATAAGCTATCATAAAAAGATGGGTACCCGTATTTTGATTTATCCTGGTATAGCAATGCAGAACTAAATCCATTCATACTCAAGTCGCCGGTGTAGCCATGGGATAAAGAGAAGTTAGTAAATATTTTATCGAATCCTTTAACACGGCTCAACCCGTTATAATCTACCTTCCAGTTTAGTTTTGGTATTATAGCACGGAATGGGTTAGACCTGATGTTAGGATTATCCTGGTTAATTAAACCTATAGTTTCTGGATCTTTGCCGGTGTAGGCCGCAATAAATGCCGGCACCAGTACATCTACCGAATACTTGCCATAACCGTAATAATAGCCATCAGCCCCCTGGCCTGTTCCACCACCTTGTAATTTAGTGTAAGGATTTGCAGCTCCGAGACGCTTTGATAATATCAAACGGTTGTCCTGGAATTTTCTAAACGTTTCTGAAACCCTGTTAGGATCAAATTTTCCAAACAATGTTTTGTAAGAAATATAACTTACATCAAAACCACCTCCTGCATAAGGATTAAGATGGCTGAATTGATAATTGGTACCACCAGTTGTATCTACATAACGGAAAGTTTCTGAATAATTTTTATTGAATGTCTTTTTAAGATTCAACGCTATATTAAGATCTTTTATCGGTTCCAACTGAGCGGTAAATGTAATAGTTTGATTAAACACCTGCGTAAACTGTGTATTAAATGTGGTGTCTTTTGTAATCAATCCTTTTCGGGCCGCATTGTTCAGCCAGTTGGTATCCGGCTGTCGCCCAAGCACAAAGTCTATTCCCGGAGCCATGCTGTTCCAGTTTTGTCCTAAGTATTTAGTACTATCTGTATAACCAGGCAAACGGGTATTGGCATTTTCCGAAATGGTACCGTTAACCTGTTTAATACTGGTTAATAATTTACCCAATATTTTTTCCGGTGTGCCAACATAAGGTTTAGCTGTTTTGTCTAATATCTTACGGATCTTTATAATTTTTTTACCTTCTTTTGTAGTTACGGTATCTTTTACCCTGGTAATTCTGTGGCGCCATTTTTCCCTGTCTTCTATATTGGATGGCTGATCTAACTGGCGCAGCCATTTAGATTTTTGATACAGCCTGTTAAAATCCAATATCGCTGTACCTTCTCTCTGTTGTCCGTTTTCAATAAAATTACCCAGGTTGGTAGCCAATCTCGATGCGCCAATCCAGCTATATGTAGCCTGGTAACTTACGTTCATCGTTGTCCAGTCCAGCAAAGGAAGTTTTGCGGTGGGCAAAGTGTAGGTAAAGTTGGCAGTATGATTATACAAAGTATTTCTGCCGCCTTTAAAAAAGTTTTTCATCACACTGTCTTTCTTTTCCTGGGTATCTAACCTTCCGTCTGGTTCATCTATCCTTGAGTTGTTGGTAGCAGTAAAATCAAAATTGAGCGACTTGGTTAAATTCCATCGCATGATATAATCACGTTGAAACGTAAAGTATTTATCATAAGTTTCTGGAATAGCATATTTGGAAGCACCAATACTTCTTGGCCGTATGGCACCAAACTGCCTGTTGATATCTGCCCTAAAACTTAAGGTAGATGGCAATAAGTTGAAATTAAAATCCTTCACCAGGTCGAACCAGTGTGTTTTAGTTTTTTTAAATACTTTTTTAAATGGTGTAATATATTTTGGTTGTGGAGCAAATAAATACCCCAGCCCGCCGTGATGCTTGGTTACTTCGTTACTTTCAATTAAAGGATTATGGCTCTTGGTATTTAAGTAAGAGTAACTGATATCAAAGTTGGAGATGTCATATATCTTCGGTTTTTTGTTACCCGTTCGGTTCTTACGCACATTGGTAAAGTTAACCGTAGTGGTAGCTGTAAAATCTATAGCATCATTTCTAATAGAATCTTTTGCCGCTTTGCCGGTGGCTGCGTTTATTTTGTCTTTTAATTTTATATCCTGGTCAAGCGGATCATACTGTGGCGTACTTACCGTTTGTGAATAACTTGCAAATACCGGGATGGAAATGTTTGCTCTTTTCGGCAATAATTTTCCCATTTCCAGGTTGGCAGATACATCAAACTGCGTAAGGTTATCTCTATATCTTTCGTTTACCCTTTGTTCCAAAGTACCAAAGCCAGCAGAGTGGATATTGCCAGACATTGATACGGTACCAAGGTCAGCAAGATTAAAATCAACCCTGCCCAATGCAGCATAGCCGCCTTTTTCATCAAGAGATATCAGGCGCAATTCGTTTACCCATACTTCACCACATGCATTATCAGCTGATGAATTTTCCACACCAATTAAAACTCCTCTTACCTCTGCAAGGTTAGGGCTACCAATTACCGAAAGCTCCTGCCCGTTGGCCAGCATCTGGCTAAATATCTGGTTTTGTATTGAGCCCGCAGTGCCGTTACGCTTCTCTTTTAATTTAATCAAACTCTGCAAATCAATATCTAATGAATTGCCGGGCACCCATAAAGTATCGTTATAAGCTCTTGAGTTAGGGTCCATACCGGCAGCACCAAGGCCGGTTAAACTTAAAGGAATCCTTACCTGGTAATAGTTGCTTACAAAATCGGCTCCTATACGAATTACGGCTGTCAGTTGTTTTTGGTTTTCTTGCAGCGCAGAACCTGTTTGCGATTTTTCTGCATGGATATACATTGCAATAGTTTTGTACTGGCGCAAATCCCTGTTACCAAAAGTTTGAAAAACACCTCTTGCATCTCCCCTGCCCAAATTACAGAATTGCAAACTCATGGCTTGTTCATTCTGCAATAAGTTTACGCCATTGCTGCTTAAGGTCTGCTGACGCTCAATATCGGCAGGTGTGCGGTAAGGCAAAGGCTTGCGCTGATCATTTTCTTCAATATTAACTGCACCTACTGTAAAAGTTGCTGCACTGGTAATTACAGGGTTATATAATCCCGATGTATCCAGTTTATATTTGAAATCACGCCAGGTGTTCCTGGTAAGTTGCAATTCACCAAAACGTAGTGTAACGCTATCCGTGAATCCGGTCATAAACATCCTTATAAAACGGATAGATTTGAAATCGGGTATGTTACCAATCTTTCTATCGTATTCATCAATTGGAATGCGGAACTGGTACCAGGTTTCATTGCGGCCCTTACCATCAGCAAGGGTTACAGGCACCACTTTTTTATCAACGATAAAGTTGGTGCCGATAGCCATTTGCGGTGCCGCAGATGGTTTAATATCGACAATATATTGAAAATATTCTTCGGTTTGATTTAATGTATTGTCCTTATTAAGGTCTTCCGCATCGGGATATAAAGTTGACGCAGTTGTAAAAGTTTCATTACCTGCAACAGGCGAATTGCCCTGAGGATTGTTATAATTTTTATATCTGGCCAAGATACCGGCGCCCTGGTTATCGAGGTCATCACCACGGTAATTGTGGTAGTTATCATTGGAAGGATCTTTTAATGCATCCTGGTAAACTTTTGAAGCAGCTCCAAATGTCAATTGCAGTTGGTTTAAATAGAGTGCTCTCTTGCTAACTTCAGCAGTATCATTCAAACCATCGAGTCCGACGTCTTGGTACAACCTGTCATCGGGGTTATTACTAAAGGCGTTGGTTACCTGTATAGGATTACGAGGCACTTTACCCCAGTTGCTGTTATCCTCCGGCGATGGCGCGTTAGGTGTACTTAAACCATTTTCATAAAAACGTTTACCATCTTTTAAAATATCTTCAGATACATTACCGAGGTTAAAATATAATTTACCGCCTGTTGACTGATCAGCAGTTGGCCTTTTTTCTGAATTGATAAAAGGGTCCTGCATCCAGAATTCTATATACCCAATGTTGCTGGTTTCAAAGTCGGTTTGATCCAGGCTTCTCATTAAACCACCCCAGCGTGTAGTGGGATTAATTAACTTACCGGCAGCATTAACATTTTTATCATCATAATTATAAGGGCCCTTATCGGTTGGATAATATGAAAGATCGAAGGTTTGTAAAACGCTTTCGCCAAACCCTGTAGTTCTTTCAGGAAAAATTTCTTTTTGATATACCTGGCGTACCCTTGGGTCGCTCAGTTCTATTGGATCACCAATAGGGTTATTGGTGCCTTTATACTGTTGCAGGGTTTGTTCTATTTGGTACCAGGAAATCTTGGCCCTGTTCTTTCCATAATCAATATTATCATTTAAAGAAGCTTCAGGAAAAAGAACGGTAGTATTAGATCCGCCAGCAGTTGCATTTTCCGGTGTAGATGCCAATGTCCAAATATTTTGCGGGAAACGCAGATCAATACCCGATTTGCTGCTTTCAAAATCATCGATATATGAAGTACCACTGGAACCCTTGCCAATTTGTGGTGCATGGCCAGGTTTTAATACAGCTACTTCTCCAAATGCATTGATGGAAGATGGTGCTGTAGTACTATAGAACGGTAATTTATCCAGCAGTTTGGTTAAACGCGGCAAATCTTTGCGGAAATTGGCATCCAGCCCATACATGGTATTACGTATAGGATCTTCGCCTAAAACGGTTTTATTAAAGAAGGGCCTTTCGCCAAGGCGTACCAGCGTACCCCCAAAAGAAAGTTGTTCCTTAGCCGTATTTTTGGCTAGATAATCAAACCTAAGCCCTATATAATTACGTTGCTGAATACCGAATGAAGCATTATTTTCATAATTCACCTGCACGGGCAGGCCGGCATTGATGATAGCTGTATTAATAACCTTTATTGTACCAAGGTCGTAATTGATATCATAATCCACCCCTTCTACCAATGTTCTTCCCCCTGCCGTTACTGTTACCGAACCACGGGGAATATTGTAACCGATACTAATATCGGATGAACCCGAAATTTTTGCAGAGCCTTTTAGTTCAAACCTGTTCAGGTTGGGATATTGCTGAGCCACCGCTTTAATAGAATCGTATAAAGCATAATACAAAGTATCTTTTATGGTAGCCAAATTTGGATTGGTGTAAAGGCTTTTCGCCAAATCACGCCCAAAAGGTTCCAGCACAGGAAACATTACCCTGCTGTATTGCGAAAAAACAGTGTATCCCTCTACGTAATCAAACACACCATCGGGCTGTGGGTCGCCCTGGTTATTCAATCTATCTAAATTAACAAGAGAGATTAACGGAAACCCTGCATTTTTATCGCCAAATGGCACATAACGTTTCAGGCCAAGACCAGGATCTTGAAACAATACATCCAATTTAAAATCGGTTGGCGTTAATGTACCATACCCAACCGGATAAACGTTCTTCAGCATCAGTCCCCAGATAGGTAAATTAGGACGCTGTGATGTAGCTTTTAATAGTTTTAAGAATAATACTTTTTGCGTAGCTGTTGTACTATCCGGAGGAAGATCCTGCGAAAACTCTCCTACCTGGAAAATTTTTCCATTGTAAGAATATTGATAGGCTACCGCCAACACTTCATCGGTTTGCAAAGGTTGGCTTAAAGAAATGAAGCCCACTTTAGGATGAAAAGTATATTGTGTGGAGTCCAATTTACGGGCAAATGTTTTTTCAAAATCCTGTACTGGCTGCAGGCCCAACCCCAATAAATTATTATATACAGCCGAAGGATCACGGTTAGTAGGATTAGACTTTATTTGATTGTAAAGCCCGTTGGAATAGTTGGAGGGAATACCCGGGTTATTGATATTGCCATCTTCGCCCAAACTGGCTAAACCTACCACATCTCTTGTATTGGTAGTGGCGCCGGTTTTATTGGTCACCCACACTTCCATCCTTAATATCTGTATTGGTGCAGTAACGGCAGGTAAATTGGCCATTACTTTATTATAATTGGCCCTAAAATATTGAGCAGCTAAAAAGTGGCGGTTCTCTTCGTATTCATCTGCTTTTAACTCAAATAGCTGCGAAGCGGAGCCTCCCTGCAAATTAGCCGTTTGACGTTGCGATTTTTGGTTGGCCAAAACCGCAGTAACCTGTAATTTACCAAACTGCAATTGAGTTTTTACACCAAATAATTGTTGCGCTCCCGGTATCAGTGTACTACGGCTTGGAAAAGAGACATTACCCAATTCAAAACGTTTAACTATCTCATCATCAAGGCCGGTGTAATCTAATTTCAGTTGGTTATCCTGGCCAAAATTGGCTAAGGTATTATAGCTGATAGGGAATTTTAATTTGCCGCCAATATCCGCATTTACATTTACCTGCGCCTGCATATCAAAATCAAAACCACCATTCTTTCTTGCCCTTTCAGGCAAAGTGGGGTTTTTAATATTTTGCCCCTGGTAACCCGCTGTTACTCCTACATTTCCCTGCGGTGTAATATTTATTTTTCCATTACCAAAAAGGCGGTTGAACAGGTTATCGTAGATAGATAACTTAGGTTTTATCTTTCCCCGGTTAAGTATATTGGTAACGTTGGCCCTTTTTTGAAAATATTCTTCCTGTGCCTGCTTGTCACGCAATGCCCAGTATTCTTCAAAAGAATAAGACATAGGACTGCGGTAATACTTGTTGCCTATCTTTTCATAAATAATATATCTTTTTGTAGCCGGGTCATATACTACAGAGTCCTTCAGGTTGGAAGGAGCTTTAAGATCATAGGTGCTATGCTGATAATTGGCAACAGGATCGCCTCTTCTATCACTAATAGGAAACCTAAGACTGTCTCCGGGTTTGGATTGGGCACTGGTACGCACAGTTAAGCAAGTCAGTACAACTGACAATAACCCACAAATTATGTAAGGAAAAAATTTTCTAATAAGCAACATCCAATATTCAATTAACGTAGAGTTCTGTCAAATTGCCTTTAATGCTTGTTTAATTAAATCTTCTAATTTAGATACAGATAGTTCCGAATGGGTAACTTTTTGGATGGCTTGTTCTGCCTGCTGCCTTGAAATACCAAGCGCAACTAAGGCATTTAACGCATCTTGTTCCAAACTATTGCCCAATTTTGACGAAACAGACTCATTTAATGCTTGTTTACCCACTTTATCTTTCAACTCCAGCACCAAACGTTCGGCAGTCTTTTTCCCAATTCCTTTGACGCTTTCGAGCAATTTTACATTGCTTTGTAATATCGCCCTGGCTACTTCTTCGGGTTTTAACGAGGACAACATCATCCTTGCAGTAGCTGCACCTACTCCCGAAACGCCAATCAGCATTAAAAATATTTCTTTTTCTGCCTTTTCAAAAAAGCCAAACAGCACATGGCCATCTTCCTTTACCTGCAAATGGATAAATAACTTGCCCTGTTCCAGCTTTTCAATATGAGAATAAGTATTGAGGCTGATGTTTACTTCGTAGCCTACCCCGTTCACATCTACATATACCTGTGCAGGGGTTTTTTCGGTAAACTTGCCTTGTAAGTATGCGTACATTATTGCTTTTCCGGGGTTACTAAATTTTGTATAAGCTCAGAAAAAATGCAGCAGTTTTGGCAGGCAGCACTACCCTTTACTTTTACATAGCGAAAATAGGAATAATTTATTGGTATAAGATTAAAATGAAAGATAATTAATTCTATAGATGGCAATAAGCTATTTTAATAACTCTTCAAGTGTTGCTGCAATCAGTTGCAATAGCGCAGCATCAATTTTTTTGGAGTAATTGATATCTTCTGCATTTACCACTGCCCTAAAATTTCGTTCTTCATCCGGTTCAAAATTTACTGTGGTATCAAAAACAGTAACTGCTATTTTGTAGGAATAGCCATAAGTTATTAAGGTGGCAGGAAAAAGGTAGTCTATGCCTTTAAAGGTTATAGGCAGTTCAAAATTATTATCCAAAGAAAAAGTTTTGGGCAAAGATGGGGTTTAATAATTATTCAACTGGCGCCTTTTCAATTAATTTGCCTGAAATTATCTTAACCCGTTTTTTATGTACTTTTGCCCCTGCTAAAAACTAAACACTTAAATCGAAATAAATCCTTGATTCACATGCAAAAAATTACTGCCGCTATTACCGCCGTTGGTGGTTATGTACCCGAATACCGATTGACCAATAAAGAACTGGAAACCATGGTAGATACAAACGATGAATGGATACGTTCCCGTACCGGTATTGAAGAAAGAAGGATTTTAAAAGGCGAAGGCCTGGGCAGCAGTGATATGGGTGCACCAGCGGTGCTGGAATTGTGCAAAAAACGCGGCATTGACCCTTCAGAAATTGATTGTATTATTTGTGCTACCGTTACACCAGATATGGTTTTTCCGGCAACTGCCAATGTTATTGGCGATAAAATAGGTGCTGTAAATGCTTTTGGCTTTGATATTGGAGCCGCCTGTTCAGGTTTTTTATATGCTTTAAGCGCTGGCTCCGCTTTTATAGAAAGCGGCCGCTACAAAAAAGTGGTAATTGTTGGGGTAGATAAAATGAGCAGCATTATCGATTATAGCGACAGAACCACCTGCATTATTTTTGGCGATGGCGCAGGTGCAGTTTTACTGGAACCAAATGAAGAAGGCAATGGCATTCAGGACAGTATTTTGAAAAGTGACGGCAGCGGCAGAAGTTACCTGCACATGAAAGCAGGTGGCTCGGCAAAACCAGCCACTGTTGAAACTGTTTTAGCCAAAGAACATTTTGTGTACCAGGAAGGGCAGGCCGTTTTTAAGTTTGCAGTAAAAGGCATGGCTGATGTTAGTTACGAATTGATGCAACGCAATAATTTAACTGCTGATGATATCGCATGGCTAGTTCCCCATCAAGCAAACCTTAGAATTATTGATGCAACAGCCAACCGTATGAGTTTGCCAAAAGAAAAAGTGATGATAAACATTCAAAAATATGGTAACACTACGGCGGGCACTTTGCCCCTATGCCTATGGGATTGGGAAAAGCAATTGAAGAAAGGCGATAATATTATTCTGGCTGCTTTTGGTGGCGGGTTTACATGGGGTGCTACTTGGTTGAAGTGGGCTTATAATGGGTAAATAACAAGTACAAAGTATCAAGTATAAAGAAAGCCCTCAATAATTTGAGGGCTTCTTGTATTAAGTGAGGTTGTATTAATATTAAATATTACCACCTGCTATTTCCGCCACCACCACGGTTGCTAGAATAGCCGCCACCGCCGCGACTGCCGCCACCAGAGTAACCACCACCGCCACCGGTTCTTGCTTCTCTTTCTTTAGCTACAGAGACAGACATTGCTCTTCCTTCTACCTCTTTGTTGTTAAGGCCAGCCATTGCAGCTTTACCTTCTTCGTCGTTTGACATTTCCACAAAACCAAAACCACGTGATCTTCCGGTTTCCCTGTCGGTAATCACTTTAGCCGAAGCTACTTCACCAAATTTTGAAAAAAGATCTTGCAATTCAACATCAGAAGTGTTGAAACTTAAATTTGAAACATAAATGTTCATGATAAAAAAATTAAAAATAAATAAATAAAATACCTGTGCGATAAGGAGAAAGCAAACTATAAAGACGGGAAAACTATTAGAAGAGAGAATTTGAAAAAATAGAATCTATCAATGCGTGAGCTAAATACAGTAAAACACAGGGCAAACATAACCAATTTATTCAATAATGTGGCTTTTATTTTGCAAAACCTTTGCCCGCAGGTCGTTTTAGCCGCAATAAAGCATAAGGCTCAGGCGTTTGCACCTGGTAGGCCGAAATTATTATTTCGGCTGCAGTGTACCGAAATGAAGTTTCGGCGTGCTAAATGTGCCGAAATAATAATTTCGGCCTACCAAATACAACGCACTAATTTTGCAGTAATAATTTAAATCTATGAAAAGAACTATACTATTCTTTGCAATTTTGCTAAGTTTTTCTAGTGTTGGTTTTAGCCAATCAACACGGTACATCATTCGATTAAAAGACAAGGGCTCCAGCCCTTATACGCTGAGTAATCCATCAGCTTATTTAACCGCCAGGGCCATACAGCGCAGAACAAGATATAATATAGCCATCGACTCCGCTGACATGCCCATTACACCAGGATACATAGATAGTATTCGCTTATCAGGTGCCGTTAGTATCATCAATTCTTCAAAATGGCTTAACCAGGTAGCTATATTAACAACCGATGCTGCCGCATTGACTAAGATAAGTACGTTCCCATTTGTAATCAGCATTGCTCCAGTTGCTGCATTTACAAACACCGGAGCAACTAATTTTCTCAATAAAAAACTGGATGTAGCTTTAACCTCAGGCGCTACAGGAACAACAGGCACACAAGGCATAACCGATTTTTATGGTTACGGACTATCGTACCCGCAAATACATATTCATAACGGAGAATTTTTACATAACCGTGGTTTTAGAGGACAGGGCATGCAATTAGCCATGCTGGACGCAGGTTTTAATAATTACCTAACCATACCAACGTTTGATAGTATACGAAACAACAATCAAATATTAGGCATTGCCGATTTTGTTACCGGCGATGGCAGTGTTACAGAAGACCATCCGCATGGCACCAATTGCTTAAGTACTATTGCAGCTAATATGCCAGGCGTATTTGTAGGTACTGCACCTAAGGCATCTTTTTATTTATACCGTACCGAAGATGCAGCAACAGAATACCCTATTGAAGAACAAAACTGGGCAGCAGCTATTGAAAAAGCAGATAGCCTGGGCATCGATATTTGTTCCACATCTTTAGGGTATAACCAATTTGATAACCCTGCTTTTAACCATACTTATGCAGATATGAATGGCAATACCACCATAATTGCAAAGGCTGCTGATATGGCTGCAAAAAAAGGTATTTTAGTGTTAGTAGCGGCAGGTAATGAAGGTGCAAGCGCCTGGCATTACATCACTACACCCGCTGATGCAGATAGTGTATTAACAGTAGGTGCTGTTAGCACCAGCGGTGTAATAGGTAGTTTTAGTAGCTATGGGCCCAGCAGCGATGGGCAAATAAAACCTGGAGTAGCCTCAGTAGGCGTTGCTACAGTAGTAGCTAATTCCAACGATGGACAACCCATATTAGGTAACGGTACTTCTTTTGCCACGCCTAATATGGCTGGCCTTACCACTTGTTTGTGGCAGGCTTTTCCCGAAGTAAATAATATGAACATCATCAATACCATTGAACAAGCCGCTGACAGGGCCGCCAATCCTGATGACAGAACTGGTTATGGAATACCTGATATGAAGAAAGCTTTTGTAATGCTGATAAAACAATTATACACCAAACAATTTGCCATCAGCAATTGTAAAGCAAGCTTTCAATGGAATGTAAAAACTGATTCTGTGATAAATGTTGTGGTGGAAAGAAAATTAACCACAGATAATAATTATGTTGTGGTGAGCACACAAAATTCTACCGGTGCTTTTACCACAAGAAATTTTACTTACAATGATGATTTATCGGCTGTAACCAGCACTACTATTAAATATCGCCTTAAAATGAATATTGCTGCTGATACCAGTTTTTATTTAGATTCTGTGTCAGTAGCTTTTGCACCAAAACCAAACCTGGGTGCAGATAAAGTATTATCCAAATGCAGTGACAGTACTATTAATTTAACTACATTATATACTACCACAGGTTTAACTACTGCATGGACGTTGAATGCAGCTACAGTTGCCAACCCCGCCGCTATCAATACTTCGGGCACTTATCAACTTGTTGGCAATACTACTTCGGGATGTGCTGATACTGCATTGGTAAACGCCGCCTTTATTGCCAAACCAAATTTGGGCACCGATAAAACTGTTGGCAAATGCACGGATAGCAGTTATAATTTAACTACACTATTTTCTACCAATGGCTTAACAGCAACATGGACGATTGGTGGAGCACCTGTTGTTAATCCATCTGCTGTTACAGTTACAGGTACTTATCAATTGATAGTAGTGAATGGTTCTGGCTGCTCTGATACGTCATTGGTTACACTAAGTAATGATGCTTCGCTTTGTCCTCCTATTATTGAAAAGATAACCATTAGCCCCAACCCTGTTGTTGATAAATTAAATATTGCCGTTAGCAAAAAAACAGCAGCAACAATTGAAATAATCATTCATAATATTTTAGGACAAAAGGTTTACAGCAATACATATCATCAGCCAATAGGTTTGCAGACTTATAGCATACCAATGAAACAAATGGCTTCCGGTATTTACTATATCGTATTAATGGTGGATGGTAAAAAGGAAGCAGAGAAAAAGATAATGAACAGGTAAGGTCATGTTTTGAAAAAATATTCCAGCATCAGTTATGAGCTTGGATATGCATGCTGTCAGCCCTGACAGCTTTTGAAATCGACATATTATTGTAATTATTTTTTCAATACGGCCACAAACATCGAATCGGCTTTTTTATCATAACCTTTTAAAAGTTCCATATGCAATACCTGCATCTGGAATTTTTCTTTTATATACTGTATCACTTCTTCATTTTCTTCTTTAAAAACAGAGCAGGTAATATAAAAAAGCAAGCCGTCTTTTTGAATAAAAGGCACTACGTTAGTTACAATTTGCCTTTGACGTTTTGCATATTCGGCAATTGATTCCTGCTTAAAATAAAACAGGTTTTCGGGTGTACGGCTCCAGGTGCCGCTGCCGGTGCATGGTGCATCGCAAATAACCAACTGGTAATTATATAATGGCAATACGCCCTGCGTACCTTTTGCCGTTAAGTCGGGGAATTTAAAATCGGGTGTATTCAAATCTCCCAAAAAGTAATTGTAATTTTTAATACCGGCTTTAGAAAAGCGCTGGTGCAGGTTGAACAAGATACTTAAACGTATATCCGATACCGTAATTTCCACATTTCTTTTTAAGGTATCATACAGCAAAATGGATTTACCACCGCTTGCAGCACAACAATCCCAGGCCGTTACTACAGATTTTCCCAGATAGAAGCCATGTAAAAAATTAAATACCTGCTGCGAATTATAATCTTGTATCACTGCTTCCCTATCGGCTTCAATTACATCAATAAGCTTTGTAGCATTAGGCAATGCAATGCAATTGTCATCAATTAGGGCAAGTGGAATTTTTGCTTTCTGCAATTTTTGAACGACAATATTCTTTTTATTGGGCCTTACCCTTAAAAATAATTTGGGCTGGTTTAAAAAAGAGGAACAAAACTGCGGATGGTTTACGGCAGCAGAAAGCGCTGTTTTAAAAGGAAAAATTTCTTGTGCTGGAAAATCAATCAGTGCTATTTTTTCAGCCAATGGTTTTGCTATCCATTCGTTCCAATCGGGCCTTAAAAAATGTAATGTATCATTGTAAACCGTTTCGCTTAAAAAAAGGCCTTTTAAAATATCTCCCTCTACGGAATCTTTGCCAGTTGCTTTTCCCAGGCGGAAATAAGCATAACATAAAGCAGCGATATACTTTCTATCTTTTGAGCCATATTTTTTATTGGCTCCAAAAAACTTTTTTAAATAATTAGATAAGGGTTCTTCTCCTTTATATAGTTCTATTATTTTTTGGGCGGTATTTAGATAGGATTGGTAACGCATTAAAAACTACTTACAAATTGAGATTTGAAATGGGCTGCCATAATAGACAAAATTTATCAGGGCTGGCCGAAATAATATTTCAGATCTCCAAAACGATATTCCCAATGAAATATTATAATTCCAGCAAACTCTTTACGGGATCTTTTCCAAAGAGCAGCAATGCAGGATTTTCCAATAGTTCTTTTACCCGAACTAAAAAGCTCACTGATTCTCTTCCGTCAATTATCCTGTGATCATAACTCAATGCCAAATACATCATTGATTTTATAACCACCTGCCCGTTTACCGCCATTGGCCTTTGCAAAATATTATGCATCCCCAATATAGCCGATTGCGGAATATTAATGATTGGGGTGCTCATCATTGAGCCAAAAATACCACCATTAGTGATAGTGAAAGTTCCGCCAGTCATTTCTTCTATGGTCAATTTATTATCTTTTGCCTTTGTTGCCAGCTCCACGACTTTCTTTTCTATTTCGGCCATGCTTAAACTTTCGGCATTTCTTATTACTGGTACTACCAACCCTTTTGGCGCACTAACAGCAATGGATATATCACAATAGTCGTGGTAAACAATATTATCGCCATCAATATAAGCATTTACAGATGGCCATTCCATTAAAGCATAGGTACAAGCTTTTGTAAAAAAGCTCATGAAGCCTAAGTTAACACCATGCCCTTCTTTAAATTTATCTTTATACTTCGCTCTTATTTCCATTATTGGGCCCATATCCACTTCGTTAAAAGTGGTGAGCATAGCAGTAGTATTTTTAGCTTCTACCAAACGGCGGCTGATGGTTTTACGCAGGTTGCTCATTTTTTCCGGCCTGTCGACACGGCCAAACATAGTTACACCTGGTTTTCTTCCGGGATTGCTCAAAGCTTCAAGCACGTCTTGCTTTACTATTTTTCCATTACTACCAGTAGCGGTAACATTCTTTACATCTATTTTCTTATCTGCAATAATTGCTGCTGCAACGGGTGTTGCTTTTGTATCGGTTTGTGGTTTTGAACTTTCCACTACAGGTTGTTCAGCCGGTTTTGCGGCTTCTTTTACCGGTTCTGCAACCGGTGCGCCTTCAGGTTTTACCGCATCGGTATCAATGCTGCACACAATATCACCAATCTTTAAGGTATCACCTTCTTTTGCAATAATTTTAATAGTACCGGCTTGTTCGGCATTTAATTCAAAAGTGGCTTTTTCACTCTCCAGCTCTGCAATTACTTCATCACGGTTAGCATATTCACCATTTTTTTTAAGCCATTTCACCAATGTTACTTCGCTTATACTTTCTCCAACTGTAGGGACTTTTATATCGATTGCCATTAATTGATTTTTATAAGTAGTGCAAATTTCGGGGAAAATAAAGGATTATTAAAATTGATTTAAAGAAAAACGTTTTTAAAGTAAAAGTGCAGCTGAATTAGCTGCACTTTTTGATATGTTTTGATAATGGGGGAAAGTAAAGTTTTATGTTCCCAAATATGTTTTAAGAATTTTACAACGGGACGCAGTCCTTAATTTGGTAATGGCCTTGTCCTTTATCTGGCGTACCCTTTCACGGGTAAGGTTAAACCTTTCGCCAATATCTTCAAGGCTTAAGGCATGATCTATGCCAATGCCAAAGAAATAGCGGATCACATCTTTTTGCCTTTCGGAAAGAGTGCTTAACGAACGCTCAATCTCTGTTTTTAAAGAAGCTTTAAAAACCAGTTCATTGTCTGTACTGATGGCGTTTGGATTGATCATTACATCCATCAGCGTATTATCTTCTCCATCCATTAGTGGCTGGTCCATACTTACGTGGCGAATACCGGCACCAAGTGTTGCCCTCACTTCTTCAATATCCATTTCCAAAAAAGTAGCAAGTTCTTCGGCGCTCGGCTCTCTTTCAAATTCCTGCTCCAGCAAGGAATAAGCTTTGCTGATGCGGTTGCTAAGCCCAACTTTATTAAGCGGCAACCTTACAATTCTTGATTGTTCTGCCAATGCCTGCAAAATGCTTTGGCGTATCCACCATACGGCGTAGGAAATAAATTTAAACCCCCTTGTTTCATCAAAGCGTTGTGCTGCTTTAATAAGGCCGAGATTACCTTCATTGATAAGATCGGGTAGTGTAAGGCCCTGATTTTGGTACTGTTTGGCAACAGATACTACAAATCTAAGGTTGGCTTTGGTCAATTTCTCCAGTGCGCTTTCATCGCCATTTTTAATGCGGATAGCGAGAGAAACCTCTTCTTCTGGAGAAATTAATTCCACTTTACCAATTTCCTGCAAATACTTTTCTAAACTCTGACTCTCACGATTGGTGATGGACTTCGTAATCTTTAGTTGACGCATGCTCATAAGCCTGCAGTTTTAAAGTTTTGTTGAGAAAATGGTTGGCGGTTAAACAAATGTTAAAAAAAATCCAAAATCATTAACGTAATTTATGCTATTTAAAGTATCTAGCCAAAAAACTTTTTATAACGGCCTGTTTGTCAATAGCTTTAAAAATGAGGTTTCTTCACACTTTATGTTAATAAATATGCGTAAAATAAACCCTTAAATATTTTGCAGCGAGGATTATTTTCCTATTATTGCATGCTTGAATGGATTTTTAAATAAACAGGATGAGTAAGAAATTATTATTTACGTTAGAATACCCGGTAAGATGTTCACCAGGAATTTTGTACGAGTTTTTAAGTACCCCGGCAGGCTTGCAAGAATGGTTTGCTGATAAAGTTGACGAACGCGATGGCGTGTTTAGTTTTTCGTGGAATGGCACTACTGATAAAGCAGAGTTATTAGAAAGCGAAGAAGATAAGTTTATACGCTTTCACTGGTCGAATATGCCTAAAGGTGAGTATTTTGAATGGAGCATTGAAAAATCGGAAGTAACCAATCAAACAATTTTGGTGGTAAAGGATTTTGCAGAAAAAAAAGATATTAAAGACCAAAGCCAATTGTGGGAATACCAGATCAAAGATCTTTTCCACCGTATAGGCAGTTAATATTTCAACAGGTTTAACAAACCTGAAAAAGATTTTTCAAGCAGTATATCTATCTCTTTCCATTGATGCAACGAAAACTTTGCTGCCACTTTTATAAAGTGCTGTTGTACAAATATTGCTATTATTTCTTCATCACTTAATGTTTTAGCCGCTACATAATTGGATTTTTCAAAATGATGATGCCACTCATCGTTGCCGTTACAGATGTATAAATCATTTTTTTGCAAGGCATCGGTATTTTTTTCTATAGCTTCCTGAAAAAACATTTTATAACTACCCGATAAATGTAAAGTGCAACTGAAAAAATTGCCCCACCAAAACATGGTGCGTATGGCAAACACATTTTCTTTATCAAAGCAACGTGGATAATCCAGCAATACATAAGGTAATTGCAGGTAGTTCTCGCCTTTGGCAATTTTGGGGGTAGATTGTATAACTTCCCGGGGAAGTATTTCTTTTTCAGTTAACACTTGCTGCTGCATTGCATCGGCTAAAAGGCCAAACAATATATTTACCTTATCAATAATTATACGTTTCGTTAAAATCCAATTTGTCTTGGTTACCAGTTGCATTTCCCCGTTAGAAAGCAGTATTTTTGAGGTATCAATCATTGGTACAATTTACAACTATCTTTAATAGCCCGGCCAACTGGCACATTTGAAGCATGATAAAAAAATTAGACAAACTTATTATCAAATCTTTTTTAGGACCTTTTATTGCTACATTTTTTATTACGCTGTTCATTCTTTTAATGCAAACTTTGTGGAAGTACATTGATGATTTAGTGGGCAAAGGCTTAGATTTTTGGACGATTGGAAAATTCATTTGGTATATGAGTGCCACCCTGCTGATGCTCGCGATGCCCATATCCATTTTATTATCTTCGATAATGACGTTTGGTAATTTGGGCGAAAGCTTTGAACTGGTTGCAATAAAATCTTCAGGAATTTCCTTATTGCGTTTTATGCGGCCCCTATTATTTGTAGCACTGTTACTTTGCGGCATTACTTTTATTTTTGCCAATTATCTTATTCCTGTTGCTTATTTAAAGTCTACCACACTATATAATGATATTGTTTATAAAAAACCGGCCTTCGACCTTAAAGAAGGTGTTTTTTATACGCACATTCCTTCCTACGCTATAAAGGTTGGAAAAAAAGATGCCGATGGTAAAACGATACATAATGTGCTGATCTACGAGCAAAGCAATACTTTGCAAGACAATTGCATTATTGCAGAAACCGGTATAATGGAAACCAGCCCAGATAAAAAGTTTTTAGAATTTAATTTACAAAATGGCTACCGCTACCAGGAACGGGGCAATTTCAATGACACCACAACGGAGTACATCAGGATGGGTTTTAAAACTTTTAAAAAATTATTTGACTTGAGTGCCTTGCAAAAAATGACTACTTCTGAAGAAAATTATAAAAATAATTATAAGATGAAGAGTGTGCATCAACTCAGGGTTTCTTTAGATACTTTATACATCACCAACGATTCACTGATTAAAAAATTAAAAAACGAGTTGGGTTTTTATGTTCATTATTTCAATATTAACGATAGCATGTGGAAGAAGAATGTTGTTACTGCAAAGCCACAAACCATCGATAAGATAATACCCGATAGTGCCAGGCTGGCCGTTCATGAAACTGCACTTAATACAGTAACCTTAATGAAAACCAGCGTTCAAAATAACAATATTGATATAAGCAGAAGGATTGACGATATAAAATTTCATAAACTGGAATGGCAACGAAAATTTGCTTTATCCCTTTCTTGCCTGGTTTTATTTTTTATAGGAGCGCCATTGGGTTCTATCATTCGAAAAGGTGGTTTGGGTATGCCATTGGTAGTGGCTATTATTTTCTTTTTAATATTTCATCTGCTCAATATGTTTGGCGAGAAATTTGTGAAAGATAATTTTTTATCTCCCTTTGTAGGCATGTGGCTTTCGGTACTGGTGTTAATTCCGGTTGGCGCTTTTCTTACCTACAAGGCTATGCATGATTCACAATTATTCAGTAAAGAATTTTACAACAGGGTTTTTAAAAGATTCAGGTTGTTTTTAAGTACATTTAGGAAAGAAAAAGACACTTTACAAATCTCAAAATAATTTTATTATGTCATTACAAAATAAAGGCCGCAGAAAATTCATTACCGATTCTGCCAAAGGCGCTATTGCCGTGAGTATTGGGCTAAGTGCAGCGGGTTCATTCATTGCTTCTACCGCAAATGCAAAAAACTTTGCCTCCAACCCATTGGTATTTACAAATTTTGACCAGCAACCGCTTCCTTACAAATATGATGCATTGGAAACGATGATTGATGCTATGACAATGGAAATTCATTACAGCAAACATGCCGCTGCTTATGCAAAAAATGTAAAAGAAGCCGCAGCCGCAGAAAAAGTGGATGTAACTAAACCCCTGGAAGATGTGCTGTCAAAAATTTCTACCTATTCAGCCAAAATGCGTAACAATGGCGGCGGGCATTATAATCATGAATTGTTTTGGCAATGCATGCGTCCCATGCAAGCTGACAATAAACCATCTGGAAAATTAGCTGCAGCAATTGATAAAGCATTTACCTCGTTTGCTGAATTTAAAAAACAATTTAGCGATGCCGGTAAAAATCGTTTTGGCAGTGGGTGGGCATGGTTATATGCTGATGCCAGTAAAAATTTGAAAGTAGGCAGCACGCCCAACCAGGATAACCCTTTAATGGATATTAGTGATATTAAAGGCACGCCATTATTAGGCCTTGACGTTTGGGAACATGCTTATTATTTAAAATATCAAAACAAAAGAGCTGATTATATTGAGAACTGGTGGAACCTGGTGAACTGGGATTTTGTGAGCAAGCGTTTTGAAAAATTATAAGCATCAAAAATCAGTAACTATTAGCTGAAAAATAGTTACTGAAAAAAATACCCCGACGATTACATAAAAATATTTTTTCGTTTTTATGTAATCGTTTCTATTTTCTCATCCTGTTGCCAAACAAGTTTATGAGAAAGTATTTACCCCTGCCCATCTTTTTTTTTTAATTACACTATATGGCAATGCACAAATGCCACAACTTACTGTTGATGGTAAAATTAATAACGGCGTACTATTACAGGCATTAAAAATAGAGGTAAAAGTATGCGGCACCGTTGCCAGAACTACCTGGCAAATGACTTTTAGAAATATTACATCTAGAATACTGGAAGGTTCATTGGATTTTCCTTTAAAAAACGGATTAAGCATCAGCCGTTATGCATTGGACATTAATGGAAAAATGAGAGAAGCTGTGCCTGTTGATAGAAGCAAGGGTACCGAAGTATTTGAAACCATCCAAAGGCGACGAGTTGATCCTGGTCTTTTGGAAAAGGTAGATGGCAATACTTTTAGAACAAGAATTTATCCCATCAATCCAAATAGTACAAGAACTGTATTAATTGGTTACGAAGAAGAATTAACCCTTACAGCAAATAATGCATTGAAATATTATCTTCCTTTAAATTTAAAAGATACCGTTGCAGATTTTAATCTCGATTTATCTGTGATACAATCTGCAACCCAGCCCGTTTTTGATTCATCACTAAACGAAAACTTACAGTTTACCAGCAGCAATAAGCAGTACAATGCTGCTTTACATACAACCAACTATGTACCTGGTTATTCCATCGCCTTCAATATTCCTAAACCTTCAGATGCAGCAGAAGTAATGTTGCAGGAATTTGAAAACAGTTATTATTTTTTAATCAATACCGGTTTAGAAAAAAAAGAAAGAGCAAAACCTTTGCCTACTGCCATTAGTTTATTATGGGATGCTTCGCTTAGCGGTACTGCAAGAAACACAACAAAAGAAATAAATTTACTAGATGCCTATTTTAAAAAAGTAAATAACGCTACAATAAATTTTATTGTCTTTAGCAATACTATAAAAAACACCAAAACATTTAACCTGCAAAACGGAGATTGGGGGGAGCTTAAAAAAACTATTGCTGCTATACAATATGATGGCGCCACTAATTTGGGCAACCTCAATTTAAAAAATATAAAAACTGATGAGTTTATACTGGTAAGTGACGGGCATCAAACATTGGGCAACAAAGCGCTGGAATTAAATAAAAAACCCGTGTATTGCATCAATAGCGCAGTAGCTGCAGATTACAGCAACTTAAATTTTATAGCTGCTAAAACCGGCGGTGTTGTTATTGACCTGCAAAGTGAAAAAGTAGCAGAAGCGTTGAATAAATTAATCAATGAACCATTCCGGTTTTTAGGCATTAAACAAAATGATTTTACAAAAGAACATTATCCATCTATGCCCGTTGTAGTGAGTAATAATTTTACCGTAGCTGGAATTGCCGATGCAGGTATAAAAGAAATTACTTTACAATTTGGCTATGGCAATGCAATCACTTACGAAAAAACAATCGCGATCAATACAGAAACACAGCTTTGCGAAAACTTCGACATCACCAAAGTATTTGCACAAAAGAAAATTGCAGACCTGGATATTCAATACGAACAAAACAAACAGCAGATAGAAATGCTGGGTAAGCGTTTTGGTATTGTTACCAGGAATACCTCCCTAATAGTTTTGGAAACACTGAATGATTATATCCAATACGAAATAGATCCGCCAGCTGAATTAAGAGAAGAGTACAATAGAATTATGAAACAACGTGGCGGCAACATCATTACAAGAAAACAAAACGACTTGAAAAAATCTTTGGATATGCTGGCTGCTTTAAAAGAATGGTATGATGCAAAAACAATTAAAAAAGAAGTGGTAGCTGTAAACAATCCTGCACCAGTTAGAAATATGCCTGCACAAAGACCTGCGCCAGTTAAAAACGCTAAGGTTATTTCAGGAAGAATTACGGATACAGACGGTACACCAATAGCATTTGGAACTGTAAAAATAAAAGGCAAAAATACCGGTACATCTGCAGATGCGAATGGAAGTTATAGCATAAGCGTTAAAGAAGGCGATGTAATAGAAGTTAACGCAATGGGTTACCGTTCTACTGAACGGGTTGTTGCAGCGCCAGTAATTATAAATCCTGTTTTAGAAAAAGCAAATCAAACTTTAAACGAAGTGGTTGTTGTGGGCTATTCTTCCCAAAAAAGAAAAGAGATTACAGGTAGTGTTCAAACAGTAAACAATTATGATTTAAAAAACTTACGTGAAACTAATATAACTAATGAATTAGCTGGAAGAGTTTCTGGATTACAGGTAGAATCTCAGTTGGCAGGAACATCGGGGGCAGCTAGTAATGTGAGAATAAGAGGAGCTCAATTTATTGAAGACCCATCATTGAATGCTGCAACATTTGATTACATCAAAGCATTAAAGCAAACAGAAAAGGCTAATCGCTACTTGAAGTATCTCGAATTACGTCCGTATTATACCGATAAGCCTACGTATTTTTTTGAAGTGGCGTCCTACTTTCTAAAAACAGGTGATAAAGCAAATGGCCTAACCATACTTACCAATCTTGCCGAATTGGAAAATGGCAGTTATGAATTATATAAAATGCTGGGCTATAAATTAAAAGAAGCCGGAGATTATGAAGCTGAACTTTCTGCCTTTACAAAAGTGCTTAGGCTAAGGACTGCCGATCCGCAAAGCTATCGTGATTGCGCTTTGGCTTATGCAGACCTGGGCAACTATCAACAAGCCATTGATATGCTTTATGACGGTATGACAAAAAGTTACAGTTCCGAAATGAACAGGATGTACCACGGCATTGAAGAAATATTTTTAACAGAAATCAACCGCATTTTTGTGCTGCATAAAAAAGAACTGAATCTTAAAAAAATAGATAAAGAAATAATTGCGCCCATGCCCACCGATATAAGAGTGGTAATGAACTGGAATAAAAATAATTCTGATATTGATTTATGGGTGACAGACCCTAATGGAGAAAAATGTTTTTACAGCCATAAATCAACTGAAATTGGCGGCCGTATTTCTGATGATTTTACTGAAGGTTTTGGACCAGAACAATTTATGCTTAAGACTGGCATTAAAGGTAAATACAGGATACAGATAAATTATTATGCAGATAGGCAAGTTACCATTGCCGGGCCAACTACTGTAATGGCAGAAATTTACTTGCATTACGGAACCGATAAGGAAGAAAAGAAAATCGTTACCCTTCAAATGGAAAAAGGAAAAGAAGGGGAAGTATTTATAGGCGAAGTAGAATTATAAAGATAGTACCCAATAAAACCCAATGCCCCGGTCAAAATATCTGTAACGATACTATTGACCGGGGCTTATTATTTTTCCAATATTTATCTGTTTACAAATAAAGACCAATCTGTCACTTGCTTAAATTGGCTCAGCCTTTGCATAGAAGCACTCACCAAAGATGCAACTAAACAAAGGCTGATAAATTGACAAACAATCTATCACAAAAGTAAAGGCATTAGATGTTATAAACAGCACCTTTTGTATAAAATTTTCATAAAAAGATTATGGCTAAAAACTCCTACTTTCGTAAACTGCAATTATATTAATTTTCTATTAATATAGAATTAAAAATTAAGTATTAAAAACTACATACATGCAAGTTTGGAAAGATTATCAAACCGAAAACAAAGAACGTTTTTTAAACGAACTATTAGACCTGTTACGTATACCAAGTATCAGTGCAAAAAGCGAACACAAAGATGATATGCTTAAATGCGCTGAGGCTGTAAAAGCAAGGTTGCTGGAAGCTGGTGCAGACAAAGTGGACATTTATCCTACCGAAGGGCACCCATTGGTATATGGCGAAAAAATGATTGATCCATCAAAGCCAACCGTATTAGTGTACGGTCATTATGATGTGCAACCAGCCGATCCTCTGGAATTATGGAACAGCGGCCCATTTGACCCATTAATTAAAGATGGAAAAATTTATGCGAGAGGAAGCTGCGATGATAAAGGGCAAGTGTACATGCACGTAAAAGCTCTGGAAACAATGGTTAAAACAAATACCCTTACTACCAACATAAAGTTTTGCATTGAAGGTGAGGAAGAAGTTGGTTCGCCTAATTTAGGAAAGTTTGTAGCATCCCATAAAGAATTATTAAAGGCCGATTGTATATTAATAAGCGATAGCTCTATGATAAGCCTTGATACACCAAGTATTGATATTGGCGTACGTGGGTTAAGTTATATTGAAGTAGAAGTAACCGGCCCCAACCGTGATTTGCATAGCGGCGTGTACGGTGGAGCGGTAGCTAACCCCATTACTATTTTAGCAAAGATGATTGCCAGTTGCCACGATGAAAACAACCATATTACCATACCTGGTTTTTATGATGATGTAGTAAATTCATCTGACGAAGAAAGAAAATTAATGGCGCTTGCGCCCTATAATGAAAAAGAATTTAAAGATGATTTAGGTGTAAAAGAATTATGGGGCGAAAAAGGATACAGCACTAATGAAAGAACAGGCATTCGCCCAACCTTAGAATTGAACGGTATCTGGGGCGGCTACCAGGGCGAAGGTGCAAAAACAGTTTTGCCAAGCAAAGCGACTGCAAAGATTTCCGCAAGATTAGTTCCTAATCAATCTTCTGAAAAAATAACTGCGATGTTGTTGGAGCATTTTAAAAAGATTGCGCCACCTTATGTTAGCGTGAATGCATTTGAACACCATGGCGGCGAACCATATATGACGCCGATTGACAGCAAGGCTTATAAAGCTGCTGCCAAAGCTATGGAAATCACTTTTGGAAAAACGCCTATCCCTGTACGTGGTGGCGGCAGTATTCCTATTTGTGCTTTATTTGAAAAAGAATTAGGAATTAAAATTGTGTTCATGGGTTTTGGATTAGACAGTGATAACCTGCACAGCCCAAATGAAAAATTCAACTTGGACAATTTTTATAAAGGCATTGAAACCATTCCGTATTTTCATAAATGTTTTGCGGAAATGAGCTAAGTGAAATACGCTTCAAAAAATTAAAATCCCGATTTAGTTTCAATCGGGATTTTTTTATTCACTATAATAGAAGAAATAATCCTCAATAATCAATGTTCATTGAAAATTTTCTTTTAAGCTGTTTGTAGTTTCCCTTCCAATAATTTTTTAAGATCGCCTAATACTTTATTCCAGTTTTGCTCGGAATGTGCTTTCATTTTTTCATCAGCAATATTTTCCTGTGTAATCGTAAGCGTTGTAGTATTATTTTCTGGCGTTAACTGGTAAGTGATGTCTACATAATTTTCTGGTTTGTCTTCTATGCCCGACATCGAACTCCAATATTTATATCGAAATAATTTTTGCGGTACTACATCCAGAATCGTTCCCTTATCTTCATATTGTTTACCCTGCCATTCCCCTCTAAAAATAATTGGGCTTCCCACTTTCCAATCTGTTATAGTATCGGTACCAAAAAAATATTGTTTAATTATTGAAGGTGTAGTAAGCGCTTCCCACACTCTTAAAGCCGAAGCATCAATGGTTATCGATGCTTTACCGGTAATATTATTTTTCATGTTGTAAAATATTTTGTTCCAGTTTATACCAGAAAAAGTAATGCCAGAAAATATTTATCAGTGCAAATTTTCAGGGAACAATGCCAGTGAGAAAAATTGTACCCAATTGCTTGTATATAGAACTGATTAATATCGTTTTATTTAGATAAATGAGATCAATTGAATTTATAAAATACTGTCTTTAAATAATTTGGGAACATAGTTTTTAGGTTTAAAGAGAACTTAGTAGGCTTATATACCAACAAAATAGGGTAGTAAGCCAACAACTATATTATTACGTATTGCTACTTTTACCAATAGTTAAAATAATAAAAGATATTGTTCAATTGGCACTTTAAAGAGTTACCTTTTGGATGGGGACAACAGGTTTGTAAAACAGGAGAAAGAAATATGGAAGAAGAAGTGTTATTAAGTGAGCTGGGCGCAAGAATCAGAATGATTCGCTTAACAAAAAACATGACCCAAAGTCAGCTTGCCTTAAACTGTAATTTTGAAAAATCGAGCATGTCCAAGATTGAATCTGGACAAGTTAACCTGTCTTATATTACATTGTACCGAATAAGCAAAGGATTAGAAGTTCAAATGAGAGAACTGCTACCTGCCGAATAAAATATTTTCCGCCACAATTTTACGGGTTTTTATAAATGCAATTTTTCATTGCTATTTTGTCTGTGTTAATGCACTCACTTTTCTTTTCTCCAATTTAAAAAAGAAAAAAAATACTGGTAAATAATAGTATTTTAGAGTAATCCCTTTTATTTTTTAAACCTTAAACCTAAACTAATGAAACATTCCTTCGTGGTTATCATTCTTATTTTTGCATTAATAGCATGTAATAATAAAGCTGATCAGCCTGCTGAAGCTGCAAAAGCAGCACCTTCCAAAGAAGATACAGTAAAACGTGGTGAATACCTGGTACAGATTGCCGGGTGCAATGATTGTCATTCTCCCAAAAAAATGGGGGCGCATGGTCCGGAAGTTATTCCGGAATTAATGCTGTCGGGTTATCCTTCAGACAGGCCCATTGCAAAACCTGATAAAGCTACTATCAGCAATGGTTTTGCTATTTTTGTTCCCGATCTTACTTCTGCATCTGGTCCATGGGGTACTTCATTTGCCGCAAACCTTACTCCTGATCCTACTGGTATAGGTTCCTGGGACCTTGCGCAATTTAAAAAAGCATTTACTCAGGGTAAATTTAAAGGGCAAGATGGTGGCCGTATGCTATTGCCTCCAATGCCCTGGGCCAGTTTTACAAAAATGACCAATGAGGATGTTGAAGCCATTTTTGCCTATTTAAAAAGCATAAAACCGGTTAAAAATGCGGTTCCCTTAGCTATTACACCTGATAAATTATAAGACTTTCACTAGAACCCTGCTAAAATATTATAGCCATTTCTTAGACAAAAAAGCCCTCTAACGAGGGCTTTTTGTATCGGGGAGCAGACTTGAACTGCCGACCTTCGGGTTATGAATCCGATGCTCTAACCAGCTGAGCTACCCCGACATGCTTTACAGCGGGGTGCAAAAGTAAAGAATTGAAGGCAATTTCTGAAATCAATTCACAATAAAAATCGGCAATTTCATCAACGCAATAGGTGGCAGTTTTCCAAATTCGTGAGGTTACCAGATACTAAGAGCCTTTAAATGAGGATTTTTTATTTCAACACATTAAGAATCGGCGCTGTTTTTGAACTTAATTTATCGTTAGTTGGCTTCAATAATTCAATAACAGTTATTATATTTTCACCCACTTTCAACCATTCTACAGGAACATATAAAGTCTGCTGCGGCCCAATACTCCAGTATTTTCCCAAGTTGTGCCCATTAATCCATACCATTCCTTTTCCCCAGTCACTCATATCAAGATAGGTATCGCCAATAGCAGATAAGTTGAAGGTTCCCTGTTTAAGTTGGGGCTGATCATTTTCTTTATTTTTATTTTTAATATCAATACCACTAATGTTATTAAAAGGAAGAGAAAACATTTGCCAGCCTTTTAATTCTTTATCATCCAGCATTACTTTTTCGGTTATGCCTTTTTTATTTTTAAGCAGGTAAGGACCAAAATTTACCCGGCCCATGTTTTCAATCAATATATCTATGGTTATTTTACCCTTTGGTAAATCAAGACTAATATTATCCTGGTATAATCTCCTATCTAGCACACCAACCCTTTTTCCATTTACAAACACGATGGCATAATCCCTCAATCCATTGATCTTCAAAATTCCGGAGAATGCGTTATCGAGTGTAGTGCGGTATAACATATAACCATAAGCCTGCGCCATATCTTCAAAAGTAAGCGGTATATCATTTTTTTTAGGAGAAGAAAGCAAATCAAAAACACTTACACTTTTATTGAGTTTTATGTCATTTATACTGATGGTTGGCTTTGTTGCTGGAACTTCAGGCAGTACTTGCCCTTGGGGAAGATATTTTTGAATCACTTTTCTAAATTCCCAAAACTTGTGTGTAGCATTTCCTGCCTCATCTAACGGTGCATCATAGTCGTAGCTGCTGATTTGTGGTTCGTAAGGATTTTTGTCATTATAATTTGCACCATTCATAAAGCCCCTTGTTGTACCTCCATGAAACATATACATATTAATGGAAATTCCACTGGCCAGTACACGATCTAATCCAGGTGCATATTTTTCTGCAGGCACCGTATGGTGTTTTGTTCCCCACCAGTCAAACCAGGCCGGGTACCATTCTGCAATAAAAAAGGGGCCTTTGCCATCGTGATTATCCCTGATGATTTCTTCTACCTTAGCCGGATCATCAATGCCATTAACAGCGGGCAAAAGACCAGGCAAATGCCCTTTAACCAAATCTGCCGCCGGATCACAAGTGTACAGTAAACCGTCAAAGCCTGCATCTACAAACATTTTTCGGTTGGTTTCTAAATAGGTTTTATCCTTGCCATAGGATCCATATTCATTTTCAATCTGTACCATCAATATGTTTCCGCCATGATTAATTTGAAAGGAAGAAAGCTGCCTGCCTATTTCATTGATATATTTACGATACTCATTCAAATATTTAATTTCGGTACTTCTTACCACCAACCCATTTTCATTTTGTAACCAGTAGGGATATCCGCCAAATTCCCATTCAGCACAAACGTATGGGCTTGGCCTTAGTATCACCCACAACCCTTCTTCCTGCGCAATCTTTACAAAAGCAGCAATATCGTTGGATCCTGTAAAATCAAACTGATCTTTCTGAGGTTCATGCAGGTTCCAAAAAATATATGTGCCTATTGTGTTCAATCCCATTGCCTTGGCCATTTTCATTCTTGCACGCCACGCTTCTTTAGGTATTCTTGGGTAATGCATTTCACCCGAAATTACCTGGAATGGTTTGCCATCAAGCAAAAATGCAGAATCACCTAAAGAAAAAGTATGCTTTTGTGCAACGGCAAAAAAACAAAAACAACATGCCACCAACAATGAAAATGTCTTTTTAAAAATCATACTTGCTTGCTTTTACGAATTAATTTCTATCTCAATTTAAGCAATCTATAGCATACACTGAGATCATTAGAGGTAAAACAAGGCGGTAAGGATATACTTAGTCGGCCTTTAATTGATCAGGAAAAACAACTGCTATAAAAATTTTAATAAAATTTTCTATAAAGATTATAAGGCGAACTACACATATCGGTTGTTCATTCACAATTATAGATCACCCAATCGGTAAGCCTTAAACGGCGAATACCTCTTCCCCTGGTGAATCGCAAATGATCATATTGGTAATATTATACATCGATGTATCGCCACCGGCTCCCTTTTTAATGAAGGTTGGATAATTGGGCTTCCTTGTACTTTTGCCCTTGTCATATAAATTTTGCAGCATTAGCATATAGCAGAGTATTTTGGATATAGAAAATGGTCAATCTTTATAAATATAATGTACGAAGTCCGCTCTGTAATTTCAATATTGAATAACAATGATGATCAAAGGTCTGCCGGTAGAAAAATCATGTCCCTAGTAATTATCGCGACCACTGGCCAATGCTAATTTCAGTCTTTCGTCGTATAGCTTGAGTTTGCGCTGCACTTCCTTTTCCGCCGAGATATTTTCAATGATCGCAAAATATTGCTCCACTTCTCCCTGGTTGCTCACAATGGCCTGTCCTGTTACTCTTGCCCAAAACCAGGTACCGTTCTTCCGGTAGTTAATCAGCTCTACGTTAAAGGAACGCCCTTCAAAAAAGGCATCTATCATATTCTGCAGCGCATCTGATTTACTTAGCGGCCCTTCACATAATTCCAGTGGCGTTTTGCCTGTAATTTCATCTTTTGTATAGCCGGTAATTGTTGAAAAGCCTTCATTGCTCCAAAAAATTTTTCCTTCTGCATCCGTAAATACTACGCCGTTTTCATTGGCACTAGCTACAACAGAAATTCTTTTGTATTCATTTTCAGACTCCTTCTGTGCTGTAATATCTGTATGTGTGCCGATTATTCTTTTTGGTTTTCCTTCAGTGGTATAATTGATGACTTTGCCCCTGTCAAGAATATATAAATAAGTGCCGTTTTTATGCTTGATCCTATACTCCTGCTGATGGGAACTAATATTTTTATCAAAATAATCCCTATCGGTATTTTTGATAATTCCCATATCATCCGGATGAATCCTGCACAGCCATTCATCTATGTCGTTTTTGAACTCATCGTCATTATAGCCTAACATCTGTTTATACTGCCGTGAGAAAAAAACATCATCAGTTTCAAAATCATATTCCCATACGCCATCGCCTGCGCCTTCGAGTGCAAACTGCCAAAGCTCCTGGCTTTTTTTCAGGTCTGCCTCTGCTTTCTTTCTTTTATTAACCTGTTCGTTAAGGGTTTTTGCAATTACCAAAAGGTCATCCGAATTGTCTCTTTTTTCATTGCCTGTTATTGTGCCGATGGCTTCCTTTAATTTTTCAATGGACTGCCTTTTTAAAGCAACTTCATATTTTAATTTGTTATTGATTTCGATATATTCTTCTTCGCTTATACTAAATGCCCTGTCAGCAAGTGCAGCGTCTCTGTCACATGCAATGTAGGAACTGTTTACCGCATTCAGGAATTTTTCAATCTCGGGATGCTGCAGTATTTCTTCAGTAAGAAATTTTCCGATTTGCTTTTTTAATAGTTTATGGAAGCTCATAAAAAGAAGTAATTGTCATTGTTTGATTATGTAACCTGCAATCGCCGCCTTCATTAAATGGTGCAATCTCACCATAAGAATAAAACCCTGCAATCGCCGTCTGGCCACCCAGTACATCAATAACAGCTTCCACTTCTTCGTCTATCCGTTCTCCCAGTATGAGCTTGCGGCCCACACAGCTCACCAGCAACGAAAAAACAGGCGTGGCTTTTTTGCCTAATTTTGTCTGCTTTGCAGCTTTAGATGCCGCTGCGGTGAGTTTATCAAAGTTGGCTTTCATAAAACGCACTTTAGACCCCTGAGGGATATCTCCGGCAAACGTCATGCTTTGCTGATCCCTGTCAATGGAAAGAATTGTGCGTACAACCGGCAGCGGAGTGCCGGGAATGATCACTGATAAGGGAAATAACAATGCCGAGCCAGGTAAATGTTCGGCATCTGGCCCCAGGTAACGCATGTATAGTTCCAGGGCATTCTTACCCCCTATCTCATATATCTTGTTTCCATTAGACAATGTAACCTCTCTTTCAGGTCCAAATGTATCCCAGCCCCCCTGTGAGCCGTGAGTTACCATAATGTTCAGGCCATAAAAACCGACCGCCACAATGTTTCCTTCCGAAGGTTGCTGATTGAGCCCAACAAGTGTTGAAATGAAATTTGCCCCGTCGCCGGCCAGGCCGCCAGTAATCAGGATCTTGTTTTCTGCTGCATCATTTAGCCCTTTAACCAGTTCGCTGCCATTTACCTTGCTTCCATCCGAAAATACAAGGACATGAACCAGATCCTGCAGCGGAAGTTTTTGAACTAGGGCCAGCCCTGCATCGTAGCTGCTGTCAAAGTCTGCAATATTGACTGCTGCTGCCTTTACGGTGGTATGGTCAAACTGTAACGCTGCAGCAATAAAACTGTCATCCTGAACCGAGTCGTTGAATATTTCGCCTGCTGTACTGCACATCACTACTGTTGCAGCAGGGAAACGCTTTTTAATATTCGGGTACACTTCTGGATCTGCTAATTTTTTCTTTGATGCAAAACACATCAGCAGTTGGGGCTCCAGGACGGCATCATCCTGGTTTTTTCGGTTTGTTACAAGTAAGTCTCTTTTTAATTCAAATATCGACGTTTTCATTATTTGCTTTTATCTCGGGTAATTTTTAGAATTGGCTGTTAATTCATATTTGGCAGGCCGTTGACTCCTTTGATCTTCTCATACAGCTTATCTCATGTATAATCGGGTAACGAAAATCTATGGCAATGTGGATGTTTTTTTTGTGAAGGTTTGTATGGTAGCCTTTGCTATTGGCAAACCGGGTGACGCTGTAGTCAAGATTAAACGCGGAATGATATTCCGGTATTTCCCCAAACCAGGGTCATTCTGGACATTTAAAGTTTTGCAGTACTCCATGAGTGGTCAATTAGCGGTAATCCCAATGATACAACTAACGCAATCAACGATTGTCAAATTGTGGAACGGAAAAGAAGTAAACATTTTTCTACATTAAACTTCGTATTATACTACAAGGGCTGCTGCCAGAGACTTAATTACCTCGGTCATTTTGCCCAAAAAAAGTGCTTTATTTGGAGTTAACGCTTTCGTTTTAAAAATATTTTCTTCGTGGGTTTTTCAATATTGTATTAAAACCCCCATTTTGTCTTATTACAGAACGCCATAAAAGGGAAGATATAAGGGCCGATATAGCGTTGGCATTGCTTTGTTATTCTTTTAAAAGCTATTTTTACCGAAGATAAAACGACATTCATGGCAAACAAAACAGCAATTGTTACCGGCGCTTCGGGCAATATGGGGCAGGCCGTAATAAAAAAGTTTTTAGCAGAAGGATATAATGTAATTGGAACAATAGTGCCTAACGACCCTACGCCTTTTGATATTGATGATGCAAAACTGGAAAAGGTAAAAGTAGACCTGATGAATGAAGTTGATTCAGAAAAATTTGTACAAAATATAATTTCAAAATACAAAAGTATTGATGCAGTAGTGTTAACCGTTGGTGGTTTTGCAATGGGTAATATTGCCTGTACCAAAACAACAGATATTTATAAGCAATACCGGTTAAACTTTGAAACGGCTTATAACGTTGCCCGCCCTGCTTTTGTGCAAATGCTGCAGCAAAAAACCGGCAGGATATTTTTGATTGGTTCAAAACCCGGTGCAAGCGCTGTTAACAGTAAAGGGATGGTTGGCTATGGTTTAGCCAAATCATTAATTTTTCGCCTTGCAGAATTAATGAATGCCGAAGCTAAAGGAACAAATGTGGTAACAAATGTGGTAGTACCAAGTACCATTGATACACCACAAAACCGCAAGAGCATGCCCGATGCAGATTTCAATGCCTGGGTAAAACCAGAAGCTATTGCGTCAGTTATTTATTATCATTGTACTGATGAAGCTGCGGTGTTGAGAGAGCCGGTAATAAAGATTTATAATAATGCCTGAGAAAAAGCTATAAGGTTTTGAAAACCTTATAGCTTTGTTTTGTAACTCAATAATCTACTGCGTAATCTTTTTTAAATGATTTACCACCCCATGCTTTTAATTGTGTCCATTCAGTAAAAGAGCCACTCAAAAATTCATGTGCAGCAGGCAGGCCCGATGCAATAAACACTAGTGAAGCAACATACATGCCGCCGGTGTTGGAATAATAATCGGCAGGGTCTTTTTGTTTATCGCTAGTTAAACCAATGGTAAGCCACCCCTCTTTAGTAAACGTTTCCGGAACAAAGACCCTTGTTATCACAGCGGTTAAAGCGCATCTTACTTGGACAGGTACAATTTCCTGGGGTAATGCATTATCCAATGCCAGTTTTACCAATGGTTGAAAAGCTCCCATTCGATAAGTGGGCGACCTGCCAACAAAAAATAAGCTCATACCGGAGAAATATAACTTTCAAGGAAAGACGCATAACGTTGCATTCTTTTATAAGCAATATCATACTCCTCCTGTTTCATTCTGCCTTTACTTACATTCACTTTAAAAACTTGTATCAGCATAGGATGAATGATCTAGCCATCGTGATGATCAAAATGAAATTTTTCTCCATCGCTGTACCAACCATCGCCTACATACCATTTTTCTACCTTCTCAATAGCAGTATCAATTCTTGTGGTGTCTATTTCTTCACCTATGCTTAATAAAACTTTCTACTGTTGCTGTAAACAGATGCCGGTTATTATAAGGTGGTTTTATTTGCTGTAATTTTTAAAATTCATTAATGATACTTTGCTTTGTAACTGCATCCAACGGTTGACACAGTGCAGCAGGTGCAGTTAATAAGGCTTGTGCAATATAACATCAACCAATGGCTTATTTACATACTTTTGTTCTACTAAAAAAAATGTCCTGATTTTAATCATTAAGGAGCTGTTTTATTTTATCTGCAATCTTATCTGCATTAGGCAGCATTTCCTTTTCTAAAATGATATTCATGGGCACTGCAGGTAAATTCATGGCGCCAATTACTTCTACGGCTGCATCCAGATATTTAAAGCAAGCTTTGCTTATGCGGCCAGCCAATGCTTCAGCAAAAGAATTATTTTGTTGCTCTTCTGTTACAATTAAACATTTGCCATGCTTTTTTACTGTTGCAAAAATCAATGCTTCATCCAAAGGAAATAAAGTTCTTAAATCAACTACTTCTACTTTACCGGCAAAGTTTTTTGCTGCTGCTTTACTCCAATATACTCCCATGCCGTAGGTAATTACACAACAGCTTTCCCCGTTTTCTATAAACGCTTTTTCGGCAGCAAGCACAATATTTCCCGTGCCCAATGGGATAACATAATCTGCAGATGGCTCTACCATTTTTGCATCTTCAGTACCCGGCACTTTACTCCAGTACAAGCCTTTATGCTCCAGCATTACAACAGGGTTAGGGTCAAGAAAGGCGGCTTTCATCAAACCTTTCATATCGGCTGCATTACTTGGATAAACAATTTTAATTCCTTTGATAGACAATAAAGTTGTTTCAATACTTCCGCTGTGATAAGGACCACCGCCACCATAAGCGCCAACGGGTACACGAATTAAAGTCTGTATAGGAAATTTACCACAGCTTAAATAACAGCTCTTGCTTATTTCTGTTACCAACTGGTTCAGTCCGGGGTAAATATAATCTGCAAATTGCACTTCCACTATTGGCTTTAAACCAACAGCACACATACCAACTGTGCTTCCAATTATATAAGCTTCCTGTATAGCGGTATTGAATACACGATGGTCGCCAAACTGTTCTGCTAAAGTTGCTGCTTCTCTAAATACACCGCCCAATCTTCTTCCTACATCCTGTCCGTATAATAACGCTTCGGGATATTGCTCCATAATTTCTCTTATGGCAAACAAAGCTGCATCTACCATCAATACCTTCTCTTTATTAGATGGAGAGCGTTCACCTTTTTCCTCTATAACTGGCGTGGGTACAAAAACAAAATCACTCACTGTTGCTGCATCAGGTTCCGGCGCTGAGGTCGCACCCAAAAAATCTTTTGCTACTTGCGCTGCAGCTTCTTTTTGTATTTGCAATAATGCTGCTTCAGTAATTTCCAATTCCAATAACCTTCTTCTCAATTTTGGATTGGGGTCATCTGTAAAATGTTTTGCCAGGTCTTCTTCTGTTCGGTAAAATTCTTTTCTTACGCCGCTTGTATGATGGCCCAGCAAAGGCACTTTAGCATGTACCAAAAAAGGATGGCGTTCTTTACGTACTTCATCTACCACATTTTTCATTACTTCATAACTCTGAAAAAAATCGCTGCCATCTATACTTATTCTTCTGATACCTTTTAAGCCTTTTACCATTTCGCTGGCATTGGTAGTTCTTGCTTCATCGGATGTTACGCTGATGCCCCAGTTATTGTCCTGTACCAAATAAATGATAGGCAATTGATGTAATGCTGCAAATTGAAAAGCTTCGCTCACTTCGCCTTCTGTTACTGATGCATCGCCTAAAGAACAGATAACTACAGGAAGGTTGAAGGTTGAAGGTTGAAGGTTGAAGGTTGATTCATCTGGATTGTTACTCGTTTCTAATAAGCCACTATTTATCTTCTCCAAATATTTTATCCCCTGCGCCACACCGGTAGTTGGTATGGCTTGCATACCAGTTGCGCTGCTTTGATGAATGATACTGGGTTTGTCATCGCCACGATAATTGGGATGCGAATAATATTCCCTGCCGCCGGTAAAAATATCATTGCCTTTGGCAAGCAGTTGCAACATCATTTCGTAAGGAGTAAATCCTAAACCTAACAACATACTTTCATCACGGTAATATGGGCTTACATAATCGCAGGGCAATAATTGAAATGCGGTGGCTATTTGTATGGCTTCGTGGCCACGGGAAGTAGAGTGAACGTATTTGCAAATTTGCCTGTTGCCCTCATAAGTTTCTGCCATGGATTTGGCAGTACACATCAGGCGATAGGCTCTTAATAGTATATCAGTTGCAATCATTAGCCAAAAGTAAAAGATTTTTTGAGGTTAGCCACAGATTACGCAGATTACACAAATTAATACAGTACTTTTTTGCGCTTATTCCATATTTCTGTGTAACCTGTGCAATTTGTGGCAAAAAAAAATCGCAATAAAATTGCGATTTAATATATTTTTTTTTAAGATTATTATTTCACCTCTACGGTTAACAGATTTTCTTTTTCCAAAAATGCTTCCAGCACATCTCCCACCACGCACTCTCCCACTCCCGCTGGTGTACCGGTAAAAATAAGGTCGCCGATATTTAAAGAAAAATAGTTGGAAATATGGGCAATTAAAGAATCGATGCTGAATATCATTTGGCCAGAATTACCTGTTTGTACAAGTTCTTTATTTTTATAAAAAGTAAAGCCGATGTTTTTTCGGTTCATAGCAGGAGTTACATCTATGAATTTGCCTACAGCTGCGGAATTATCAAATGCTTTTGCTTTTTCCCAGGGCAAGCCTTTCTTTTTCAGTTCATCCTGTATATCACGAGCCGTAAAATCTATACCAACTGTAATGCCATTATAATAGTTGGCAGCATGCCTTTCCTGTATATATTTTCCGTTTTTGCAAACACGTAAAACCAGCTCACATTCATAGTGCAGTTCGTTGCTGAATTCAGGATAGTAAAAAGGTGTATGGCTCTGCAGCAATGCACTTTTCGGCTTCATAAATATCACCGGCTCGTCTGGTATGTCATTGCCAAGTTCTTTGGCGTGGTCCGTATAATTGCGACCAACACAAATTATCTTCATTTACTGCTTTTTTAGAGGGATAGGTTTCAAAAGCGAATATAGGTAAATAGGATATAAAAAACAACAATGTGTAGCTACCCGCGCAGATTTCATCAAGGATTGATAGACAGGTTATTAAAATCGCTCATGGTTTGGCCAATACCAGCTACAATGAAACTTTCTATAATGTCGATGCACTTTTCAATCTTTAGCAAAACGATGGGTTCTTCTGCTTTTAGCCATTTTCCCAGTACAAAATCGGCCTGCATTCCCTTGGGATAATTGTTGCCAACACCAAACCGTAGTTTGGGATACTGGTCGGTGCCAATGGTGGCCTGAATATCTTTTAAGCCATTGTGCCCACCAGCACTGCCACCCGGCCGCAACCTTATTTTATCAAGTGGTAAAGCCACATCATCCAAAATGGTAAGAGTATTTTCCAACTGCACTTTTTCTTTAGCCATCCAGTATTTGAAGGCTTTCCCGCTAAGATTCATGTAAGTAGTTGGGCAAATGCAAACAACTTGTTTGCCCCTGAATTTTACGGTAGCTACATATGCAAGTCTTTCAACAGTAAAATTGCCTCCGTGTTTTTTAGCGAAAGCATTTACAACATCAAAACCAATGTTATGCCGTGTGTTAGCATACTCAGCGCCGATATTGCCCAAACCAACGATTAAAAATTTTGACATTTGTGGAGGTGAAATTTAGGAGTTAGACATTTCTTTTGAGGCTTTCTCCATTTTTATATTAAAGTGTCGAAGATTTGCTGAAGATCAGATTCAGTTTTTATTAGTACATCCCTTGCCTTACTACCCTGATTAGTTCCCACAACTCCAGCAGCTTCTAATTGATCCATCAATCTTCCTGCCCTGTTATATCCTAATTTCATTCTTCTTTGTAATAAAGATGTACTGCCTACCTGGCTGGCAACAATCAATCTTGCCGCATCTTCAAATAAAGAATCTCTGTCGGTAAGATCAGCACCTTTTGCTTCCAGTTCTTTTTCATCAATATATTCGGGCAATAAGAATGCTTGTGGGTAGCCTCGTTGTTCACCAATGAATTCAACAATTTTATCTACTTCAGGAGTATCAACAAAAGCACATTGCAAACGCACCAGTTCGCCATTATAACTGATAAGCATATCACCTTTACCAATTAATTGCTCGGCACCCCCTGCATCTAAAATAGTACGGCTATCAATTTTACTACTTACTTTAAAAGCAATACGTGCCGGAAAGTTGGCTTTAATGGTACCCGTAATAATATTTACCGAAGGCCTTTGCGTTGCAATAATTAAATGTATACCCACAGCCCTTGCCAACTGTGCCAAACGTGCAATGGGCATTTCCACCTCCTTGCCTGCGGTCATTATCAAATCGGCAAATTCATCCACTACCAAAACTATGAATGGTAAAAACTGGTGCCCTTTTTCAGGATTCAATTTACGTGCTGCAAACTTTTCATTGTATTCACGAATATTTCTGCAACCAGCCTCTTTCAACAAATCGTAGCGGTTATCCATTTCAATACACAATGCATTTAAAGTATGCACCACTTTTTTGGTATCGGTAATGATGGCATCTTCTTCGCCTGGCAATTTTGCTAAAAAGTGTTTTTCTATCGCTTTGTAAATACTTAACTCCACTTTTTTAGGATCAACCAATACAAACTTTAATTGTGATGGATGTTTTTTATACAACAACGAAACCAATATGGCATTTAACCCAACTGATTTACCTTGCCCGGTTGCTCCTGCCATCAGCAAATGCGGCATGCTTGATAAATCGACAATGAAATTTTCGTTATCAATTTTTTTACCGATGGCGATAGGCAAAGAAAAATTATTGTTTTGGAATTTTTCAGAAGAGAGTAAGGTCTTCATACTTACCACCGATTTTTTTGCATTCGGCACTTCGATACCAATAGTTCCCTTGCCCGGTATTGGTGCAATGATGCGAATACCCAATGCAGCTAAACTCAACGCAATATCATCTTCTAAATTTTTTATTCTTGAAATGCGCACACCTGCCGCCGGAATAATTTCATACAAGGTAACCGTAGGCCCAACCGTTGCAGAAATTTTCTGAATCTGTATATCGTAGTTTTTTAGCGTGGTGATGATCTGGTTCTTGTTATTTTCCAGTTCATTGGTATCCTGCACTATTTTATCGCTTCCATGGTTTTCCAACAAATCCAATGTGGGATATTTATAATCCCTTAAATCTAAAATAGGATCATAAGGTTTTGCATTGGGCAGTTTGGTATTCATCACCACTGTTTCCTGTTCTTCTGCGATACTATCGGGTACTGTTTTTATTTCCAGTTCAAGTGGTGTAATACTTTTGTCTTTTGCTCTTGGTGATACAACAATTGGTTTTACTTCTTCTTCAATTTGTGGCTGTATTATTTCTTCCGGCTCCCCGTCTGCTTCTTCAGCATCATCTTCAACTACAGGTTCTTTTTCTATTAAAGTAATTTCATGATTGTGATTATTGTATTCCTGTGGTGGTGTAACTAAGATATTGCCTTCGCCTTTTAATGCATTTGCTTTTGTTGTTGCAGTTGTTGGTGTTTCTTCTTCCACAACAGCAGCATTTTCATCTTCTACAATTACAGGTGTTTCGGTTATAGAAGGCTCAATAATATCTTTTTTAGAAGGCAATTTAAATACCGGGTTAAAGCGCCAGATAACATAAGATAAAACCGCCACCACCAAAACGCCTATTGTGCCAATTTCGCCAATGGTTCTGTACATCCACTCTTTAACCATATCGCCGGCAGCACCGCCCCATGGAAAAGCATGGCCGCTGAATATTACTGATGCTGCAACACTGATAACCGGCAAACCAACAATTAAGTATTTTATGTTTTTAGCAACAGAAAAAACCTTCTTTCCAAAAAATAAATTAACGCCTACAACAAAAAAGAAGGTGCAAAAAAGATAACTGGCTACACCAAACCCTTTACGTACAAAAATTTCTGAAATAAATGCGCCGAATGTACCCAACAGGTTTTGCACTTTTATATCGTTTGCCAAAAGCATACGATAACTAAACTTATCTTGATCTTCGGCCCACGTAAATAAGTAAGAAGAAAAAGCTACAAAAAGTAAAATTGATATCAGTAATAAAATGCTGCCTGCAATCTTATGGGTACGTTCGTCCTGTAAAAGTTGTTTCACTTCTACGGTCTCTTCTTTTTCCTGCTTTAGCTGCCCGGGATCAGCAGCTTTTGTTTTTCCAGTTTTCGATTTGGTTGCCATTAGTAACAAAGATAAAGAAAACCATTACTGCATACGCCATACAGTCATTGATAACATTTTTTTGTATTAAAAAAAATTGTAGGTTTGGCTACAAACTACCTGATGCTTAAGAAATCTACTCTTATTGCCCTATTTGTTTTGCTAAACAGTGTTGCTTTTAGTCAGCAGGTAGATAGTAATGTGGTTGATATTACTGCTATCAAAGATTCGTCGATGGCCATCAACAAAACCTTGCTATTTATTGACAGTAATGATATAGCCACACCGGACAACCTGTTGCAGCAAAAATTTACGCCGCTTAGCGCATTTCCTTATAAAAAAAATATCAGGCCCAAGCTGGTATCAAAATATGCTTACCTCCAAATTACTTTAGCCAATAGCGATAGCACGCCGCAAACCGTATATTATTTCCCGGGCACTTTGTTTGACAACATCACTTTTTATGAAAAAACTGCGATGGGCTTGCAACATGCAGGCGATGGCACAACAGTTGGGTATTGCAGCCTTATAATGCCTGCGCTTAGCCAAAAAACCTTTATTATTAAACTTGATTTTTGCAGGCATGAATATGATTATATAAGGCCCATCATCATTCGAACACAATACATGACAACTTATCAGTCAGTTTACAAAATGCGAAAAGATGGTATAAAAAACGTAGGTTTTTTATTGAGCGGAATGCTTTTTATGATGATCCTTTTTATTGGTGTTAATTACATACTGACTGGTAAAAAAGAATTCTTATACTATATAGGTTATGCATTCCTTATTATGATGCTGGTATTTTTATACGCATTACTAGGTGCGTCCTGGGGTAGCTTCACCAGTTTTTTAAATGGCTATTTAGATGTAGTGTTACTGATATTAGGTAATGTTTTTTACCTGGCATTTTCGCGCCACTTTCTTAACACTAAGGTCAGTTACAAAACACTGGATAAAGTATTTAAACTGGAAGAATGGATTTTATTATTGCTTTTGATAGCATTTACAATTGCACATTATTTTACAGAATGGTTTATACTTGAGCAACTATTGGAAAATATAATGAAAATAGTAGTACTCGTTATCGGCATTATTTTTATTATTATCGCCTTTAAGCAAAAACAACGCCTTATTATTTACCTGGCAGTGGGTAGTGCTATTTCTATCTTTTTTAATATTATTTCCTTAGGCATTATTTTAATTGGTGTACCATTAAATAACATTTTTTGTTATGCGCTATTTTATCATGATATGGGATTAGTATTTGCTTTAGCTTCTTTTTTACTTGGGCTAACTTACAAAAACCGACTGGAACTTATTGAGCGCACCAAAGAGCAGGAAGCATTAAAATTAGACGTAGAGAAAAAAGATTTTGAAAGGCAGATTGCTGTAATAAAAGCGCAGCAGGAAGAGCGCAATAGAATAAGTGCTGATATGCATGATGATCTTGGTGCCGGTATGACCACAATAAGATTATATAGTGAACTGGCAAAAAATAAAATAGGCGATACACCTATTCCGGAAATAGAAAAAATATCTTCTTCTGCCAATGAATTATTGAATAAAATGAATGCCATCATCTGGAGTATGAGCAGCAGTAATGATTCGCTGGGCAATATGGTGGCTTATATTCGCAGTTACTCGTTGGAATATTTTGAAGACAGTGGCATTCATTGCAGAATTTCTTTACCCGAAAATATCCCTAACCTTGTGGTAGGTGGAGAAATAAGAAGAAATGTTTTTTTAGTAGTTAAAGAAGCGTTGAACAATGTATTAAAACATTCTAAAGCTACAGAAGTTATTATTACATTAGAACAATTGCCTGGCGGATTGCGATTACTGATACAGGATAACGGCGTAGGTATTGATTTTGATAAATTAAAGCAATTTGGCAACGGATTAAAGAACATGAAAAAAAGAATGGAAGATATGAATATCACTTTTTCCATCGAAAATAACAATGGTACACTAGTCACTTTATTCGGGCCTATTGACCATATGATTTTTGTTTGATAAAATTTACTGCCATTAAAACCCATCCGGCAATAAAACATAATCCTCCAAGAGGTGTTACAGCGCCAATCCATTTCATGGATGTTAATCCGCATAAAAGGTATAAGGAACCTGAAAATAAAATAATACCAGCAATAAAAAGATTGCCCGACAACATTAATAGTTTGCCTGGATATTCTTTATATAAAATACCAACAGCTATCAATGCAAAAGCGTGATAAAACTGGTAACGAACAGCAGTTTCAAAAGTTTGTAAACTCTCCGGGGTAAGTTTTGTTTTTAAAAAATGTGCACCAAATGCGCCACCAATCACTGCAATAGCGGCAAAGATTGCGCCTGCGGTTAAAAATTTTTTGTTCATTATGCTAAGCTCTTGTATATTGAACCAAAACTATCCAGTTCAATGTTATTTACTGGTAAAATTATTTTTGCCTGATTGTAAAAAGGCGCTCTTTCTTTTAATTTATTTTCTATAAAACTGGGCAAATTTTCTGGTAACACGTTATTGAAAATGGGCCGATGATCCTTTTCATTGATCACTCTTTTTAAGATTTCATTTACGCTTGCGCAAAGATATACTGTTGTGCCGTGTTCATTCATCCACTTCATATTATTATTAAAACAAGGCGTACCTCCACCACAGGAGACAATACAATTTTGTTGTGCGGAAAGGCTTTGTAAAACTTCGGTTTCTTTTTTTCTGAAATAATCTTCTCCCTCAGTCTCAAATATTGCTGCAATGGTTCTTTGTTCTTCTTTTTGTATTACATAGTCAAGATCGAAAAAAGGCAGGTTGTTGTGTGCAGACCATAATTTTCCCCAATGCGTTTTTCCACTGCCCATAAAACCGATGAGGAAGACTAAACCCCTTCCACCCCCCAGCCCCCTAAAGGAGGAATTACTCGAAGTATCCATTCTTTTATTAAATCTTTAATAACACGAATTTACAAGAATAAATTTCTATTGAGATATCTGCACTAATCTGCTCATTTATCTTCGCTTCAATAAAGTTCCCCTTTAGGGGCGTAGGGGCGATTAATGCCTCGGCTTATAAATATCGTTTGGAGTGGGTGTTGTACTTGGCGTACTGGAAGAATTTGCAGCAGCTCGTGGCGCATCTTTCCTTTTATAATCTCCCCTTTTCCATGCTTTAATAAATTCGGCCCATGCAAAAGGATTAAAAATATTCATTGGTGCAACCTGACCTGCATAATAAGCTTTAGTGCTTGCCTGGCGCAAATACTGACTGCTGGCTTCCCTGCCATCCAATGGCATATTCGCTACCAAGATGCGTCTTGTAGCCACATCATTATTTTTTTGAGCTATAGTTATATTATCATCAGGCACGGGATTATTTAAAAAATCCCGTTCAAATTGTGCCCTTGTGGGTCTTGCCTTAATAATTGTTGCCGGAAGATAAACTGTATCATTCACCATCAATTGTATGATGCTCTGTTGGTTGCTTTGCAAATCTCTTGGGATAAATACATCCCTGTTTTTATAGCCAACACTGCTGAATTCTATTTCATCGCCTTTTAAAACCACAATGCTGAAAATACCCTTATCGTTGGTAACTGTTCCCCTGTTTTGTCCTTTCACGACTACGCTCACGCCTTCAAGCCCTTTCAAACTATCTGCCGTCATTACAACTCCGTATAATTGTACAACAGAGTCTTTAAAAGATTCAAACTGTGCTTTTGTATGTACGGGTTTCAAAAAGCAGCAAATAATAAATATTGGTAAAAATCTACGCATCAATAATAGTTGAATAATGGTCTGTGGTACAAGTGAGTGATACAATAATGCTGATAGTAGCACCAAAGTTCGTTCCCAAAAATAAACAACATTCCTTAATTAATAAACAAAGTAAAGGAATGAGTGTTTAAATTTGCGGCTGGATTGGTTTTTTAACAAATAATTGAACGATGACAAACGAAGATATACTGAAGGCGCTGAGCAATGTGCAGGAACCCGATTTGGGAAAAGACCTGGTGACACTTAATATGGTAAAGGATATTAATATTGAAGGCAATAATGTGTCGTTCACTATTGTATTGACCACGCCGGCCTGCCCCATGAAAGATATGATGCGGATGGCCAGTGAAAATGCGGTGAAGCTGCTGGTGAATAAAGAAGCTGTGGTGACAGTAAATTTTACAGCTAATACAAGCAGTAACAGAAAAGATGGTAAGACAATCTTAGGCGGCGTAAAAAATATTATTGCTGTAGTGAGTGGAAAAGGTGGTGTGGGTAAAAGCACAGTTAGTGCCAACCTGGCGCTGGCATTGGCCGCAGGCGGTGCAAAAGTGGGATTGATGGATGCTGATATTTACGGGCCAAGCCAACACATCATGTTCGGCATTCGTGGCGAAAGACCGATGATGAGGGACGATGGCTCAGGCAAAGGATTGATTGTGCCGGTTGAAAAATTTGGTATTAAAGTAATGAGCATTGGTTTGCTTATAGATGAAAAACAAGCGGTGGTTTGGCGTGGGCCAATGGTGAGCAGTGCCATCCGCCAATTTGTGAGCGATGTGGATTGGGGTGAACTGGATTATTTGGTAATTGATATGCCGCCGGGCACAGGAGATATTCATTTAACTATTGTACAAACCGTACCGGTAACAGGTGTGATTGTGGTAACAACTCCTCAGTTAGTGGCTTTGGCCGATGCAAAAAAAGGTGTTGCCATGTTTGGGCAGGCACAATTGAAAGTGCCTGTAATTGGTTTGGTAGAAAATATGAGCTACTTCACTCCAGCTGAATTACCGGATAATAAATATTACATTTTTGGAAAAGATGGAGGTAAAAATTTAGCTGAAGAATTTGAATTGTCTTTTTTAGGACAGATTCCTATTGTGCAAAGCATACGTGAGGGCGGTGATATTGGCGTACCTGTAATGGTAAGTGATGATTTGATAAGCAAAAAAGCTTTTGAAGATTTTGCCGCAAATGCAGTACGGTCTATCGCCATGCGTAATGCGAATATGGAGCCTACCCAAGTACAGGAAGTGCTGGTGTAAAAACTTTGGAGCGGAGATTGCAATGGATAATGCAACTAAACGTATAACATGAAAATCTTTCCTTCAATTACATTAGGTGCGTTATTATTTTTAAGCGCCTGTTCTACCACAAAAAATATGAGCACTGTAAAAGGTTTTGATAAACAGGGGCACCGTGGCTGCCGTGGCTTAATGCCTGAGAATACCATTCCTGCAATGTTGAAAGCTATAGACCTTGGCGTAAATACTTTGGAAATGGATGTGGTGTTTACAAAAGATATGCAGGCCATCATTTCTCACGAGCCTTTTTTTAATCATGAAATAACTACAAAAGACGATGGCAAATTCATCAATCAAAAAGACGAAAAACAATACAATATTTACAAGATGACTTATGCCGAAACATTAAAATTTGATGTAGGCATGAAAGTGAATCCACGTTTTCCCGATCAGCAAAAAATGCCGGTACACAAACCCTTGCTGAGTGAATTGATAGATTCTGCAGAAGCACATTCCAATAAAAAAATATTTTACAACATAGAAACAAAAACACAGCCGGCAACGGATAATATCTTCCATCCAGTCCCTGCTGTTTTTGTTGACGAGATGATGAAAGTGATTAATGAAAAAGGTATTGCTGAAAGAGTAATCATACAATCTTTTGATATGAGGACTTTGCAATATTTGCATCAGCATTATCCTACTTTAAAAACTGCATTATTGGTGGAAGGCAATAACAGGAACAGTTTTAGAAAACAAATGAAAGACTTAGGTTTTATACCTACCATTTACAGCCCCGAATTTATAATGGTTACTGACAATCTAATAAAAAACTGCCATAATAAAAAGATGAAAATAATTCCGTGGACAGTTGATGATAAAGCAAAAATTGCCGAACTAAAAAATATGAAAGTTGATGGCATAATAACCGATTACCCCAATTTATTTAATGAGTAATAAAAGACTGTAATTATTTTACCTTACGCAAAGCTTCTCCAATATTAATAGTGCCGCCTATTGAACCAATAAATGTCCGCACTTTAGGGTAATCAATTCTGGAAAATCCAGTGCTCCATGATAGTTGCATATCCAATTTTACCCAATTTATTTTTGGAACGCCTATCTGCATATTAAAATAAGGTTCCCACATAAAAAAGGATTTGTTGTTTATTTTATTCAAATAAAAATATTCTAATTCCTGATTGGAATAGGTGGTATTTTTTGATGAAAAATTTAATACGGAAAAATTGCCTCCAATAGAGCAGTAAAAATAAGGTGAGGGCATAAAATTAAATGCGCCCTGTAAATACCATTTTGTTACATTGTTAGTATTAAATCTTGTATAGTTTTTATTATTAGAATCAAGGCCTGCGTCGTTTATTGCATATTTCCCTATTGCCACACCACCATACAAATTATAGGTAATTGTCTTTTTCTTATTTAAGGCCGTGTAATAACCGCCGCCTAATTCAAATGTATTGTTTTTATAGTTGATTAACGAACTGTCAAATACATTTGTGCGTACATAACCCTGGCTGAAACTGCTATAATACCTCGAACTATCATAATAATAAACTTGCTTTTGCTTCCAATGATTAAAAGCTGCAGTAATTGCCCAATGATTGGAAACCGCATAAGCGCCTTGGATACTAGTGCCGCCATCTTTTTGCGTAAAGTCGGTTCCGTCAGAACTGTATCCTGTTATTTTTGCATCTCCCTTTTGTTTAAAGTAAGGAACATTTGCCGGTTGCGCTGCGTACACATACCTGTTGGCGGGATGAAAAATACAGGAACAAAACAATAAACTAATAAGGAACAGCCAGTTATATGATTTCATAAGCAACTAAATTAGTACAGGTAAATTGTTGAGGATTTTTTTCTCCAACAAAAGCAATAGAGGAACTTTATTGGTATTTTGCTGCTTATAAAACTGGCGTTATATATTTTTTAACAGAACCATGGCACTGCAATAAACCTTTAAAAGTTTACTTAATGAACACTAAAATAAGACAAGCCATTTTTAAAATTTTTGCTTTGCTCGCTTTTGCAGCTATACTATATCATACTGTTGGCGCAGTACAGCCTTTTGATGAAACGCCAGTATGGCGACATACTATTTTTATTGGTATTTGTACCATTTGTATTTATGGATTTTTAAAAAAGCCCAAATGGTTTGTATGGTTTTTTGGAGTGCTGATGATACAGCAATTGTATAGCCATGGCAGCCATTTGATACATCTATTGCAAGAAAATAAATTTAATATTATTGATGTGGCAGTAGTTTTATTTTTACCGGTAATTTTTATTTTATTATTGAAAGATAAAAAATCAACTGCTGATTCCTAACCAGTCGTTCGCATTCTTAAATAACAATTTTTCTTTCAGTTCTTTTTCAAGCCCCATTACCTCAATCAATTTCCCGGGATGATGTTCTCCTAACGGAAAAGGATAATCACTGCCCAAACAAATTTTATCTTGCCCCATCACATCAATAATGAATTGCATGGCTTTTTGATCATGCACCAAACTATCAATCCAAAATTTATCAATATAATCTCGTGGGTTTATGGCATTGTCGATTGCTACCAAATCGGGGCGTACATTAAACCCATGTTCTATTCTGCCAATGGTTAAAGGAAAACTACCGCCTCCGTGTGCAAAGGCAACCCTCAATTTTGAGAAAGTTTCTAACACGCCGCTAAATATCATTGAGCAAATTGCACGAGAAGTTTCTGCAGGCATGCCTACCAACCAGGGCAACCAATATTTTTGCATTTGTGTTTCTCCCATCATTTCCCAGGGATGAATGAATAAAGCACAACCTAATTCTTCGGCACGTTTATAAAAAGGAAAGAATTTTTTATCGGATAAATTATCGCCATTGATATTGCTGCCAATTTCCAGGCCTGGCATTTTTAATTCGGTAACGCAGCGTTCCATTTCTTTTATAGCCAAATCAATATCCTGCAATGGCACTGTTCCAATACCAATAAAATGTTTGGGATTTTTTGTAACGGAATCTGCAATATGGTCGTTAAAAAAACGGCTGGTTTCTTCGCCGTCTTTGGGCTTTGCCCAATAATTAAATAATACGGGAATGGTGGACAATACTTGCACCGTTACCTCGGTGTCATCCATTTCTTTTATTCGAACTGCTGCATCAAAACAATTGGCTTCTACTTCTCTAAATAGTTTATCGCCTTTCATCATGCAGGCTTTGCAATTGCGGTGCTCCAAATGTATAAATTCTCCATAGCCAAATTTTTGTACCCAGTTGGGCATTTTACCGGGCATGATGTGGGTGTGTATATCTATCTTCATAATTTTTTCAAGCAAAATTTTTCTCGCAAAGAAGCAAAGGAAATAAGACGCAAAGATTTTCTTATGTTTTACTTTGCTACTTTTCTGCTTTGCGTGAAAAATTCGCTATCCTTTTTTTATTGGAGGTGCCATAACAGCTCCACATTTACTACAAGTGCGTTTATGTTCATCTTTATAAAACCCTTCCATTACAGGTGGCAACTGTGTAACAATATCAGTAATCACCTTATATTCTTCGTATAATTTATTGCCGCAGTTTTCACAGTACCACAAAAAGCCATCTTTTTCGGTTTCCCTTACTTTTTCAATAACCAACCCAACCGTATTTGGCCCACGCTGCGGCGAATGCGGTGTTTTAGGCGGCAGCAAAAACATATCGCCTTCGCTGATAGGAATATCTTTGGCCACACCATCATCAATTATCTTTAATACAATATCGCCTTCTACCTGGTAATACAATTCTTCACTTTCATTGTAATGGTAATCTTTACGGGAGTTGGGCCCGCCTACCACCATCACAATAAAATTCTCGGCATCTTTATATATGCATTGATTGCCCACTGGTGGCTTTAATAAATCACGGTGTTCATCAATCCATTTTTTTAAATTGAAAGGAGCTGAAACTGCCATAAATGAAAATTTTAGTGTTGTAAGTTAATTATTTTTTTGAGTGTGCCATTTATTTTAGAAAACTGCCAGTATATCATCATTCATAAATCATAATTCATCACTAAATATTTACCTTTAGCCCATGAAACTTGCTATTCCATATCAGTTAGAAAATTTTATCGGCGGAAATTTTATAGCACCAATTAGCAGTAACTATTTAGATAATGTAAACCCTGCTATTGCTGAAGTGTATGGACAAATACCCAACAGTAATGCAGCAGATGTGGATGCAGCCGTAAAAGCAGCACAAAAAGCATTACCCGAATGGAGCATTGCACCAACAGAAAAAAGGTTTTCTATTTTAAATAGGATAGCCGATTTAATTGATGAAAATTTTGAAGCATTGGCCCTGGCGGAAACCGATGACAATGGCAAACCATTGTGGTTGAGCAAGCGAATGGATATTAAAAGAGCATCGGAGAATTTTCGTTTTTTTGCAACGGCCATTATGCACTTTGCAACCGAAAGCCATGCCATGGAAGATAAGGCAATCAATTATACATTGCGCCAGCCTGTTGGCATAGTAGGCTGCATTTCTCCATGGAACTTGCCTTTATATTTATTTACCTGGAAAATTGCACCGGCATTGGCTGCAGGCAATTGCGTAATTGCTAAGCCAAGCGAAGTAACACCTGTAACTTCTTTTTTATTGGCAAAAATTTGCAAGGAAGCAGGATTGCCCGATGGCGTTTTAAATATTTTATTTGGTGATGGACCAACTTGCGGCGAAGCAATTGTGCAACATCCCGACATAAAAGCCATATCATTTACAGGAAGCACAAGAGCAGGCGAACGCATTGCATCTATTGCTGCACCAATGTTTAAAAAATTATCTTTGGAATTAGGCGGTAAAAACCCTGCTATTATTTTTGCTGATTGTGACTGGGAAAAGATGTTGGCAGAAACCATTCGCTCTTCATTCAGCAACCAGGGACAAATTTGTTTGTGCACCAGCAGGATATTAATTAAAAAAAATATTTACGATAAGTTTAAGTCCGCATTTGTTGAACAGGTAAAACAATTAACTGTTGGCGACCCGTTGAACGAAAACTCTAAACAAGGTGCTATTGTGAGCAAACTGCATTTTGATAAAATAACGAATTGCATAGCTATTGCTAAAAAAGAAGGCGGAACAGTATTATGCGGCGGTAAGGCCATTAAATTAGAAGGGAGATGCAGCAATGGCTATTTTATTGAACCTACGGTTATTGAAAACCTTGGCCCAAATTGTAAAACCAATATGGAAGAAATTTTTGGGCCGGTTGTAACCTTGCAATCTTTTGAAACTATTGAAGAAGCGGTGCAATTAGCCAATGCTACCAACTACGGTTTGGCTGCAACCGTTTGGACGCAGGATATTACTAAAGCAAACCTTGTAGCTGCAAAAGTGCAAAGCGGGATTATTTGGATTAACAGTTGGCTGGTGAGAGATTTGCGTACGCCGTTTGGTGGCATGAAAAATAGTGGTGTTGGCAGAGAAGGCGGCTGGGAAGCATTAAGGTTTTTTACAGAACAAAAAAATGTGTGCATACAATTTTAGATTCTATCGCAAAGAAAAAGAAAAAATGTGTTATCGCGGAGCATACTATGCTTAAATAAAAGAATATGTCTGAAATAATAAATACAACAACAGCAGCGAAACCCTTAGGCGCTTACCCACATGCAAGGCGAGTAGGAAATTTATTGTTTCTTTCGGGTATTGGTAGCCGGAATGCAATAGATAATGCTATACCAGGATTGGAATTAGACAGCGAAGGCAATATTGTAAAATATGATATTGAGGCGGAATGTCACCAGGTATTTTTTAATGTAAAAGCCGTGTTGGAAGCAAGCGGCAGCAGTTGGGAAAAAATTGTTGATGTAACCGTTTTTTTAACCAACATGAAAAAAGATTTTCCTGCATACAATAAAATCTATGCAGAATATTTTACGAGTGTGCAAGCCTGCAGAACGACGGTGGAAGTAAAAAGTTTGCCTACACCAATAGCGATAGAATTAAAAGTGATAGCAACAATTTGAACCATGATTTTTGGGACTAAAAGATTAAATGGATATTATGTTATTTGAAAACACACTGAGTTTTGCCAGAGAATTAGATGAACAGGATGCCTTAAAACATTTCAGAGAAAAATTTTATATTCCAATCATCAATGGAAAAGAATCGATATACTTTACTGGTAACTCTCTTGGTTTGCAACCAAAAACTACACAGGATTACGTGCTGAACGAATTGGAAGACTGGGCCAACTTTGGTGTGGAAGGGCATTTTCATGCAAGAAAACCATGGATGCCTTACCATGAAATTTTTCCAAAACAATTGTCAAAAATTATTGGCGCACTGCCCGAAGAAATTGTAGTGATGAACCAACTGACGGTGAACCTGCATTTATTGATGGTGAGTTTTTACAGGCCTACCAAAAAACGGTACAAAATTATTTGCGAAGTAAAAGCTTTTCCTTCGGACCAATATGCTATGGAATCGCAGGTAAAATACCATGGCTATAATTATGAAGATGCCGTTATCGAAGTGCAGCCAAGAGCGGGTGAATATGCAATACGAACTGAAGATATTCTTTCCCTGATAGCGCAACATGGCGATAGTGCGGCATTGGTTTTATTTGGTGGTGTAAATTATTATACGGGCCAATATTTTGATTTGGAAAAAATAACCGCTGCAGCACATGCGGTTGGCGCCATAGCAGGATTTGATTTGGCACATGCCATAGGTAACGTAAAGCTCCGGCTTCACGATTGGAATGCAGATTTTGCTTGCTGGTGCTCTTATAAATATTTGAACAGCGGACCTGGTGGCGTATCAGGAATCTATATCAACCAAAAGCATATTGCTGATAAAAACATTCCACGCTTTGCAGGTTGGTGGGGGCATACCAAAGACACCCGTTTTAAAATGGAGAAAGGTTTTGAGCCTATACCAACCGCTGAAGGATGGCAATTGAGCAATGCACCTATTTTGTCAATGGCAGCGCATAAAGCTTCGCTGGATATTTTTGAAGAAGCAGGAATGGATAACCTTATTGCAAAAGGAAAATTGCTGAGTGATTATTTACTTTTTATTCTTGATGAAATTAATGCCACATCAAAAGAAAAACTGATTGAAGTTATTACGCCAACCAATGCAACTGAAAAAGGTTGCCAGGTAAGTATGCTGATGTTGCAAAAAGGAAAAGCAGTTTTTGAAGCATTGAAACAACATGGCGTGTTATCAGACTGGAGAGAACCAAATGTAATTCGCGTAGCGCCTGTGCCATTGTACAATACATTTACTGATGTATTTACATTTGGGCAAATTGTAAAAGAAATACTGGACCTGGATTAATTGGAATAAAGGATTAACAAGATTTTTTCTGCGTAAAAACGGAACGCAGATTAATACGATTATGATGATTTTCGCAGATAACATCATCATAAATCTTAACTATCATAAAAATCTGCGTTCAAAAAAATGAAAAAAGATACTGTTATTATTGGTGCAGGTTTGGTTGGTTCGCTGCTATCCATTTATTTAAGCAAGAGAGGATATAAAGTAAGAATATTTGAGCGCCGTGCCGATATGCGTAAAGAAAAAATTGTTGCAGGGCGTTCAATTAATTTGGCATTAAGCGACAGAGGCATAAAAGCATTGGACGAAGTGGGCATAATGGAAGAGATAAAAAAAATTGCTATCCCCATGCATGGCAGAAGTATTCATAATGCAGACGGCACTACCGCTTACCAACCTTATGGTAATGACGGTCAGTTTATAAATTCTGTTTCAAGAGGTGAATTGAATAAAATGCTGATGAATTTAGCAGAAAAAAGTGGCGCAGAAATTTTTTTCAACCAAAAATGCGATAAGGTTGACTGGAAAAATAATACCATTTATTTCGAAGATGCCAACCATCAACTTTCAACCTTCAATTTTCAACTTGCCTTCGGTAGCGATGGCGCTTATGCTGCTTCAAGGCTAACGCATCAATTACAACATGACAGGTTTCAATACCAGCAACATTATATTGATTTTGGTTATAAAGAATTAACGATACCTGCTTCAAGCGATGGCAGTTTTTTAATGGAAAAGCATGCTTTGCATATTTGGCCAAGAGGAAATTATATGCTTATTGCACTCCCGAATATTGACAGCAGTTTCACCTGCACGTTATTTTTTCCGTTTGAAGGCGAGCCTTCTTTTGCATCATTGCATAGCAAGGAAAAAGTAATTGCATTTTTTGAAAAAACATTTGCTGATGTAGTGCCTTTAATGCCAACATTGGCTGATGATTTTTTTAATAACCCGACTTCATCGTTAATTACTGTAAAATGTTTTCCATGGGTAAGGGAGGATAAATTTGCATTGATTGGGGATGCAGCACATGCCATTGTTCCTTTTTTTGGACAAGGGATGAATTGTGGTTTTGAAGATTGCCGTGTATTGAACGAATTGATTGAAACGTACAATGAAGATTGGGTAACAATTTTAGCAGCCTATCAGCAAGTAAGGAAACCCGATGCAGATGCCATTGCGGAACTGGCATTGAATAATTTTATTGAAATGCGTGATAAAGTTGGCGATCCCAAATTTCTATTGCAGAAAAAAATTGAAACTTCATTCAGTAAAAAATATCCTGATAAATGGATGCCGGCATATTCGCAGGTTACCTTTAGTCCGCAAATAAGATATAGTGAGGCATTGAAAAATAGTGTGAAACAGGAAAAGATAATGCAGCAAGTGATGTCGTTAAATAATATTGAAGAGAAATGGAATAGTGAAGAAGTAGAGAATATGATGTTGAAATTATTGAGTTAAAAAAATCCAACAATATTTACGCTTAGATAAGAGTTCAATAAAGCGATGCTGTACAAGGGTGCGATGCCAATGAAGTTGAACAAAGAATTATAGTTGGGCTCAAAAAAATTAGTATGTATAAATTTTCTTATTACAGTGAACAAGACGATGAAAAAGTAATTGACTTTATGAAGCAAAATGCTTTTGCATTAATTACAGGCATTGGCGAAAAATATCCTGTGGCTACGCAAATTCCTTTGGAGATAAAAGTTGTAGACGGAAAAATATTATTAGAAGGACATTTAATGCGTAAGACTGATCACCATTTGGCTTTTGAAAAAAATAATAATGTGCTGGTACTTTTTACTGGTCCACATTGTTTCGTAAGCGCAGGCTGGTACACCAATCCTTCGGTGGGCAGTACATGGAATTATGTAACAGTGCATGCCAAAGGAAAAATTAGTTTTACTGATGAAGAAGGCACATTGAAAGCGGTAAAGACGGTGAGTGATAAATATGAAGGCACTGCTTCTGCGGGTGCTTTTGATACATTGCCAAAAGAATATATTGACCACATGGTAAAAGCCATTGTTGGCTTTAGTATTGAAGTAGAAAGTTTGGATAATGTTTTTAAACTGAGCCAGAACAGGGATGAAACTTCTCAAAAAAATATTATTGCGCAATTGAAAAAAAGAGGCGATGATAATTCGAGGATGATTGCAGAGGAGATGGAAAAGCGGCTGAACCAGGATTAATTGGATTAAAGGATTGACAGGACTTTTATTGTGTAAAAGAGAGGAACGCCGATTATTACGATGGTTATGATTTTTGATGATTTTTTATTTTACAATTTTGCAGATTAACTTTACAGTATGACGAGAAAACAATTGGTACAACAAATTCAAGAAAAAAAATCTTACTTGTGTGTAGGATTGGATACAGATATTACAAAAATTCCCAAGCATTTGCAATCGCATCCTGATGCGATTTTTGAATTTAATAAAGCCATCATTGATGCTACAAAAGACTTATGTATAGGCTATAAAATAAACACCGCTTTTTATGAAGCACTTGGTTTAAAAGGTTGGGAAGCAATGGAAAAAACAGTGGATTATATTCCGCATGGTTTATTTAAAATTGCTGACGCAAAGCGTGGCGATATTGGCAATACTTCTTCACAATATGCCAAAGCATTTTTCGAAACAATGAATTTTGATGCAATAACTGTTGCGCCTTATATGGGAGAAGACAGCATTCGCCCTTTTTTAGAATATGAAAATAAGTGGGCAATAGTTTTAGGATTGACAAGCAATAAAGGTGCTAATGATTTTGAAATGCTGAAATTAGTTGGTGAAGACACGAACCAAGGCAACGGACATTTACGTCCAGAATTTTTATATGAACGTGTGTTGAGAAAAATTTCTTCGTGGGGCAATCCAAATAATTTGATGTTTGTAACCGGTGCCACCCAAGCCACCGAATTTGAAAATATCAGGGATATTATTCCAGAACATTTTTTATTGGTACCGGGTGTTGGTTTCCAGGGCGGCAGTTTGGAAGATGTGAGTAAATACGGAATGAATACAGATTGCGGCCTTTTAGTTAATGCCAGCCGAGCCATAATTTTCGCCGGCGAAAAAGAAGATTTTGCAGAAGAAGCAAGGGCAATTGCACAAGAATATCAAACGGAGATGAGCAGTTATTTAACAACACAGTAATATAATTATTGGTATTTTCATTTTAAATTCTTTATTATGAAACTTTCATTTTTTATCGTAGCTATCCTTTTCAGTGTTGCTTTAGTTGCTCAGCCAAAATCGGCTGATGAAGTTTTAAACAAAGCTTATGCACAGGCAAAAAAAGAAAATAAAAACGTGATACTTATTTTTCATGCCAGTTGGTGTGGTTGGTGTAAAAAAATGGATGCTTCATTGCAGGATGAAAAATGCAAACCATTCTTTGATAAAAATTATGTGATTGTTCATTTAACCGTAGAAGAAAGCAAGGAAAATAAAAAACTGGAAAACCCTGGTGCAGATGCTGTAAAAATAAAATACCATGGCGATAAAGCTGGCTTGCCTTTTTGGGTAATCCTGGATAAAGATGGTAAATTATTGGGCGATAGTTTTATGCGTAAAGAAGGTGTTTCAATGGATGAAGCTGGCGACAATATTGGATGCCCTGCAAGTGATGATGAAGTGAGTGCGTTTGTTGTTTTATTAAAAAGAACTTCTCCTATAAATGCAGAAGAAACCAATATCATTATAAAACGCTTTAAAGAAAACAAAGCTAAATCTTAAACCAACTTTTATGCAGCGCAGAAAGTTTCTCCAGGGCATTGGTATTTTATCCGCAGCTGCAGCAATGCCTGCAATCAACTATGCAGCAGTTGATAAAAAGAAAAACAAATTTACGCTTGCATTTATAAGCGATATGCATATAAAGCCTTTACCTGAGGCTGAAGCAGGTTTTGCAAAAGCCTTACAAAACATCAATCAATTAAAGCAACTACCTGATTTTATTATTAATGGTGGCGATTGCATAATGGATGGTTTAGCTGCTAGTAAAGAAAAAACAAAAACACAGTGGGATCTCTATAGCAAAATAATAGAGACTGAGAATAAATTGCCCGTAAAATATTGCATCGGCAATCACGATATATGGGCATGGCAATTAAAAGATGCGGATAAAACCGATAGCCTTTATGGCAAAGGCTGGTGGCTGCAACAAACAGGTTATACAAAAACTTATTATAGCTATACACACAAAGGCTGGCATTTTATTGTATTAGATAGTGTTCAGTTAAATAACAGCGGCTACATTGCTTTATTAGATGCGGAACAATATACGTGGCTGGAAAATGAATTGGAAAATAACAAAGAAAAAATGGTTTGCATCATTTCGCATATTCCTATTATGTCGTTTTGCAGTGCTATGTTTTTTCCGGATATGTTGCCCAATGGCGATTGGAAATTATCAAGAGCACTATTGCATACTGATGCAAGAAAAATAAAATTGCTATTTAAAAAATACCCCAATATTAAAACCTGTTTAAGCGGCCATATACATTTGCAGGATGAAGTAGAATATTTGGGTATAAAATATTTTTGCAATGGCGCCATCAGTGGCGATTGGTGGAGCGGCCCCTTCCAGGATTTTGCACCAGCTTTTGCGTTATTTGATTTTCATGCAGATGGAACAGTTGAAAGAACCATGGTGGAGTATTAGTAGATACGGTTTATCTTTCCTGCAATAATTGCTTCGTCTAATATTTTTTGAATAGCACCTGGGTCTTTAGTTCCAATCAGTAATAATTTTCCGTTTTTAAAACGCAACTGCAATCCCTTGTTGCAAGATTGAGAAGTATTTATGGCATGGCCCGTTTTAGCTGTTCCATAACGCATGCCGTAACCACCATATTCAAAAAAAGAATTGTATTGCCTTATGTAAGCATCTTGCAAATCCTGCCAGGCAATGGTTTTAAATTTAAACTGGAAAGGAGAAAATTTATATTGAATACCTGAACTATCGTATACTGTAATCAATTTTATAGAACTAATAAAAAACAATAAGCCTAATAACAAAGCTTCTACAAGAAGCAACACAAAACTAGGCGCAGGCTTTGACCCAAAAGGTCTACCAATAATTATTTGTTGAATGATAGCATAAATAAAAAGTATATTCATTGCAATCACTGCCAGCCATGCCCATCTTACTCTAAATTTTTGTACTTCTCTAAATGTAGTCATAGATTGAAAACAGTTTTTATTGCAGCAGCTAATTGGGCTGCCCACTTCGCATATTCTTTTCCGGAAGGATGTAAATTATCCATTGCTAAAAAATCATTTTTATTGCCATCAATTCTTTGTACTGTTGTAATATCAATGTAACGAGCTGCATATTTTTTTGTTACAGCTTGGCAAACATTATTGTACGCATCAATTTCCTTTGCAATTTTGCTTGAGTCCTTCCCGTCTGCAAATGGTGTTACGCCCCAATCAGGGATGCTTAAAACGAACACATGGTTGGGTTGGTTGCCTGAAAATAGTATGGCACGTTGTAACAACTGTTCAAATTCTATTTCAAAATTTTCCACCGATCTTCCCCTGTATTGATTGTTTACACCAATAAGCAAAGAAACTATATCATATTGTTTTAAAATATTTTCTGCGTCAATGGCAGCGCTTAATTCATCGGTTGTCCAGCCGGTGGTGGCAATAATTTCAGGAGTGGTAAAATGATAATTTTTATTCCCTTCTTCATTTAGTAAAGTAATTGCCTGATGAGAGAAATTATCGGTTGGCAAAACTTGTTCACCAATAGTGTAGCTATCGCCGAGTGCCAAATAAGAATAGGTTTTCATGATTGTTTTTCTAATTGTTTTATCCATCTTCTGCAAATCGATAAAGGTATTAATCCAATTATGCCAAAACTGCAATCAATCAATACATGAAACATTGGTATATGCCTTATTGGTGCAGCAATAAACGCCAAGGGTAATATTGCAACACAAGCAAGCATTGCCCAATCAATGATCCATTTATTTTTTACAGGGTCTTTCAATGGGCCGATGAACGCCATAGCAATTACAATATGTGCAAATGCCAGCCAATCAAAACCATAAGCCAACATGGGATATTTGGCATTGGTTTCTACCAATGCAGTATATACATCCTGTAACCAATTCTCTGCAAAAGATGGAACCAATGATGGATGTGCTAACAACCATTCTAATTCTGTTTGCACTGGAAATGCTGTAACCCCGCTCAATATTAAAGCGATGATGAAAAAGATGATCAGCAGGCGAATTTTAGTAATTAATTTCATTGTGGTTTTTCTGGTTTACCGTGTTTAAAACTTCCTATTGGGGCGGAGTATAATGGAGAAATATCAACAGCAAATAAGCCAGCAGCAACTGCAGGGTCTGTTTGTACAATCTTTTCTGCTTCTTCTTTTGTTTTGCAATCAAAAATAAAAATACCCCGCCATTTAAAATCATTTTTACCAAGCGGGCCTGCCACTTTTATAACACCATCATAATATAACCTGTTGATGTTTGCCATATGCCCCTCAAATAATTTTGCTTTTTGTGCAGAATCAAAATCTTGCTTTGGTCCTGTTTTTATCAGTACAAAAAAATATTGTTCAATGGTATCTTCAGGCCTGGGCTTTGCTTTTGTGCTATCCGTTTTTTGGGCTTGTGCAGCTAAAGAAAGAAATACAATTAAAATAGTGACGGATAAATATCTTTTTATCTTGTACATAAAAATTATTTCTCCGAAAATACAAAAGGTTCGCAATAATTGCGAACCTTTTATCATGCATGGCTATACTTTATTAAGATGTTCTGCCTTTAGATTTATTTTTTTCTTTATCCTTAAAGTCCGCATCAGTTGCTTCTCCTAAAATAATAGTACTGAAACTACTTTTAATTTTTACCGGCACATTTCCATTACCTGATTTACCGCTATAATCGTGGTCGAATTTTGGCCCTCTGTCATTATCATTGTCTTCATCATTATTGAACTTTACCGAAGTGCGGTTTTTAAATGAACCAAAGCTGGTAGAGATATTATAAGATGCTGACACTTCTCCTTGTGGAACTACGCTGATGGTAGAGTAAGAAGTTTTTAAATCAAGCCCACTTAAATTATTATCAACATTTAAAATAATCTTGCTCGAAAATTCAATATTGGCTTTAACTGTTCCGCTAATTTTTGTGATGCTTGCAGAAGAAAATTTGATGGTTAAATTCCCACCTGGTACATTACCCAGTTTTGCTTTTCCAAACTCTACATCAATACTTTTTACTTTTGATAAATTACCGGTTTCAAGCTTGCCAAACTTGCTGGTTAATTCTACTTCGCCAGTATAATCAGGTAAAGTAGTTGCACCAAATTGATTGGACAATTTTAGTGTTGTTGAGGCTGGCAAATACACTACATAATCAATGCTCATGGTAGATTTTTCATTTTTACCATTATTATTATTCCCTTTGTTATTTACATTATTTTCTGTCTTGAACCACACTTCATCGCTTTTCTTATCGCTGGTGATAGTAATGCCGTCAAGAATTCTTTGTGCAACTGCCTCTACGTTAGATGATGCTGCAATTGATACATCAACCTTTACTTCATTTTTGCTCCAGGTTTTAACTTCTACTTTTCCAAAAGAATTGTCAATGCTTACTTTATCATTACTAAGGTCGTATGATTTAGTAAACGTTTTAGTTTTTTCAAATTCATACTTTTCTTTTTTACCTTTTTCATCGTTATTATCATTATTGTTTTGCGCAAACAGGTTTGGCAACAAAAGCAATAAAGCGCTAAATAATATGGCTGCTTTTTTCATGGTTATTCTTTTTTGATTGTTTAATTTGATTAATAATGTTTAATTGTTGATTCAATACATTCAGCTGCAGCTGCAGGTTTTGAATCATGGCTTCTATTAGCATATCACGATTGGGTGTAGTGCTGAGTTGGGTTTTCAAGGATTTATAAGAACTGTCCAATTGGTTGATATCAGTAGAGAACTTTTGGTATAAGGCCGGTTGTTCTGGTGCCAATGCTTTTAACTCTTCTTGTTTAAGCAGTACCATTTTTGCAAACTCATTTACTTGAGGAACATATTCGGGTGCATCAGTATTAATATCATTGTTTATTGTATCTTTTGATGTGCCCGCAATACTTTCAGGTGTAATTTTTTTATTATTCAGCATTAAAAAAATGATAATGCCTGCAGTGATCAACAATGCTGCTGCAATGCTCCATTTATACATTGGCGCAAGAATAGATTTCTTTTCATTTTTTTTCCCAAAGCCACCTGCAATATTTTCCCATACTTTATTGGATGGTACTGCGTCATCGAATTCGTTGCGGTGGTCGCCGATAAACTTTTCTAACTTTCTGCTCATATATCTGCTTTTAAAAGTTGTAACAATTTTTGTTTGGCACGCATGTATTGCGTACGTGTGGTGGATTGCGCCACATTCAATATCTCTGCAATTTCCTCGTGGTCGTAGCCTTCCAGTAAATACAAGGTCAATATGGTTCTGTAACCATCGGGCAATTGCATGATGGATTTTTTCACCGATTCTACTTTTAACCTTATATCGTTTTCATCTACTATAGTTTCATCTGCCTTATCGTGATAATCTGTTTGGTCAATATCTACCCAGTTTACCTTTCTTTTTTTAAGCTGGTTAATGCTGCGATTAATGCAGATTTGTTTCAACCAGCCGCCGAAACTGGTACGGTATTCAAAACCATGCAGGTTTCTGAATGCTTCTGTAAAACTTTCCTGCAGCACGTCTTCCGCTTCGGGAATATTGTTCACTATCCTTAAACAGGTATTGAACATAGCTTTGGCGTATCGCTGGTACAATTCCTTGTAGCCAGCCGCTTCGCCTTTTTTGCAGCGTTCAACCAGTTCATCCAAATGTGGCAATACCGTCAGTTCCAAACAAGAAGGTTTTAATAGTAGAGACAAGGGGTTTTCGACAATGTTGCATCAAAGGTAAAAACAAGTTTTTCAGGGGGAGGGAAGATATTATCTTTGCGGTAGTCACCTACCCCAGTTTCCTCTGGTTTTGGAGAGGAAACCCGAAGATTGAAGCGAAGATATTAGTGAAAAGTGAAAACTAATCTACGCCAAGATAAATGTTGAATAGCGGTATACATTACAAATGAGTGACACAACGATGTTTGGTGAAAAGAAAATGTTCGTCCCAAAAAAAACGAATTAACCAATAAACTAATTAACTAATAAACCTATTAACGATAATGGCAGCTAAAACAGACAATTTTCAATCTCCCGATTATTTTAATGTAGATGAATTATTAACCGAAGAACATAAGTTGGTAAGAGAAAGCGTACGCAATTATGTAAAGAAAGAAATATCTCCAATCATTGAAGACTATGCACAACGGGCAGAATTTCCCCAACAGATTGTAAAACAATTGGGCGAAATGGGTTGCTTTGGGCCAACCGTGCCGGAGCAATATGGCGGCGGTGGATTGGATTATATCAGTTACGGATTGATGATGCAGGAACTGGAACGTGGTGATAGTGGTGTTCGTTCAACTGCGAGTGTACAGGGTTCACTGGTGATGTTTCCTATATACCAATATGGCAGCGAGGCACAACGTAATAAATATTTGCCCAAGCTGGCAAGCGGCGAGTGGCTGGGTTGTTTTGGATTAACAGAACCTAACCATGGCAGCGACCCCAGCAGCATGTTGACTAATATTAAAGATGCCGGCGACCATGTAATTTTAAATGGTGCGAAAATGTGGATCAGCAATGCGCCTTTTGCGCAAGTAGCTGTTGTATGGGCAAGAAATGAAGACAATGTGATACAAGGCGTAATTGTTGAGCGTGGCATGCAAGGTTTTAGTACACCGACTACACATGGCAAATGGAGTCTTCGTGCGAGCGCCACCGGTGAGTTGGTTTTTGATAATGTAAAAATTCCTAAAGAAAATATTTTGCCGAATGTAAAAGGCTTGAAAGGGCCATTGGGCTGTTTAACCAAAGCACGCTACGGTATTGCATGGGGTGCTATTGGCGCTGCTATGGATTGTTATCATATTGCATTGGAGTATAGTAAAGAAAGAATTCAGTTTGGCAGGCCCATTGGTGGTTTTCAATTGCAGCAAAAAAAGTTGGCGGAAATGGTTACTGAAATTACCAAGGCGCAATTATTAAATTGGCGCTTGGGTGTATTGATGAATGAAGGAAAAGTTACACCGCAACAAGTAAGCATGGCAAAAAGAAATGCTTGTGAAGTAGCGACCAATATTTGCAGGGATGCAAGGCAAATGCTGGGCGGCATGGGTATTACCGGCGAATACCCTGTAATGCGCCACATGATGAATTTAGAAAGTGTAATTACTTATGAAGGCACACACGATATTCATTTGTTGATTACAGGAATGGATGTGACGGGGTTGAATGCGTTTAAGTAAAAGCGATGCGATGCCACTCTCCCCTTAAATGGGAATTTGATTATGGAGGAGGATAGTTTGAAGGTTTTAGCGAAGTGACCACACCTATCCTCTCCTTGAGATAAGAAAATGTAGAAGATTGGTGCAAAGATTGAAAATTTAATAGAATTAAAAACTTAAAAGAAGCCCCTTGGATTTACCTCTGCTCAAGCAGAGGGGTTGGGGTAAGGTAAAACTAACTATATGATAAAAAACGTTTCAGTCATCGGCGCAGGCACCATGGGTAATGGCATTGCACACGTATTTGCACAGGCGGGGTTTGCAGTAAACCTGATTGATGTAAATGCAGCGCAATTAGAAAAAGCAATTGCAACTATTGGAAAAAATTTCGACAGGCAAATTACTAAAGGCAGTATTACCGAAGAACATAAAACCAATGCACTAAAAAATATTACAACAGTTACAGCTGTTGCCGAAGGCGTAAAAAATGCTGACCTTATTGTAGAAGCAGCAACTGAAAATGTTGATTTAAAATTAAAGATTTTTAAGCAGGTAGATGAAGCTGCTCCGGCAGGATGTATTTTAGCTACCAATACTTCTTCTATTTCAATTACTAAAATTGCAGCGGTTACAAAAAGGCCCGAGCTGGTTATTGGTATGCACTTTATGAATCCTGTACCTGTAATGAAATTGGTAGAAATAATAAACGGCTACGCTACTAAAAAAGAAGTCACTGATACAATTGTTGTATTAAGTAAACAATTAGGTAAAATACCCTGCGCTGTAAATGATTATCCTGGTTTTATTGCCAACCGCATTTTAATGCCAATGATAAATGAAGCCATTTATAGTTTATACGAAGGCGTTGCAGGAGTGGAAGAAATTGATACAGTAATGAAATTAGGGATGGCACACCCAATGGGACCACTACAATTGGCAGATTTTATTGGCCTTGATGTTTGCTTAAGCATTCTGAATGTTTTGCTTGATGGCTTTGGCAATCCTAAATATGCATCTTGTCCTTTGTTGGTAAATATGGTAATGGCTGGCAAATTAGGCGCAAAAAGTGGGGAAGGTTTTTACCAGTATGTGGCAGGGGCTAAGGAGTTGGTGGTGAGTGAACGTTTCAGGTAAGCTGGAATAATATTTGTTTTACACCTGCCATGAAAGAATTAATGGACAGGTTAAACAAATTAAATGATGGAACCTGGCAAAATATTGTTTTGCTTTATGCCATCAAGATTATTGCTGGCATAATTATTTTAGCTATCGGTTTTTGGATAATCAACAGGCTTACTAAAATCATCAATTCGTTTTTTGATAAGCGCAATATTGACAACACGGTTAAAAGTTTTTTTAAAACATTAATCAGTGTCGTACTTAAGATTATACTTGTAATCATCATCCTGAATTTTATTGGTATACAAACCACTTCTATTGTAGCATTGATAGGTGCAGCAGGTTTGGCTGTTGGGTTGGCATTGCAAGGTACACTTACCAATTTTGCAGGGGGTGTTATGTTATTGCTATTTAAACCATTTAGAATTGGTGACATTATTGAAGCACAAGGCAAAAAAGGAAAAGTAAAAGATATACAAATATTCAATACCGTTTTACAGGGAGAAGATGGAAAAACTATTATTATTCCAAACAGTATACTTTCTAATGGCATTATTGAAAACTCCGGCAAAACAGTTCCCATTCCTCCCGAAAAAATAATAGAAGGCAAAAAATAACGGCTTATTTATTTGGGTAAATATTGGTATTTTTAAATACTTATTCTGCCAACAAATTTTAAAGATGAAAAAACTTCCCGTAATAATTGCAGTGTTTTTACTGTTGCCAGTTTTCTCTCTGGCACAAAATATTGCTGCAATAAAGACAAAATTTATTGGCAAATGGCTATTGGTAAAACATTTATATACCGAAAATAAAAAGACAGAAGATTTATTATCCAGCAATGAAATTTATACCTACAATTTTGAGGCTGATGGCAAATATCAAGTGAGTTATACCAATAAAAAAAATGAAAGCACAACAGTATATTATGGTAAATGGCAAATAGTAAGCGCAGGAAAAAAATTAAAATTATTCAACAATCACATTGAACCCACACCAAAAGTATTAGTCAATGACCAGCTATTGCCTATTATAAAAATCACTGCAACAGAATTTGTAACGAAAGAATTATTATTTGGTATGGACTTGCTGGGAACAAGCTATTATAAAAAGCAATAGTTATCTTTTCAAATAAAATAAAGTGGAGCAAAAACTTTTCTTTTGTATTCTTGGTTGTACGCCGCAAGGCAGAAATACCGAACAGCATGATACATTTTTTGGCGTGGGTACTTCATTAAAAGATTTACTGCCGCAAGTTGAAAATTTTTGGGCCGATGGCGGTAGAATTCATATTGACTCGTGGAGAGAAGTAACCGCAGTTGATGGTTACGCTATAAAAATTATTGACAAAGAAACGGCACCTGCAGTTGCAGAAAATAAATTATTCTTTCTTAACCTTGGCGGTTACAAGCCAAATGATTTGGAGGAATATCATTATAAATTATTGGCTGTATCAAAAGATAAAGGCGGAGCGGTAACAAAGGCAAAGGAAACTGCTTTTTATTTACACACCGGTTTTGCCGGCGCACCTTCGCATATTGATGATAAGTATGGTGTAGATGTTGATGATGTTTACGAAATACAAGACATTCTTCCTTCAGCAATAAAAAAACAATTTGCAATTAATATTGAAAAAACAGATGGGTTGCAACAAGATGAACTACATATTGGATATGTTAAATTAAGCAGCCTTTAAAGGTTCTTTTGTATTTTGCAGTACATGCTAAATACAAATAATAAAATAGTAAAAATCTTTTTGTGGCTGGTGATGCTTGTTTATCTTACTATTCTTACCAAGCTTATTATTTTTAAAAAACCTTTGGGCTACGTTAAAAATTATTTGTTGCACCATTATCATTGGCAACAGGTAAAAGCCAATATGCATACGGCAAACCTTGTACCTTTTGCCACCATCAAATTATATTGGAATGCACGTCATCAAACAGAAAACGTATGGCTTAACCTTTGGGGCAATGTAATCGGGTTTATCCCATTGGGCATGATGTTACCATTATTGTTTAAAAGACTGAATAGTTTTGTAAGTACCGCATTTTGTGTTTTTTTATTCAGTCTAGCATTTGAAATTTTTCAATTACTCACTATGCTTGGTATTTTTGATGTTGATGATTTATTACTGAATACTTTGGGTGGTGCTATTGGCTTTATTTTGTTTTGGCTATTAGTTAAAATGGGGATTGTTAGCAAGAAGCAAAGTTTAGGGTTTGGAGATTTAGGAGTTTAGAAAAATTATTTTTATTTTAGTATAAACAATTTTCCATGGCTAAAAAAGAAAAAGCAATTGACGCCTACATTGCAAAATCTGCCGACTTTGCAAAACCTATACTCAATCATCTTCGTGAGCTGGTACACAAAAGCTGCCCCGATGCAGAAGAAAAAATGAAATGGAGTTTTCCGCATTTTGATTATAAAGGTGAAATGATGTGCAGTATGGCAGCATTTAAGCAACATGCCGTGTTTGGTTTTTGGAAAGCAACATTAATGAAAGACCGGGTATTAGTTGATAACGCAAAATCAGAAGTTTCTATGGGGCATTTGGGAAAACTAACTTCTCTAAAAGATTTACCATCTGATAAAAAATTAATTGCCTGGATAAAAGAAGCCATGAAATTAAATGATGAAGGCATTAAAATTGCAAAGCCCAAACCCGTTGCTAAAAAAGAATTGGAGGTTCCGGACTATTTCACAAAAGCATTAAGCAAAAATAAAACTGCATCAAAAATATTTGAAGCCTTCCCTTACTCTCACAAAAAAGAATATGTGGAATGGATTACTGAAGCTAAAACCGATGAAACTAGAAACAGGAGAATAGGCAGCGCTATTGAAATGATTGCGGAAGGTAAAAGCAGGAATTGGAAATATAAATAGACGACAGACGACGGATTGTAAGCTGACACTTATTTCTTCTTTTTTGTATTTTTTGAGTATACTAAATTGTAGGAGTCGTCAATCATTTCTTTTAATAATTTTTTAGACAGCGTTCCATCCACAACAATTGTATTCCAGTGCTTTTTATTCATGTGAAAGCCTGGTAAAATATTTTCAGGATATTCTTCACGCAGTTCGATGGCTTTATCAGGGTCACATTTTACATTAAACCTTAACGGATCGCTATCCAGGCTGGCCAGCAAAAATATCTTTTCATTTACTTTAAAAACCAACGTTTCTTCTCCAAAAGGAAAACCCTCTGTTACAGAAGGCTTTTGCAAAATGTAATCTCTTATTTCTTCAATATTCATATATACAATTAAGGCTCTATTATTTTTTTTGCTTCTTCCAATTTCTTTCCAATTTGCCCTGTTAATATGTGCCAGAACATTACAAAATCGCTGCCCAGGCTCCATAATGGATAAGTAAAAGTAGCAGGCTTATTTTTTTCAATAAAGAAGTGCCCTACCCACGCAAACCCATAACCGCAAATTGGCACCAGTACAAGCATCCACCATTTTTGTAGTACGATTGCAGCAATTAAAATAGCCAGCAACCCAGCGGTGCCTATAAAATGCAGGGTTCGGTTTTTTATATCGCCATGCTCGGTCAAATAGTAAGGATAAAAACTCCAGAAACTTTTATATTTCTTTTCCGTATCCATTGCAATTGTATTTTACAGAAAGTTACAAAATAATATTTACAAAACTCTTTTGGTTGTTACGTTTTGCAAATCATTAAGGCGGTATAATGTTTCCTGTAAGCGGTTTTGAGGAATGCCCGTTTTTATCATACAAAACAATTGCATTTCCTGGGCAATGATGGTACAGTTAAATTGTTTCAATATTATCATCACTTCATTCATCTGTGTATAATCAAACTCAATGCTATATTTTAGTTCTACCTGTTTTTGAATTACAGGTGTAACCTGCAGCGCCAAAGCAGTGCTTGTTTTATAGGCATTTATTAAACCTGGCACACCCAATAAAGTACCGCCCCAATAACGCACTACTACTACTCCAACATTCGTGAGTTCTTTGCTATCAATTTGTCCGAGCATAGGTTTACCCGCCGTGCCTGAAGGCTCGCCATCATCGCTGCTGCGAAAATTATTGCCATCTGTTCCTATACGGTATGCAAAGCAATGATGTACAGCTTTAGCATGCTCTTTTTTTAACCCCTGCAATTGCTTTTTAAAATCCTCTGCTGTTTCTATCGGAAAAGCATACGCAATAAATTTACTGCCCCTGTCTTTAAACTCCGCTGTTGAAAGCTGCGTAATTGTATTATAAAATCCCTGTTCGTTCATCTGTCTTTACTTTATTTACTCTATTTACTTTTCTTTTCTACTTTAAATACTTCCTTTGCCCTTTACCCATAAGCTATCAACGCAATAGCAGCTATCGCCAAAATAATACCCATCCAGTTTATAAAAGATAATTTTTCCTTAAACAATAACCATGCGGCTACAGCACTAAACAATACAATGCCCATATTATTTACCGGTATTATTGCCGATGAATTGCCTTGGTAAGCTGTAATAACTTTTCCCAAACACCAAATGGAAAAATAATTTGGAATACCGATGATAATACCAGCTATTAAAGCTTTTAAAGAAAATTTTTGTTTCCCAGTTGCAAACTGCAATAAGAGTATTAACACTCCTATACTTGCTGCAACAGAAAAAGCGCTGATCAAAAAAGTATTAAAATTATCTCCGGGGTTTTTGAAGAAGTGATTTTTTACATACACAATTAATGTATCCAATAACCCACTGCTAACAAATAATACAAAAGGTAATAGCAATAAAATGCGTTTGTTATGTTTCGCTTTGCTATCATCTTTTTGTGAAGGATAGCAGGTTAATATTACAGCAATCAGGGCAACAGCAATACCCACTACTTTTAACACCGCCGATTCTTCTTTGTACAAATACAGCGAAAACATAAATGGAATTACCAGCGATAATTTATTGGCAACCGATGCTACTGCCACACCTAATTTTTGTGTTGTAAACCCAATCACATTAAAAATACTGATGAACATACCTCCCATCAGCAATGCCCACATAAACCAGGGCGCTGCAATATTTTCTTTATTTACAGGAAAAGAAAAATTAACTACCGAGCCCGTACAAACGCAGGCTACATAATTAAATACAATGGCTTGTAATGTATTAATGTTAAGCCTCTGCAATACTTTAAAAGAAAGGGTGAGGTACGAACTAAATAAAATGCTGCCTAATAAATATATCATCTGTTGTTGTTTATAAAATACTCAATTTTATCGCTGAGTAAATCTTGGGTGTTGGTTAATTTTTGATGTTTCAATACAGGCGCACTAATGCCTGTTTCTATTTTCATTTCCGTATTCGTGATAACTCTTGCTTCATCCCATAAATTAGCATCAATAAAAGATTGCAGCAATGCAGCGCCACCTTCTATAATCAATGATTGTATTTTTAATTGATAGAGTGTATTTAAAATTTGGGAATGATTATTTTTTTCTATCTTATAAAAAGATAAATTTTCTTCTTCCTGCTGTTTTATTCCATTGAACACAATTGTTTTAACTGTGCCATCCAATAAATGTGATGATGAAGGCAATTTACATTCCATATCAATCACTATACGTGCAGGATTGTGGCCAGGATAAAGCCTTGTAGTTAATGAAGGATTATCTTTTAAAGCCGTATTGGTTCCTACCATTATCGCCGCTTCTTCGCTGCGCCATTGATGAACAAGGCGATTAGAAAATTCATTGCTTATAAATACTCTTTCGCCATCATTACTTCCAATTTTTCCATCGGCACTTTGCGTCCATTTTAAAATTATATAAGGCCGCTGCTGTTGGTGAAAAGTAAAAAAGCGTTTATTCAATTCAATACTTTCGTTTTCCAAAACCCCAACGGTTACCTCAATACCTGCCGCCCGCAATTTTCCAATGCCTTTTCCATTTACCTCTCCGTAACTATCCTTGCAACCAACCACTACTTTCGGAATTTTATTTTTGATGATAAGGTCAGCGCAGGGCGGTGTTTTGCCATAGTGTGCACAAGGCTCCAAAGAAACATATAAGATACTTTTATCAATTTGTAGTTTTTCTTCTACCCCTACGCTGTTTAAACAGTTCACTTCTGCATGTGCTTGTCCATATTGTTGATGATATCCTTCTCCTATAATTTTATTTTTATATACCAAAACAGCCCCCACCATTGGGTTGGGCGCTGCATTACCTGCGCCTAAACGGGCAAGTTGCAAACAACGGTAAATATATTTTTCATCAATGGTCAAGGAGCAAAAATACGCATCAAAAAATAAACTATGTTTGCAAAGATGACGAGCAAAGAATTATACCGGAATTTTTTAGTGGAATTGCAGACTGTGTACGATTTGAGTGAAGCAACTGTGATTACTGATTGGGTGTTTGAAAATATTGCCCATATAAAAAAGGCCGACCTTATTAAAAACCCCCTGCAAGCAGTTCCTGTTGCTGTTCTTAAAAAATTAGCCGAAAAACAAGAAGAGCTTTTGCAGCACAAACCAGTGCAATACGTAATGGGCAACACTACTTTCTACAATATGCAGCTTCAGGTAAGCGACAAGGTATTAATACCAAGGCCAGAAACTGAAGAAATGACCAATATGGTTGTTAACAGTTACAGGTTCGAGCAAAAACAAATCAGTATTCTTGACATTGGTACCGGAAGCGGCTGTATTGCTATTGCAATAAAGAAAAATTTACCATCAACAAAAGTTATAGCGCTTGATATAAGTGAAGATGCGTTGGAAATTGCAAGAGTGAATGCTATCAGTAATAAAACCAATATCCAGTGTACTTTATTTGATTTTTTAGATGAAAGCCGCTGGCCCGAGTTGATGTTGTTTGACATCATCATCAGCAACCCACCTTATATTCCTGCAAAAGAAAAAACTACATTAGCTAAAAATGTGGTAGACTTTGAACCGCACACTGCATTGTTTGTGCCCGATAATAACCCTTTATTGTTCTACGAAAAAATAGCCAAGTTTGGCCGCAGCCATTTAAACTACAATGGAAAAGTTTTTGTAGAAACACATGAAGATTACACTAAGGAAGTAGCAGCACTTTTTGCCACCAGTTACCAGCAGGTAATTGTAAAAAAAGATATGTTTGGAAAAGAAAGAATTGTAATTGCTACCTATTAAGCCTAGTGAGAATCTACTCCTAAATTAACCGCAGCTCCTGCCCTTTTTGCAGCACCTAACGCCTTAACCAAATTATTATACGAAATAGATGTATCTGCATTTATTACTACAGATTCCTTTATAGTTGTGTCTTTTTTATCTATTCTCTTGCTTAATTCAGCATACAAGGAATCGAAAGGGATATTTTGTTGGCCGATATAAGTTCTGCCATCTCCTTTTATACTTACAATAATGCTTTGTTTTGTTTTTGTTTCGGTTTTATATTTAGGATTAGTTACTTTAATAACATTTGGGTTTGCTAAGGTACCAATTATTAAAAAGAAGAACATCAATATAAATAAAATATCGTTTAGCGGGCCTGTATCAACCTCGCTATGCTCTTCATTAAATCGCTTTCTTAAACTCATTGTATACGGTTTGTAAATTCTTATTCGTGAATTGATCAATGGTCAATCGTGAAAGGTCAATCGTGAGTATATACCATAAAACTTAAAGTGCCACTCACGGCTCTCAGCTCACCACTCACCTTGTTGGTTCTTGTAAAATATCAATGAATTCAGCACTTGCTGCTTCCATTTTATTTTCAATCTTTTTTATTTTGGTCTGCAAAATACTGTAGCCCAAATAAGTAATTATACCAATAATTAAACCTGTTGCAGAAGATATCATTTTAACATAGATACCACCAGCCAAAACATTCGTACTAAAATCGGGGCTTTTGTTAATGCTATCAAATAAAGTAAGCATACCCACAATTGTTCCCAAAAATCCGAATAGAGGCGCAATACGAACAATGATATTTAGAATATTGAGGTTCTTTTCCATTTTGTACATTTCCAATACGCCAACATTTTCCATACTTTTTTCAATGGCGTCAATAGGTTTGCCGATACGCTGCAAACCTTTATCAATCATTCTCGCAACTGGGTTGGGGGTATTTTTTGCAAGGCTGCGTGCTGCACTAATGTTGCCGCTTACCACATTATCGCGAATGATGTTCATGAAATTGTCTTCTATTTTTCCAAACTTCTGTAGTAAAATAAAGCGCTCGAAGAAAAAGAAAATGGCCACTAATAAAAGTACGCCTAAGGGTATCATTATCCATCCTCCTTGTATAATAGTGCCGCCTGCCGACCCAATAGCATTGGCTTTTTCAATTGTTTTTGCTGTAGTGTCTATCTGTAAAAAAAAGTCGAACATAATGAAGCTGATTTAGGACAAAAGTAATTGTTTAATTTTTAATTTATTTCTTGCATACTATAATTATGCCAATAAGCTGCAAGATTAAAAGGTAAACGAACACATTGCTGAATTGCTGCTTAAAGAATTGTTAATCTTAAAATTACAGCATAACATTGATAATAAAAAAAAGTGCTGTAATCATACAGCACTTTAAACTTTATCCTACTTTATATACATTTATTTCTTTGGATCCATCTGTTGCATGGCCATTATCTGGCGCATGGTTTTTTCCATGCCTTCACTGCTGCCATCAAGGAATATCACATTGCCTTTGCCATATTCAGCAAAGTTTTTGATGGCTTCCGTCCACATACTAAATAAGATAACATTGGTATCTAAATTTGCCTGTTTCATTTGTTCCGCAGCCTGGCTCATACCTTTAGCTACTTCTTCTCTAAACAATGCCACACCTTGCCCACGCAATTGTGCCGCTTGCCTTTCTGCTTCTGCAGCAATTTTAATGGCATTACCTTCAGCTTCTGCAGCTTTGGTTTTGGTAATCAATAAGGCCTGACCCTCATTTTCTGCAGCAGCTTTTAAGTTGTTACTTGCTACCACTTTACTCATACTGGTAATAATGGCTTCGTCAAAAGTGATGTCGTTTATTTGTAAATCCTGCAAATGATAACCCCAGCTTTCCAATTGCAGATCTACCTGCTCTTTTACATTTTCAACAATGTCTCTGCGTACATTTAATACTTCTGCTTGTTTTTTGGTAGATACAAATGCACGGATACTTCCTTCTACCGTACGTATCAATGCCTGCATCAAATCTTTATCACTGATAAATTTAAAAGCCACATTCTTGATAGTTTCTTCATCAATATTTAAAACAGAATACAATAACATTGATTTAAAGTAAACATTGGCCTGGTCAACCGTTACAGCCTGAAACTCCAACTCTACCGAGCGGTTTTGAATACTTACTTTTTTGTAGATCTGTTCTAAAAAAGGTAATTTAAAATTTAATCCCGGACGAAGTATACGCCTGTATTTACCAAACATAGTAACTACGCCAATAAGGCCCTGGTTAATGGTTACAAAGCAACCCAAAAAGGCAATAATTAAAAGTGCTACCCACCAATACTGGATATAATCATTCATAATTGTAAAATTTAAATTGAAGGTATAGAATTTTTATATAGTGGGGAGAAAATCTTTGGGGGAGATAGTAAGTGGCTATTCGTTTTATGGAAATAATTTGCGTTAGTATCTTATAATAAAAAATGAAAACCGTACTCATCGTTTTAATCTTCACATTATTATTACAGAATTGTTCTACAAAAACTAAAAAAGTATTTCCAATTCAAAATGCCCAATTTATAAGCTTTGGAATAAGTTACCGCAGTGGATTTGAAGGAAATTTTGATGTAATTATAGATACCAACAAAATATTTTTCTCCAATCAAGGTTACGGCATTCAATATGGTATTCTTCCAGATTCAATTTATATTTTGATAGATAGTGCTGTTATCACAACTTTAAATAACATAAATAAAGTATCTAAAAAAACAGATTGCCAGGATTGCCCAATGATTGGCATAACATGTATCACAAATTCAGACACTATCAAAATACATCAGCAAGGAAGAGAAATAGAAAATGTATTCCGTAAATTATTTTCGCCTATGTATAATTTAATCAGGCAAAAAAATAACTCAGTACCTATTAATGAAATGTTTTTTAAAACCAGAAGATTATATAAAAATTTACCTCCTCCTTTCCCTGGCTAATTAAATTCGCACTATGGCCTGTGGTCAATGGTCAGTCATACTCCTCAACTCCGCTCCTCCCAAATCATTCCCAAATGCACAATAGTTTCCGCAGCTTTCGCCATATCTTTTGTACCAATCCATTCTAATTTACTGTGAATGTTTTGCATACCCGTAAAAATATTGGGGCAAGGCATTCCAATATAACTAAAGCGGCTGCCATCTGTACCGCCACGAATACTTTCTTTTTTTACCGTAAGCCCGGCACGCTGTATGGCTTCGGCTGCATAGGCTGCTACCTGCGGATGTTGATTCAGCACTTCCTTCATATTACGATATTGTTCATTAGCCACATATTCCATTGTTGCACCTGGAAAACCTGCCACAACTGTTTCAGCAATTCTTTTCAAACGGTTATGGTGAGTCGCTAGTCCTGCATTGGTGAAATCTCTTACTATAAATTGAATGGTTGCTTTTTCAGCAATACCATTTACAGCAGTGGGATGTACAAATCCCTGCATCTTTTCTGTTGTTTCAGGGCTCCATTCATTCTTTGGCAATGCATCCAAAACTGCTCCTGCCACCTTCAATGCATTCACTAATTTATCTTTTGCATATCCTGGGTGAACAATAACGCCATGGATGGTTATTGTTGCACCATCTGCACTAAATGTTTCGTCTTCCAGGCTTCCGGCTTCGCCGCCATCCAATGTATAGCCAAACTGTGCGCCCAATTTTTGCATATCTACTTTTGCTGTGCCCTGCCCAACTTCTTCATCTGGCGTAAATAATATTTTTATATCACCATGTTTTGCAGATGGGTTTTGCATAAAGAAAACGGCCGCTTCCATAATAGCTGCTACGCCGCTTTTATCATCTGCCCCCAATAAGGTTAAGCCGCTGGCTGTAATTATTCCATGATCGATATGTTCTTTTAAATAAGGAGAATTGCTGACACTTAATATTTGTGTATTATCATCTGGCAAAACAATATCATTGCCATCATAATAACGGTGATGGATAGGCTTAACATTGGTGCCGCTACAATCAGGTGCAGTATCTACATGCGAGCAAAAGCAAATGGCAGGTATATTTTTTTTACTGCTGTTAGATGGAATAGTGGCATACACATAACCGTATTCATCAGTTGTAGCATCAGTAATGCCTAAGGCAAATAACTCCCGCTGCAGCATTTTACTCAGGTCTTTTTGTTTTTCGGTTGTCGGGTGTGCTGTACTTGTCGGGTCGCTTTGTGTATCTACTTGTACATAGCGCATAAAACGTTCTGCAATGCTATCGGGGCTAATATTTATCATGGTTAACTTTTATATAGTTCAATATTTGTAAAAATATCGAATTTGCGAATATCGAATGGCGAATGTGTGCAGATTTCTGCCCTATAAATATTAGCCACCCTAAAACATTCGATATTAAAACTTATTTGCAAACACTTGCATTTCATTTTTAAAATCTCTATTTTTCTATTCTTTAACCTAAAACTTGCAAACATGAAAAAAATCATCATCGGTTCTTTGGTAGGTGCTGTCTTGCTTTTTGGCTGGCAGGGCTTGTCGTGGGAGGTATTGGGTATTCACGATAAAGAATATTTGTATACGCCAGCACAGGACAGCCTGCTTACAGCTATCAGCGGTTCAATAAAAGAAGAAGGGCAATACAGTTTACCAAATTTGCCCGCTGGCAGTTCTCAAAAAGAGATGGAAGAGTTGGGTAAAAAAATGGAAGGCAAACCATGGGCTGTATTAACCTATCACCCTACGTATAAGATGGATATGACAATGCAGATGCTGAAGGGGTTCTTAATAAGCCTGGTTTGTGTTTGGCTTTGCTGTACGGTAATAAGAAGGCAGAGCGATAAAAGCTTTATGTCCGTATTCTTTACGGCACTAACATTTGGCGTAGTATGCTTTTTATTTGTATGGTATATCGGCCACAACTTTGGCGGCACTCCCTGGGGCGTATTGCATGGGCAGCTTATTGATGACCTTGCCGGGTGGGGTATTACTGGTATTTGGCTGGGATGGTGGTATGGAAGGAAGTAATTTAGAAGTTTAGAAATAAAAAAGTTTAGAGCTTAGCATCTCAAATGCTAAACTCTAAACTTTTAAACTCTAAGCTTTACGCTATTTCCACCAATTCAATATCAAACACTAAATCTTGTCCTGCCAAAAAATGGTTGGCATCTAAGATGATTACATCGTCTTTTACTTCTACTACAATCACTGGCACAGGTTGTCCCTGTGGGTCAGATAATGTTAATGGCATACCCGGCTCCAACTTCATATCCGCTGGCACATGTTCCTTAGGAAATTCAATAATTGCAGCTGGGTCTTTAGGACCATAACCTTCAGCAGCAGGGATATTGATGGTTTTTTTATCGCCAACAGCCATACCCGGTATAGCTGCATCAAAACCTTTTATCATTTGGCCTGCACCTATTGTAAATTCCAATGGCTCCCGTCCTGCAGAAGAATCAAATTGTTCGCCACTAACTAACTTTCCTGTATAATGTACTTTTACATTATCTCCATTTTTTGCTTGCATTGTTTATGTTTTTGTATGAATTTGCCTGTAAGTTGATGATCGCTTAATGCGGCCTTTTAAATCAAATGTGCGGACAAAATTAAACTGCAAATTTATTCATAAATGGTATACCTGATATAAAAACTTTTCGGCAACTTTAGGGCATGAAAAAGATACTCCTGAACTTAATTGTTGTGTTGCTTAATTGTTATGCGATGCTTGGCCAAACAGCCATTAAACAATCTACCAATTCAGCCGTTATTCCCGGGGCCGAACGTATGGACGTGTACCTGCCTTACCTGAAAGGTAAGTCTGTAGCGGTTTTCGCCAACCCTACCAGTATGGTAAAAAATACGCATCTGGTAGATACTTTGCTAAAAAATGGCATCAAGGTGGTGCGGCTTTTTGGGCCTGAACATGGTTTTAGGGGCGATGCCGATGCTGGCGAAAAAGTGGGCAACCAGGTAGATGCCAAAACCGGTATTCCTATTGTAAGCTTATTTGGCGCACATAACAAGCCCGGCAAAGAAGATCTTGAAGGTGTAGATATTTTGATATTCGATATACAAGATGTTGGCGTTCGTTTTTATACCTTCATCTCTTCTTTACAATATTTTTTAGAAGCTGCAATTGAAAACCACAAGCCTTTACTGATACTGGACCGGCCCAATCCCAATGGTTTTTATGTAGATGGTCCGGTATTGGATATGAAGTATAAAAGTTTTGTGGGCATGCAACCCATCCCCATCGTGTATGGTATGACGATAGGTGAGTATGCTTTAATGCTGGCAGGCGAAAACCGCTTATCTGAAAAAGCAAACGCCATCAATGCCTATAATGTTACCACTGAACCAACAGTAGATACACCTTTTCATGTTACCGTTATCAAGTGCAAAAATTACGATCACAACACTAAATATGTTTTACCTGTAAATCCTTCGCCCAATTTAAAGCAGATGCAAAGCGTTTATATGTACCCGTCCACTTGTTTTTTTGAAGGTACTGTAATGAGCGAAGGAAGAGGGACAGATTATCCTTTTCTAATTTTTGGGCACCCTTCTTTACCCAAAAATTTATTTTCATTTACACCCATGCCCAATGCCGGTGCCAAAAAGAGTAAGTGCTTTGGCCAGGTTTGTTATGGCTGGAATGTGAGTGGCAGTAATGAAACAGTATTGAAAAAACTGAATGGAAAAATTCAATTGAAATATTTATTGGATGCTTATAAATTATTCCCCAACAAGGACAGTTTTTTTATACCTGCTAAAAGTGGCAAAGTGGAAGATTGCTTTTTTACAAAACTTGCAGGCAATACCGAGTTGATGGAACAGATAAAAAGCGGTGCACCGGAAGAATTTATAAGAGAAAGCTGGAAACCTGCACTTGATGCCTTTAAAGTAATAAGAAAAAAATATTTATTGTATAAAGATTTTGAATAAATATAAACTAGATGCAAAGAAACTAAGACGAATATAGAAAAGGGTTGCCAACCTTTGAAAGAGTTGGCAACCCTGGGTAAAACACGTTACCCTCTTACCGGCAATATTCCGTAACTTTAGTCCACCAAAGCTCTCAGTATTTTATGGGTCAACAAAGCCAATATCAATCATCAGTTAATTCGTTACTCCAAACCAACTTGCCTGATATTAATGGGTACAATGAATTATTTGCACCAGACAAAATATTACTACCCCACTGGCAGACATTTTTTACTTCATTGCTTAAAACTGGTACTAAAGAAATACAAAACCGCAATAATGATATTCTGCGCCTGCTAAAAGAAAATGGCGTAGCCTATAATATTTACAATGATCCATCGGGACAAAGCCGCCCCTGGGAGTTAGACCCTATTCCTCAAATCATTCCAGCAAAAGAATGGGAAACCATCAATGTCGGTTTAATTGAAAGAGCACAATTATTTAACCTGATTTTAAAAGATATTTACGGGCCGCAAAAATTAATAAAAGAAGGCATCATTCCGCAGGAATTAATTTATTTACACCCTGGTTTTTTACGCAGTTGTGTAAACATCAGCTTGCCCGGCGCACAACACCTTATTTTATATGCTGCAGATATAGCCCGTGGCATTGATGGAAAAATGTGGATCATCAGCGACCGTACCCAGGCACCTTCCGGTTCTGGCTACACGCTGGAAAACCGGCATGCCATGACAACTGTATTGCCAGAGTTCTTTAATAATTTACCTGTAAAAAGATTATCGCCTTATTTTGATTCATTGCAAAATGCATTGGTTGCCATAGCTCCACACAAAACAGAAAACCCCCGAATAGTTATATTAACACCCGGGCCGGACAACGAAACTTATTTCGAACATTCCTATTTAGCCGCTTACCTGGGCCACACATTGGTACAAGGCAGTGACCTTATTGTAAAAGATAATTTTGTTTGGTTAAAAACAATTGAGGGGTTAGAAAAGATTGATGTGATATTGCGCCGCCTGGATGATAGCTATTGCGATCCTTTAGAATTAAGAGGCGATTCATTACTTGGTGTTGCAGGTTTGGTGCAAGTGGTACGTAAAGGCAATGTAGCCATTGCAAATCCGCTGGGCAGCAGTATTGTAGAAAATGCAGGGCTTATTCCTTTTTTGCCTGCTATAGCAAAATATTTTTGGAACAAGGAATTGATAATGCCTTCCATTGCAAGCTGGTGGTGTGGACAGCCAAAAGAAATGCAATATGTAATTGACAATATACACAACTTAGTTATAAGAAAAATATTCCGCAATGAAGCCGGCACAAGAGCTACAATTGATGGCGCTTCTCTTTCTGAAATGGAAAAAAAAGAATTGATCATTAAAATAAAATCCAATCCGCATTTGTATACCGGGCAGGAAAAAATAAATTTTGCTGTGACACCTTCGTGGGTAGATGGACAGGTAAAACCTTGCCACGCTTTGTTCAGAAGTTTTTTAGTAAGCAACAACAATAGTTATATTGCCATGCCTGGCGGCCTAACCCGTACCAGCAGCGCCGATAATAATTTTATTATCTCCAACCAATTGGGTGGCAAAAGCAAAGATACCTGGGTAATGGCGCCAGATAATGAAGAAGAGCAGCCAGTGATCCTACAGTTAAAATCTGAGGGATTGCCTTATGCGCCACAAAAACGGTCTTTACCAAGTCATACTGCCGAAAATTTATTTTGGGTAGGAAGATACACTGAAAGAGTAATTTATAATTCCCGTCTACAGCGTACCATTATGCAATGGATGGTAAAAAGCAACTGGCCGCTTAATGCTGATGTAGAGACCACTGAACATCATTTATTAAAATTGGCAACTGCCTGTACTTATACTTATCCAGGTTTTTGGGAAATAGAAGTTGCCACAAAAAGAAAAGATGTGTATAGCGATCCCTGGGCAGAGCTTACTGATATTTTATATAATGAAAAAAGAAACGGCAGCCTGAGTTATAATTTAGAATTGCTGAAGAATGCTGTGTACAGTGTTAGAAATTTTTGGGCTACCGATACCTGGCGTGTGTTGCAGCAGATGGAAGAACAATGGGCTGCGGCAAAAAAATATCCAGCCATGGAGCATTTAAAAATGATTGGTACCATTGATGCCCTCAACACCAATATATTTGCATTTTTGGGTATGAACAGGGAAAGTGTACGCAGAGAACAGGGTTGGAATATTTTTGATATGGGCCGCAAGATTGAACAGGCTTTGTATATCATCAATATTTTAAGAAATGCTTTTGTAAAAAAGCAGGAAGAACAAATAGAATATGAATTATTGGAATCGGTGATGCTGGCTACACAAAGTTTAATTACGTATCGTTATACTTATCGTGATCATTTGCAATTACCATTGGTATTGGAACTGCTGATGCTGGATACCAACTACCCAAAATCAATTGCTTATCTGGTAGACAGGATAAAACATTATATTTCCGAACTGCCCAAAAACGGCAGTGATGGTAATTTAAATGAACTGGAAAAATTGATACTGGAAGCCGACACTTTATTAAAACTGGTTATTGTCACCGAACTACCTCAAACCTATAATGCTACCGGCGAATACAAAAAACTACAGGAATTTTTAGATAAGTTAGAGGCCTTATTATTGAACACTTCGTTACTGGTTTCCAAAACTTATTTTACACACAGTCAAACACAAAAACAATTATTTACCACCAACTTTTTATAAAAGCATTGCGCTATTCAATAAAACATACCACTACTTATTTATACCACGAGCAGGTAAGCCTTTGCCACAATATTGCTATGCTTTCGCCAAGAGATACGAATACACAAGCCTGCCAATCGAGCAATATTATTATTGAGCCCTTGCCAGAAGTGCTGGATACACATGTAGATTTTTTTGGCAACAAAGCCATTTATTTTGTAGTGGAACAAGAACACGATACTTTAACAGTTACTGTAAGTTCTATTGTAGAAAAATTACCGGTACCAGCCAATAAACCTATCAGCAATATTACCTGGGAAGAACTGAGAGATACATTACAACATTCCATGGGTGAATTTTGGGAAGAAAAACAATTTATTGCATCCACAGCCATCACTGTACCATTTGATGCCATTACCAATTTTGCATTACTATCTTTTATACCTGGCGCTACCGCTTTTAATGCCGTGTTTAATTTAATGCAAAATATTTATACAAGTTTTGAATTTACACCCGGCTTTACCACCATCTCCACGCCTTTATCTACCGTATTAAAAGAAAAAAAAGGGGTATGCCAGGATTTCGCTCACTTTGCTATTTCCTGCGTACAGGCTATGGGGTTATCTGCAAGATATATCAGTGGGTATATTGAAACACTGGCTCCTCCTGGCAAAGAAAAACTTTTTGGTATTGATGCTTCTCACGCCTGGTTTTCTGTATTTATTCCTGGTATGGGCTGGGTAGATTTTGACCCTACCAATAATAAAATTCCCGACGAGCAATACATCACCGTTGGCTGGGGAAGGGATTATTTTGATATTGTTCCACTAAAGGGTGTAATCATGAGTAGCAGCCCGCATGAAATGAAAGTGTCTGTAGATGTGAGGAGAGTTTAGGAGTTTAGGGTTTAGGAGTTTAGTATGTCGGTCTGGGTTTGTCGAAGGTGGGTTGAGTAAGAAAAAGGTATTGTACCGTATATGGTTACAATTTGAATTTTAATTACCTGTTTTAAATAAAGCAAAAGCTTATTATTAATATCATATTTGTAAATAATAACAATGAGAATTCTTATTTTTTTTACCTTATCACTAATTTCCTTGGCATCTTATAGCCAGGCAGCCAATACTACCAAACTTCTTAACAAAGCAATACAAGATTCCATTAGTTATAGGAATAAGGCAATAGCATTCATTAAAGAAGTTAGAAAAGATAACCTTAAAGACACCTCTTTTATTTTAGTAGATAAGCCTTTTAACTATAATACTTTTACCTGTTTCGAAGAATTATCAAAAGATGTTTCAACTTTTTCAAAACAAGAATTACAATTTATTCGTAATAAAAAATTTCACTCCATATCAAGTTGGGCAATGGATGATTTTACCAACATAAAGCAAGTTAAAAAAGATAGCCTAAATTCAATTTTTGCAGGTAAAGGAGATGGATGGGAATATTTTTATACTCATTTCGGAAAAGGTTTTCATAGCTTCTCCTATCCTATCTTTTTAAGAAACGATAACTATTGTATTTTTTATTTCGATAATAGCTGTGGGTGGTTATGTGGTGTAGGGTGGTTATCCCTTTATAAAAAAGTGAATGACAAATGGGTTGAATTAAAAACATATTGTAATTGGGTCAGCTAAGTATATTACAAAAGATTTTTTCTCAGTAACTGCATGGCTAAACCTCTAAACCCTAAACTCCTAAACTTTGTATCGTCTCATGTATAAACGCCAGTTTTTCCTTGACAGCTTCGGTAATTACAAAAGGATAAGAATCCTTCATGCCCATGCTCCTGTTTAAACTATTCATTACAAAAGAAAGTGGCAACCATCTTTCCATAATAGCAGCGAAATTTTTAGCAGCATAAGGATCAATATTTATGGTAGCGCTTAAATCATTATCAGGTTCCGACATTTTAGGTTTTACCTTAAGGCCAAAAGAATAAGCCGTTTCCATTGTATCAATAATATGCAGGTAATGCGCCCATGTTTCTGCCCAGTCTTCCCATGGATGCGAACTGGCATAAGCGCTGATGAAATTATTTTGCCATTCATTGCTATGTGGTTTGGCATAATGCGCTTTCAATGCTTCGCCATAGTCTGCAGTTTCATCACCAAAGAGTTGGCGGAAAGATTGTAATTTGTCAGTACTTTCTATTAATCGTTCCCAATAGTAATGTCCTATCTCGTGCCTGAAGTGGCCTAACAGTGTCCTGTACACTTCTTCCATTTGGTTACGTGCCATTTCTCTTATAACATCATCTGCCTCTGCAATGTTAAGGGTTATATTGCCATGGTCATGCCCGGTTAATAACTGGTTGGCGCCTGTTGGGTCATCTGCCATAAAATCGAATGCAATGCCCTTGTCATTATCTTCAAATTTGCTGATAATGGGTAATTTAAACCTCAGCAGTGAATACACCAACCGATGTTTGGCTATTTCTATTCGGCTCCATTTTTCCAAGTGGTCTGCCGTACTAAGATTAGGTATGGTATGATTTAAATTGCAGGCCACACAAAATTCTTTCTCACTATCATAAGGCAATAACCAATTGCAAACATTGTAATTTCTATTGCTGCAGTATTTGTACAATTTCTTTTCTTCCTGCTCCTCCAAACCTAAAATAGCATAAGCCATTTCCTCCTGCGCATTCTGCTCCTCTGCTTGCCATTTTCCCTCAACTTGATCTTGGTGCTGAAATCCTGCTTCCTGGTTCTGATGTACTGCTTCTTGCTTATGCTCTAATGCCAGCAAATCCATTTGCTCCGGGTCAAACCCTAGCGGTGCATTGCATTTCAAACAGATATAATTCTCGAAGTAAACAGGCTGGCCGCAGTTATTGCATTTGAAAAGTTTCATGCTATAGTAATAATTGTTGAAGATGCTGGTTCACAGGAAAGGTAATCAATAAGTGTGCCTGTAAAAGCCAGAGCCGTATTATCAATATTTTAAGCCATTTTATTATGATATTCGGGAAAGAGATTCTATTTTACTTTACTTACTATAACACTACTTAAAATTTTAGAAAATGGATGTAGAAATAATTAATGAACCATTAACACTAGCGTTGCGTTGTTTTATATAATAGTTCTTTGAAACACTTGACAGTTCTATGTTTGCGCCGTTTTTAAGTCGGCGTTGATTTGAAAATAATTCTGTTCGTTCTTTGTACAAACCATTGAGAATGAACAAAGGACGTATGGCTTTTACACAAGTAATGGATTTTGCTTCCCAGGATCTTTTTAAAGTTTGCGTTAACCGTTATCACGGTAACTACAAAGCAAAAGACTTTACTTGTTGGAAACAATTTCTTTGCATGGCTTTTGGTCAATTAACCCATCGTCAAAGTATGAGTGATGCGCTTCTTTGCCTGAAGTTAAATTCCGACAAGCTTTATCATCTAGGCATTGGAAAGGCCATTAATAAATCAACTTTATCTCGTGCAAATGAAAGTAGAGATTGGAGAATTTATCAGGATTATGCACTGAAATTAATTGAGCAAGCCAAAAAAATGTATGAGGGCGATAATCAGTTAGAAGTAAATCTTAAAGGCCGTGTGTTTGCATTGGACTCAACTACGGTAGACCTTTGTTTGGAAGTTTTTTTATGGGCTCCTTTCCGTTCAACTAAAGCTGCCGTAAAAATTCATACACTGCTTGACTTAAAAACCTCCATTCCTGAATTTATTTTTATATCAGCGGGTAATGTTCACGATGTAAAAGCGATGGATTTAATTCCAGTTCAAAAAGGCAGCTATTACATAATGGACAAGGCTTACGTTGATTTTGAGCGTCTTTATACAATCAAACAAGAGAAAGCATACTTCGTTGTAAGAGCAAAAGAAAACCTGCAATTTAAACGTATAAAATCCAGAGCGCCTGACAAGAAAATAGGCATTCTTTGTGATCAGGATATCTTACTTACAGGAATCAACAGTAATAACAGATACCCGGAACATTTAAGACGCATCAAATTTTATGATGCTAAATTCGAAAGAACATTTGTGTTTTTAACCAACAACTTCAAAATAAAAGCACAAACAGTAACTCAACTTTATAAGCATAGGTGGGGCATTGAGTTATTCTTCAAATGGATTAAACAAAATCTGAAAGTTCAATCCTTTTGGGGTTTTAGTGAGAACGCAGTAAAAACTCAAATATGGATTGCTATATCAGTTTATGTGCTGGTATTAATAGCAAGAAAGAAACTGAAGCTAACAAACTCTCCGTATGAAATTATACAATACATTAGTCTTGCTCCTTTCGAAAAAAGAGCATTACACCATGTGTTTTTAAACATAGAAAATCAAGATGTCAAAGAACTAAAATATATTCAATTGAAAATCATTTAACTAAGACGCAACGCTAGTGAACCATTAAGGTTAAATATTTATGGCTTTTCGGGAATTGCTGTAAATAAAGATTATGCAGGCACTGCCTTTAAATTATCAGGCAAAATGTGGCAGGCAGTTAAATCAAATAATCTGAATAACAAAGGGCTTAATATTTGGGTTTACGAACAAGGTGAAAGCGTATTTGCAGGAGTGGAACTCAACGACACTCCAAATCAAAATACTGAACTTGAACAAAAGAATATTACCTTATGCAAATATGCTTATTACAAACATATTGGCCCATATCAATTGATAAAACATGCAGGGCAAAATATGATAGCTGAATTAAAAAGCCAGGGATTTGAAACCGTTTTACCCTATATCGAAATTTACGGGCACTGGACAGCAGACGAAAATAAATTGGAAACTGAACTGCTGATGTGTTTAAAATAAACTTCAAATCATAAAAAATGAAAAAGAAAATATTCATCACACTCACTCTAGTAGCGACATTTGCATTGGGCTTTGCTTTCAAATCGCTATTGACCAGCCTTAGTAACGGTGAACCGTCGACGAAAAAAGTAACCGGCATTGGCGGTATATTTTTCAAATGTAAAAATCCAGCTGCAATGAGGGAATGGTACAGCACTCATTTAGGTTTAAATACCAATCAATACGGAGCAGTTTTTGAATGGCACCAAGGCGTAGACTCTTTAAAAAAGGGATTTACCCAATGGAGCCCATTTAAAGAAACCACCAAATATTTTGATCCTTCCACAAAGGATTTTATGATCAATTATAGGGTAGAAAATTTAACTACACTTGTTGAGCAGCTTAAAAAAGAAAATGTAACTGTAGCAGACACCATTGAAACAGTTGAATATGGAAAATTTGTTCACATCATTGATATAGAAGGCAACAAGATTGAATTGTGGGAACCTAATGATATAGAATATGAAAAGTTGGGTAAACAAATTGGGGCCAAGACTACAAAATAATTATGCAACCATTTCAATGTTAAAACCCCGGCTAAAAAATAAAACCGGTGATTACATATGTAACAATCAGCATGACTGCATCGTCCCTAAAAACAAAAGCTTTTAATGGGAAATCTATCTAACATAGGCCGAATCTTTTTTGGTATTGCAATAGCCGTTATGGGATTCCTCACCATTTACGATCACGATTTTCCTTACATGCTTATTCCACCAAACCATACCTGGATTCCCGGGCTTGCAATGGTTGCCAATATTTCCGGGGTGCTGTTGTTATTAGCTGGCGCCGCCATTTTTTTTAAAATAAAACTCAGGACGATTGCGCTGCTTTTAGGAACTGTGCTGCTCTTGATATTTTGCTTATATTTTATTCCCTATCAACTTATGGTGAGCCCCAATTATAAACAGTTTGGCGACTGGGAAAATGCAGCAAAAGAATTGGCATTGGCTGGTGGTGCACTGGTAATTGCCTGTTGCTTTAACCAAAACAATGAAAGTGCACTTACTGCTTTTTTGAGCAAGCTGATACCTCTTGGCAGAATTTTATTTGCTATAACCATCATTAGTTTTGGTGTTGACCATTATTTATTTGCCCAACAAGCGGCAGATTATGTGCCATCATGGGTGCCATGGCATTTATTGTGGATGTATTTTACGGGCACTGCATTATTAGCTTCGGGCATTGCAATTCTTTTCAAAATCAAAACCCGTTTAGCTGCTACTCTGTTAGGCAGCATGATTTTGTGCTGGGTTATTTTGCTGCACATTCCAAGGATCATTGTTTCTCCTGCTGCTTATATCGTGAGTGAGGTTACGAGTGCAGTGATAGCGTTGGCGTATGGAGGTATTGGGTTTTTGATTGCTGGTTGTGGTAAAAAGTTATAGTTTAACTAAATGCAGTTCAACATATTCCTTTTACACAAGAGCCAAAAATACTACCTCACCTCCCCTTCCAACCTCACATAATCCCACTGCACATCGCCACCCGGCCTCCTTACAATAAAACTAACCGTGTTGCTGCCAGCATGCAATAAGCTGGCATCAAAATTAAAACGCAACTCCGCAAAAGCACCGTGTATACCTTTACGTATTGTAGCATTGCTGGCAGGAGAAAAATTGACGCCGTTGGGTGTACCTGTAATATCTTTTCCATTCACCAGTATTTGCAGCGGTGCCAAAAAAGCAGAAGCAGCTGCTACATACAGCGAAGTTTTTTTACCGACAGCTGGAGTTGCTGTTAAATCAAATTTCACCGTCCATACCGGAGGTGTACTGTCGCCTTTTAAATAAGGCTGCACAAAATTCCAGTCGGTGGCATAATTGCTTTTGCCAATGGTATAAGTAACGTCATTGGGAAATTCATCGTTGTAATCCATAAACCTTGCCCAGTTGAGACTGGGGTAAGTGCCACCCATCCACCAGTCGGTGCCGTGTTTAAATTCTTTGGCGCTGCGGTTGGGTATACCAATTTCCCAAATGGTAGGCGCTACTCTTTCTGGTGTCCAGTTAATAACGCCTAATTTAACAGTAGCGCCTGCACTAACGGTTGCGACATTTAATTTGGAGTATTGTCCAATTACACCACTCCCAAAAGCATACAGGTTGTAGGTGCCTGGCAATACATTGGGTATGTTAAATTCTCCTTTGGCATCAGTTTGCACCCAAAACTGGTAGTTCTTGCACCACAACTGAAAATCGGTAATACCCCTTACGGATTCTGGTGTAACGGCAACGCCTACCCACATATTGGCGGCAGAAGGATGATCGGCATCAGTAATGCTGAGCTGACCTGTAATGTTGCCGCGGCCGTTGGCTTTTACATAAGTAGTTGGCGTAAACCAGCTATAAGGCCATTGTGCCTGTTCTTTTTTTGTTTGCAGTTTGGCGTCTTGCCACAAGGCATTGGATGCATTGCTAGTGCCTTTGGGTACTTTGTTGCAATAGATCAAAAACGGGCCAAACATTTTTCGCCAGTCTTCCCCTGCAGCCACGCCACCATCGCTGCCACCTGTGTAATGTGTGCCGCCCAGCATATTGAGTAATACAGGTGTGGCATGGCACATCAGTTCCCTTTTCATGGGTCCGCCGGGGTAATATTCTTTGCTGGCACAAGTCATCCACACACCAATATTTTGTTTGGTGCTGCTCCAGCCCCAGGTATCAATATCGCCAAAGTCGGCGCTGTAATCATATTTACATTCGTAATGATTGGTGAAGGGGCCCGTAGTTATTCGTGATACTTCTTTGGGTGCGCCAGGCACGGGTAAAGATGCTCTCATGTCTTCTGCAGACGGCATCATAAAATTCCGTGTACCGTCTACCGTCATCCAGTCGAAAGTACTGCCGGGGTAACTCGACATGCGCCATTCGCCACCAGGATTTAATGGATAAGCCGCAGGATGGCTAAGCATGGCCGCAGCATATACACCAGATACGTTTTTCTTAAGAGCATAGTACACATCTACGTCCATTGCGGCATCTGTAGTATTGCCACTCCAGGCAGCATGTAATTTTATTTCAGCATACTCATAATTATTGGTGGCTGGGTCGGCTGTTAATGTGTAAGTACAGTTGCTGGGGTTTTGATATCTGGGCATGTTCCAGCTCCAGTAAAATTTGCCGCCATCGTGGCCACCTGTCAAAATATTACCACCATTGTACATAAAGGTTCTTATATCGCCGGAGTTTTTGCTTATGGTAATGGCTACAATGCCATTGTCCATAAAAACAGAACTGCCATTATCTGTTACGGTAACTTTTGAATTGTTTTGCGCTTGCACAATGATGGCAACACAAAACGTAAAGCAAAGGGACAATAATTTTTTCATACCACGCAATGTTGAATTAGTGTTGTACAATAAAAATAAGTAGTGTGATTTCTTAACCATCCTGTGCTACGCCGCCTGCGGTGAGTAACAGTGGAATAGGGATTTACTGGATGGTGATGGTTGATTATGATTTTATTTGCGTAAATCATAATCATCATAAAAATCTGCATTCAAAAAATAGCGCCTTCGGCGCTATCCATATTTAGTGAATCAAGATAAAATTGCCTTTATACAGATAAGGCAGACCATTAATTTTATAATGGATAATATAAACAAAGCCGCCGGTATTTTGAAGTACCGATTTTACCCGTCCATCCCATCCATTATTTACTTCATTTGTAACAAATATTTTTTCTCCCCATTTGTTGAATATTTCAAACTGGTATTCCTGAACAGGAAATCCAATAGTTGGTTTAAAATAATCATTTATGCCATCTCCATTTGGTGTAAATGCATTGGGTATTCCAAAAAGAGTACATATTGCTGAAGGAGCAATAACGATGGTATCACTGGCCGAACATTGATTAACATCTGTTACCTTAACCCAATAAGTTCCTGTAGTGTTTACAGGTAAAGTTGCGGCCGAAGTATTATCGCTCCATAAATATTGATTGAAATTGCCCGGCGATAGAATAATTGTTTCTCCTACACAAAGAGTGGTATCCTTACCAAGTGTAAGTGAAGGTATTGGGTTCACCATCAAATTCAGCACTATAACACTATCGCAACCGCTAGCCAGGTGAATGGTATCTTTATAAATCCCACTACTTGTAACCGGTACACCTTTCCATATAAAAGAATTACAGGCATTGATATTTTGTTGTGTTATAATTTTGGTGATGGTGAGGTTTATTTGGGCAATACTATCACAACCATTTGCCAGGTGAAAAGTATCGCTATAAGTTCCTGTAGTTGATAAGGTTTGTCCATCCCAAACATACGCATTGCAGGTATTGATATCTAACGTAGACATTTTTTTTGTAACGGTAAGATGTAATTCAATAACACTGTCGCAGCCGGTAAGGCCATTCATTGTTTGATAATAAATGCCCGTAGCGGTATAGGTAATACCATTCAATACATAATCGCTACAGGTTGTGGTTGTAATAATATTGAGTGCGCTTTTACATTGGCTAAGTTTATGTAAATACATATCCCAAAACCCACTTGGTGTAACATTATAAACTGGCGCGTTGGGATCAAAGTCTACAGTAACAGGAAAAGAACCTGTTATGTACACATTGTTACGAATATCAACTTTAATTCCTGAATAGATGCTTTCAAAATAATTTGTAGGATCGCATATATAGCCGGCCGCCCAAACAAAATTGCCACTTGTATTAAGTTTTACTGTAAATAATTGCCCTATGGCAAGATTATATATACCAGCTCCAGGGTCAAAATCTACAGTGCCGTGGAACCCTCCATTGACGTATAAGTTTTTATTAGCATCCAGTGCCAAAGACTGACCAAAAGCTTCTCCTTCAAATTTTTTTGCATAAATGAAATTACCATCCTTATCAAGTTTGGAAATAAAGCAGCTTCGGATAGGCGCATTTAGTAGATAAACAGTTGGACCCGGGTCAAAATCTATAGTACTATTAAATCCACCGGTAGTGTATACCGAACCGTCAGTATCTACTTCGAGCCCAAAAAGCTTGGAACTGCCCGCACCGGTAAATTGCTTTGCCCATGCATAATTGCCTTGTGCATCCAGCTTTAATATAAACCCGTTGTCACCACCGTTAAAAGTGGTTAATGTAACCAGGTTTATACCAGGGTCAAAATCCATGCTTTGTGTAAAGTTTCCAGCAAAATAAACATTGTCTTGCCCATCGGTTTCTAAGCCAAACTCCTGGTGCTGGCTTGTTCCTAAATTTCTAACCTGTCTAAACCATACAAAATTGCCTGCACTGTTAAGTTTTAGTACAAACATATCATCAAAATTGGGTGTATTGGCTGTAGCCATAAACGTTCCTGGGCCGGGATCAAAATCCTGGGTTCCGGAAAAAGCCCCGCCCACCAAAACATTATCGGCACCATCAGTTGCAAGCGTTTTTACACTAACTGCAAACACTTGCTTTGCCCATATAAAATTGCCATTATTATCAAGTTTAAGTACAAAATTATTGGAGCCAACACTTGTTAAATTAAAAACACCAGCACCCGGATCCATATCAACCGTGCCTTGAAAAAGTCCTGTAACAATTAAATTACCTGCCTTATCAATTTTAATATTATTGGCAATATCATCAATGGTTCCACCAATTTGCTTTGCCCAAATAAAATTTCCACTGGTATCGTATTTGGTGATATAAATATCATTACCGCCCTTTGAAGTTAAATTAGATACACCGGGGCCAGCATCAAAATCTACTGTGCCTTGAAAGTTACCAGTAACGATTACAAATTTATTAGCATCTAAAACTAAAGCAACCCCATTTTCATTAGTATTAGCAGCACCAATTTTTTTACCCATTCGAAATTCATATTTTGAGCCATACCAACATCGAAAAATAGGCATAACATTACCGTAGTAAAAAATATCCTTTTAAATAATGATGTTATACAAAAAAGAGTTTTCATGAATTATACAGTGCAGTACTGGCTTAATTATGTGAATAAGGTTTATCAAATTTAAGCAAATCTCTTATTTTGGCACAATCTCTATCCTCTTCAAAAGATTCACCTAACCAATCAATACAGTCTCGCCTGCTTAATAAAAAGTTTTCGTGTAGTATTATCCAGTTTAAATTCAACATCCATCGCAAAATTATTAAAATCAACATGCCTGTTTCGGCCATATATTTTCCAATAATGGTTTTTGATGGCTAATAAATAAGTGGCCAAGGTCCGCACTTCTGATTTTGTCATTACAGGCGTATTGGGTTGCAGAGAAGAATGGCAGATATAATCAACGGCCAGTTCATTGGGTACATTAATGATGTCGCCAGAAAGGTTAATTACAAATTGTTCGGCGCGAATATTATCATTGGGTTGCACAATACTTTCTTCACCCTTTTGCACATTTACAGTAAAAGCCGGATAGTTGTTGCGGTATAAGTTTTTAGTTATCGCAACACCATTGGCCTCTTCGGTACCGAAAGCTTTATTTACCAAGATGCCCATGGCCAAATTGTGCTGGTCAATATTAAAGAACAACCTTTCTTCAAATGCCCTTTGTTTCCATAAGCTGGCCCACACTTCTTTAATGGCTTTGTCAATGGTTTTTTTAGTACTTGTTACATTTCCTGTTTTAGAATCATACAATCCGGCTCCATTAAAACCTGGCACATCTTCGGCATTGGTACTGGAGCGAAAGCGAAAATTTTGTTCTTTGGCAGCACCTATTTTTTGCGTCACCAATTGAACAAGTTCGGTATTTAAGGGGCTTTGTTCAATGCTGTCTCTAATCTGTTGCAACTTTTTCGCAAGCCTTGGTTTATCGTAGATGATGGTATTGTCATTCAGCAGGGCAGTAATTAACATGTCGATATGATGTGCAGCAAGATGTTGGTTATAAAAATAAAATGGAATAGCAAAGACTGGTTGAGGAATGGGCAGCAATTGATTTTTACCAATTTTTATCTTAGCCAGCTCTCCCATATTGGCAGCTTTGCCACCTACTTTGTCAATATACTTTACACTCAGTTGCTTTACGTCTATTAATTGGCGGTAGTTATTATTGCACGATAATGAAATAGTTTTCTTCTTCCTTAAATTATCCCAGGCCTGCTGTGCCTCCTTTTCTGTTGTAAGCGTTATCAATAAAGAGTCAGGTAAGAATTGTACTTTCACCAATTGATCCTTGAACCTTATGAGATTGCTTTTAGTAAACGCATTTTTTACCATGCCGTTGGGCGTATGCCTGTTTTGCGAAAGAATATTGATATGGCAAAGCGGTGTTTGAAAAACGGTGGTGATGGTGGCGGCGCAAAGCGGCAGGTTATTGCTTAATTCATTTAATACTGCAATATCATTGGGCTGTATGTTTTTTTGCATAGTTTTTTCATCGGCAAAAAATCGCAGGTAACCATAAGCTGTTCCTCCAGTCATTAGCTGATAGGTTTGCCCGTTATATAAATCATCGGGACTAATTAATGGCAGTGCTGTAGTACCTTGCCACTCTTGTGTATGCCAACTGTTGTTAGCTATCTTTAGATTACCAGTAAAGTAACTGCTTTGCTTTATTTTATTGAACAGTTTGATGGCATCTGCTTTTTTAATGGCATCGTCAGGAAAAAATTCTACTGTATAAATATTACTGGCAGTATAATAGTTTACATTACAAATAGCAAACCTCCGGCTGCTGGAATTACTATATTCTATTTCATTAAATTCTTGCAGGTTGCTGTATGCATTTAAATAGCTGCTGCAAAACTCAAAATGAAAACGGTATTTTTTACTATTGGTATAATAGATATCGCCGCCGGAAAGATCGTACACCACTTTAATACTTTTGATATTTGAATAGCTGCTTTTTAAAGGAATACTTTGCAAAGCATCAAAATCTTTAGCGCAATTAATCTGTGGCAAATAATCAACATTGCCGCCTTTGTAGGTACAATTGTTTTGTTGGGCAAATGTGGAGTATGCTGTTGGTAATAAAAAAAAGAAGCTTAGGCTTAATCTGATACGGAGAAATAACAATTTCATTATTTAAAGTTAATAACAGAAAAGTGATGTTGTATATGATATTTTTCAAGATGCCGTGATAAAGAGAAATACACAAGGAGTATGAATAAATTACCGCCTTGCGGTAAATAGGGAACATGGATTTTTATGATGGTGATGATTAATTATTGATTTATCTGCCAAATCCTGATCATCATATAAATCTGCGTTCAAAAAAATATCGCAATCATCCCTTGCTAATGTCGTTTATACACAGCATAATTTGTAAAAGCTTATTTGACATTTGTATCAATTAAAGAAATACAACCGTGGCAAACTTAAATCCTTATTTAAATTTTGACAACAATTGCAGGGAAGCAATGAACTTTTATAAAGATTGCCTGGGCGGTGAACTCTTTTTTCAAACTGTAGGCGAGATGCCTGCAATGGCTGCAACAAATGCCCCCGCAGTTCTGAGATTGTATTTTACACCCCGCGCTAAAAAGCGGTGATTGGGAGATTATGACCAGCGACCTGGCAAGAGAAAAAAGAATTGAGGGCAATACTGTTCATCTTTGTGTTAATTGTAACAGTGAAGAAGAATTAAACCGTTTTTTTAGCAATTTATCTGTTGGTGGTACCATCGCCGAAAAACTAGCTGATATGCCTTGGGGTGCAAAATATGGCGCACCAACCGATAAGTTTGGCAAACAATGGATTTTAAATTTTCAAATGGGATAATTTTAATTAAAATTATATAGATTATAGCTTTAATACTTATACCGTTGTCTTTTAGCACTACAAAGACGGTAATTTTTTTTTTTACGCCCTTTCACAAAAGTATTAATTCCCTTTATCCATTTTTTTTTGTTGTTTGAATACTAACAAGCTATTAATGAGCGTTTTAATAAAAACCATTAAAATCCCATTAAAAAACCAAAATGAAGAAGCTCATATTTTCTGTAGCATTTCTTATGACCTGCTTTATTGGATTTGCCCAGACTAATCAACCTAAAAAGCCGGACAGCACAAAACAAATAACAACTGACATCAATTCCAATACTGCACTGGTGCAGGAAAAAGTTTGGCCGATCAATTACACCGCCGCAAGAAAAGACAGCGTTATTATAAGGCCAAGGCCAAAGCTTAGGACAAGGATTAAGTTGTAATCTTATCAAACTTAACTGCATGTTTCATTAATAATTATTCATCACTAGCGTTGCGTCTTAGTTAAATGATTTTCAATTGAATATATTTTAGTTCTTTGACATCTTGATTTTCTATGTTTAAAAACACATGGTGTAATGCTCTTTTTTCGAAAGGAGCAAGACTAA
>Ga0265327_10000218_pt1 | contig 116690 bp, 109 predicted proteins | sample 41621metaG_FD_202089 | JGI IMG/M metagenome (GOLD analysis project Ga0265327, IMG submission 202089) | Rhizosphere microbial communities from Carex aquatilis grown in University of Washington, Seatle, WA, United States - 4-16-21 metaG | ecosystem: Host-associated > Plants > Roots >... | reverse complement strand
GAAACCAACGGTGCCATCGATCCTGAACAAGCCATACGCGATGCTGCGCGCATCCTGATGGGCCAGCTCTCAGTATTTGCCGATCTGGAAGGTTCACCGATGGAAGCCGAGGCCAGTGGCCGTGGCGCACCACAAGTGGATCCTATCCTGTTGCGTCCGGTAGATGATCTGGAACTCACCGTGCGTTCGGCAAACTGCCTGAAGGCCGAAAACATTTTTTACATAGGCGATCTCATTCAGCGTAGCGAAAATGAATTGCTTAAAGCGCCTAACCTTGGCCGTAAGTCGTTAAACGAAATCAAGGACGTGCTGGCCTCCAAAGGCTTGACACTGGGCATGAAGCTAGAGAATTGGCCACCGGCTAATCTGGAAAGAGTCTAAGGGAAAATATCATGCGTCATCGCGTTAGTCATCGAAAACTGAATCGCACTACCAGCCATCGCCTGGCGATGCTGCGTAATATGGCCAATTCCATATTGCGTCATGAGGCGATTCAAACCACACTGCCAAAAGCCAAAGAGCTGCGCAAGATCGTAGAGCCATTGATCACCCTGGGCAAAAAAGCTACCCTGGCTAATCGCCGTCTGGCGTTTGACCGCCTGCGCGACCGTGAGATCGTGGTCAAGCTGTTTGACGAACTGGGCCCACGCTTCGCCAATCGTAATGGCGGCTACCTGCGTATCCTAAAGTGCGGTTTCCGTCAGGGTGACAATGCGCCTATGGCTTTTGTTGAACTGGTAGACCGTCCAGATGTAACGGATGAAGTGACGACTGCATAACGCAACAAGTTAGTGATGTAATCCAAAGCCGGACGTGCGTAAGCGCGATCCGGCTTTAGTATTTTTGCGGCAGGATATTATTAAGTAGAAAACTGCGAGCTTCGGCAGTGGAAAATGGCCAGTCAAGCGCGTTCTGTCCTATCGCTAGCACAGGGATGCGCGTCTCATATTTCTGCTCCAGGACTTCATCAGTGCAAATGTCTACCTGTACCACTTCCAACCCGAATTCGTGGCAGACAGGAGTCAGAATCTCTAACGCTTCGTCACATAAATGGCAACCGGAAGTGCTATAAAGGAGAAGTTGAGTCAGCAAAATTTACAGAGTGCAGGAATGAAATCATCTTGGATTGTACTACTCGTAATTGCTGCAACAAAAGAAAGAATCGAGTGGGCTATAATCTCTAGCGCATAGCTACCTTATCCCTGCGAATGAATTAGACAATCATGCAAAAAAAACCTAGTGGCGGAAGCAGCAAGAATCTATTACTGCACTTGAGCGAAGTGCAGAAGCTGATGTCACGTCATCGCATCGTCGCTGGCATGGTGCATAAACAGGATATGCCCAAGCATGACCTGGTAGAAACGCTGGTACAGAAGCAGAACCTGATGGAGCTGCGTAACTTTCTGGCGCGCTTGGGCGTGGGGGAATTGTCGGCAATCATCCAGGTCGTACCAGAAGAAGATAGATTGCTGATCTGGGACCAGATACAAGGTGATAGAGGCGACGATATCCTGGAACTGGTTTCCGATGATATTCGTGAAGCATTGGTGAGTGCACGGCATTACCAGGAAAACAAGGTGATGCTGAATGCATTTGAGTTACATAACGGGAGACTGCGCCAGGTTCAGATCAACGATAAGGCGGACCTGGCTGATCTTAAGCCGATATGGGTAGACATGGTGGCACCTACGGCTGATGTGCGTGGCTGGGTAGGCGAGTTTTTCGGTCTGCAATTACCCAACCCTGCTGAGCTTACTGATCTGGAAGCAAGCGCCCGTTTCTATGTAGAAGATAATGGCGAGATACACCTGATTTCAGACTTTCTGCTGGATTTGGAAGACGAGTCGCGTAACGTAGCTGTCGCTTTTATCCTGCACCGCGACATTCTGTTTTCAGTGCGCCAGGAAGAGTTGCCGGTGTTCCGGTTGCAACGCCTGCGTGCCCGTACCCAGCCGGGTTATGTATCAGATGGCAAGGATGTACTGCTGGACTTGTATTCAGCGGATGCAGAGTACTCTGCAGATGCCCTGGAAGACGTTTATGCCGCTTTGGGCGGGGTAGGCAAGCAAGTGCTGAATTCAAATATGTCGGATACCAATGCCGCAAAAGTCCTTGCAGCCATTGCCCGCGAAGAAGATCTTAACGGGCGTATTCGCCGTAATGTTCTAGATACCCGGCGTGCGGTTTCTTTCCTGATGCGCGGCAAATTCCTGAATGTCACGCAACTGGAAGATGCGCGTCAGATATTGCTGGATATCGATTCTCTGGATGGGCATACCTCGTTCCTGTTCGATAAGATCAACTTCCTGATGGATGCCACTGTTGGTTTCATCAACATCAACCAGAACAAGATCGTGAAGCTGTTTTCAGTGGCATCGGTCGCATTGCTGCCGCCGACCCTGATCGCCAGTATCTACGGCATGAATTTCAAGAGTATCCCGGAACTGGATTGGAAATACGGCTACGTGTACTCTATCTCGCTGATGGTGGTGAGTATCGCCATCCCTTTCTGGATATTCCATAAAAAAGGCTGGTTAAAGTGAGCGGTTACGAGCTTTGGGACCAGCTACTAGGCGACATCCACGGTTATATGGTGGTGTGGGAACTCGCAGTGTTGGTTTTAGGGCTGTTATTAGCGTGGATATTCAATAAGCTGATCCTCGCGACTGTTTTCACGAACGCCCCGGAATCATGGAAAGTTGGCATGGGCGGTGTGGCAAGAATCATCTTTCCCTTGCTGGCGCTCATCACCGTCCATATAGGCCAGTTCACACTGGATCGCTGGCAATACCATACATCCCTGCTGCAACTCGCTACTATCCTGCTGTTGGCAATGGGAGTGATACGCCTGACTGTGTACGCGTTGCGCTACGTATTCCCTGCAGGGGGGTGGGTACGTACCACTGAGACTTTCATCGTCTGGGTGATCTGGGGGCTGGTGGCGCTGCATCTGGCAGGCCTGCTGACCATACTATCCGCTTTCCTCGAAGGTCTCAGTTTTAGTCTGGGCAAGCACGAGTTCTCGGTATTACTGCTTATCCAGTCTTTGCTCATAGTCGTGGTGACGCTGGTAGTGACCTTATGGGCCGGGCGCATCATGGAAACCCGTTTGATGCATGCCGAAAATATGGACATGAACCTGCGGGTAGTGCTGTCCAAGTTATTACGAGTGGTACTGATCGTGGTCGGTGTGTTGTCGTCACTCTCATTCGTCGGCTTTGACATCACCTTGCTGTCGGTATTTGGCGGTGCACTGGGCGTTGGCCTCGGTTTCGGTCTGCAAAAGATCGCCAGTAACTATGTGAGCGGCTTCATCATCCTGCTCGATCGCTCCATACATTTGGGTGACGTATTGACCGTGGATGGTCACCAGGGGGTGGCGAATCAGTTGCGTGCGCGTTATCTGGTGTTGCGCAAGCTGGATGGCACCGAAGTTGTGATTCCCAACGACACGCTGATTACTTCCACCGTCATCAACCACTCGCTTTCCGACCGCAAAGCACAGGTGCAGGTGCCGGTGCATATAAGTTACGACAGCCCACTGGAAACTGCAATGAGCGTGATGCGCGCATCCACGCAAGACATTAACCGCATACTGAAGGACCCAGCTCCGGACGTGAATATCAAGGCCTTGAACGAAACCGGCGTTCACCTGGAGATGGCGCTATGGGTGAATGACCCGGAAGCAGGCTACGGCTCGCTGCAATCCATGCTATATATGAAAATACTGCAAGGTTTCCGCGCCAACGGCATCAAGATCGCTTATCCGCAACGCGATGTGCGTTTGACCAACGTTACTCCCCAGCAATAAGAAATAAATGCCTACTATTGGCCTAAAACAGCCATTTAATTTTTTTGCCATACCAGAAACAAACAAATCAAAAATCTGTGATGAGCTATGACTTTCCAGAAGGCCTGACTCATGACCAAGCAGCAGCCCTGTTGACTGCTGAAGGAGCAAATGAGCTCAGTGCGGACCAACGGCGTACTTTCGTAAGCCTTTTCTTTGAAGTTGCCCATGAACCCATGTTTCTATTACTTCTAGGGGCAGGTGCTATTTACTTCGCTATGGGGGATGCCCATGAAGCTATGATCCTTTTGGGGTTCGTGGTAATCATCATGGTGATTACAATCCTTCAGGAACGCCGCACTGAAAACGCCTTGGAGGCTTTACGTGACCTTTCCAACCCTCGGGCTCTAGTCATCAGAGGCGGCGTGCCAATACGTATTGCAGGTCGTGAAGTGGTACGAGGTGATATTTTGATTCTATCTGAGGGAGACCGCGTTCCCGCTGACGGCTTAGTAATAGAAGCACATGAGCTTGCAGTTGATGAGTCTATGCTCACCGGTGAGTCCGAGACAGTAGCAAAATTTGCTGATAATTCAGAAATCTTTGCCGGTACTCTGGTTGTGCGAGGTCAGGGGTTGATGCAGGTAACTGCTACCGGCAGCCGTACCAAATTAGGCCATATTGGCAATTCCCTGCACGATATTGCCATGGAGTCTTCTCCGCTAGGCGAGGAAATCAGTCGCTTTACCCGACGTCTTGCTTTAATCGGGGTTGGCTTATGTTTCGTCCTCGCTGCTCTCTACTGGGTTTTACGAGGAGACTGGCTCAAAAGTTTGCTCTCTGGCATAACCCTGGCAATGGGGATACTGCCGCAGGAATTCCCCGTCATCATGATTGTATTCTTTGCTTTGGGAGCACGACGCATCGCAAATCAGCGGGTTCTGACCAGGCGACTGAATGCAATCGAAACCTTGGGGGAAACTACCGTTCTATGCGTGGACAAAACTGGAACGTTAACGCAAAACCGGATGTCCGTATCCAGCCTGTGGATACCGGATCATGCTCTCGAAACAAAAGGTATTTTCGGGAAGGATTTGCCAGAGGATTATCACGAACTGCTTGAATATGCCGTCCTTGCAAGCGAAATTGATCCCCACGATCCAATGGAACGGGCTTTCCATCAGTTTTCCCAGGAATACCTGTCCAACACTGAACATTTACACCCCGACTGGTCACTGGCACGCGAATATGAGTTAACTCCGGAACTGCTTGCCATGTCTCATCTATGGCGCAACGATTCAGGAAAAAATGATGTCGTCGCCACCAAGGGAGCCCCAGAGGCCATTGTGGATTTGTGTCACCTGCCACAGCAGGAATTAAAAAAGGTGATGATTCAGGCCGAGATGATGGCAGATCGCGGCCTTCGCGTGTTGGGAGTAGCTAAAGCGAAGCATGTGGTCCATCAGACTTGGCCAGCAATTCAGCACGATTTCGACTTTGAGTTCATTGGTCTTGTTGGGCTTGCCGATCCACTACGCCCTGAGGTACATGGATCAATCGCTGAATGCCACCGTGCGGGTATACGTGTGGTGATGATCACTGGTGATTATCCTCGAACCGCATGTGCTATCGCAGCTGATGCCGGGATAGCTGGCAATCAGGTGTTAACAGGAATTGATCTGGCGCAGATGGATCCGGCAACTTTGGCAAAACGGATAGGTTCGGTCAATGTATTTGCCCGAGTCTCACCAGATCAGAAACTCGCAATTGTCGAAGCGCTAAAGTCTAATGGAGAGGTCGTCGCAATGACGGGAGATGGAGTAAACGACGCTCCAGCTCTAAAAGCAGCTCACATTGGTATAGCCATGGGCAAGCGCGGCACAGATGTTGCTCGCGAAGCTGCTTCTCTGGTATTACTCGATGATGATTTCGGCTCTATCGTTTCCGCAATCAGGTTGGGTCGGCGTATTTTTGCAAACCTCAGGCAAGCATTTGTCTATACGCTTGCAGTCCATATACCGATTATCGGCATGTCCATTCTCCCCGTGCTATTCGGAATGCCGTTGATTCTGGCTCCGATCCATATTGCTTTCCTGGAACTCCTCATCGATCCAGCATGTTCAATTGTTTTTGAAGCCGAGGCAGGCAGTCCTCAATTGATGCTCCAGCCGCCGCGCTCGGCAAGGGAGCCTCTTATTTCAGCTTCACATATTTTAATAAGCCTTGCTCAGGGATTTTTTATCACCATTGCTGCGATTTCGTATTATGGATGGCTATTGCATAGCGGCGTTGAAGTTGAAGTAGCACGGGCATTGGGGTTTGTTGTTTTAGTCACTGCCAACGTTTTACTGATCCTTCCTTGCCGCTCATCAAAATCAGGGTGGGCTGCGATGTTCTCTGGTTTATCGAGAGTGGGGATATTGGTAATAATCTTATCAATACTGGGGTTAGCATTGGTCACAGGTCTCTTAATGCTAGCCCAACCATTTTCCTTCAAGCAACCATCTCTTTATGCGTGGTTGCTGGCTTTCAGCATTGGAGCAAGTACGGTGTACATTATTGAGAGCGGAAAGAATTTATATGCACGCCTTGGAAAAGCAATGACTGTGTATGGTCGTTAGCAGAAGCTGACTCCAATAAAAAAGCCCGCAGATGCGGGCTTTTTTGTAGAAACAAAATTTATTTCAGTTTGGTTTCTTTGTAAGCTACATGCTTACGAACTACCGGGTCGAATTTGGATATTTCCATCTTCTCCGGCATGGTGCGCTTGTTCTTGGATGTGGTATAGAAATGACCGGTACCAGCACTGGATTCCAACTTGATTTTTTCGCGTCCGCCTTTAGCCATGATATGTCTCCTTAAATCTCGCCACGTGCACGAAGATCAACGAGTACGCTGTCTATGCCGTTCTTGTCTATGGTGCGCAGGGCAGCGGCAGTGATACGCAGGCTGATCCAGCGGTTTTCGCTTTCAACCCAGAATCTGCGATTTTGCAGATTAGGCAAAAAACGGCGTTTTGTTTTGTTGTTGGCGTGCGAAACATTGTTGCCCACCATCGGCTTCTTGCCGGTTACCTGACATTTACGTGCCATTGCTTATTCCCCAGACGTGCTCAAATTGCGAAAAGGCGACTTTATACCATGAAAGCACCCTCCACTTCAAGTTTGATTTGCTTTTTCGTGTAGTAAAGCACTTAAAAATTCAAAGTTTTAAGTGAGACAAGGCACGAAAGAATTTTTGCCGCGCGGCATATGCGTTATATGTAAGCGGTAAAAATTCTTGAGTAACGCAGTATCACGACAAAGTTTGAGTTTTTAATGCTTTCCTGTGCTGCCGAAGCCTCCTTCGCCACGATCAGAGGCTACGAAATCATCCACGATGTTAAAGCTGGCCTGCATCACAGGCACGATCATCAGTTGCGCGATGCGTTCCATCGGGTTCATGGTAAATGTAACATTGCCGCGATTCCAGCAAGAGACCATCAATTGCCCTTGATAGTCCGAGTCGATCAGACCCACCAGATTGCCTAATACCACACCATGTTTGTGACCCAACCCCGAGCGCGGCAAGATCAGCGCGGCATAAGCCGGATTAGCCAGGTAGATGGCCATGCCGGTGGGAATCAACTGCGTTTCGCCCGGTTGAAGGGTGACCGCCGTTTCTATACATGCGCGCAGATCCAGTCCGGCAGATCCAGCTGTGGCGTAGGTAGGAAGCTGCTCGCGCAAACGTTCGTCCATGATTTTCACTTGTACGGGTATGCTCATTTTTTAGTTTCTAGTAGTTTTGATAAATGTTGTAATAACTGCCTTGCCAGTTCCAGCTTGGAAGCGCGCGGTAGAAGGTGTACCCCGGCGGCGTCCAGTAACACCAGTTCGTTATCGTTGCCACCAAAGCCGTCCTTGATCAAATTGGCGGCAAGCAGAGGCAGTTTCTTGTTGCGGCGCTTTTTCTCGGCGTTTTGCAGCAGGTTTTCGCTTTCGGCAGCAAACCCCACGCAGAAAGGCGGATTAGGCAATGAGGCCACCATGGCGAGGATATCAACGGTAGGAGTTAATTCCAGCGTCATATTTGCGCTATCTTTTTTGATTTTTTGCGGATTTGGCGCAGGCATGGTGTAGTCTGCGACCGCAGCTACGCCGATGAACACATTCTGTCCGGAAATATGGTTCATTACCGCATCCAGCATCTGCTGGGCACTGGTGACACTGATTTTGGTACAGTGCATGGCATCAAAGCAGGTGGCGCCACTTATTATAGTGACCTCAGCACCCATTTCCTGTGCCGCCTGCGCCACGGCAAAACCCATTTTGCCGGAGCTCAAATTAGTGATGCCGCGCACTGCATCTATGGCTTCATAGGTAGCGCCAGCGGTGATCAGTATCTTTTTGCCGGCCAGAATCTTGGGCTGGCGGCTGGCGAGAATGTCTTGCAACAGCATCGCCGGTTCCAGCATACGCCCCATACCCGTTTCACCGCACGCCTGATCGCCGCTATCGGGGCCAAGCACTGCGATACCGTCGCGTTGCAGTTGGGCGATATTGCGTTGCGTTGCCGGGTTTTGCCACATTTCCACATTCATCGCCGGGGCGACCAGTAACGGGCATTCACCACGTGCCAGGCAAATGGTGGAGAGTAGATCATCTGCCGCGCCATGCACCAGTTTTGCGATGAAGTTGGCGCTGGCCGGAGCGATTACGATGGCATCCGCAGCCCGCGCCAGATTAATGTGTGCCATGCCGTTACCGGTGTCTTGATTCCACAAGTCAGTCAGCACCGGTTTGCCGGAAAGTGCTTGCATGGTAGTGGGCGTGATGAACTGGCAGGCCGATTGTGTCATCACCACTTGTACCTCCAGACCCTGCTTCACCAGCAGACGCACCAGTTCCGCAGCCTTGTATGCAGCGATGCCGCCGGTGATGCCGAGCAGGATGTTTTTAAGTGGGGAAACTACAGCAGACATAAAGCGCTATTTCATTGGATAATAAGGCATTCTAACCCAAAGGTTATCTCATGGCGATTACCGACTGGCCTGCTGACGAACGTCCCAGAGAGAAACTGCTGGCGCAGGGCGCTAGCGCCCTATCCGATGCCGAGTTGCTGGCGATCTTCCTGCGCATGGGCGTAGCCGGTATGAGCGCTGTTGACCTGGCGCGCGAGTTACTGCGCCGCTTCGGCAGCCTGACTGCGATCTTTGCCGCCAGTCACGACGAGCTGACGCAAGTACATGGCATGGGCAGCAGCAAGTTCGTGCAGTTGCAGGCCATTTTCGAAATGTCGCAGCGGGCATTGCGCGAAGAGATGCAACAGCGCGATGTACTGACGTCGCCTGCAGCAGTACGCGACTATCTGCGCATCAAACTGGGCGCATTAAAACGTGAAGTGTTCATGGTGCTGTTGCTGGATGCACAGAACCGCGTGATCGCCAGCGAAGAGCTATTCGCCGGGACTCTTACGCAAACCAGCGTTTACCCCCGTGAGGTAGTCAAACGCACGTTGCATCACAATGCCGCTTCGGTGATCTTTGCGCATAACCATCCTTCAGGTGTGGCAGAGCCTAGCCGCGCAGACGAGATGCTGACCAAAGTACTGAAAGATGCGCTGGCACTGGTCGATGTCAAAGTGCTGGACCACTTTGTGGTGGCTGGGAATGGGGTGCTGTCATTTTCGGAACGCGGGCTGATCTAAGCGGTTCTTGATCGTATATTATTGAGCGGCATGCAGCTTGGCGGACAGCGTTTTAAGCTGTTTGCGCAAGTCAACATAATCCGGACACATCGTTTCTACTATCGCCCAGAATTTCGGCGAGTGGTTCATTTCTTTTAAATGTGCCAATTCGTGGGCCACCACGTAATGAATGATAGGTGGCGGTGCCTGGATCAGCCGCCAGTTGAGGCGTATATCTCCCCTGGAACTGCAACTGCCCCAGCGTGTGGCGGCGTTGGATAGCGAAACCGGTGGCGTTTTAACCCCCAGCTTTGCAGCAAGGATAGCAATGCGCCGGGTAAAATCTTCAAGTGCCATCTGGCGATACCAGGCGAGTACCTTGCGACGTATGGTCAGGGAATCATCGGGGTCGGGTATCGCTACACTAAGAACCTCACCATTCAGTTCCACCGGGCTGCGAACGCCGCCACTGTGTGCGTCCAGCGTCAATTCCCGCCCCAGATAAAGCAGTCGAGCGCTGTCTTCCCACTCTATTTCAGGCGTTGTGGCGCTGAGATGCACCAGTTTTTTTTCTATCCAATCGGCATGTCTCAGCAACATCTGCGGCACGTCACGACGCGCCATACGGCTGGGGATGCTGACGGTAAGGCCGTTGCGGTCGATACGCATGCCTACGGTACGGCGTCGCGGGCTGGCTTTGAGAATATAGGGGATCTCCCGGCCGCCGATTTGAATGCTATGGGTGGCTTGATCCGTACTACGCATATTGCTCCAGGCGCGGTAATTCGCCCTCTATCCATTCCTCCACCTCGCGGTTCAATTCATCGGCTTTAAGGCCAGTGGTGGTGATGGGCGCGCCTATGCTGACGGTGATGGTGCCCGGGCGCTTGAGAAAGGAATTCTTGCCCCAGAACTCTCCGGCATTATGGGCAATGGGCAGTGCCAGAGCGTTGGTATGCGTGGCCAGCCATGCGCCGCCGATGTGATACTTGCCGCGTTTGCCTGGAGCGATACGCGTGCCTTCAGGAAACACCACCACAAAGAACCCTTTATTCAGCCTGTCCTGCCCTTGTTCCACCAGTTGTTTCAGCGCATCGCGTCCAGCAGCGCGGTCAATGGCGATGGGGCTGGACATGGCGAGGCCCCAGCCGAAGAAAGGTACAAACAGCAGTTCCCGTTTCATCACCCACACTTGCGGCGGTAATATCTTTTGCAGCGCCAGCGTCTCCCAGGCCGACTGGTGTTTGCACAGCACTACACAGGGCTGTGGAGGAATGTTGTTTGCGCCTATGACGCGGTAATGGATACCGCAGGTCAGGCGCAGCCACCACAGCATAGTGCGCGCCCAGATGGTAATGACGGGATAGCGACGCTGCGGCGAGAGCGGATAGGTGAGCAGGATCAATACGCAGAATACGGGTGTGAACAACCACTGGAAGATGGCAAACACTAATGAACGAAGCCAAAGGATCATGCGTCGTGTTGAATGATGTGTTTGGTGGCTTGCGCCAGGTTGTCGAAAATCAATGTGCCTTCAGGCAAACCGCCTGCCGTCCGCGTTGCCTTGCCTTTGCCAGTAAGCACTAACATCGGCTGCACGCCCAGCGACATACCAGCCTGCAGGTCGCGTAAGGAATCCCCCACGCTGTTTACACCCTTGAGATCTATGCCGAAGCGGCGGCCGATCTCAAGCAGCATGCCGGGCTTGGGTTTACGGCACTCGCAATGGTCTTCAGCACTATGCGGGCAGTAAAACAATGCATCTATGCGCCCGCCATTTTGTGCCAATGCCCGGTACATCTTGTCGTGTATGGCATTCAAGGTCGCCATATCGAACAGCCCACGACTGATGCCGGACTGGTTGGTGGCGAGTGCGATGCGAAATCCCGCCTGATTCAATTCGGCGATCGCTTCCAGACTACCGGGGATGGGTTTCCATTCATCCGGGTTCTTGATGAAATGATCGGAGTCATAGTTGATGACGCCATCGCGGTCGAGGATGACGAGTTTCATATCAATTTGCCAATTTGGAAAGGTCAGCCACGCGGTTCATTGCCTGATGCAAGGTTGCCAGTAAACCCAGGCGGTTATTGCGCAAAGCCGGGGCTTCAGCGTTGACCATCACACTATCGAAGAAGGCATCTACCGGTTGTTTCAACACTGCCAGCGCCTTTAATGAAGCAGTAAAGTCATTCTGTTCGAACGCAGCGTCCGCTTTTGGTTTTACCGCAGTCAGCGCCTGATATAACGCAGCTTCTGCCGGTTCTGCCAGCAAGGTCATGTCCACATTGGCGGTAACTTTTCCTTCAGCTTTTTTCAGAATATTGCCCACGCGCTTGTTGGCGGCCGCCAGGCTTTCCGCTTCCGGCAGGGTGGAGAAGCTACGCACGGCGGCCAGACGGTCGGGAATGTCGGACAGCCTTTGCGGACGTAGTGATAACACCGCATCCACTTCCTGCGCGGAGTAACCTTGTTCTCTTAATATGCCACTCAACCGTTCATAAACGAATTCCAGCAAGCCGTCGGGCTGGTGATTTGGTTCCGGCAAGTCCATCAGTTGGGTCGATTGTGCGATCAGTTCATCCAGGTTGAACGGCAGTTCCTGCTCGATCAGCATGCGAATCACCCCCAAGGCATGGCGGCGCAAGGCGAATGGGTCCTTATCTCCGGTAGGGATCTGCCCGATACAAAACAGACCGATCAGTGTCTCCAGTTTATCGGCCAGTGCCACGCTGGTGCCTACCATATTGCGCGGCAGCTCATCGCCGGCAAAACGAGGTTTGTAATGGTCTTCAATGGCTTCTGCTACATCCTGCGGCTCGCCGGCATAGAGTGCGTAGTAGCGCCCCATGATGCCTTGCAGTTCGGGGAATTCTCCTACCATGTCGGTCACCAGGTCGGCTTTCGCCAACTGGGCGGCTTTATCTGTCAGCTTGGATAAAGCTTCGCCGCCCAAGGTCTTGCCGATATAGCGCGCTATTCTGCGTACCCTCTCGGTGCGCTCACCTTGCGACCCCAGCTTGTTGTGGTACACCACTTTATTCAGCGCTTCCACTCGCGATTCCAGCGTCTTTTTTCTATCCTGATCGAAAAAGAATTTGGCATCTGCGAGGCGCGGGCGCACCACGCGCTCATTGCCGCCGATCACCGCACTGGGGTCAGACGGATTGATGTTGGAAACGATGAGGAATTTATTGGACAACGTACCTTCAACATCCAGCAATGGGAAATACTTTTGGTTAGCCTTCATGGTCAGGATCAGGCATTCCTGAGGCACCTCAAGAAACTCCGCTTCGAATTGGCCGATCAATACATTGGGTCGTTCCACCAGCGCAGTCACTTCATCCAGCAAAGCTTCGTCAGTGATCGGCTGTAAGTCTTTTCCCGCTTTGGCTGCAGCAGCGGCAAGCTGGCGTGCGATTTCTGCACGGCGTTCTGCAAAACTGGCGATCACCGCACCTTCGGTTTGCAGTTGCTCGGCATAACTGTCGGCATCTTGTAATTTGATGGGATTGACCGCGGCTTCAAAGCGATGACCTTGTGTGGTATTTCCGGCAGCTAGACCTAGTATCGTGATCGGCACCACATCCGTTCCATGCAATGCCACCAGCCCATGCGCAGGGCGCACGAAGTTGACGCTGCTCCAGCCATCAGCCAGTTGATAGGTCATTACTTTGGGAATAGGTAGCTTGGCCAGAGTATCCTCCAAGGCTTTCTGCAAACCCTGCTGTAGCGTAGCACCGGTCACCATGCTATCAAAGAACAGTACATCGGCTTTGCCGTCCGATTCGCGCTTGAGTTTTGGCACCACGCTGGCATCCGCGCCTAACCCTGCCAAACGCTTCAAAAGTGCAGGGGTCGGCTGACCATTGGCATCAATCCCCACACTGACAGGCATCAGTTTTTGCGAGACCGATTTATCCGCTGCCTGTGCCGGGATCCGGGTGAGGTGTGCGGCCAGACGACGTGGGGTGGCATAAGCGGTTACCGAAGTGTCGGCACTCGTCAATCCTTGTGTCTGTAAAGATTCCAGCAATCCTGTTGCAAAAGCTTCGCCCAATTTTTTCAATACTTTGGGCGGTAGTTCTTCAACGAATAATTCGACCAGCAGGTTTTTAGTACTCATGCGGATGCGACTTTCTTTTCAGTCTGTGACAGCACTTCTTCTGCCCAGGCTTTTGGGGCCATGGGGAAACCCAGTCTGGCACGGCTTTCCAGATAGCTTTGGGCGACTGCCCTTGCCAGATTGCGGATGCGGCCTATATATCCTGCGCGCTCAGTGACAGAGATGGCACCTCTGGCATCCAGCAAGTTAAAGGTGTGAGCTGCTTTGAGTATCTGTTCGTAGGCGGGTAACGCAAGTTGTTGCTGCATCAGGTACTGTGCTTCCTTCTCGTAGCTGCCGAATGCGCCAAGCAGGAATTCCACGTCGCTATGTTCAAAGTTATAGGCCGATTGTTCTTTCTCGTTCTGCAGATACACGTCGCCGTAACTCAAGCCCTCGGTCCAAGTGAGGTCGAATACGTTCTCCACGCCTTGCAGGTACATCGCCAGCCGTTCAAGGCCGTAGGTGATCTCACCTGTGATGGGTTTGCAATTGATACCGCCGACTTGCTGGAAATAAGTGAATTGCGTGACTTCCATGCCGTTCAGCCATACTTCCCAACCCAGGCCCCATGCCCCCAGCGTCGGGTTTTCCCAATCGTCTTCCACAAAACGGATGTCGTTTTGTTTGAGATCGAAACCCAGTGCTTGCAGCGAACCGAGATAAAGCTCCAGTATGTTGGCCGGTGCGGGTTTCAGTACCACCTGGTACTGGTAATAATGTTGCAGCCGGTTAGGGTTCTCGCCATATCTGCCGTCTTTTGGGCGGCGGCTGGGTTGCACATACGCCGCTTTCCATGGTTCCGGACCGATGGCGCGCAAAAAGGTAGCTGTGTGGGAAGTGCCGGCACCTACTTCCATGTCATAAGGTTGCAGCAGCGCACAGCCTTGCTTGTCCCAGTATTGCTGGAGCGTGAGGATGATCTGTTGGAAGGTGAGCATTACGAGGTTCAGATAGCCTAGAAAGATACGGATTCTACCGCAAAACCTCTCCTTCAAGCCACAGCTGGCATGAGCAATGCAGATGATTCAACAGCTTGAAAAACAGGCTGAAAAGTAACGCAGATTCGTTATGCGTCAACAATAAGCGCCCACACCAGCTGACCGATGATATCGGAAGCGACCACGGTGTGGCCGTTGAAAGCGGATGAGATCTTATGGCGCAGTTCCTTGACTACGCTGGGGTTGCCGGTCAGGTCGAAGATCACGTCAACATCCTTGCCCATGGCGACGAGCTCATCCATGGTGGCGATCTTGACGCCTGCCGCTGCAGCCTCAGCTTTGCCCGGGGTTTCCAGGATTTCTACGGCACATGCCAGATGAACACTACTTTGCTTGCTGAGTATGGCTTTGAGAAAAGTGGTCCCACCTTTGCCCAAGCCGACGATGGCGATATTCTGTTTGCTCATGTTGCCTCCTCAATAATGATTATTGTTTTAACAGCATTGCACAGACAGTATATTGAAATATGGGTGAAGATTCGACTAATTGCAAAGTTTAATCTTGAGTTCTTTTTCTACTCCATAAAATGCCTAGTGACAGCAGAATAAAGCAGATGACCGGCCAGTTTCCCCAACCAATGTAGGGTGTAGTTCCCATATAGCCTTGCACTTGGGCGGTAAGGGCGGACGTGGTGAAATGGGGCAACGCTGCCAGCACGCGTCCATCACGGTTTATCACTACCGTGGCGCCGGTATTAGTGGAACGTAACACCATGCGCGCAGTTTCCATGGCGCGCGCCTGCGACATCTGCATATGTTGGTCTGCGGCCAGCGAGTTGCCATACCAGGCATCATTGCTGACATTGACCAGCAAGGTGGCCTGCGGCAATTGGCGGATGATCTCTTCGCCGAAAACGTCTTCATAGCAGATGTTGATGGCAACTTGTTGCCCGGCCACATTAAGTGGTTTTTGCTGGATATCGCCGCGTGACAGGTCGGTGAGCGGGATATTCAGCCAGTCGCGGTAGATCCATCCGAATATGCCTTTGAGCGGGATGAATTCACCAAATGGTACTAGATGCGATTTCCGATAAACCTGGGTAGGGGCGCTACCTATACTCACCATGCTGTTGTAATAGTGGTCGTCTTCTTTTTCTACCGCACCCAGCAGAATATCGCCGTGCTGTTGCAGTGCATGCTGCTTGAGCTGTTCAAGATATTGCGCCGGTAATTGTTGCACCAGTGCAGGTAACGCAGTTTCCGGCATGACGATAAGTTGGGCCTGGCTATCCAGCGCCATGGATAAATATTGATCCAGGGTTTGCTGGGTGGTTTCCGGCAGCCATTTCATATCCTGTGCGATGTTTCCCTGTAACAGGGCTACCGAAATGGGCGTATGGTATGGCTCGCTCCATTCCACGTGCTTGAGCAAGCTGCCACCCACCCACAACACCAGCAGAAAAAAAACAAGGCGGCGGCGCGTTTTTGACCAAAACACGATGGCACTGGACGCAGCCACAGCCAGCAACGATACGCCATAGATACCGAATACCGGTGCAAAGCCTGCAAGCGGGCTATACGGAACTTGTGAATAGCCTACTGCCAGCCAGGGGAAGCCGGTAAATATCCAACTGCGTACCCACTCGGATAATACCCACAGCATCGGCGCTGTCGCCAGCAAATACCGGTTGCGCTTACTCAGCCAACCGACCAAGGCAGGGAATAACGCCAGAAATGCATTAAGCGCAAAAGTAGCGATCGCAGCCATCCACCATGGCATGCCGCCAAAATCATGCAGGCTGATATAGATCCAGTAGATGCCGGCATTGAACAACCCTAGTCCAAAGCTCAATCCCAGCCATGCTGCCTGCTTAGCTGTGGTGCATCGCTGCCACAGCAGGAACAGGCCGGCAACTGTCGCAATTGGAATAGGGTAAACGTAGAATGGCGCAAAGCTCATTACGGTTGCGGCACCGAGTAATGCGGCGAGAATGAGCTGGCGGCGAGTTGAAAGTGCTTGCAAAACTAGACCCAGAAGCAAAGATTCAGCATTATAGCGGCTGGTTTGTTAAAACTATGAGGTGCAACAATGCTAAAAGAATTTAAAGAGTTTGCCATGCGTGGCAATGTAGTGGATATGGCTGTGGGTATCATCATCGGTGCGTCGTTCGGCACTATCGTGAAATCGCTGGTGGACGATGTGATCATGCCGCCCATAGGCTTATTATTGGGCAATGTTGATTTTGGCAATATGTATGTGGTGTTGAAGCAGGCTGCAGCAACACCTGTACCTTATGCCTCGTTGGCGGAAGCCAAAAAAGCAGGTGCGGTGACTTTGAACTACGGATTATTCATCAATGCCGTTGTGAGTTTTTTGATCGTGGCATTTGCTGTGTTTCTGCTGGTGCGTACCATCAACCGTTTACGCCAGCAGCAGGAAACAGCAGCGGACCCGACTACCAAAGCATGTCCGCGCTGTTTTACCGATATTCCAATTCAGGCTACGCGTTGCCCGCACTGTACTTCGTCTCTATCTTGACCCAGCCCCGTCTTAAGGGATTGCCTAGCTGTTATTAGCAGCTAGGCTGGTTTTAGCAACTAGGTGAACACTCGCCTGGCGGTAATACACTTTCTTCAGGGGCTGGATCGCTATTGCTATCGGTACCGTTTCTGCCATTGGAAAAGACGATGGTCACCACACGGTCACCCACCAGATCCAGCTCGGTGGTCTTGTAATATTCTCCATTGTCCGCAGTATTGAGGTGATCGTAATCCCAGGCATAGCCTATCAACTCGCCGGTACGATTATCTTTTACTTCGATAGCGTTGGTAGGCTGGCCCAATAACTCAACGATCTTGTCTTTGGTCAGGTTCTGCACAGCCGCAACAAAGTTGGTTTCATCCAGCGGCAAGGCGCCGTCAGCAAAAGCAACTGCGGGTAAAAACAATACTAGAGCTGCGAGTATGGCTTTCATGGGAACGCTCCTTTTCAATAGGTTGTCACTTCTTGGAACTGAAATCACAACTAAAGTTCCCGAAGTTACTATTCTGGAAGCAATTCCCGTTCCAATAATAATGAATGTAAGCGCCTGCTATCTGCACGAAGCACGGTGAAGCGCAGCCCTGAGAAACTGATCTGTTCACCACGTTTAGGCATATGGCCGAATTTACTCACCACCAGACCGCCTATGGTGTCGAACTCCTCATCGCTCAAATCGGTTTGCAGCACCTCGTTGAAGTCGCTGATTTCGGTGAGCGCTTTTATCCGGTAATGCCCGCTACTATCCTTGAAGATATTGTCTTCATCTTCGTCGTAGTCGTACTCATCTTCGATATCGCCCACGATCTGTTCCAGTACGTCCTCGATGGTGACCATGCCGGCGACTCCGCCGTATTCATCCACCACGATGGCGATGTGGTTGCGGTTGCCGCGGAATTCCTGCAACAGCACGTTAAGGCGTTTAGATTCGGGGATGAACACCACCGGCCGCAGCATGTCGCGCACGTTAAAGTCGTCTTCAGAGTAATAGCGCAACAGGTCTTTCGCCAGCAATATGCCGATCACATCATCCTTGTTTTCGGCAATGACGGGAAAGCGCGAGTGTGCAGCTTTGATAACGAAAGGGATAAAAGTCTCAGGGGTGTCGGTGATATCGATCACGTCCATTTGCGAACGCGGGATCATGATATCGCGCACTTGCATCTCGGATACCTGCATCACGCCTTCTATCATGCTCAGGGCGTCGGCATCCAACAGATTTTTTTCGTAGGCGGAACGCAGCAGTTCTACTAACTGCTCGCGATCTTCTGGTTCGCGGAAAAGTAGGCTGGAAAGACGCTCCAGCCAACTCGGTTTTGAATCTTCAGCCATGTGCGATGGCGTTCTCCGTAATGAGATAGGGAGCAGGATAACCTAAATTTGTGACGATTTGTGTTTCAAGCAGTTCCATCGCCTCGGCGTCTGCATCGTTTTCGTGGTTATGGCCTTGCAGATGCAATACCCCATGCACCGTGAGATGCGCATAATGTGCCTCCAGCATTTTCCCTTGTTCAGTGGCTTCCTGCGCGATGACTGTGGCGCACAATACGATGTCGCCCATGAGCGGAGACTCGTTTAGTGTAAACGTCAACACATTGGTGGCGTAATCTTTACTGCGGTAGTTGTTGTTCAAGTCTCGGCCTTCTTCTGCATCCACGATACGCAATGTGATTTCAGCGTTTTGCGACAGCGCTGCGAGTGCCCACTTACGGAATTGCTGGCGTGTGGGAAGGGTTTCGACGGTGGATGCGAATTGCACTGCGAGCGTGAGTTTGGGCTTCATTCTTGGGTTTTATTCTTGGGTATTTTCGTAACGCTCATAAGCGTTCACGATTTTCTGCACCAAAGGATGGCGCACCACATCGGCTGATAGAAAGTGGGTAAATGCCACACCGCGCACTTCTTTTAATACTTCCTGAGCGACGATCAGCCCGCTTTTTTGGCCGCGCGCCAGGTCTATTTGTGTCACGTCGCCGGTGATCACGGCTTTGCTGCCAAAACCCATGCGGGTGAGGAACATTTTCATCTGTTCCGGTGTGGTGTTTTGCGCCTCATCCAGAATGATAAAACTCTGGTTCAAGGTTCTGCCGCGCATATAAGCCAGAGGCGCGACCTCGATGGCGTTGCGTTCGAACATCTTGGCCACAGTGTCGTAACCCATCAGGTCGTAAAGCGCGTCGTAAAGGGGGCGCAGATAAGGGTCTACTTTTTGTGCCAGATCACCCGGCAGGAACCCCAACCGCTCGCCCGCTTCTACTGCCGGACGCACCAGAATGATGCGTTTTACTCTGTCACGGGTCAGCGCATCCACGGCACTGGCGACCGCCAGATAAGTCTTACCGGTTCCGGCAGGGCCTATGCCGAAAGTGATGTCGAATTCCTGAATCTGTTGCAGATATTCCACTTGGCGCGGGGTGCGGCCATGCAGGTCGCGACGGCGCGTCATCAGCAGCGGCATGGCACTGCCGACGATATCTTCTGGGGTAAGCTTGCCTATTTCCACCAGCCCCAACTGTATCTCTTCCAGCTCTATGGGTTTTTTCGCGCGTTCGTAGAAATCTTCGATCAGCTGCGCGGCTAGTTCAGTCTGATGTTTTTCACCGGAAATCTGGAAAATCGCTCCGCGTCGTGCAATGCCGACATCCAGCGCATCCTCTATTTGTTTGAGATTCTCGTCCAGCGCGCCACAAAGGTTGGCTAAACGCAGGTTGTCTTCGGGGTTGAGTGTGAGTTCCATTAACAATGCATCAGGCAAGCATCTCGCCGCGCAAGCTGTAGGGCGTGGCTTCGGTGATACGCACGTTCACGAACTGGTTGATGAGTTTGGCAGAGGCAGGAAAATTCACGATACGGTTGTTGTCGGCGCGGCCAGCCATGTCATTGGGGTCTTTTTTAGACACGCCTTCCACCAGTACTCTTTGCGTCGTTCCCACCATGCGCCGGCTGGTGGCATGGCCTTGCGAATCGAGTAGCGCCAATAGTCTTGCCAGCCGTTCCTGCTTGGCTTCTGCCGGAGTATCGTCGGCAAGGTAGGATGCCGCGGTGCCGGGGCGTGCACTGTAGATGAAGCTGAAGCTGTAATCGAAGCCTACCTCTTCCACCAGCTTCATGGTGGCGTTGAAATCAGCTTCGGTCTCACCCGGGAAGCCGACGATGAAATCCGAGGAGATACATAAATCGGGTCTTGCAGCACGTAATTTGCGGATAGTCGCCTTGTATTGCAGTGCAGTGTAGTTGCGTTTCATGGCAGCAAGCACGCGATCGGAGCCCGCTTGCACCGGCAAGTGCAGGTGTGATACCAGTTTGGGTATCTTGGCGAAGGCATCTATCAATGTGGGGCTCATCTCATTCGGGTGCGAGGTCATGTAACGCAGTCGCTCTATGCCCGGAATGTCGGCGATGTATTCCAATAGCAGAGCCAGATCCGCTGTGCCCCCGTTATTGAGTTCAGCCTGGTATCCATTGACGTTCTGACCAAGCAAAGTGATCTCTTTCACGCCTTGTTCGGCCAATTGAACTGCTTCTGTGAGGATATCGTCGAATGGGCGAGACACCTCTTCGCCGCGCGTATAAGGCACTACACAGAAAGAGCAATATTTGCTGCAACCTTCCATGATGGACAAATAGGCCGCAGCGCCGCTCACGCGTGGCGGTGGAAGCTGGTCGAATTTTTCGATTTCGGGAAAGCTGATGTCTACTTGCGGGCGGCCAGTATTGCGCTTATCCGCGATCAATTGCGGCAGGCGGTGTAAAGTTTGCGGCCCGAACACCACGTCCACCAGCGGCTCGCGCTTTACAATTGCGGCACCTTCCTGGCTAGCCACGCAGCCGCCCACGCCTATGATGAGCTTGGGATTGGCAGTCTTCAGGTCACGCAAACGTCCCAGTTGGTGGAACAGCTTTTCCTGCGGTGTCTCACGCACCGAGCAGGTATTGATGAGAATGACATCGGCTTCCTCAGGATTTTGTGTCTGCGTCATGCCGTCGGCGGCCTGTAGCATGTCGGCCATGCGTGACGAGTCGTACTCGTTCATCTGGCAGCCGAAAGTCTTGATGTAAAGTTTGCTGGGAGTAGTCATGGGCGCTGCATAAAGGAAACAGCAATGATTATACAGCCCGCCGTGTCCCCTCACCAAGCGCGTAGTAATAAGGTAAGGAGTATAGCTTGAGGTATAATTCCAGCCCACGCGCCCGTAGCTCAGCTGGATTAGAGTACTGCCCTCCGAAGGCAGGGGTCGGACGTTCGAATCGTCTCGGGCGCGCCAGTTAAATTAAATTCATGCCTGATTGTTTATTCTTGGCGTTTTAGGCGCCAGGCGTCCGCTGTGGCTTAACTCAATGATCCATTGGATTTCATGTTAACCCCTGATTGAAATGGCTTTGCCTTGGAAACGGCAGTGAGCAAGGAGACAAGATGCTTTCTCAGCGATGAGAAACTTGCTTCCAAGTCGCTGTGTGATATCCTAATTATGGAGAGTGGAAAGTTAAATCCGTGCTCAAATCTAAGGGCAAGCCCTTATATTTTGAACATGGTTTTTTTGCGAGTATTCGTGATGACGTTCATCGAAAGCCGCGAAATTGAAAAATATCCTGAACTGCAGAGATGCATTGCTAGCGACCGCCCCAGGAATTTCACCTGACAACACTCAAGTGATGGGTGAGTCAGGGCAATCAATTTCTTTCAACCAGAAGTTTGTCCATATCTGGAATTTCTTTGCACAGGCTTTAGTGCCTCACACATACGACTTCCCCTTGCAATCGCTGCTGGCTAAAGCACATACCCTACTTTATTGGGCTGTCCTCAACCCCGTTCCCAGATGATTGCATATGAAAAAATTGAAATCTCTGAGACAACATGTTTCCGTATCTGCACCACGCAAAATAAAGGTACTGATCTTGTGGGACACTGTGTTCGACGCGGAACGGATAGTCCGCGAGTTGCGTCGGGCGCAGTTTGAACCGGAATGGACACGGGTAGACAATCGATCTTCTTTTCTAGCCTCATTGGAAAGTTTTGTACCTGATCTGATTCTGGCGGATTACCAACTGCCGCAGTTGGACGGTATCAGTGCGCTGAAACTGTTGCGCGAGCAGGGCTTGTACATTCCGTTTTTTTTGATCTCCGGGGTCATCGGCGAAGAGGCCGCGATCGATGCAATCAAGCAGGGCGCAGACGATTACTTGATGAAAGATCGTTTGGGGCGCCTGGGCTCGGCTGTATTACATGCGTTGGAAAACAGGCAGTTACGTAATGCGCGTAAGCATGCCGAATTGAGGCTGATGGAGAGTGAAGCGGGGCTTAGGTTATTTATCAAACACTCTCCTGCAGCCATTGCCATGTTTGACCAGGACATGAATTATCTGGCGGCCAGTCAACGCTGGCTGACTTCGCATTTTCTGAACGATCGGGCTATCATCGGTCGCAGCCATTACGAATTTTTCCCCACGATACCTACGCGCTGGAAGCATGTTCATCAACGATGTATTGCGGGTGCATCGGAAAAGTGCGAGGAAGATTCATTTATAAATAATAATGGCGCGATGTCCTGGATACGCTGGGAAGTACAGCCGTGGGCGAAACTCGATGGTGCGATAGGCGGCATCATCATCTTCACCGAAGATATCACGGAGCGTAAGCGAGCTGAGGCACGAGAGCAGCGACTCACCAATCTGAATAGAGCGTTCAGCGAAATAAATCAGGCTCTTGTGCGTATGGAGCAGCAGGCAGAGCTGTTCCCGCTGGTCTGCCGTTGCGCGGTTGAATTCGGCGGCATGAAGTTGGCTTGGGTAGGTCAGGCGAATGAGGTCGATGGGCTTATAACACCTGTCGCGAGTTATGGTAGCAGTCAGAGTTTTCTGGATGAGATAGTGATTTCTGCCAGCGCCGAAGTACCTGAAGGTCGTGGGCCGGCAGGCACGGCACTGCGTGAGAATCGGACGGTCATCATCAATGATATTACAGAGCCTAATGCATTTTTGTGGGCGGAAAAAGCGAAAAAATTCGGCCTGTATTCGGGCGCATCGTTTGTGATACAGCGAGGCGGCAAGCCCTTTTCAGTTCTGAGTGTTTACCATGAACAAACGAACGCCTTTGATGAAGAAACACTCTCCCTGCTGAATGAGATGTCCAAGGAAATCTCGTTCGCACTGGATAATTTCGATCATGAAAGCCTGCGCAAGGCTAACGAAGAGTCTCTGCGTTTGGCAGCTTCCGTCTATGAGGCCAGTAGCGAAGCGATGAAAGTGTGTAATGTTGAAGGTATTATCCTGACAGTCAATCCGGCGTTTACCAAAATCACAGGCTATCTGCCTGAGGATGTCATCGGCAGGCATTCCAGCCTGCTCAGTACCGACCGTAACGATAAGGCGTTCTATCAAGCCATGCAGCGGGAAATTGAGAACACGGGGCACTGGCAAGGCGAGGACTGGAGCAGGCGCAAGAACGGTGAAGAGTATGTCATCAGGCTTACCATCAATAACATTTTCAATGAAGATGGTTCGGTCCACAGTCGTGTATCTCTATTTTCGGATATGACCGAAAGCAAAGAGGCCGAACGCATTGTTCAGGACTACAATAGTTATACAAAAGAGCTACTTAAGAAACTGGTAGCTACCCACACAGCCTCAGCCATCGCGCATGAACTGAACCAGCCGCTGGCGGCTATTTCAGCTTATAGCGAGGTGGCGCTAAATGAACTCAATAGTGCCCATGTGAACCAGGAAAATCTGAAGCACATACTAGAAAAATGCGTCGCCCAGTCGCAACGAGCAGGAAAGAGTCTGCACGAGCTACTTGCCTTTTTGCAGCAAGGCAACAAGCTATTCACAGAGCTTTTGGATTTAAACAGCGTCGTGCAAGAGGCGCTCAGGATCGCTCATACTCAAGACGACCATGGATTCAAGATAGTGTTTGAACTGGGGAAAAATATGCCGCCGGTACTAGCCAATCGCATCCAGTTGCAAAAAGTGTTGGTTAATTTATCGCTTAACGCAGCCGAAGCCATGCGCGGGATGAGTGATTCCAAAGCCAGTATCAGGGTAACCACCAGGGCGGATAATAATCTGGCAAAAATCACAGTACAAGACAGCGGCCCGGGTATAGACGCCGAAACCGCCAAATTGATTTTTCAGCCGTTCTTCACCACCAAGTCCCAAGGTTTCGGGCTTGGTCTGGCGGTGAGCCGTTCCATCATCGAAGCCAATTCCGGGCGACTTTGGTTTGACCCGGATATTGGACCCGGTGCAGCATTCCATTTCACCCTACCTTTCGCCCCATGAATCCACAACCGGCCACAGTCTATATAGTTGACGATGATAATGCCGTCAGGGATGCTTTGACACTGATGGTCAAGCAGGAAGGCATTCCTGTTAAGGCCTTTGCCGATGCAAAAGCATTCCTCGCCGCTTGTCGCGCTGAAAATAACGGCTGCGTCATTATCGATGTGCAAATGCCTCATATGGATGGCATGCAACTGCAAGCGGAATTGCTGGAACGCGGAATGTTAATGCCCATAGTCTTTCTCACCGGCCATGGAGACATTCCCATGAGTGTGCGTGCAATTAAAGCGGGGGCCGTGGATTTTCTCACCAAGCCATTTACTCGCGAAAGACTGATGGTCAGCGTGCGGCAGGCTCTTCAGGAGAGCGAAAGAATACTCAAAAGCGTTGAGGATGTTCAGGAATGCAAATCGACTTTGGAACGGCTGACCAAGCGTGAACGGGAAGTGATGGCTCTGGCGATCGCCGGGCATCATAATAAAGAACTGGCACGCGTACTTGGAATCAGTCACCGTACGGTTGAAATTTATAAATCCAACATCATGCACAAAACCGGCGCCGTTAATTTGATCGACTTGGCAAGAATCGGGCGCATAGCCGGTTTAGAAGGCTAAATCACCAGCTCGTTGTCGAGCGTCACACAACTGAATACGTGCTCGCACGGATTTTCGCGATATCTTATTCTTGTTATCTTGCCTCGCATGACCACTATGCCAAGTGTGCCTGTTAGCATGCAATCTCCTGAATTAGAAATGAGTGTGTTTGAAGCGATACTCTCTCGACGGTCTGTGCGGAATTACACCCCCCAGCCAGCTGATCAGCAGATCGTTCGCATATTGCTGGAAGCAGCAGTGCGTGCACCGACATCCATGCATCAGGAGCCATGCGTGTTTATTGTGATCCAGGATCAGCCATTGCTGCAACGCTTGTCGAACCTGGCAAAACCACTTTTCATGGCAGAGACTGCGATTTCAAGTCACATATTGAATAGTTGGGACCAGCCGGATGCCAATATTTTCTACAACGCCAGCACTCTGATCGTCATCGGCTCTTTTGCGACGGGGCAGTTCGTTACTGCGGATTGCTGGCTTGCTGCCGAGAATCTGATGCTGACTGCATGCTCAATGGGGCTTGGTAGCTGCGTTATCGGTAGCGCACTCCCCATTTTCAACATGCCGGAGATAAAAGCAGAATTCGGTATTCCAGCCGAGTACTCTGCGATTGCGCCTATCATCATCGGCTATCCCAGTGGGGCGACTGTTCCGGTCTCGCGTAATGATCCTGTAGTGCTAAGTATTCAGCAATCCAATGGCTGCATGAGTGCTCTGAATCTTACATCTGAGTCTATGTTTTAATATCCGCGGGTTGGTGGCCGGCTTCTTTTTTTAGCACATAGAGCATATAAATGACGACACTGACGTTAATGATCAAGGTGCTCGCTTTGATCCAGGAAGCTCTATGCAGTAGCTCATAAAGTTCTACCGGAATGTAAATGCCACCACTGGCTACTGCAAGCCATTCTGCCCATCTGCGCATTTGCCACAGACCATAAGCTTCGACCATTCGAAGCGTCGCATAGGCAAAAGCAATACATGCAGTGAACCAAATCTTCCCGTTAGAAAGATTGCTTGCAAGCTCCAGGAAGATTCGTGGGTAGCGGCTGGCCGGGTTAATATGGAAATGCCCCACAAATTCTTCTGCTATCCGTGCAGCATCCCGATTAAGCAGAGACAACAATCCAAAACCTGCAAACAGGACGAACAAGCCCTTGAATGCCTCAAAGCATGCAACGACACGTATCCCTTTATCCAGCTTCATGGGCATGCTGGCGTAAATAAAGGCGAATATCTGGTGTCATCATTAGTCTTTAATATTGGCGTAGTAATAGTGTCGGCAGTGCAGTTCGAGGAAGTGTTAAGAAATCATAAAGCATATTGAAAGTGGTGCCGGTGAGAAGAATCGAACTCCCGACCTTCGCATTACGAATGCGCTGCTCTACCAACTGAGCTACACCGGCATGAGGGTGCGGATTATAAAGTGTTGCGCCAGCCTCGGCAATTTATGTATTTATCTATTACGGGTTTCTTTCGCCGATGCCGACCATACCCATAAGTAGACGTACCAGGCCGTAACCTATCCATGCCATTGTACGACTTAGCAGGCCTTTGCGTTTCCATGAGGCAGAAACAAGCTGGCGGGAACCGGATTGCAGAGCTGTTTCGAGATCATTTCTTAACAGCAATGCAAAGTCTGCATCATCCACCACCACATTGGCCTCGTGTGCCAGCATCAAGCTGAACGGATCAATATTGGAGGAGCCTATCGTAGCCCATTGCTTATCTATCACCGCAACCTTTGAATGCATATGGCTTTTCTGATACTCATGAATCTCTATCCCGTCTTGCAGAAAGCTTGCATAAAGTGCTTTTGACGCCTGGTTCAGTAACCAGAACTCCACGTGCGCCTGTAGTAAAAGTACCACACGCACACCGCGTTTGGATGCACTGCTTAACGCGTGACGAAAGCGTAACCCGGGGAGAAAATAAGCATTGGCAATGATGATCTCGCTTTTGGCATTTTTTATGGCGGCCAGATAAGCGGCTTCGATATCTTTGCGATGCAGCGCATTATCTCGAAACACAAAAGCGGCCCGCATCCGGCCCGCAGTCTGGTTATTATTCGGCAATGGTTTCATTGGGATGTGGGCACGCCAATGCAGCCAGGCAAGCCAGCGCCAGAGATGGTTTGTATGATGCCTAATGACTCCTACCAGCGGGCCGTGCACCTGAACGGCATAATCGACTCGGGGTGGGACAAGAGAAGGGGCATTCAGATCGTCAATGATGTTGATACCGCCAACGAATGCGGTGGTGCCATCCACCACTGCAACTTTGCTGTGTAGACGGCGCAATCGGTGGCGCCTGAGCGTCCATGGCGAAATCTTTGGGCGATAGATCAGTAGACGAACGCCGGCTAGACTCATATCAGCCAGAAATGTTTTGGGAGTGTCCTTGCAGCCGAATCCGTCCAGCATCACGCATACATCGACCTTTCTTTGCGCAGCGCGTTTTAGCGCGTCAGCAATACGTATGCCGGCCGCGTCGGCTTCAAATATGTAGCATTGCAGCTGAATTTCGGTAGAGGATGCATCTATCGCCTGTTCCAGAGCAGGAAAGTATTCGGTGCCGTTGCGCAGGAGTGAAACCTGATTACCGTTGGTGAATTTCACGTTCTGGTCAGAATAGCAGAGAGGGCAGCGTGATCGGATATCTTTGCACCCGCTTTCCCATGATGAACTTGCGTCTGCTGAATGTGAAAACCACGTGTATAGATGCGGTCAAGCCTGAACATGGGGAGTATTGCGGGAAAGCTTTTGGCCGACCTGCCTGAGGTGTGCTCAAACACTTCTTTGAGGTGTCCGTCATGCAGAATGCTGCCGGCTTTTGAGCGCCAATCATTGAAATCTCCGGCAATGATCAACGGTGCGTCGTCAGGCACCAGGGTCTCGATACGATGACGTACCGCTAACAGTTGGCGTTTGCGCCATCGCGAAAAAAGACCAAGGTGCACGCACAGGCAATGTAGCGGCTGATCCCAACCGGGCACTGCGACTTCGCAATGCAGCATGCCGCGCTGTTCTGTGGGGTGGGCGGAGATATCTTGATTAGTCGTTTGCGTGATGGGGAATTTGGAAAGAATCGCGTTGCCGTGATGGCCGTCCGGATAAATGGCGTTCTTGCCATAAGCGAACTCCGGCCACACATTATCGGCGAGGAATTCATGTTGAATGGCATGGTTCGACTGGTGGCGAATATGGTCACCGCGTACTTCCTGCAGGAACACGATGTCGGAGCGCAGGCGGCGTATCAGTTCACGCTGTTCATGCAGCACCAGCTGCGAGTTGAATGAACCTATCCCTTTGTGGATATTGAAAGTGGTGATGCGTAGCGTTTGATGCGGCATCCAGAAATCAGGAGACTTGCAGCATCCGGTCCAGTGCCAGCTTGGCCATCTCGGTCTCTTGCGGCGACACCTGGATGCGGTTGACCACATTGCCTTCAGCCAGATTTTCCAGCGTCCACGCCAGGTGTTGCGGGTCTATGCGCGCCATGGTGGAGCATTCGCAGACCATGGAAGCCATGAATTTGACCACTTTACCTTCAGGCGCCATGCGTGCCGCCAGACGGTTCACCAGATTCAGTTCGGTACCCACCAGCCAGCGCGTGCCAGGAGCAGATGCAGCTACGGTTTTAAGGATGTATTCGGTAGAGCCGACATCGTCCGACAAATTGCATACCTCGAAGCAGCATTCAGGGTGGGCGATGACCTTGCCATCCGGATATTCATTGCGGAAACGCAGGATGTCTTGCGGGCGGAACATCTGATGTACCGAACAATGACCTTTCCACAGCAGTATCTTGGCATCGTCGATCTGCTCTTTGGTCAGCCCGCCCAGAGGCTGGTCCGGATCCCATACCACCATCTTGTCCAGTGGGATGTTCATCTTGTGACCGGTCCAGCGTCCCAGATGCTGATCGGGGAAGAACAATATCTTTTCGCGCTGCGCGAATGCCCATTCGGCGATCTTGGTGGCGTTGCTGGAGGTGCAAACGATACCGCCATGCTCGCCGCAAAATGCTTTCAGATCGGCAGCTGAGTTGATATAGGTGACAGGGGTAAAAGTGCTATCAAAATCAAAATGCTCGGAAAGCTCGCGGCGGCAACGCTCAACTTTGGATAGATTTGCCATATCGGCCATGGAGCAACCGGCAGCCATGTCGGGCAGAATCACGGTTTGATCGGGGCGGGTGAGGATATCTGCCACCTCGGCCATGAAATGCACGCCCAGAAAAACGATGAATTCGGCATCGGAAGACTCAGCCGAGCGCGAAAGCTTGAGTGAGTCGCCGGTGTAATCTGCATGGCGATACACACCCTCCTGCTGGTAATGGTGTCCCAGAATGACCAGCCGGTCACCCAGTTTGGCTTTGGCCGCGAGGATGCGCTCCTGCAGATCCGCTTCCTGGCGTGCCTGAAAATGCTCAAATTTAATCGCAGTTGCTTGCATGATGAATCCTGTTTTCTATTCGCTGCTATTTTACAACACTCATATTTTAACCACCTATTTTACAGCACCTGATCATGCCTTAGGCCCAATGCCTTTATTGCCTCCACATTGGTCCAGGAAAACACACGCTGCGCTGCATCGCGCCAATCTACCCATTCATAGCGTACATGTTCTTGCGGGGAAAGTTTGACCGGTAAAGTCTCAGGTAATTCCAAGCCGAAGATATGTTCGGTGTTGTGGGTGACACCGGGTGCGTAGCGATGCCTCCAGTGCGGGTAAATCTCGTAAACATGCGATAGCGACCAGTCGCTCAGCTTGTATCTGGTTGCATCCAGTCCGGTTTCTTCCTGTGTCTCGCGGACCGCTGCGTCACGTAAGGACTCATCGCCCTCTATACTACCCGTGACCGACTGCCAGAAACCGGCCTTATCGGCGCGCTCGATCAGCAATATCTTGAGATCGGGGGTGTGGATCAGTACCAGCACCGAGATAGGAGTTTTATGGCTCATGCGTTACGGTGTATCGGGCTTGCGTTTTTAAGGTATCCGCTTATAGACTGCATTCATGGTACGGTTGTTCCGGGCAAATGGCAAAAGGAGAACATCATGAACGACAAGGAATTGGTTGCAAATCACGCTGCGAAACAAGTGCAAAACGGAATGCTGGTGGGCCTGGGTACAGGTTCGACTGCCAATTATTTCATCGAGGCCCTCGCCAAGCGCCGTAAAGAAGAAGGTTTGCAGGTGACTGTGGCAGCAAGTTCCATGGTGAGCACCATCAAGGCGCAACAATTAGGCCTGCCACTAGTTTCCATTGAGCATTTAAGCAAACTGGATATCTATGTGGACGGCGCTGATGAAGTGACACCGGAACTGACGCTGCTTAAAGGTCGTGGTTACGATCTGGTGCGGGAAAAACTGATGGCACGTGCGGCGGATCAGTTTCTGGTATTGGTGGATCAAAGCAAGATGGTGGCGCGCATAGGAGAGAAATTCCCTATACCGGTAGAAGTCATGCCTTTCGCCTGGAACTTGGTGAAACGGCGTCTGGAGGCGCTGGGAGGGCAGGGCGACCTGCGCCCCAATGCTGCCAAAGATGGCTTGGCGATGACCTCGCACGGCAGCCTGGTGCTGGATATGACATTTGACAAAAGTATCGGCAGTCAGGAATTGGATGCCATGCTGAACAGTACGCCGGGGGTGGTGGAGCATGGAATATTTTTCCAGTTGACCAGTGTGTTGTTCTTGGCAAAGGATGGTCGTGTGGAGGAATCCAGGCCTTAGCATATCTTTGTTCCAGAATTTATCTTTTTATCTTTGAATAAACCGTGAATAAACCCCGTTTTCAGGTTTTCTCCAGGCCTGTTTGCGTATAAAATAGGCAGCTTTCCCGCCACCAGAAGATATTAAAGTTCCTTGAAGATCGGGCCCTACCTACTTAAGAACAATCTCATTGTCGCACCTATGGCGGGCGTGACCGATAGGCCTTTCCGCCAGTTGTGCAAAAAGATGGGGGCGGGCATGGCTGTCAGCGAGATGGTGTCTTCAAATTCCCTGCTGTGGGGTTCAGAGAAGACCTTGCGTCGTGCCAATCATGAAGGTGAAGTCAATCCGATCTCCGTGCAGATCGCCGGTGCCGATCCCAAAATGATGGCGGAAGCAGCCAAGTACAACGTGGATAACGGCGCGCAGATCATAGATATCAACATGGGTTGTCCGGCCAAAAAGGTATGCAATGTGATGGCCGGCTCGGCATTACTCAAAGACGAGCCGCTGGTGGCACAGATTCTGAAAGCTGTAGTGGCTGCGGTGGATGTGCCGGTCACGCTGAAGATACGTACCGGCTGGGATAAACAGAACCGTAATGCGGTGACTGTGGCAAAAATGGCGGAAGATATCGGCGTGCAGGCGCTGGCTATGCATGGTCGTACCCGTGCCTGTCTTTATACCGGTGATGCGGAGTACGACACCATCGCTGCGGTCAAGCAAGCGGTGAGGATTCCAATCATTGCCAATGGCGATATCACCACGCCGGAAAAAGCCAAGTTCGTGCTGGAAAAAACAGGCGCAGACGCAGTCATGATAGGTCGGGCTGCTCAAGGCCGCCCGTGGATATTCCGCGAGATTGAACATTATCTGCAAACCGGTACGCATCTGCCGCCGCCGGAAGTCACCGAGATTCATCGTGTACTACTGGAACATGTGGCCGATCTGTATCAGTTCTATGGCGAACATACCGGCGTGCGTATCGCGCGCAAGCATATCTCCTGGTATACCAAAGGTTTGGTGGGATCGGCCAATTTCCGTCATCACATGAATCAGTTGCAATCAGTGGAAGAGCAATTGGCAGCCGTGGGTGGGTTCTTTAACCAATTGTCGCAGCACAGCGACAGGCTGGTTTATGTGCCTGAAGCGGAATCTCTGGAGGCGTTGGCGGCATGAAAAAGGAAAGTGAAGTGTCCGCCTGCGTGCGCCAGTCCATGCAAGCCTATTTCAAGGATCTGGATGGTGAAGCACCTCAAGGCGTCTACGATATGGTGCTGCAATGCATAGAAAAACCTTTGCTGGAATGCGTGATGGACTACGCCAAAGGCAACCAGAGCAAAGCGGCGGAGATACTGGGACTCAATCGCAATACATTACGCAAGAAATTACAGCAGCACGACATCAAATAAACTGCTACTCACTCGCTAGCTGTTTTTATTAGGGTTTTTAGAAATTATGTCTATCATCAAACGAGCGCTGATCAGCGTTTCCGATAAGCAGGGTATTCTTGAATTCACGCAGCAACTGGTTGCCTTCGGTGTTGAAATACTCTCGACCGGCGGTACCGCCAAATTACTACACGAACATCATGTTCCTGTGATTGAGGTGGGAGATTACACCGGGTTTCCTGAAATGCTGGATGGGCGTGTCAAGACACTGCACCCCAAAGTACATGGCGGATTACTGGGAAGACGCGACTTGCCGGAACATGTTGCTGCGATGCAGGCCGCCGGCATTTCTAATATCGATATGCTGGTGGTGAATCTGTACCCGTTCGAAGCCACAGTCGCCAAAGCCGGCTGCACGCTGGAAGAAGCGATCGAGAATATAGACATTGGTGGTCCGGCCATGGTGCGTTCTGCAGCCAAGAACTGGAAAGATGTGGCAGTGCTGACCGATGCCGCACAGTATGCAGATGTGCTGGAGGAGATGAAAGCCAATCAGGGTGCGTTAGGCCAAGCGACGAAGTTCGCACTGTCGGTTGCCGCCTTTAACCGCATCAGCAATTACGATGGCGCGATCAGCGACTACCTGTCGTCTATCAATGCTGATGGAACGCGAAATATTTTCCCCAGTCAGGTCAACGGCAACTTCGTCAAACTGCAGGACTTGCGCTATGGCGAAAACCCGCATCAGCAGGCCGCTTTCTATCGCGACTTGCAGCCCGCCCCAGGCTCGTTGGTGACTGCAGAGCAATTACAAGGCAAGGAGCTTTCATATAACAACATCGGCGACGCCGACGCGGCTTGGGAATGCGTAAAGTCTTTTGGTAGCGACACCGCCTGCGTCATCGTCAAGCATGCCAATCCGTGTGGCGTGGCGCTGGGGACGAATGCGCTGGAGGCTTATAACAAAGCATTCCAGACCGACCCTACCTCAGCTTTCGGCGGCATCATCGCTTTCAATAAGATTGTGGACGGCGCAGCTGCAGAAGCCATTTCCAAGCAATTCGTAGAGGTACTGATCGCCCCGGATTTCACTGCCGAAGCACTGGCTGTGTTCAAGGCTAAAGCCAATGTGCGCGTGCTCAAGATCGCATTGCCAAAAGGCGGTAAGTCAGTTTGGGAGCAAGGCCATAATTTCATGGATTCCAAGCGTGTGGGTTCCGGTTTGCTGCTACAAACTGCCGACAACCATGAGATCAGCCTGCAAGACCTGAAAGTCGTTACCCACAAGCAACCCACTCCGGAGCAGATGCAAGACTTGCTGTTTGCCTGGCGCGTGGCCAAATATGTGAAATCCAACGCCATCGTATTCTGCGGCAACGGCATGACGCTGGGTGTAGGCGCCGGGCAGATGAGCCGTGTGGATAGCACGCGCATTGCCGTGATCAAGGCGCAAAACGCCAAGCTGGCATTGAAAAATTCAGTAGTGGCATCGGATGCTTTCTTCCCGTTCCGCGATGGCGTGGATGTGCTGGCTGAAGCCGGCGCATCCTGCGTCATTCAGCCCGGCGGCAGCATGCGCGATGAAGAAGTGATCGCTGCAGCCAATGAACACGGTTTGGCGATGGTGTTGACTGGCATCCGCCACTTCCGCCACTAGACTTAATATCAAATCTGGGAGCGCGCATGAAAGTTCTAGTGATTGGAAGCGGCGGGCGTGAACATGCACTGGCTTGGAAGCTGGCACAAAGCCCCAAGATCAGCCGCATTCTGGTAGCGCCGGGTAATGCCGGAACCGCGCTGGACCCCGATATGAAGAATATCCCCATTACCAAGATTCCGGTGTTGGTGGAATTTGCCAAGCGGGAAAACATCGCACTTACCGTGGTCGGGCCGGAAGCCCCATTGTCGCAAGGCATCGTGGATGCGTTCCGTGCCGAAGGGTTGAAGATCTTCGGCCCTACCAAAGCAGCGGCACAACTGGAATCATCCAAGGATTTCGCCAAGGCGTTCATGGCGCGCCACGGCATCCCCACCGCGGCGTATGCTACTTTTGCTGACATCACTGCCGCGCATGAATACGTCAAACAGCAGGGTGCGCCCATCGTAATCAAAGCAGATGGTCTGGCTGCCGGCAAAGGTGTGGTGGTCGCCATGACCGAAGACGAAGCGCATGAAGCCATAGATATGATGCTGGCGGATAACAAGCTGGGCGAGGCGGGTGCGAGAGTGGTGATCGAGGAGTTCCTGCAAGGCGAAGAAGCCAGTTTTATCGTAATGGTGGATGGCGAGAATATTTTGCCGCTAGCCACCAGCCAGGATCATAAGCGCTTGCAGGATGGCGATAAAGGCCCCAATACCGGAGGCATGGGTGCATATTCTCCGGCACCGGTGGTGACCCCCGATGTGTACGCCAAAGCGATGCGGGAAATCATACGCCCGACGGTGCAGGGCATGGCCAAAGACGGCATACCTTATACCGGCTTTCTTTATGCCGGGCTGATGATAGACAGCAGAGGCCATCCCAAAACACTGGAATTCAACTGTCGTATGGGCGATCCGGAAACACAGCCTATCATGATGCGTCTGAAAAGCGACCTGGTGACGCTGTTTGAATATGCCGTGGATGGCAAACTTAATGAGATAGAAGCTGAGTGGGACAGACGTACCGCATTGGGCGTGGTGCAAGCTGCAGCCAATTATCCCGATACGCCACGCACCGGCGATGTGATCCACGGGCTTCCTGCGGCTATGGAAGACGTGCATGTATTTCATGCAGCAACGGCTCAGCAAGGCAAAGACGTGGTGACGAGCGGCGGCCGCGTGTTGTGCGTTACCGCGCTGGGTGACACCGTGAAGCAAGCGCAACAGCGCGCCTACGAAGTCGCTGAAGATATCAGGTTCAATGGCCGGCAGATGCGCTTAGACATTGGTCATCGGGCAATCAAACGTTGAATTTTCGTGCGCCGAATTTTCGTGCACTTAGAAAACACCTGCGTGCGGGTGGTCTGATCGCATATCCCACAGAGTCCTGCTATGGGATAGGCTGCGACCCGCGCAATCGCGACGCCGTCAAAAACATACTGCGCGTGAAAAAACGCCCGCAAGCCAAGGGTGTGATTCTGATCGCCTCCAATTTCAAACAGTTGCGACTCTACGTGAATCCTTTAACCACAGCGCAGTTGCAAAAAGTCCATAGCACCTGGCCGGGGCCGCATACCTGGCTGGTGCCTAAGTCTGATGATTGCCCAATCTGGCTGACAGGTAAGCATGAAAAAGTCGCTGTGCGCGTCACTGCGCATAAACCAGCGGCAACATTGTGTCGAAGACTGGGCATGGCGCTGGTATCAACCAGTGCCAATATCAGCGGCGGCAAGGCAGTACGCAGTGCACGGGAGTGTCAACGGCAATTCGGCAGTCAGCTCATCGTGGTTTCCGGCATGATAGGAAAACGTCGCAAACCGTCCACCATTCAAGATATCGTCAGCGGCGCAATGCTGCGTTAGGCTGGCGCTCAGTTAGAATACCCGCAATGGATATCAAACTCGTTTTAGACTATTTAACCGGCTTGCAAGAACGCATCGTGGATGCATTGCAACATATGGACGGCAAGAATTTCCTGCATGACACGTGGCAGCGCCCGGAGGGCGGCGGCGGCATCAGTTGCGTGATGGAGGAGGGCAATGTACTGGAGCGCGGCGGGGTTAATTTTTCGCATGTGACGGGGGACAGGTTGCCGCCATCCGCCAGCGCCGGGCGCCCAGAACTGGCCGGACGCAGTTTCGAGGCTGCGGGATTGTCTCTGGTGTTGCATCCACGCAACCCTTATGCGCCGACTGTACATATGAATGTGCGTTTCTTCATGGCAAAAAAAGCTGGAGAGGAGCCGGTGTGGTGGTTCGGCGGCGGCATGGACCTGACGCCGTATTACGGTTTTGAAGACGACGCAGTGCATTTTCATCGTACCTGCCGCGATGCATTGACTCCTTTTGGCACACAACTGCATCCACGCTTCAAAACCTGGTGCGACGAATATTTTTACCTGAAGCACAGGAAAGAACCGCGAGGCATAGGCGGCATCTTTTTCGATGATCTGAATGAGTCCGGCTTCGAGCACAGCTTTAGTGTGGTCAAGAGCGTGGGCGAGCATTTTCTGAAAGCCTATCTGCCGATATTGCAGCGCCGTAAAGACCACCCTTATACGGAAAAAGAACGTGATTTTCAGGCATACAGGCGCGGAAGATACGTTGAATTCAATCTGGTATTCGATCGCGGTACTTTATTCGGATTGCAGTCAGGAGGACGCACCGAATCTATCCTGATGTCGCTGCCGCCTATTGTGAAATGGCGTTACGATTGGCAGCCGGCAGAGAATAGCCCAGAGGCCAAGCTGTATCGTGATTTTTTGATAGGTAAAGACTGGCTTAGTTGATATGCTGGCACTGTCTATCACTTAGGGGAAATGTATGGCGCTGGCGATATTCCGCACAAAAAAAATCGAGCACGTCGAAACCGGACTTAAAAAATGTCTGTCAGCGTTTGATCTTGCACTATTAGGAATAGGTTGCGCCATTGGTACCGGCATATTCGTACTTACCGGCATCGCCGCTGCCACACTGTCCGGCCCTGCGGTGATTATTTCATTTGTGTTTGCGGGTATCGCTTCTGGTTTTGCGGCACTGTCTTACGCTGAACTGGCGGCTTCCGTCGGCGGGTCCGGCAGTGCCTATGGTTACAGTTATGTCGCATTCGGCGAAGTGGTCGCCTGGATCATGGGCTGGATACTGCTGCTGGAATACGGGGTCGGTGCTGCTGCGGTAGCCAATGGCTGGTCCGGTTATTTCATGGGCGCACTCGCCAACTTCAACATCCATTTGCCGGAAATGTATACCAAAGCGCCGAGTATGGGCGGCATCATCAACCTGCCAGCATTCGCAATTATCTGGGTGCTGACCTTGCTGCTGATCAGTGGGGTCAAGGAGAGCGCCAGGGCGAATAACATTATGGTGGCGATCAAGCTGAGCACCATCGCTATTTTCATCTTCATCGCAGCGGGTAATGTACATGCTGAATACTGGCATCCGTTCGTCCCATATGGCTGGTTCGAAACTTTGCCAAATGGTCAAACCAAAGGCATCTTTGCCGGCGCATCGCTGGTGTTCTTTGCCTACTTTGGTTTTGACGCAGTCTCTACCGCTGCGGATGAAGCAAAAAACCCGCAACGTGATATGCCCATAGGCCTGATCGCCTCGCTGCTGTTTTGTACCCTGATTTATATTACGGTTTCAGCCCTGCTGACCGGCATAGTGCCTTACGACCAACTCAATGTGGCTTCGCCGGTAGCCTTTGCGCTAAGCAAGATAGGCTACGCATGGTCTTCCACTCTGGTTGCTACAGGCGTTATTGCAGGACTGATCACCGTGTTGCTGGTTTTGCTTTATGGCTTGACGCGCATTCTGTTCGCCATGAGCCGCGATGGGCTGATCTCGCCGGTATTCTCCAAACTCAATGCAAAAAGACAGACACCGGCACGCATTATTCTGGCATGCGGTTTGGTGATTTCCTTGATCGCGGGGTTTTTCCCGCTGGGAGAGTTGGCGGAAACCGTAAATATCGGCACCTTGGCCAGCTTTGTGATGGTGTGTGTAGGTGTGATTGTGCTGCGCATTCGCCAGCCGCAACTCAAGCGACCTTTCACCAACCCCTGGCATCCAGTGATTCCGGTTCTGGGTATCTTGTCATGCAGTGCTTTGATGGCATTCCTGCCGCATGAGACCTGGCGCAGATTCCTGATCTGGGTGGCTATCGGTATCGTGGTTTATTTTGCCTATTCCATGCGCCACAGCAAGTTGGCTAAGGCTTAAAACATCATAGAAAAACAGCAGCAGATCAGCAAACAAAAAGGCCGGTATGCACCGGCCTTTTTTTACTGAATGACTAAGTGTTACTTAGTGAGCAAGTACCCACTCAACCAAGGTCTTGATATCAGCATCGCTTACCTTAGGGCTGTTAGCTGGCATCGGGATTGGACCCCAGGTACCACTTCCGCCTTTGGCTACTTTGGCTTCCAACTTGGCAGCAGCGCCCTTGTCACCTTTGTACTTTGCAGCAACGTCCTTGTAGGCTGGGCCCAGGATCTTCTTGTCTACACTGTGGCACAACAAGCAGCCACTCTTTTGTGCCAAGGCCAGACCTGCAGCCTCGTCAACAGCGCTTGCTTGAGTCGCGATCATCATTGAACCAGCAGCGGCGATCATTATCAGAAAAGCTTTCATGCTTTGAACTCCTTAAATCAAAAAATTACTAAAAATACCCAAGTAGAAAAACCGATTAAAAAACTGAAAAGCGGGCAATCATAACCATTTTTCAGCACATTGGCAAAGCTAAGTAGCGATTCACGCTAACCCAATTCCATCGCCAATTCATCCAGCGTACTGATGACCGGTAAACATTCAACGCCACGACATACCCAAGCGTTGACAGTATGTGCTGTAGGTTTATCCAGCGCAGCATATCCTGTCGTCACCTGATTGGGTAAAGCAATGATCAAACAGTCGGGCAGGAACATGGCAGCAAGTTGTTGTTGCCAAGCCTGCGGTTGCTCACCACGTAACACAACTAACGTCGGCGGGTTCAGCCATTCTTGCAGCGCAATCAATAAGCTGGGGCAAGCTGCGGGGTTGCGTTTTAAGGTGCCGCTAAATGCAAAAAGTGTACGTTCTGCAGCTTGCAGGTAACGCATCTCGCCCAGTAAATGCCCCAGGCGTTGCAGCGCGAAGGCGGCGATGCCGTTGCCGGAAGGGATGGCGTTGTCGTAAGGTGATTTAGGACGCTGGATAAGTTGCTCATGGTCGTGACGGGTGAAGAAGAATCCACCGTTATCGGTATCTTCAAAGTCTTTCAGCAAGGCATCAGCCAGCACCACTGCAAAATCCAGGTCTTGCTGCCGGAACTCGGTTTGCAGCAGCATTAACAACGCATCGAGCAGAAAAGCATGATCGTCCAGATAGCCGTTGAATCTTGCCTGACCATTCTTGCAGGTGGCATGCAAGCGTCCCTTCTGCCACAGTTTTTGACGGACGAAATCCATGGCCTGTTGCGCATGTTGCAGCCAGTCCTGGCGCTGGAATGTTTTTGCCGACTGCGCCAGCCCTTTGATAGCCAGAGCGTTCCAGCCGGTCAATATCTTATCGTCCAGGCCGGGGCGAATGCGTTTGGCGCGCGCTTCCAGCAATAGTTTGCGAGCTGCTGCAAATTGCGGCGCACCGTCATCCACACCATGGACACGCAGGTGCCAGTATTCGCCTTCAAAATTGGGAGCTTTGTTTAGCCCGTAATAATCAGCAAAGGCAGGAAAGATTTCTGGAGGCAACAGCGCCTCAATCTCGCTACGTTCCCACACATAGAATTTGCCTTCGACTCCCTCAGAGTCGGCATCAAGGGCAGCATAGAAAGCCCCTTCGCTATCGTGCAATTCATTCAGCAGCCAATGGATACTTTCCATTACGATCTCTTGCCAGCGCTCTTCGCCGGTCAACAGCCAGCCATCGGCATACAAGCTTAATAATTGGCCGTTGTCATAAAGCATTTTCTCGAAATGTGGTATTTCCCAGCGCTCATCCACGCTGTAACGGCAGAACCCTCCTGCCAGATGATCGTAGATGCCTCCTGCCGCCATGCTTGCCAAGGTTTTTACAACCATAGTGCGTGCATTGTCATCATTTCCGGCCAAGTGTAGAAACAGCGCCCAGTCCGGTTCGTTAGGAAATTTCGGTGCGCTACCCAATCCGCCGTGACGCGAATCAAACGATGATTCAAGTTGCGCCATTCCCTCTTCAATCATGTTTACGCTTAAATCCGTTGCAGCGTTTACGCCGTTGCGCTGGGCAAGGGCGTTGAGTAATGGCCGGGTTTGTTCCAGGATAGCGTCGCCACGTTCGTGATAGGCGGCAGCAACGCGGGGCAGCAAGTCGGCAAACCCCGGCAGGTTGTAACGCTGTGTGGGCGGGAAGTAAGTGCCTCCGTAAAACGGGATCTGCGCAGGCGTTAAAAACATGGTCAATGGCCATCCGCCGCTACGTTGCGTCATCATGGCGTGCGCGGTCTGGTAGATTTGATCTATGTCCGGCCGTTCTTCGCGGTCCACCTTGATATTGATGAAATGTGCATTCATGATCTCGGCGGTTTGCACATTTTCAAACGATTCGTGTGCCATCACATGGCACCAGTGGCAGGCGGAGTAACCTACGGATAACAGGATGGGTTTGTTTTGTGCCTTGGCCAGAGCCAAAGCTTCGCCTCCCCAGGGATACCAATCGACTGGGTTATTCGCGTGTTGTAACAGGTAGGGGCTGGTTTCCAGCGATAGACGGTTAGCCATAAGCGCGATCTTGAATGTTGTTGGTATACTAACCTTATAACGATGAATTTACTCAATAGCAGATATTAAAACCCATTAGAGATTCAGTGATGAAAATTCTGCGTTATGTCGATCAGCGCTATCCTCTCAGCGAAGTTCCGCAAAAAATCAACCTGTTAGTGAAAAAAGATATTCAACGCATCCTGATCATCAAATGGGGTGCGATGGGAGATATCGCAAATAGCATGGGGGTGATCGAGGATATTTTCCGTGCATTCCCGCATGCTGCGATAGACCTGAATACCATGCCGGCATACGAATTGATGTTTGCCGCAGATAAACGCTACCAACGGGTTTTTAGTGTGGATCTGCGTGGCAAAGAACGTGGTTGGCAGGGTATCAAACGCTGGTTAAAGCTGGTCAAACAGGGCCGCTACGACGTCGTCATAGACTTGCAAAGCAATGACCGTAGCAGGTTTATGCTGATCTTAATGCAATTGACCGGTCGCGGCATACGTTATCGCGTAGGTAATAACCCTGGCTGGCCGTACAACGCCACACCGCCAACACTACCGGTAACCACGCATGGCTTCGATCGCTTCAGGGCTACGCTGACCTCAGCCGGGATCCCCGTATTTACCGAAGCTCCGGTATTGCATATCCCCTCCGCCAATCAGCAAGCAGCAGCTCACATTCTCGCCGAGCATCACTTGCAACCGAAGAAGTATGCAGTGCTGGTACCTGGGTGTCACCCAGCGGCTCATCTGAAGCGTTGGGGAGCAGATAACTATGCCAATCTGGCGGCAAAACTGCACGCAACCGGGATTGAAAAGATCGTGATCCTTGGAGGACCAGACGAAAAAGATGAGTGCCAGCAGATCGCTCAAAAATGCAAAGCTTATGCGATCAATCTGTGCGGGAAAACGCAGATTCTGGATATTCCCGTCATCGTAGAGTCAGCGCTGTGCATCATTGCCAACGATACCGGGATTGCCCATCTGACGGCCTCTACCACAACGCCTATGCTGGTTATCTTTGGTCCTACCGACCCACGTCGCAACAAACCAGTAGGTAGCCGTATCATCGCCATACAGGTTGATATCGCCGATGTGCCCTGTCTGAATTGCTATTGCAAGCAGCCGTGCTCACACCATAGTTGTATGAAGGCGATCACCCCGGAATATGCGTTTGCACAAATCCAGCAGCTATTACAATCCGACTTGCTTTAGCATCGCTTGGGCACGGTGCAGGTATGTGTGTTGTGCGATGACGCGCTTATGACCAGCCAATCCGATTTTTTGCGCAAACTGTGCATCCGATGTCAGTTTTGCATGCCATTCATGTAATTGTTCCAGATTCTGGTAAACCAGAATCTCACTCCCCAGCTCAAAGCATAAACCCAGGTCGGCTACGTCGTCATTGAGCACGGGCGTCATGCAGCCATAAGGTTCAAAGCTGCGCATATTGATCCCTCTGGCAACACGTATCTCATTTTTGATATTCAGTACTGCCCGGCAAGACGCATAGACCTGAGGCAGCTTGCTTATCGGTAGATGGTAAAGCGAGATTTCATGAGGGCTATCTTTGAATTTCGCCATCGACTTGCGCCATTGCTTGCCGTATAGCATCAACGGCAGTTGGATTTTGCTGATCAGTTCGGCACGACTAGGTGAGTTTCTGGCCACATAAACGATTTTATTACTGCGCGGGATGTCGATCGGGAAAAAACGTTGCGGGTCCATCGCCAGTGGCAGGTAACTGGTGGGTGCAGAATGTTCATATTCGCCAAGTAGCTCGATAAAATAGGTATCGGTACAGAATATCCAGTCTACATGCTTGGCAAAGACGCCCTGCACTTCATCAAACAGGTCGCCCACCCAGGCCACTTTGATGGCTTTTGGGCTTGCTTCTATCGCCGCTTGAAATGGCAACTCTGATAGCCATGCACCCAGTACGAATACGATCAAGTCAGGCTGCGTTTTTTCTATTTTCCGGCGCAATCCCTCTGCCACATACGCCTGATCGTCGCCAGAAAGTTTGCGCCGCAATTTCATAAACAAGGCGTCTGCGCTGTTTCTGCCATTGGTGGCAAAATGGTCTACATCGCATCCAGCCTGCTTAAATGCTTCGACGGTGCTTTCTGTCCAGTGAACAAGCCGCCCCCAGCTTCCAACTACCAATACTTTAGTCAACAAAACTCCTCGTAATGCGATGGATAAGGCACAAAACTGAATGCACTTACCACCATATCCGCATCAGGATGGTTTATGAGCAATATATATCCACTCATCCCGTTGTAAGCCGTATTCGGCTTCCAATTCAGGCGTGAGGCGGAAGGTTTCAACCTGAAAGCCAACGGCACGCAGTTTGTCTATGAAATCCAGGCCGTAATAACGTTTATGGTCAGTACCGCCGAAGTGTTTCCTGCGTAAGGCAGGATCAGTGATGGACAGATCTTCGTGTGTCGTTTGTCTGGACGTATTGATAGGAACGCTGAGTACAGCAGTTCCTTCCGGTTTCAGAACGCGAAATAGTTCGCGCATGGCGGCATTGTCATCATCAATATGCTCAAGTACGTGATGACACATCACCACATCAAAACTGTGATCCGGAATCGAAATGTGAGTGATGTCGATACTGTGGGTAACGTTCTTTTGGTAAAGGTCCGCTGTCTCGTATTGCGGATTTCCTTTCATCTTGCGCATCCACACCTTCTCAGGTGCAAAATGCAGGATGCGCTTGCCGGCGAATTTGTTGACACCGTTTTCATGTAGCCACAGCCAGGTCAGGCGGTGTCTTTCCCTACAGCCACATTGCGTACAGCGCGCATCCCATCTTGTTGGGCGGCCAACACTGATAAATACTCCACGGTAACCGCACATAGGGCAGGTGAATTTCGCCGTCTCCCTGGAAAACTGCGTAGGGTCTCGAAACCATGCGGCAACCAGGCGGCGGAATATGGTCCAGGTGAGAGGGGTTTTTGCTGGCGAATTGATCATGGTGCTCACTTAATTGACTGCGGTACGCTTTTAGGAATCAGCATAAATATGCTCACCATGAAAACTGGCTTTGCCAGTGTTCAATTGGTACTCAATTATAGCAGTCGGCATGTTCCTCGTCATAACGTTCAGGTAGTTGACGCTGCATGATCCTGTCTGACGTCAGCAGAGTGTTTTTCGAATAATTGCTGCAATTTCCAGCTGACTGAATCCACGGATATCTGGTGCATATAGGATACATTGAATTCGCGCGCCTGCTGGTGGCGCTGGTCATTGGGGAATACGGCATATATGTTACGGTTCTCATCGGCGATACGATGGTTGTCTATAGTGCGGTAGACCATACCCAGTAAGCCTATGGATGGAGTGCCAACAGCCGCTGACAGGTTGAGCATGCCAGAATCGTTACCGACGAAATAATCACTCATATTTAGCAGGGCGCACAACTCGCCGATGGGGTAAGCGATGACGGTAACCATGGCCGCAGAATGTTCAGAATCCATGCTGTTTTTGATCTGTTCGGCCATCTCCACTTCCGCTTTACCTCCCAGCAGGAAAATGCTACCGCCGTAGCGGCTGCTGATGGTTCTGGCCAACTCCGTAAAATTGCGCACTCCCCATTGCCTGCCTTGATCGGTAGCGCCGATGCCGAATGTGAACCATGGTCTGGGCATATCCTTGAAGCGATGTTCAATAGACGCTCTGTCTGCCGTGGAAACAGGTATGCTAGGCGCGATATCGCCGACATCTAGACCATTCAACGCCAATAATTTAACTGCCTTATCTATCGGGTGAAGCGCAGCGTCATTTTTGCTTAAATGATTCCCTCCGTTTAGAAGCAGGCGTTGTGCACCAAGGCCATAGCCAAACCGGCTGGGAATGCCTGCCAGCAACGCCGCCAAAGCCCAGCTAAAGCTGTAATGCAATATCCATACGCGCTGGTAATGTTTGGAGCGCAAATATTTTGACAAACGCAGAATGGAGCGTAAGCGTTTTTTGCCTTGCAGAAAATCATCCAGCCAGATTGCTTCAGACACCAATCCCTCGGTGGCAAAGATCTGGTCTGTCATGGAACGCTTTTCTGCAAGGATATCCACGCATTTGACCTGCTCGAATTGGCATATGGCTCTGATGTAGGGCACATGCCAAACCATGTCGCCGATGCCTGGTAGCGCCTGAATAACGAGTATCCGCCGTGTGTTGGAATCGCTCATTTGGGGGTAGCTTCGTGCATGTCGAAAAGTTCGGTATAAACAGCCAGCGTTTTTTGTTTCATAGCCTCTAAACTGAAGTCGTGCTGCGGCGGTACATGGGGCGTATGTTGCAAAAAGGTACAGGTGGCAGTTTCCAGCGCATCCAGATCAGCCACAGGGACACAGCCCTGCGGGAAAATGGCAGCAAGCTGTTCGCCAGCACCGCCGTGGTCGTAAGCGATCACCGGTCGCCCCAGACTCAGGGCTTCCAATGTCGTGCGCCCAAACGCTTCGGGCTCCAGTGATAATGAATAGACGATATCCGACACCGCCATGATCTCGCGCAGGTCGCTACGGTGTCCAACGAAAGTGATGTCGTTCTCTATGCCCAACGCCGTCACTAATTGACGTAATTCCAGCAGGAATTTTTGTTTACGTGGATGCGCTTCACCAACAAGCAAGCCATGCACGGCTATTCCGCGCTGTTTCAACTTTGCCACCAGCCGTACAAAATCTTCCTGCCCTTTCCAACGGGTCAAGCGGGCGGGTAGTGTGAGCACTTTATGGCCTGCGAGTTGCGGGTATTGTTGTTGCCATGTGCTCAGCCACGAGCTGGAAGGCTGATATCCGTATGGGAATTGCGTGCTATCTACACCACGATGTATCAGACGAATGTCGCGGGCGGCAACAGCGGGATAGTTGCGTAGAATATAGCTACGTATGAATTCCGAAATGGCGATGACAAGCTCACCTTTAGTCATCACCGCACTATAGGCATTGACGGTGTACGGCCCATGTACCGTGGTCACGAGACGAGGACGGTGAGCCGGGTCCATTCCCTTCCATGCCAGATAACCTACCCAGGCGGGCATGCGTGAACGCAGATGCAATACGTCTACTTTTTGGGTGATGAGAAAGCGGCGCAATTGCCATATCAGACGTAATGTCCACGGATTTTTCCTGCCTATCGGCCAAGTAAAATGTTCCGAGCCTTCAGCAAGCAGTTGATCCAGCATACGGCCACCTGCGGACATGACCAGCGAGCGGTGACCTTTTTCCACCAGATACTTGCCTATCTCCAGGGTGCCGCGTTCAACGCCGCCCGCATTGAGCGCAGGCAATATTTGCAATATGGTCAGTTTGCGTTCAGAAGCCAAACATATGATCCATGCAGAAAGCGTTGTCGCCGTTGATCATGCCGTGATAACCGAACAGGCGGCAGGTCAGATCGCGAATGATGACGTAGCACCCAGTACCGGCACGCAGACGTTGCGCATCATCAAATGCTTCGGAGTAGCGCCACAGCAGCGAACCGCTGCAAGGGATCTGCACATGCTGAGCCGCAACCTCTTGCCCCATGGCGTCATACAAGGTCAGCGTGGTGTTGGATGATTTGTGCCATGGCGTGGATGCCGCATAGATCAGATGGCAGAAGGTATCCAGCGGTGAGTCGGCAAGCCGTAAAAACAGGCGCGTACTCAATCCTGGCGGATTACCTGCATAAGATTGGGGTTCGTTCTTGTAGGTCAGCACGGTATTGAAGATATGTGCGCCGAAACTGGTTTCAGCCATGTGGCCGCTGGCTTTTTGCGTATAGCGGAACAGGCTGTGCAACCATCCATCCGCTTCGCCGCCTTGCGCGAAATTGTAAATAAGCTCCATATGGCCGTAACCACTATCGAGTTTTGAATTTTGCGTGCGCAAAAAGTCGCCAACATCGAATTCGATCTCGGCATTGCGCGGCAGACAGCCGAATGAATGGTGTGCCACTTCCAGACCGCTTGCATCATAGATCAGCACTGCGATCGGCATATTGCTTTGCGCCGTGGACATAGGTGTGGGTTGCAATAAGCTCTCCCATTGCGCCACAGGCAGTATCGGCGCAGGGAGCACAAAGCCTTTACCGAAGTGAGCACCTAGCTTGGGGATCTCTGTATCTGCGCTGAGGTCATTGCGTTCCACATTGACATGTGCCAAACGGTTACGGCCGTTTTTGACATACACTTCATAACGCGGGCGCACGAAATATCGCCCGGCCTGAATCTCGATCTGTTGCGGCCAGCGCGCTTGCGGCAGCCATTCGGCCACGTTCAGTGCATAACTGGCAAAAGGCGCGATTTCCACGTCCAGCCACACGATATCATGCGAGCCCATCAGATTCACGCCTACGCCACCACTGGGGATGGTCACCGGATGGCTGTTCTGTATCCACATCACCACTGTCTCATCTTCCCTGGGGGCGGGCAGTCCGGCGAAAAGGTCGGAAGGCCAGGCATTGGCATCGTGCGTGCAGGAAAGCTCGTCGGCAGAATCGCCATAGGTATCCAGCGCATATTTGACCACATCATGTCCGGCGACCCCGATCACATGCATGAATAACGAGCCGGTAAATTCGCCCAAGCCAAAACGGCTGCGCACCTCGGTGCTATCTACAATCAAGCTGGCACCTTTGGCAGGAATCTCATGGGTCCATTGCGCCAGTACGCGACCGGATTGATCGAACAGACAGAACCATGCTGAAGGCGGTTTGGCAGCACCCCAGCCGGTCCAGTAATCCACGGTTACCAGCCGCGTGTGTTTACCTTCTGCGTCACGCAACAACGCAAAATTGGTCGCAAAATTCAGCGGGTCCAGGTAACGCCTGCGATTGGTGAGCATCTCATCCGGCAAACGCATCTCGTCCAGACTGAGGACACGCATATGGCTTGGAATCAGGTGCTGGATTTGCGGCATGAGACGTTGTGCATCAAAAGCCGCAATAAACAAAGTATGCGCCTCGGTCTGCATGAGTGCAGTGACGGGTTGCGTTGTCTGATCCAGCAAGGTCTTGCCCAGATCCTCCAGCCGCTGCACATAGATCCCCAGAATATTGAGCCGGTTCAGATCATGGAATTCAGAAAAGCCTTGCAGCATGCCCAGCGGATCATAGATCACCATACTTTCTTGCGAAAGTTGCTCCATCAATGCGCGCGCCTTATCAACAATGAGCGGGTGCCCTAATGCTTTGAAAAAGCTGTTGCCACCTTTGGCGTTGTTAAAGGTTTCTATTTTAATGGGCATGCTGATTTATGATGAGCCAGTCGAGATGATTGTAAATGGAAAAGGATTTTACCCGTTTATTGAGCCATTAATCACTGACACATATCAAACAGAGTCCATGCGCTGCAATATCTCAGCCGTCACTCTGCTCACTTCATCCAACGGTGGATAGGTCCAGTGTTCCAGTTTTCCGGTGAATGGCCGCGTATAACCGCCTTTGCGCATGCTGTCGTGAAATCGCAAGAACTTCTTCGAGCCGCCGGGCAGTTCCACCACGTAAACTGGTTTGCCAGTAAAACACGCTTCTGACACCATGTTGACCGAATCTGCTGTGGTCACCAGGAAATCTGACAATGCGAGCAAAGCCAGATATGGATTTTCTCCTTTACCGTCCCAAATATAACAAGGTGTGTTGGCAAGGGCCTTATGAAGCGCGGCTTCCACCCCGGCGCCGGTTCTGCGTGAAGGAGTCAGCAATATCCCCGCGCCGGTTTTAGCAGACATTCTGGCGAGCTGTTCGCCTAACTGGCGGCCCACTTCCGGCGTGATCTTGTAGCATGCATTGCTACCGCCTACCGTCACTCCAACCAGTGGACGGGGCAAGTGAGCGAAGCGGGCGGCGAATTTCTCGCCCGCCTCGGCGATACGCTGATGCGTCAGATGATGCATGCTGGTGACGGTTTGTATGCCGTTCGGATGTACAAATTGATCATGTTGCGGTGTCACGATCACATCGAATTCGTCGTATGCGGTATAGGCACTCTGGATGCGTATATTGAACACCTTGCCGCCACTGGCACGTTTGATGGCTAGCGCCGGGGCTACTGTCAGCCGACCTGTGCTGATGACCACATCAGGCCACGGAGGTGTGAGCGGATCGCTTCCTTTTCCAAGAAAACGCAATGGATCCAGCCAGAGTTGCGGTGGAAGATAGCGCCAGGGAGCAGTAGCGATCAGATGCTTTTTGGTGACATCCAGTCCTAAAGCAGCTGCCAGCCCCATTGACTGGTTATCCATACCGATAATGCCGTTAGACAATACCCAACCGACTTTTTTACCCGCCATACATACCAAATAGCTTTTTGAAAAAAGCCGAATACCAATGACGTTTCTGTTCGCGTTTTTTCACGCCTTCGTCTAGTACCCAGTTAAGCTGAATAGTACGACGAGGCCCGATGAACTTTTTATGCCCATGCCAGGAATTGTCGCTGCGTTTGAAGGCAAGCAATGTACCGAACTTTGGCGCCACTTCATCAATATAGTCTTCAAGATCGGTGCCAGAGCGTAGCAGTCTGAGCCGCCCTCCGGTTTCGTCCCAACTATCATTCAAATATACCAGAACGGTGATGATTTTGGTCAGGCTGTCTGTGTGAATACGCCCATCGGTCTTGTCGGTATGCCCACGCACGGTGATCATTGTGGGGCGGCCAGTGAGATCCACATCAAAGGATTTCTCGATGGCCTTACGGAAAGGTTCAGCTTCGAGTTCTGCAAGAAGTTCAGCAAAGGTTGCGCCGTATGTCAGGGTATCCAGCGGGAAGCTCCCTGCCTTGTCGATATGAGGGAAATCTTTGCTGATCGCGGTTTGCGCTTGTGGGGTAACAAAGTTTTCCACGACAATGAACTTAAAAGGATCTTGTGTCGTTTTTGTGGAGGAGAGTTTGTCTAGGTTAAGCATAGTAGAGTTCGGTACGGTATCGATCACGGTGTAGTTTGCTTAGAATCAAGGCAGAGATAATAGCGCTAAGCGCCTCTAAAAACAATTTTGCATTAAGCAATAAATAAGCACTTGAAATTCTTTTTACCACCTCAATATAGAGGGTTGTCGAAAAAATAACGAGGTTTTTATGCAACAAACTCCCGAACAAAATCAAACGACTTCAGAAGAATCTATTGATGTCATGCCCAGCACGGAAGAATTGCTGAAGGCAGCAGAACTCAAGTCTCAAGAGCATTATGACGCCTGGATGTACGCCAAGGCCGAGAGCGAGAATATCCGTCGTCGCGCGCAGGAAGACATAGATAAGGCACGTAAGTTCGCATTAGAGAAGTTCTCCGGTGAATTGCTGGCGGTCAAGGATAGTCTGGAAGCTGCGCTGACAGTAGAGAATGCCACCATAGACAGTTTTAAAAGCGGCATGGAGCTGACACTCAAACAGTTCGTTAGCGTACTGGAAAAATTCAATGTGAAAGAGATCAACCCGGTAGGCGAGAAATTCGATCCGCACAAGCATCAGGCAATCAGCAGCATAGAGTCACCCGATGCCGAACCCAACACCGTTATCAATGTTCTGCAAAAGGGTTACACCCTGAACGAACGCGTGTTACGACCTGCATTGGTGGTAGTTTCCAAAGCCTAGGTTTGAAATAAAGGGGGTTGAAAAAAACTACGCAACCCCCACCTAACGATCATCAGTTTTGAGCCTAGAGATTTTGAATCTAGATAAAGATTAATTTAAAAGGAATAACATTATGGGAAAGATTATCGGTATTGATTTGGGCACCACCAACTCCTGCGTCGCAGTGATGGAAGGCGGCAAGCCGCGTGTGATCGAAAATGCTGAAGGTGCACGTACTACCCCGTCTATCGTAGCTTATGCCGATGACGGCGAGATTCTGGCAGGCGCAGCGGCAAAACGTCAGGCAGTGACCAATCCTAAAAACACATTATTCGCGGTGAAACGCCTGATCGGGCGTCGTTTTGAGGAAAAAGAAGTACAAAAGGACATCAAGCTGATGCCTTACAGCATCACCAAAGCCGACAACGGCGATGCCTGGGTGGAAGTGCGCGGACAGAAGATGGCCCCTCCGCAGATCTCCGCCGAAGTGCTACGCAAAATGAAAAAGACCGCAGAGGACTATTTGGGCGAAGAAGTGACTGAGGCCGTGATTACCGTGCCTGCCTACTTCAATGATAGCCAGCGCCAAGCTACCAAGGATGCAGGGCGTATCGCCGGTCTGGACGTAAAGCGCATCATCAATGAGCCGACCGCTGCTGCGTTGGCATTCGGTATGGACAAGCAGGAAGGCGACCGCAAGATCGCGGTGTACGACCTGGGTGGCGGTACGTTCGATATCTCTATCATCGAAATCGCTGAAGTTGACGGTGAACACCAGTTTGAAGTGCTTTCCACCAATGGCGATACTTTCCTGGGTGGTGAAGACTTTGATAATCGCCTGATCGATTTTCTGGCGGACGAATTCAAGAAGGACAACAACGGTCTGGATCTGCGCAATGACCTGCTGGCCAAGCAGCGTCTGAAAGAAGCCGCGGAAAAAGCCAAGATCGAACTGTCGTCAAGTACACAGACTGATGTCAATCTACCTTACATCACTGCGGATGCCACCGGGCCCAAGCATTTGGTGGTAAAGATCACCCGTGCCAAGTTCGAGTCGCTGGTTGAGGACTTGATTGCCCGTACCATCAAGCCATGTGAGATCGCCTTGAAGGATGCAGGAGTGAAGCTCTCCGACATTCAGGACGTGATTCTGGTAGGCGGCCAAACCCGTATGCCCAAGGTACAGGAAAAAGTGCAGGAATTCTTCGGCAAAGAGCCGCGCAAAGACGTGAACCCGGATGAAGCTGTGGCTGTAGGCGCTTGTATCCAGGGTGGCGTGCTGCAAGGTGACGTCAAGGACGTGCTGCTATTGGATGTAACGCCATTGTCGTTGGGTATTGAAACCATGGGCGGCGTGATGACCAAGCTCATCAAGAAGAACACCACCATTCCTACCAAAGCATCGCAGGTGTTCTCGACTGCTGATGACAATCAGTCTGCAGTGACTATCCATGTGCTGCAAGGTGAGCGTGACGTGGCGGCTGGTAACAAGAGCCTGGGTCAATTCAATCTTTCGGATATTCCGCCAGCACCACGCGGCATGCCGCAGATCGAAGTGGCATTCAACATCGATGCCAATGGTATTCTGCACGTTTCCGCTAAAGACAAAGCGACTGGCAAGGAAAGCAACATCACCATCAAGGCCAGCTCCGGTCTGAGTGAAGATGAGATTCGCCGCATGGAGGAAGATGCTGCAGCCCATGCCGATGAAGACCGCAAGACACTGGACCTAGTCAACGCGCGCAATACTGCTGATGGCATGGTACACAGTGTGAAAAAATCACTTACTGAGCACGGCGACAAGCTCGAGGCAGCCGAGAAAGAGGCGATCGAAAATGCACTCAAGGATGTTGAAGAAGCATTGAAAGGCGATGACAAGGATGCCATCGAAGCCAAGACCACTGCGCTGACAGAAGCGGCGCAGAAATTGGGCGAGAAGGTATATGCCGAACAGCAGGCACAGCAGGCTGCAGCCTCCGCGCAACCAAGTCCGGAAGGCGAAAAGACTGTGGATGCCGAAGTGGTAGATGCGGAGTTTGAAGAAGTAAAAGACGAAAAGAAGTAACAACCTCGTCGTAAACCAGAAGTCGCCAGTCGTGAGTAATATCAACGGCTGGCGATTTTTGACGTGCAGCTTCCAACTTGCGATTAATGACCGGATTTAGATAAAAGACTTAGATAAATGGCCAAAAAAGATTTTTACGAAGTGTTGGGGGTGAACCGTGATGCCGCTGACGAAGATATCAAAAAAGCTTATCGTAAACTGGCGATGAAGCATCACCCTGACCGAAATCCTGACAATCCGAGTGCTGAAGGGCATTTTAAGGAAGCCAAGGAAGCCTACGAGATCCTGTCCGACCCGCAAAAACGAGCGGCTTATGACCAGTACGGTCACGCTGGCGTTGATCCGCAAGCGGGCGCAGGTGGGTTCGGAGGCGCAGGTGCAGGTGGTTTTGCCGATGCGTTCGGCGACATTTTCGGCGACATTTTCGGCGGTGGAAGGCAGCAACGCTCAAATGTTTATCGTGGCGCAGATTTGCGCTACAACATGGAAGTCACGCTGGAAGATGCTGCACGCGGTACCGAGAGCAAGATCCGTATCCCGGTGATGTCAGAATGTGAAACCTGTCATGGCTCCGGGGCCAAACCAGGCACGCAGCCCGTCACTTGCTCAACTTGCGGCGGTCATGGCCAGGTACGTATGCAGCAAGGCTTCTTCTCCATCCAGCAAACTTGCCCGAAGTGCCACGGCAGCGGCAAGATGGTGACTTCTCCTTGCCCTACCTGTCACGGAGACGGGCGTGTCAAAGAACAGAAGACACTCGCGGTCAAGATCCCGGCGGGCGTTGATGAAGGCGATCGCATACGGCTTTCCGGCGAAGGCGAGGCTGGGGTAAACGGTGGTCCTCCCGGTGATTTGTATGTGGTAGTGCATCTAAAGAAACACGCCATATTCGAACGTAGCGGTGGCGACCTGCATTGCGAGATGCCTATCAGCTTTACTACGGCGGCACTCGGTGGAGAGATCGAGCTCCCCACGCTGGATGGTCACGCCAAAATGAAAATACCTGCCGAAACCCAAACCGGCGCGGCATTCAGATTGCGTGGTAAAGGTATTAAGGCGCTACGCAGTAATGAGCATGGCGATCTGATCTGTCACGTGGTGGTAGAGACGCCGGTCAAGCTTACAGGCAAGCAAAAGGAATTGCTGCAGGAACTGGAAACCATCAATCTGCAAGATGCTTCCAAGCATAGTCCCAGAGCCAAGTCATGGATGCAGAAAGTGACGGAGTTTTTCCAGTGATTCCGCTATAAGTATTTGCTACAGATACCGTTCCCCCTCTCCCGCCAAGGGAGAGGGATTAGTCTCATCTCAATAACATCCTCAAAGTTTTATTTCGCCTTAAGTTTTTACTTTTCATGCCGATAACAAGCTATGAAAGTTTGTAATTACCTCTATTGGGCGCGATTCGCATGCTGATCTCAAGCATCTTCGACTTCATCAGTCCGCCTTCCAAAAACAGCGTTAAACCCTGGTGGTTGCAAGGCAAAAGCATTACGGATGCTGTCAAACAGGCTGCCGGCGATGCAGCCGCCAAGCGCAAGGCATTGGCAGCAGAACGGCTGAAAATGCTGGCGGAACGACTACGTGTACTGATGCTGCTTTCTTCTGCGGACGGCGGCAAAGGCAGTAAAAGGAATATAGAAGCGGCCGCAGGTATTGCCAGAGAGATCGTGGGTGCGGTTAAGGATTACGCTGGTGCCAGCGCAGATATTGCTGCACAAACTGCTGCCAACGGAGATACTGCGACTACGAGTGTGTCGAGTGGTAGTGCAACTGCGACTGCGACTACAAGTATGCAGGGGCTGAGTGCAGAAGATGAGGCATTCCTCAATACGGCGGTGCAGCTCTCATCCCAGGTGAGAGCTTTTATCACGGTTGAAATTCAGAAAGCCAGACAAAAACATTCGAATCCGGATACGCATCAGGATGACATCAACGTCATGGATAATGCCATCCTTGATGCCGCGAAATCAATGGGGGTAAGCGACCCGTCAGTGACCGTTTATCCCAAAGCATTTAGTGCGACACTTATTTCCTACATCGCTTGATGGGATTGCAGTAAATTTACGAATGGGCTGGTCGGGGTGAGAGGATTCGAACCTCCGGCCTCTACGTCCCGAACGTAGCGCTATACCAGACTTAGCTACACCCCGCCGCGTCCTCATCTGATTTTATCAAAATGAATTAATAATTAAAGTCTTGTATCGTTTGCCAACGACAAAGTCAGCCGTCATTTTGTAATCGGCAGCCAGACACTTTTCAAACATTTTGCATTTCGGACACAGACTTTGATGTGTATCTGCTGAAATACGCTCCATACATTCACTGGAGCAAATGCAATTATGTCGAAGTCAAATTCTCATCCGGAAATTGATATTCATGAGCTTGAAAAGCGCCTGGATTTTAATCACGCAAGATTGTTTCGCAAGCGGGTATCCAAGCTCTTCTGGCATATGCGGCAACGAGGCGGATATTTTTCGAAAAGATTGGTGGATGTTTCGGTAGCACTTAGCGCGCTGGTTGTTTTATCACCGCTCATGGTGATAGTGGCAGCTATTATCAAGGCCAGCGATGGCGGTTCCGTACTTTTCTGGCAAACCCGAATTGGTATGTGGGGCCGCACCTTCCGCTTCCCTAAATTTCGTTCCATGGTGGTGAATGCCGAAGCGCTACAAAAGTCTCTATCGGAGGCTAATCTGCATGGCCAAGACATTACTTTCAAAATAAAGCGTGATCCTCGTATTACCAGGATTGGTAGCTTCATCCGCAAAACCAGCATAGACGAACTTCCTCAACTTTGGTGTGTAGTCAAAGGGGATATGTCACTGGTCGGCCCCAGGCCGCCGCTAGTAAAGGAGGTCGCGCTTTATTCTCTGGATGACAGACGCCGCCTTGAGGCAGTACCGGGTTTGACTTGCACATGGCAGATTTCCGGACGTTCCGATATCCCATTCCAGCAGCAACTGAAAATGGATGTGGAATATATCGAACAGCAAAGTTTAAAGAAAGATTTCGGCATTCTGTTAAAAACAGTCCCAGCGGTCATTGCTGGCCGCGGTGCTTATTGAGGAGTACATGATGAAACTCTCAGAGGCACTTTCGCAAATCTTTATCCGTGGTATCAGGATGGATAACATTGAAATGGACGATGCGCTGGCAAGAATTGAAAACTCAATTTCCAGCAATCAGCCGACAAAAGTAGCGTTTATAAATGCAGATTGCGTGAATATAGCTAACCGATCCAAAAAATATAGAACGGACCTTAAAGATATGGATATGGTCCTGGTTGACGGCGTCGGCATGCGTATCGCCGGTAAGGTTCTGGGCAAGCCAGTAAAGGATAACGTCAACGGTACAGATATGTTCCCTAAACTTTGCGCTCTGTTGGAAAAACTCTCCGGCAACCTGTTTTTACTTGGGGCAAGTTCAGATGTGGTTGAACGGGTCGCGATTTGGGTAGAAAACAACTATCCAGGGGTTAACGTCGTAGGCGTGCAACACGGATATTTTGATCACAGGGATGAGTATAAGGTCGTGGAAAGAATTCGCGCATCCTGCGCAGACGTTCTTCTAGTTGCGTTGGGGGTCCCGCTACAGGAGGAATGGATCGCTCGCAATATGGAAAGATCCGGTGTCAGGATAGCGATGGGAGTTGGTGGCCTATTCGATTTTTATTCCGGTCGCATCCCGAGGGCGCCGTTGTGGATGCGCAGAGCTGGTCTCGAATGGACCTACCGTTTGTTACAGGAGCCTGGACGAATGTGGAAGCGCTATCTGGTAGGCAACATGATATTTCTGATCAGGGTTTTTTACGAACGCATCCAGCTTGGTTTTCGCAAGGAGATAGCATGAACAAAAAAATGCCAACGATGGAATGCGGTAAGGTTGCCATTCTATTTACGGAATGGTCGCAAGATAGCGTAGATAACCCGAATTTGGGTGTCTCAAACGATTTGCTTCCTATCTGCGGTAAGCATATGCTGCAAAGAGTAATAGAGAAGATCGTCGACAGCGGTTTTTTGACCATCCATGTTCTGTTGACGAATAGCTCTGGCGAAGTCAGAGACTTTCTTGGGAGTGGTGAGCGCTGGGGTTGCTCGATCCAGTATCACCAAAACCATCCCCAGTCTTTACTTAGAGAAAAGCTTAAAACTTTAACTCTGGCAGATGATGACCATTATTTGGTGGCAAATAGTCATACCTTACCGATACTTAAGAAATCGTTTTACGAACCCGGCAACAACCATCAAGGGAAAGTAGCCGTGCATGGCAATGAGAAGGCGATTGCATGGACGGGATGGGGGATTTTCCGGGGCGACTGGCTGATGGCGCAACAGACCGTAGCGCAATTGCACGAAAATGCAATGGATGAAAGCAGCCCCAAGGCAAGATGTCTTACCCATGAGCCATACACTGTCATTACTTTGGCGGATCTGGTTAATACATCCCGCAGAATTCTCAATGAATCAAATGCCAACAATGAAGGCAACTACATTCATATATCTCGAGGCAGTAAGTTGCATGATTCAGTACAACTGGTCGCCCCTGTTTTCATAGGCAGGCATGTAAAAGTGTCTGCCAATACAATCATCGGCCCGAATGTAGTGATTGGCGATGGGGCTTATATCGACAAAGGCGCACATCTGACAAATAGCATCGTGATGCCCGACACTTATATAGGCGAGATTCTGGAATTAAAGCAAGTGGTTGTGCGAGGTAAATCACTGGCAAACATCCAACTGAATACAGTCATAGAGGTCAGCGATTCGCACCTACTCTCAGTCGTATCTGATGTATTAGCACAAGGACCCTGGGAATACAGATTTACATATCTGTTCGATCTGATTGGAAATGTATTTCGATTTGGCAAGCAAAAATACGGTACCGACAAGACTTTGAAGAGTGCCGAAGTGGTGTGGGATTAAACCGCCCCGCAAATTGAACTGAACTTTAAACAGGAGAAAATCATGAAACTGGATATTGAAAAAATTAGCGAACGTGACGGAGTCATCGTCAAGGTGGAAACGGAGAATCTTGATGCAAGCAACGTCAAGGAATTCAGGGAAAAGATGCAGGCTCATTTGGATGGCCACGGCTTGGTCATGCTGGACATGAAGAATATCAATTTCGTGGATAGCTCAGGTCTCGGAGCCTTGCTATCCGCTCTGCGCGTGATGAACAACAAAGAAGGTCAGCTCAAGCTGTATGGTATGAATAAGCCGGTTAGGGCGTTGTTCGAGCTGGTGCGCATGCATCGTATATTCTCTATTTACAACAGTAGAGAAGAAGCTTTCGCAGCTCTCTAGATTAGGAGTATCTAATGCAACATATGGCCGTAAGGCAATCGGTTTTGGTGGTTGGCGGTGCAGGTTATATTGGTTCGCACATGGTGAAGGCTCTGCAAGAGGCAGGGCATCATGTAACGGTCTTGGACAACCTTTCATCAGGTCATCGTGATGCCGTTATAGGCGGAAATCTTATTGTCGGCGATCTTGCGGATATTACATTGATGGAAAGTGTATTTTCCGAAAACAGCTTTGACGCGGTGATGCATTTTGCAAGTTTCATCCAGGTTGGCGAATCAGTAAAGAAGCCCGCAATTTATTACCATAATAATGTAAGCAACACCTTGAACCTGTTGGATGTGATGGTTCGTCACGATGTGAAGAAGCTGGTGTTTTCTTCAACAGCCGCTATATTCGGCGAGCCGGAGTACGTGCCTATAGATGAGGCACATCCAAGAAATCCCGTAAACCCTTATGGTCGAAGCAAGTGGATAATGGAACAGATATTGGCCGATTACGATAAAGCTTACGGTTTGAAGAACGTCAGCCTGCGATATTTCAATGCTGCAGGTGCGGATCCTTCCGGATTGCTTGGGGAAAGGCACGACCCAGAAACTCATCTGATTCCTATCGCCCTGGAAGTCGCTTTAGGCAAGCGTGCGGCACTGACTCTGTTCGGCGATGACTATGACACGCCCGATGGAACATGTATCCGCGACTATATTCACGTCAACGACCTTTGTCAGGCACACCTGCTGGCGATGACGTATCTGCATGAAACACAGCGGAGCCTCTCTGTGAATCTGGGGAATGGGCGGGGTTTTTCCGTGCATGAGGTAATCAGTATGGTCGAGCAGGTGAGTGCAACTACATTACCGGTCACCATCTGTCCTCGGCGAGAAGGTGATCCGGCAAGGCTGATTGCCGATAGCCGACTCGCAAGAGAACTGCTTGGCTGGCAACCGGTTTATCCCGACTTGCACAGTATCGTGCGTCATGCATGGCAATGGGCCCTGAATTGTGAAGCGAAAACCATGACACGAGAACGGGAGAATGTTTGCGCTTGAACTAATATGAGTGCTGATTAAACCCCAATGGGTGCGATATGACTATGTTCACGACTTCTGTAAGACGGGTTTGGAAACTATTCCTGCCCGCCACCACCCTGCTATTGCTTGTATTCGCGCAGCAGGCAAGTGCCGTCATGCCTTTCAATATAGGTGCTGTTTCCGGCGAACATAAAACGGATTTCAAGGTGGTGGCGTTGGTCGCCATTGTTTTTTTCCTGCTAATCGGATTGATCGGCCTTTGGACTTGGAGGCTCAACCGGGAAGTAAAGCGCAGAAAATTTGCCGAGCTGGAAATCGAGAGAGCCCTGGGCATGCTGCAGCTGGTGCTGGATACAGTCCCTATCGGGGTGTTCTGGCAGGATAAGATGGGACGTTTCCTGGGGTGCAACAGGAATTTTTCAAATATGCTGGGTATCGCCAGTCCGTTCGAGTTGGTAGGGAAAGCCTATAGCGACATTCCGGGCACCGAATTCTCTGAGGCACATTTCCTACACAATAAACAAGTCATTCAAGACGATACACCTCTGCTTGGCATGGGTGAGCAGATTGTTAAAAGTGATGGCTCCAGATTATTTCTACGTACCAATCGCATTACCCTGCACGACAGATCAGGTAGCGTCATTGGGCTACTGATGACACTGGAAGATGTATCCGCGGTTCGCGACAGCCAGATCCGCAATAGCGCGATTACTGAAGCCACTCTGGAGTGTCTGATTACCATAGATCACCACGGCATGATTGTAGACTTTAATCCTGCCGCAGAAGAAACATTCGGGTATTCAAGGTTAGAGGCTGTAGGCGCCAGCTTGGGCGAGTTGATTATTCCCCGACGACATCATGAAGCCCATTACCAGGGAATGGAACAATATATAAAGACGGGTGTGGGGCCGATTCTGCGCAAACGCATAGAAATTTCCGCCATGCGCCGAAATGGCGAGGAATTCCCGGTCGAGCTTACTGTCGTGCCCTTTGAAGAGGGCGGTCAGACCTATTTTCTTGGGTCTATGCGCGACATTAGTGAACGCAAGGATCTGGAAGCCGAGAAGCAGCGGGTGACTATATTGCTGGAAGATACCATCAACACGTTACGGGCACGTCAGCTTGCGATGGATCTTCATGCTAGCGTTACAATTTCCGACCTGAATGGCATCATACTTTTCGCCAATGAAAAATTCTGCGAAATCAGCCAATATAGCAAGGAAGAACTGATAGGCAATAATCACAGCATGCTCAAGTCTGGACTTCACGACGAAGCATATTATAAAGATATGTGGTCGACAATTTCGTCTGGAAAAGTCTGGCAGGGTGAAATAATCAACTGCCGCAAGGACGGGGAGATTTACTGGCTGTTAGCAACCATATCCCCCGTGTTGGGCGAGGATGGTAAGCCGGTGCAATATATTTCAGTTCGTACGGATATTACCAGTCAGAGAAAAACTGAGTACGAGCTGGATATGGCACGTGGCCGGGAACTGTCAATCGGCAACCAGATACAGCGAACCTTGCTGTTCGGGGATGTGCCGTCAAAAGTCGGAACTACAGAACTTGATGTGCATACTGAACCATCAATGGGAATAGACGGGGATTTCTACGAATTTTTCATGCACAGTCCGCAAATGTTCGATGTTGTCATCGGCGACGTGATGGGAAAAGGAATTCCTGCTGCTCTGATAGGAGCAGCTGTCAAGTTGCAGTTAAATCGGGTGATGACTGAACAACTTTCGACCAGTTCCAGAGTGCCGCAGCCAGAACAGGTGATTAATTCGCTACATCGAAACATTAGCCCACAACTGATTGATCTTGAGCGTTTCGTGACCATGGCCTATGTGCGTTGCGACCTGGTGCGAAAAGAAGCCACGATTGTTGATGCTGGACATACACGGACCATCTTCAGCAGCAAAAAAGGCATGGAATTCCTCACTAGTGACAACTTGCCGCTCGGCGTCGTAGAGACAGAAAATTACGTACAGAATAAAATCAGATTTGCCAGTGGTGATATGCTGTTCCTTTATTCTGATGGCGTGACCGAAGCCAAGAACGATCAGGATGAAGTCTTTGGTGAGGAGCGGCTCGGTAACCTGATAAACGAAATGTACCTTGCAGATATCCCGGCAACTATCCTGAGTCAAGCGATCCGTTATCAGGTGCGGGAATTTGAACAGATGTTGTCGCCAAGTGACGACAGGACACTGGTCGCTGTGAAGTTTGATTCACTGGAGCGGATACAAAAAGATGTGACGTGTTTCGACTTATCCTGGCAGACGGATGCTCTTGACAGAATACGCACCGAAGTTAATCAGGCGAGTCTGAAGGCAGGGCTATCGGATGATGCAGCAGGCGCCCTCACCCTCGCCGGCTTCGAAGTGGTGACCAACATACTGCGCCATGCCACGCAGCTCCTTGCCGATGCAACCCTGCACTGCAACATTGAAGATCGCGACAATGATTTATCTTTGATCATATACTATGTTGGAGAACCATTTTTCCCGCAAGATATAGAGCCCGACTTCAGCGGGGATAGCGATGGAGGATTTGGCCTGTACATCATACGCAACAGTGTTGATGAAGTTATCTTCGATTCCCCTGCTACAGGTGTGTGCCGTGTCGTGATGAGGAAGCATAAGCATGGGGCAAGTCCGAATGATAAAGGCGTTCCAAATTAGTCGATTGATTGACTAAAACGGATTACAGGAAGCTCTCTGAACACAGTGGACGCAAAAGATACCCAATCAGCACTGCATGCATTGAATCGTTGTCTGAAGACTTTCATGGAACAACGGCGAGTAGATATTTCTGCATTTGCCGAGGTAACAGAGCTCGGTGCGAGCGATGTTTCAGAGCTTGCGCGCACTTTGCAAAACTTCCTGCTATGGGAACAATCTGCCGACATCAAACGCAAGCGCGACGAGGAACAACTGCAAAGTCGCGAACATACAGCGCGTATCTATTTTGACTATGCGCTTACCGCAATTGTAGAAACCGACGATCCAAGCTGGCAAATTTCTCGTGCCAACCCCGCAGCCTCAAGCATCACCGGCTTCGAGATTCGGGAGCTTCTCACGCAATGCCTGACGCAATTAGTGGCAGATACGGCTAGAGTTGAAGCGGAAGAAAGCCTAAGCCTGCTGACGGAACAAGGGATCAGCCACGCAGAATGGACACTGAAGCGTAGCGACGGCAAATTGATCAATATTGAGATATCGTCCATCAATGTTGGTGAATATCACTATATTCATGTCTTTGACGATGTTACGGAACAGCGCAATACCACCCAGAAGTTGGAAAATGCGAGAAAAGCTGCAGAGGCCGCCAATCTGGCAAAAAGTCATTTTCTTGCCAATATCAGCCATGAGATACGTACCCCGTTGAACGGTATTCTTGGAATGGCTCAACTTTGCCAATTAACTCAGCTCAATCCGCGGCAGAGTGAGTATATAGAGATGATTTCAAAGTCGGGAAACGCCCTCCTGCAGATCATCAATGACTTGCTTGATTTCGCAAAGATTGAGGCAGGGCGAATGGAGTATGAAAAAGCAAACTTCTCTCTCGACGATATCATTGATGAACTCGCGGCATTTTCCAGTCAGGCCGTAGCAGACAAAAGCATAGAGGTCGTATTCAATATACATGGCAGCGTACCAAGGCACTTGTCAGGTGATCGCTTGCGCTTACTGCAGTGCCTGAACAACCTGCTAAGTAATGCGGCCAAATTTACCCATTCGGGACTGGTGGAATTGGAAGTTGCGCTTGAAGGACAGCAGGAATCGCGGGTAAAGCTGCGTTTTACCGTTACCGATACCGGCATAGGTATCCATCAGGATGTGTTGGATAAATTGTTTCAGCCATTCAGTCAGGCGGATGCATCAACCACACGACGTTTCGGCGGCACAGGTCTCGGACTGGTCATCGTGCGCGAACTCACACGCGGCATGGGGGGAGACATGCAAGTGGAAAGTATACCGGGTCAGGGCAGTCAATTTACACTGCGCTTACCGTTCCAGATTTCGTTGAGCAAAAAAGAAGCAGCAACTAAAACTCACGGGCGGGCTATGCTGATTTCCAAACGCTCTGCAACGCGCGAAGCAGTATCAAGGTTGCTTGAAACAGCAGGCTGGCATGTCATCGCAGAAGATAATATGCAGGCACAGACAACGATGAGTTCCAATGATCTGGTGGTGATAGATTACGCTATGGGCTACCCAAGCCTTGAAGATATTATGAGCTTGGTCTCGGCAAATCATTCGCCAGTATTGGTGCTCGCCGGAGTGGTGGAGGCTTCACAAGGTATGGCAGCATGTGAGCAGTTTTCCCGCTGTGAACTACTTACCCGACCTCTGACTCCCAATTCCTTGCGCCGTGCACTAATACGTAATGGTCTGCTGCAGGCAGATGAAAGAGAAACTGTCTCGCCCAGCAGAATCCCAAGTGACTTTGCGGGCATCCATATCCTGGTCGCGGAGGATAACCGGGTGAATCAATCTGTGATTATAGATATGCTTAAACTGGGGGGTATTCATACAACCCTGGCACATAATGGGCGAGAAGTACTGGAGTTAATGGCATCACTGCCAACTTCTCCCGACCTTATTCTGATGGACGTGCAGATGCCAGAAATGGATGGTTTGGAAGCTTGCCGGATATTGCGTTCCAAAGGCCTTGAATTGCCTATCGTGGCGATATCTGCTGGAGCCAGTCATATTGAGCAGGCAAACAGTTTGGATGCTGGCATGAGTGATTTTCTCGCAAAACCTATTGATATCGATGAGCTATGGGGCGTGCTAACACGTTGGGTACAGCCCAGTGATCAACGCGTGAGAGCTGGCTCAGATCAGCATGAGACAGTAGAACAACGGTTTCTCAACAACCACGACATCATCCTTAAGGCACGACATCTCTTCAGGGATACTCATGCCGAGGATGCGGTGATGTTCCAGCATCTTCTGGTTGAAGAAAGATTGTCCGACATTGCTAAAGCTGCGCATGCTATCAAAGGATCTTCCCGCACTATAGGCGAGGACGAGATTGCCGGTATCGCGCTTATGCTGGAACTTGCCGCCAAAGCCGGTGACAAGGCGCGAATCACCCCATTGATAGTCAGGCTGGAACAGTTACTCAGCCAATACAATCCAGATCAATAACCCGTTTTAATTTTCTAAAAGTTTACATTTGCGCCACATCTGCAAGGCTCTCCTTGTGTGTAATACACCCATGTTCAATACACAAGGAATTCATCTTGAAAGCACTGATACTTGCAGCAGGTCGTGGCACTCGCGTGCGACCACTTACCGATTCATTGCCTAAACCGCTAATCCCTATTGTTAACAAGCCGGTGATGGAGTTCCTGGTGCAACACCTGCGTAACCATGGATTCGACGAGATTATGGTGAACACCAGTTATCTGGCCCCACAGATCGAAACCCACTTCGGCGATGGTCGCCAGTTTGGTGTAGAGATAGCATATTCCTTCGAAGGGCACGAGCAGGACGGCAAACTGGTTGACGAGCCGTTAGGCTCTGCCGGCGCTATACGCAAGATCCACAAGCACTCCCAATTTTTTGACCAGACGTTTATCGTGCTTTGCGGCGATGCCGTGATCGATATCGATTTACACGCCTTATTGCATTTTCACAGACAGAAAAAAGCACTGGCTACCATTGCCTTGCGCGAGGTCCCCAGGGATCAGGTGCAAAGCTATGGCGTTGTCGTCAGCAACAAGCATGGCCGAATCGAACAGTTCCAGGAAAAGCCCAGCCCTGAAGAAGCCAAGAGTTGCATGGTGAATACCGGCATCTATATTTTTGAACCGGAAATTCTCAACTGGATTCCCGAAGAAGGGCCTTACGATATCGGCGGGCAATTGTTCACGGAAATGGCAGCGCAAGGAGCCCCATTGTTTGGGGTTAATATTGAAACTCCTTGGCAATGGCTGGATATCGGCCAGATTCCTGATTTTCACGAAGTAAACATGAAGGCGCTCAGCGGAGAGATCCGCGGTTTCAAAATGCCTGGACAGCAAGTTGGAGAAGGTATCTGGGTCGGGTTGAACGTCAAGATTGATCTCGATGCATGCAAAATCCAAGGCCCTGTATACATCGGGGGCAGTTCGGAGATACAGGACGGCAGTGTGCTGATCGGTCCGGTTGTCATCGGCGCCGGCTCGGTGATTGAGTCAGGTGCGCATGTTGAACGCTCCGTGGTGATGAATCACACGCGTGTATTGAGCAGTGCTTTTCTTAACAACAAAATTATAGGAAATGGGTACTGCGTTGATTCCGATGGAACGGTATTGGACAACAGCCATAGCGACATGTCTTGGCTGTTTCCCGATGCGCGCCGCCAGATTGGCCCGCTGACACCGGAACAACGCCAGATAGTAGGGCTCATGGACCTGATGGCAGAAGTCGATGGATAAGAACCCTACCATTGATTACTCCAACCTCTCTGGCCGTGGCATAAAGCCACTGGTCAGCTTGCTGGCACATCCGAAATCAGCTCTCGTGGCGTTTCTTCTAGTATTGCTGGTGGGAATTCCATTCGCCTTCATTAAGGGAAAGACCCAGTACGCGGCAGTGGCAACGGTACAAGTCTCTCCCAGGTACATGAAGAACATACGCGATGACGGCGAATTGGACTTCCCTTCCGACACTCAATATCGCCAATTCCAGGAACAGCAGGCTAAAAGCGTGTTGCGTTACGACATCGTGCACGATGCGCTGATCAGCCTTGGCGACAAAGAAAACCTGTGGCGCCGTGCGGACGAAAGCGAAAGATCTGCGGTAGATCGTTTGCGCGAGGCCATGGAAGTGCATTCTGTCCCCGACACATACATGATAGAAATCACCTTGCAGACGGGAAAGAAGGAAGGGCTTGCGGACATCGTCAATGCCGTGGTCAACAGCTATCTTGCACGCATGAAATCGGAACGGGTTTACGGCTCGGATATCAGGGTACGCAACCTTGAAGTACGAGAGAAAGAACTGGATTCCATAATTAAGAATAAGGTCGAACTTCGCACTGCATTGGCATTGAAGATTGGCATCACAGCCTTTACCGGTACGGAACAGAATCCCTACGACAAGGTTCTAGCCGAGATGCGCAGTAATCTGGCCGAAGCTCGTAACAAACGCTTTGAAGCTGAATCCAAGCACAATGCATTTGTTGCCAATGGCGAGACCGATATCAATACGCGCTCGGTGCAGGAAGCGGTACTGATAGATCCAGGCCTCGCCAATCTGAAAGCCACGTTGTACAAACGCCGGGCCGAGTTGCTGACGCAGCTTGCCGGCCTGGAGCCTAAGCATCCGGCGTATCAGGAACTGACCCAGGAACTCAATCGTATTGAATCGGAGATTACCGCCCAGACCTCTACTCTGAATGGCCAGGTCAAGACCAGTTTCCTGGCTCGTTATCAGAGTAGTGTGGATCAGGCGCGACATGTTGAAAGTGATTTGAGTAAGGACCTAACGGATCAAGAACAGAAAGGTGCGGCATACGCCAATTTTTATAATCAGGCGATGACGTTGACGCTGGATTTGGATCAGGACCGCAAGGAACTGGAAGCCATTCGTGACCGCTTGAATAACTTTTCCGCCGAAGAGAATTCATTTGGTTTCGTAAGACTGGTGACACCTGCCTTGGCTCCAGAAGTGCCATTCGGCCCAGGCAAGAAAAAGATGTTGATGATGGTGCTGCTAGTTGCTCTGGTGGTTGCTATTGCGGTACCGGTAGCGATCGATTTGATGGATCGCAGGATACATACCGTAAACGATGCTGAAAAAGCACTGGGAATCTCTGCGCTCGGCTGGATGGTTGAGAAACAAGATGCGGCGACCAGTCTGTTCGGTGCAGACTTATTACGGCGCATGGCAAACGGCTTGATCCGCGAACAAGAGAAGCGGGGCAGTTCTGTGTTTGCGTTCTCGGCGGTCAAGCCTAATGCAGGCAATACTGAGATCGTCATGTCATTGGCGCAAACTCTTAATGCTCTTGGATACCCTACGCTGGTGGTAGAAGCCAATGCATTTAAGCCGGATGTCCGGTTTTCCGGCACGCAGCCGGGATTGGTGCAGTGCCTGCAAGGGCAAGCGAGCCCGGCTGAATGTGTAGTCCCTGCGCAAGGTTCTCATCCTGCAATGGTGAGGGTAGGAAATTCACCCATGCAGCGCCACATTGATCGTCTTGATCGTATCAATGATGTGACTAAGGAATGGCTGAAGGATTACCGTTTCATTCTCATGGATATTCCGCCCCTTCTGCTTTCAGCAGATGCAGAAATACTGGCACACAATCTTCGACAACTCATTCTGGTCATCGAATCATGCGGTATTTCTGTGGGTGAGCTCAAGCGTGCCGGGCGTCAGCTGGAAAAAATAGACCCTGCTGGGGTTGGCGTGATAGTGAATCGCGTACGTCCTTTCCAAGGTGGCGGATATCTGCGTGAATCATTGCTGGAGTACACCGCAGGCCGCAAGACTGAGACCTATTTCAAGCATCCGGCCTGGCGCATAGCACTGGAAGCATGGATGTCCAGCATCAAACTTAAAAACCTGTTTATTCGTAAGACATGAGGAAATTAAATGAAGCTGATCAATTATTTTGAGCGTGTCTATATTGTCAATCTTCCCGAGCGTGTTGACCGCAGGCGCGAGATAGAACACGAGCTGCAACGTATAGGGCTGAGTGTGGATGGTCAGCATATTCGTTACTTTCGCGCCATCCGTCCTGAATCCGCCGGATTGTTTCCTAGCCTTGGCGCACGTGGTTGTTTCATGAGTCATCTGGAGATACTGCGGGAGGCCAAGCGCGACGGTCTCGATAACATACTGGTGATGGAAGATGACCTCACCATGGACCCGCGTCTGGGTCTGGAACAACCAGAGATGCTGACCAGATTGCAAAACGGATCGTGGGATATTCTCTATCTGGGCCATGTAGAATCCACGCCTGACGCGATAGAACGGCCCGCTTTGCGGATATCGCAGATTCCCATGGCTACTACGCATTTTTACGCGCTCAACCGCCAAGGTATTGCCACCCTGCTGGAGCATCTCGAAGCATGTCTCACACGGCTTCCTGGCCACCCTATGGGCAGCCCCATGCATGTTGATGGTGCTTATAGCCTGCTGCGCAGCTTACAGCCAGGCATCCTGACCTTGATGGCGGTGCCTTCGCTGGGTGGCCAGCGCAGTTCGCGTAGCGACATCTACCCTAACAAATGGTACGACCGTGCACCTATGCTCAAACAGATGGCTGCTATTGCCCGCAACATCAAGAATTGCAAAGTTCGCAGCATTCAACCCGCTGATTGAAGGAGAATATATATGTATCAAATTAAACAGGATGGGTATTTCGGATTCGTCCGTAAGGAAATCGCACCGCTGTTGCCGAAATATTCCCCAAACGTGCTCGAAGTTGGCTGCGGCGAAGGTAAAACATTGCAATGGCTGAAAGATTGCGGGCGCGCCGGCAAAATCAGCGGCATAGAACTCAATCTGGATGCCGCGGAAATCGCATTCAAGCATCTGGACAAAGTTTACGGAGGCGATGCCAATCTGCATTTGAAACATATTCCCTTAGAAACGCAAGATATGGTGTTGTGTCTTGACGTTATTGAACATATGCAAGATCCGTGGGAAACCGTACAACGCATCTATGATTTACTGCGCCCAGGTGGAAGTCTCATCTTAAGTGTGCCCAATGTCCGCCATTACAGCGTATTGCTTCCTCTGCTATTTAAGGACAAGTGGAATTACACCGAAGCCGGCATTATGGACAAAACTCATTTGCGGTTTTTCAGCGGCAAAAGCGCCATGGAGATGTTAAAAAAGTCTGGCTTTACACCCAAGGGTATACGCTCCACCTACGTATGGGGTAATCGGGATAAATGGATAGATATTGCTACACTGGGTTTGCTAAAAGGTTTCTTGAGCTTTCAGTATCTGATCTGTGTTGAAAAACCGTTGCTACAAAAGCAGCAGGACGCGATGCCTGACAGCTCGCCCCAAAAAGCCATCGCCTGCCCGATATGATACGCGGGCCATTACTGGAGGCGGTTCTTGGGTTGTTACTTCTTATACTGCCGCTCACTAGTTCGATTGCCGAGCCGCTGAACCAAGCAACCATAACCTTGGACGGCGTTTTGCTTGATGCTGATCTGCCGCGATATGGATTGAATCTGGGCGGTTCCGGCACCTGGGGGGCTGAACATCTTCGGGCAAATCTGCTGAACAACCCGGGTTTCGAGCCAGTGCTGGATCGTACTTTGCTGGTGGTCAAGCAAGTCTATGCCAAAACCATTGTGGATGACACCTCGTGGTTGGCAAGAGCAGATGGTTTCTGGAATGGCGCGGAATTTGTAGTCATAAGCGGGAAATTGGCCGGTACGACTGGGAAGGTTACCGAATCCTACAAACGCCACGTGGACGGCCTGGGCGAATTCGTCACCGATGTTGACCTGAACGGCTTGGATCGTGGAGATATAGTGAGTGTAATGCGCAGAAAAGACGAACAGGCTGCTCCGCAGTGGTGGCGTGGGCGTGGGTTGATGCGCAATGACAGCGACACCCCTGTCACTAGTCGCGGGCAACAGTCACTGCGACTTCTCGCAGATAAAAATAATCCTGTAGAAATACTGCATTATTTCGACAATATCACCGACCGGGCAGGCAAGCTGATATTGGTGAATGGTCAGTGGAGTTTCCGTATCTGGGCGAAAACCAGTAAACCCGGCAGCTTATTGCATTTGTATTTCGGTCGATCGGGTAGCCAGCCCTTTCTGCAAAGAGACATAACTCCCACGCGAGAATGGAAGCATTATCAACTCGACTTTAATGCCAGCGATAGCGGCCCGGCGGGAGTACTAACGCTCTCCATAATCGCTGATGGAGGCGAAATATTGCTGGATGATGCCTATCTGGGAGAAGCCAATCCCGGCGTAGGCGGATTTCGTCAGGCAGTGGTAAAAACACTCATGACCATCAAGCCAGGTTATCTGCGTGACTGGCAAGGCCAGCTTGGAGATACCTTGCACAATCGTATTGCCGGGGAGTATGACCATCAGCCAGTTCGTTACCGTCCAGGGGACAATGAGATTCAATTTCATTATGGCCTGACTGATTTCTTTGAACTATGTGCGGCAGTTGGAGCGCGGCCATGGGTGGTTGCGCCTTCCACCATGTCAGCCAACGAATGGCGCGATTTTGGTGTGTTCTTGAGGCAGTCTGCAGACAGGTACCACTTCGACGAAATACTGGTTGAGTTCGGCAATGAGAATTGGAACCAGATATTCCGTCCTGGCGGTATTCCTGATGCGGCGATACATGCTGAGGTAGCAGATAGGGACTTTCACCTGATGAAATTGGGTAGTGGCAGCGACAAGCGCATCAGGACCATTGTCAACGCGCAGTATGTCAACCCGGAAAGCCCCAGGACCATGGCGAGGTTAAGTCGTGAAGCTGACCTGGTGGCTGTGGCGCCTTATATGCTCAACACACTGGATGCAGGAAAGACCAACCAGCAAGCTCATCACGCCGCATTCGAGGAAAGCGGAGAGTTGCTGCAACAGGAATCTGAAGATGCCAGGAGCAGGAATAAAAGACTTGCAGTGTATGAAGTCAACTTCCATAGCACCTGGGGAGGGGCAGAACTAAAACAACGCAATGCAGTGGTAACAGGTGCCGCCAGTGGCGTGGCGCTGGCACGCAGGTTGATGCAAGGCTCGGTTGCAGGTGTGCGTGAACAGAATGTTTACCTGCTGGGCGGATTCGATAGCTTTGCCGGTAAAAATAATGACCTTGTTCGTCTTTGGGGCGTTACGCGCGATCTCACCATACCAAACAACTTCAGGCCAACCGGGTTGGCGCTAGCTATGCTTAATAGCGTGGCTGGTGGCAGAACGGTTGGCATACGATGCATTGGTGAGAGTTGCTCAGGACTTACTGCGTTAGCGTTTTATGGCGGCACTCGCATGGCCGTGGCCTCTGCGCGAAACGAGGAAACAAAGCTCACGGTACAAATGATATGTCCTGACGGGGCAGTGAATCTGCAATTGCTTGATGGTTCAAGGCCGGAGTTGAATAACGAGAAAGAAACGAAAGTTAAGGTAGAGAGTCGGGTGATAAATTGTCAGGGAAATCATGTGACTTTTATTTTACCGGTTCATGGACTGGCGGTAATGAACAATGACGTTGTGACTGCAAGATGATGCACAAATGCATTGCACCCAATCGCATCTTCTGGCTGAAACTTGCTGGGGTTGCGCTGATTTATGTACTTTTCGCCAAACTGGTCCTGCCATTTGCAAGTGCTTCCGGCAATGTATCCATCCTGTGGTTGCCAAGTGGGTGGGCGCTTGCTGTTGTTCTGGTTGGCGGCAAGAAATATTGGCCTGGTGTTTTTGTCGGCGCATTTTTGGTGCATGTATTTGGTGGTGAACCAGTCTGGCTTGCTTCCGTAATTGCGACAGGAGCTACGCTGGAAGCATTAATAGGCCTTTGGTTGCTGGAACGAAACGGCAAATTCAATTTGGCCATGAGGCAGTGCCAGGAATATTTCCGCCTGCTTGTTCTGGCAGGGCTTGTTGGCCCCGCTGTGAGTGCCATCATAGGCACCACCGCTTTACTTCTTGCTGGCGTTACCACTATGCATGTTTACCTCCATTCCATGCTGTTTTGGTGGCTTGGAGATATGTTCGGTGTCATCTTGCTTACACCTTTTCTTCTGGTCTTGAAGCAGATGCCGACAGGCTGGAACAATCGCGCCAAAATCGTGGAGGGAATCTTGCTGCTGGTATGCGCATTAGTGGTGGGCCAGATTGTTTACTGCGGATTGTTTCAGGACTTTCTTGGGTTCTATCTGAATAACTTCGTGATGCTGGTCTTTGCCATATGGGCGGCGATGCGTTTTGGCAGTCATGGTGTGCTGATCATTCTTTGCATTGCGTTGATACAAGGTTTATATGGTGTTTCACATAAAGTAGGGTATTTCAGCCAGGACATGGCTTCAACCGGATTGTTCGACTTCTGGATTTATTATGTGGAGTACACCATCGTCAGCATGACCTTGGCGACAAATGCGCAAGGCAGAAAAGACGCACTGGAGTCCCTCCGGCAGAATGAGGAGAGGTTGAAGTTTGCTTTAGAAGGTTCCGGAGATGGTCCATGGGATCGCAATGTTCAAACCGGTGAAGTGTTCTTTTCCAGACGCTGGAAGGAAATTCTGGGTTATGGAGATCAAGAAATCGGTAATGATGACTCCGAATGGAAAAGTCGCATACACCCGGAGGATCTGCCACGCACATTATCGGCTTTGCAAGCGCATTTCGACGGCAAGACAGAGAGTTACTCCAACGAACAGCGCATGCTATGCAAAGACGGTCAATGGAGATGGATATTGACGCGCGGCAAACTGGTCAGCAGGGATGCAATAGGAAGGCCCGAACGTATCATAGGTACGTACAGTGATATTACCGAACCCAAGATACTGCAAAAACAGCAAATTCATGCGGTGATTGATGCCTCTCCGGACAGCATGTTGAAGATTGGCCCCGATGGCATTATTCGTCACGCGAACCAGGTTGCTGAGAAAGTTTTCGGCTATCCATTACAAGAACTGATCGGTTTGAACGTGGATAAGTTGTTGCCACTTAGCGCTCGATCCCTGCATGCAGGTAAAAGAAGCCAATTTTTGCACAATCCTCGCCCACAACCTATGCGTTTCAGAAATGATCTCAGGGCATTACGTAAAAATGGCAACGAATTTCCCGTGGAAGTCAGTCTTAGTCCGCTTGAGATGAATGGAGAAACAGTTGTTCTAGTAGCGGTTCTCGACATAACTCAACGCAAGGCTGCTGAGCACGCAATTCAAAAGGCCAAGGAAACTGCAGAAGCTGCCAGCAAGGCAAAGTCGGACTTTCTCGCCAATATGAGTCACGAAATCCGCACGCCGATGAATGCCATCATAGGTTTCAGCCATTTGGGGCTGAGTGAAATGCAGCCGGAAAAGCTGAGAGGCTATCTGGCTCAGGTCAATCAGTCATCGATCGGTTTGCTTGGGATTATTAATGACATTCTCGATTTCTCGAAAATTGAGGCAGGAAAGCTGGACATGGATATTGCTCCATTCTCGTTGCGCCAGTGCGTCGAGGAATTACGCAAAACGATGGAGATTTTTGCCAAAGCCAGAGGATTATCGCTCGTCTTCACTTTGGATAGTGCAGTGCCGGAGATATTGCTGGGTGACCAACTGCGTTTGCGTCAGGTATTGAATAACCTGATATCAAATGCGATCAAATTCTCTACCGAAGGCGAAATCAATATCCATGTGGAAGTCTCTGACCTCCAGCAGTCTCAGATTACATTGCAATTTTCAGTGGTTGACCACGGAATTGGCATGTCTGCTGATCAGCTGGCTAAATTATTCCAGCCGTTCACTCAGGCTGATACCTCAACCACCAGAAAGTACGGGGGCACGGGTCTGGGGTTGGCAATTAGTCGACAACTGGTGGAGTTAATGGGTGGCAACATCCAGGCAACCAGCAAATCTGGGGCAGGCAGCACTTTTAGCTTTAGTGTGGTAATGAAGGAGGTTCATGATTACGAAACACCTTTGCGGAACTGTAACCACTCCAAGTCCACAATCAATGGCAAGCAGGTGTTGTTGGTCGAAGACAACAAAGTAAATCAGTTGCTTGCGCAAACATTGCTGGCTAACGCTGGAGTCGCTGTCACCATTGCCAATAACGGACGCGAGGCTGTGGAGATTCTGAGTAAGTCTAATTCATACGATGCTGTGTTGATGGATATACAAATGCCTGAGATGGATGGACATGAAGCAACTAGCTATATACGCAATCAACTAAAGCTTACGGAGCTTCCCATCATTGCCCTCACGGCTCATGTGATAGGTGAGGAGCGGCAGCGTTGCCTGGATTCAGGGATGAACAGTATCATTACGAAACCAATCCTAGTCCAGGCGTTGTACGAGACTTTAGCTATTCATATTAATCATTAACCTCTTCGCTACGCCTTCATTTTTCCAAGAGTTAACTTTCTCGACACAATATCTCTTTCGCACCCTTTAATCTGACACCACTTTAATCAACAGGTGTCGCATCATGAGTAGTAACAGTTCCAATCAGGCCTTGGCGCCTAACATTGCTGGTAATGCAGGTTTCGCCATGTTTGCCAAAACGTTCTACCTGCTTAGCCGCCTATGTTTGCCTCCGATGGTGTTATCGCATATCTCCCTCGCCGACTACGGCCTTTGGTCGGCTTCTTTTATTCTTATCATGTACATCGGGCTGACGGATGTCGGTTTTTCCAGTGTATATGTGCGCTATAGCGCTCGTTATCATGCACAAGGCGATACCAATAGCATCAACCGCTTGCTGAGTACCGGGGTGATAACTCTGTCAGTCCTGTCTGTTCTCGTACTCGGTGGGCTATGGCTAGTGCTTCCGCATGTGCTGGATTTTCTGAAAATAGCCGCCGCGCAACGCACGATTGCCAAGACATTGGTGATGGGTACTTCAACCATGTTCATGCTGGACTTGTCGTTTGGCGCCTATTGCTACTTATTGCATGGTTTGCAACGTATCAGAGAAGAGCAGAAAGTTGCCGTCATCGGATATGTACTGGAACTGGTTCTGATCTTCGCATTTCTGCAAATGGGTATGGGTGTTTATGCCTTGCTGGCAGCTTTTGTGTTGCGTTATCTTTGGTCACTGACGTCCTTCGTGCGTCTTGCGCACCGCTACCTGCCAGGATTGCACATAGGTTTTAAGCATTACGACAGGGAAAAATTACGCCTGTTCCTGGGTTTTGGAGCAGCTGTTCAGGTCAGTGCTCTGGTTGGCACCGCGCTGTTCTCAATAGACCGGGTATTGGCAGGTTTTATGCTCGGACCTAAGGGTATCGCATTGTTTGAGCTCGGCTCCAAGCTTCCAATCGCCGCGATTTCTGTCCCTTCTGCCATCAGCAATGTCACCATGCCTGCGGCATCCAGGCATTCAACACATGGTAACAATGACGCGATTCAGAAGCTTTATATTAGTGCCAGCCGCGCCATCAGCATGATTTCGGCGTTTCCGCTGGCGTTCATGGCAGTGTTCTCGGCCACGATCATCCATGTCTGGCTGGGCGCTCGCGGCGAGTTGCAGATGCTGCCAGTCATCATGGCGCTTACCGCCATGTGGTCTCATTTACACATCATGACGGGACCTGGTTCTGCCGTGTTCCGTGCCATGGGGCAGGTAGGCAATGAATTTGTATACCACTTGTCGCGTGTCGTTTTCCTTACGTTGGGCATAGGTACGGCGATACTTATTTATGGCTACACCGCCAATGCAATTATTGTCGGGCTTGCCGCTGGAAGCACCTTGGCGGCGCTGGCTTACATGCTGTTCAACCATAAGCAACTGGGCTTGCCGCCACTTTCAATCTTTCCGCAATTATTACTACCCGCAATGCCTGCATATCCACTGGCTTATGGCCTGCTTCTGCTCTGGCAGTACATGGTTCCAGTTGCCACGGGACGCTGGGAGGCAATGGCGCTGCTGTGCATGTTCGGCCTGAGCTATTGCATTGTGTTGGCGATATTGATGTGGCGCTGGATGCTAACTGAGCCTGAACGCGACCATGTGGCACGGCTGGTACAACCTATGTTTAATCGTTTTTCCGGAAGGAGTGCATGATGAGATATTTCAGAAGCGTCGCATTACTCATATTGTCGGCATTGATGTCAGGGTGCTTTACCGATGTCATACCCAATACACCCAAGAATACCGAGATATTCAAGCCAGCCACCAAGAGTGAAAAGCCACCATTCCCTGATCGCGAGGCTCTGGCTGCTTTTGAGGCCGAGTCCGATCCGGTTTACCGTCTGGGTGAAGGCGATCATATCGATGTACAGATATGGAACCGCCCCGAATTGAGTGGCAAGCATATCATCGGCCCGGATGGCTTGATCACAGTGCCATTGCTGGGTTCGATGAAGATCAACGCAATGACCCGTGAGGAAGCGGCCAGCAGCATCGGCAATGCCTACAAGCCTTTCTACACCTACCCTTCAGTGACGTTGGGTATAGATGAATACCAGGCCAATCGCATCACCGTGCTGGGCCGTGTGCTGAATCCGGGCGTGCTGAAGTTCGAGCGTCCTCCGGAACTGCTGGAAGCACTGGCACGCGCTGGCAGCTTGCCAGTGCTGGACAAACAGGCCACGTTGACACGTTGCGCCATTTTCCGGGGGCGTGACCGCGTGATCTGGGTGGATCTGCAACGATTACTGAGCCGTGCCGATATGACCTACAACATTCGTCTTAAGCCTAACGACCTGATCTACATTCCAGACTCTAATGACACTCTGGTATACGTGATGGGCCAGGTGGGCAAGCCCGGTGCATACCGTTTGACGCCAGATATGACGCTTATGGATGCACTGGCCCAAGCCGGTGGCCCAAATGAGGATGCAGAACAAGACAATATCGGCATCTATCGTCCGGGCCGCGATGGCATGGAAAAAGCACCTATGAAATCTTTGATCACCGGCGACCGTAAAGTGAATTTCGCCATGGAAGAAGGTGATGTAATTTTCGTGCCGAAAAAAGGCATTGCAGAGGTTGGCTACGTATTGCGTCAACTATTACCGGGCTTATCCATCATTCAACTTGGTGCTGCTCTAAGCGGCAAATAAGGAAAAACATGACTATTCTAGTTACCGGCGGCGCCGGGTTCATCGGCTCCAATTTTATACTTAACAGTATCGAATCCAATCACGAGCCTATTATCAACGTAGATAAGCTGACCTATGCAGGAAACCTGCAGAATCTGAATGATCTGGAAGGTGATCGGGATCACGTGTTTATACACGGCGATATTGGCGACCGGGCACTGATGGAACGCATTCTGAATCGCCATAGTCCGCGAGCCATTATCAACTTTGCCGCAGAAAGCCATGTGGACCGCTCTATTCACGGTCCGGAGGATTTTATCCAGACCAATGTGGTGGGGACTTTTCATTTGCTTGAAGAGACCAGGGCTTACTGGATGAGCTTGCCGAGTAACGAAAAATCGCGCTTCCGTTTCCTGCATGTTTCCACTGATGAGGTCTACGGTAGTCTGGGTGCGGAAGATGCGCCATTCACCGAAACCACGCCTTTCGCTCCGAGTAGTCCATACTCAGCATCCAAGGCGGCATCCGACCATCTGGTGCGTGCCTATCATCATACTTATGGCCTGCCGGTACTCACTACCAATTGTTCTAACAATTATGGCGCGTTCCAATTTCCGGAAAAGCTGATTCCACTGGTAATACATAATGCGTTGGCTGGCAAAAGTCTTCCGATTTATGGAGATGGCATGAACGTGCGCGACTGGCTATATGTCGACGACCATTGTGCTGCGATACGCATGGTGCTGGAAAAAGGGAAGGTAGGCGAAACCTACAATGTAGGCGGTTGGAACGAGATGCCCAATCTGGACATAGTGCATATCATCTGCGATCTGCTGGATGAACTCCATCCGCGAACCGAAGGCGGCTATCGGGAACTTATCACTTATGTAGAAGACAGGCCGGGGCATGACCGTCGCTATGCGATAGATGCGCGCAAGATTGAACGTGAACTTGGCTGGCGCCCGCAGGAAACTTTTGAATCCGGCATCCGCAAAACGGTACAGTGGTACCTGGATCATCAGGAATGGACAGCGGGTGTGACCAGTGGTGAATATCGCAACTGGCTGGATCGCAACTACGTGCGGAGGACAGCATGAGAAAAGGCATTATCCTGGCCGGAGGTTCCGGCACCAGGCTTTACCCAGCGACACAGGCTGTATCCAAGCAACTGCTGCCGGTGTATGACAAACCAATGATCTATTACCCACTCACTACCTTGATGCTGGCAGGTATAAGAGACATCCTGGTGATCTCAACCCCGCAGGATACCCCACGCTTTGAACAACTCCTGGGCGACGGCAGCCAGTGGGGGTTGAATATCGCTTACGCGGTGCAGCCATCTCCGGACGGACTAGCCCAGGCTTTTGTCATCGGAGCGGATTTCGTCGGCAACCATCCATCGGCGTTGGTGCTGGGAGATAATATCTTTTATGGCCATGACTTTGCCACCGAACTCAAACAGGCTTCGATGCAAGAGGGAGGGGCGACAGTGTTTGCTTACCCTGTGCACGATCCGGAACGTTATGGCGTGGTGGAGTTCAATCCGCAGGGGCGTGCGGTCAGTCTGGAAGAAAAACCAGCGCAACCAAAATCGCGATACGCCGTCACCGGTCTTTATTTCTACGACCAGCAGGTGACCGACATCGCAAGAAACCTCAAACCTTCGCCACGAGGCGAACTGGAAATCACCGATGTCAACAAACAGTATCTAGCGCAGAACGAACTCAATGTGCAGGTCCTGGGGCGCGGCAACGCATGGCTGGATACGGGTACTCATGAATCGTTGCTTGAGGCTTCCATGTTCATCCAGATCATAGAAAAGCGGCAGGGTCTGAAAGTAGCCTGTCCTGAAGAAATAGCATTCCGGCAAGGCTATATCGGGGCAGAGGAAGTACAACAACTGGCCGAACCCCTAAATAAAAATGCATACGGTCAGTATCTGCTTAACATGCTCAATGAAAAGGTATTCTGATGAAAATAATACAAACTGATTTGCCGGAAGTGTTGCTGCTGGAGCCGAAAGTATTCGGCGACGCGCGCGGATTTTTCATGGAAAGCTACAACCAGCGTGTGTTCGAGGAACTGGGTTTGCCCACACAATTCGTGCAGGACAATCATTCGCGATCACAAAAGGGCGTACTGCGCGGTATTCACTATCAACTCAAACAGCCTCAAGGAAAATTGATCAGAGTATTGAGCGGAGCCGTGTTCGACGTGGCTGTGGATCTACGCGAAGACTCACCTGATTTCGGTCGCTGGGTTGGTATGGAGCTCAGTGCCGAGAATCAGAAAATGGCCTGGATACCTCCAGGATTCGGACACGGGTTTCTGGTGCTTTCCGAGCATGCCGATTTCCTCTACAAGACCACAGACTTCTACTTGCCTGCGCACGAACGCTGCCTGAGATGGGATGATCCCGATGTAGGCATCGACTGGCCACTACAAGGGGAACCCCTGGTTTCTGCCAAGGATCAAGTAGGAAAGACGCTGATTGAAATCGAGGTATTCAATGACGGTGGCAAGCGCTCGAAATCAGGTGAGATGAGCTTATGGGGTTCTGCGGAAGGATGCGCAATAGAGGCTTGAAGTAATTACAAGATAGCGGTCAGCGTATTACGTGCCGGAAGCTATAAGCACTGCGCTTAGCTTGGGTCTTGTTCTGATGCGTACCTATCCCCAGATAACCCTTGCCCTGAACATAGCCCTCCGCCCATCCCAGTAACAGGAAAAATGCCGGAACCACCCCTTCACCCAGATACACGGTAACCAATGAAACAAAGAAGGCAATGATGATGCCAAGAAAGGTGAAGGCCAGCGAGTTGACTTCAACAGGTTCGGACATGCCTTTTTTGAACAACCTCAATGACATCCAGAGCATTACAGTCACCAGTAATAGCATGGTCGAGACACCATGCATCAATGAAAGCAGCAGGTAGTAGTTATCTACCGAGGACATGCCGGGGACCTTGGGCCAGCCATTTCTGCCCCATCCCAGCCAGGCATGATCAAGCGCGATATTGTAGTACTTCTCGAACAATGTCTTGCGATACATGGCGGTTTCCTGCGACATGGTCATCTCCATGCCGGGTTTGAGGTCAGTATAGGTCTGAAAGGCGATATAACCTGGGATGGCCAGCAAGATCAGAGTAATGCTGCCAATAATGAAAGCCTGCTTGCGTTTTACATGACGCCCGGCATTGACAAACACCGCAGCTACCAGACCCCCCAGCCAAGGGCCGCGGGCGAAAGTCATCACGGAACCGGCGAGTATGCCCATTGAAATAATGCGCCCCTTGCTCCAGGGTAGATTAGGGAAGCTCTTGAATTTTGCCTCCCAGTGGCCGCCCCATTCCAGCCAGCGGCTGAGCCGATAGGCCATGGCCATCATCATGCCAGCCAGTATGCAATGCGCATAGGGCCCTGCTACGCGCGCAAAGCCATAGCGGAAAGTGGTGACCCAGCCCAGGCCTTGTCCGGGGAACAGGCGTTCGCCGTAGACCAGAAATGGATTCACGCCGAATTTGAATTCGAACGTGCCAACCAGAGCCAATATGAACAGGATGAATGCAACTTTCTTTGCCACATCTACATGCAGCCCCTCGCGGTCTATCGCCAACCGGGCAACAAGATAGGGACCGATGATCTGAAACAGAACGCCGTAAAGCATGTTGATGGCTTCGGTTGAGCCGGCATTGGTGTATTCGGAATAGGCCATCAGGCAGCCAATGGATATCACCAGCGCATCCGCCACGGAAACTCGCCAGTAACGGGAATAGGCGACCATGGTAACGATAAACAATGGAATCATCACCGCCACATTGGCGCTTGGATGACCCGGTATGCCGGGAATGGAGGTATGGAAGGTATCAGGCACCAACAGCAGAATAGGTAGGTAAAGTACGAGCAGCACTTTGCCCGGCGACATCTTGCTGAGTGCCACCAATGATGCAACCAACCCCAGATAAATCACGTATTGCATGCTGTTTAATACACGATTTCGTTAATAAATATAAAGAGTTGCCATCCTATCACCTGCGCGGTCAATTAGGGCGCGCGTCTTGAATTGTTACTACAAGTTTACAGTTTGGACACAATCTACAAGGTTGAAAACGTTTTAATAGCGTCGTGAAAAAGCAGGTATTCCGCCTTCTTATTTAATTTGCGAAAGAAAATATGATGAAGAAAATTTTAAGTGGGCTTACGTTGGTGATACTGACGCTCGAGGGTAATGCAGCCTTTGCGGATGACAATATTTCCAGTAATGCGCTAGCTCAAACACAGGCTTTGACTTCGGACGGTTATGCCTCCAGTGACAACAGGCAATCAGACAAAACTTCGAGTGATGGCAATATCGTTTCAGAGAAGGCTGATAGCGACAGTTCGAATGCAAAGTCCAACCCAAGTGATGATGCCAAGCTGTTCGACAACTCGAAAGCAAATAATGGCAAGAGCGACAGTCAGGACAATCTTGCCGCTGCTAGCCAGAAGGCCATTCAGTCGGAAGGCGATCAAGGCAACTCTTACGATAAAAAAAGTGATGAAATCACTAATATTGAGAAAAGCAAAGACGGTGAATCAAGCAAGGGATCCGACTGGAAGTCGGGTGATAACAATTCGGATTCCGGGGATATTTACAAAGGTGATTCAAGTCAGGGAGATTCTGGCTTTGGTGACGGCGGAAAAATTGCCGCACCGGTGCCGGAAGAGTCAACTTTGGCGTTGAGTCTGACCGGCCTTGGCCTGATGGGATGGATTAATCGTCGTAAAAGTGGTGGAAAGAAAAGCAATGTATAAATTTATTTGGAGTTTAGTACTATCTACTTTCAGCTTGTCTGTTATGGCTGCGGAAATGTCTATTGCAAAATCGGGAAGTGAAGGCCAACGCATTATTGTTAACAATAATGGGTCGGTGCTGGCGACTTACCAGGGTAGTACCGCGTCGTTTAATAATACGCTGTTTTTGATGCTGGACGCGTTTGGCAATTCGAGCAATGACGGTAACCTCACCAACGACTTGATGCTATTCAATGACAAGGCATCCATCGTTGGCACGACGATCAATCTGGGGACATTCAAAGCAGGCACCGAACTGGAATTCAGATTGCAGTCGATATGGAGCAGCCCGAGCAACGCAAGGGAGTTCTATTCCGGTGATGCTGCGCGCAATCCTGATGGGGATGCACACGCCAGAGTCCAGACGAACTGGCAGCCCGGCACCACCCTGGTTAGTTTCGAAGATTTACTCGGCGGGCCATTCCAGTTCAATGACATGAGTTTTTCGTTCACCAATACCATGGCTGCGCCTGTCCCGGAAGAGTCAACGTTAATATTGAGCATGGTCGGGTTAGTAATGCTAGGGGTGTCCTTGCGACGCAAAAGTATGAAGAGTAAGCCAAATGTATAAATCAATTGCAGCAATCATGTTATTAAGTCTTGCCGGTTGCGGCAATGGCCCAAAAAGTGAAGCCAGCCAGGTGATGGCTCTGGTTAATGGTAAGGAGATCACAGTCCAGCAGTTTAACGATGCCATCCAACAATTTGGCGTTAAAGGAAATCCGGTTGCAATCCGTCAGGAACTGTCTGAGAAGTTGGTGGACCGTGAGCTGGCCGTGCAACAGGCGCTAAAAGATAAACTTGATCGCAAGCCGGAAGTGATGCGCCAGATGGAAGAGGCGCGCCATGATGTTTTGGCGCGGGCATTTGCGCGCCAGATAGCAATGACGGGAGAACGCCCCAGCGAAGAAGCTGCCGCTCATTATTATTCCATGCATCCGGAATTATTTTCTCAGCGTAAGATATTTTTGTTGCGCATGATGGCCTGGCCAGTGGAAATGAAGGAACTGCCGGAACTACGTAATCGTATCGCTTCCGGTGAGCCTGTGAATAAGCTGGTGGATTGGCTGGGGAAGCAACAGGTTACATACAGAAGGGAATTGGTCATTCGTCTTGCAGAAGAGTTGCCGGAGACCATAGTAAAGAAGTTATCCGAAACTAAGCCGGGGGACGCAATATTTCTGGATAATCAACGCGGAATGATCGCCTATCAGGTTGTTTCAACTGAGCCCGCACCTATGGAATGGAAGGACGCCAAAGCGGAAATCCTGACTACCCTGTCACGTAAGAACGGGATGGTTGCAGTAGATAACGAACTGCGTCATCTACGTAGTGTTGCCAGTATCGAGTACGTGGGTGAATTCGCTCACGCAACCGCAAAAAAAATCGTGCTGAACCCTTGAGAAATGCAGGGCAGGAATGATGCAAACCGCCCAGAATAAAACCAAAATGCAAAGCGGGAATTTGCATTGGTGGCTGGCCATTGCTGGTTTGGTGGCATTGTTCGGACCTACTTACCGGGAACTGTGGCAAACGATCTGGCAAAGCGACGAGTATAGTCTCGCACCTTTAATCGCTCTGATTAGTAGCTGGTTGTTCTGGCGCAATCGCGAGAAGATATTTGTCCGTGCTCGGCCTGGAACTCATGAAACTATCGTGGGCTGGATTGTGATCGCGATAGGGTTGATGCTGCAAATTATCGGCCGTTCGCAGAATATCCCGCTACTGGAAATTCTCTCCCAAATTCCGCTGCTGGCTGGACTGCTGCTGATTTTCGGTGGAATTTCTTCATTACGTGCTGCATGGTTTCCCATTGTTTTCCTGTTGTTCATGGTCCCTCTGCCTGGCATTCTGGTAGAAGCCATGACCTCGCATCTCAAGCAATGGGTGTCACAGTGGTGTGAGCAGCTACTCTATCTTGTTGGACTGCCGGTGGCACGTAACGGTGTAGTCATCAGTATCGGACCTTACCAGATGATGGTGGCTGACGCTTGTTCGGGGTTGTACTCGATGTTCTCTCTTTCCGCGTTGGGAGTCTTATTCACCTATCTGGTGGAAAAGGCCAGTCCGTTGCATCGCGGCATCCTGTTATTGAGTATCGTCCCGATCGCTATCCTCACGAATCTGCTGCGAGTGCTATTGCTGGTGCTAGTGACTTATTTTTTTGGTGACGGTATCGGCAGATGGATGCACGCTTGGGCCAGCCCGATAGTATTTGTAGCAGCCGTGGTAATGCTGTTTTCGCTCAATTTATATTTGAATAAGGTGACAGGGGGCAGACATGACCCAGCAATTTAAGGGAGTAATCATCTGCCTAGTAATGCTGAGCACATCGTGGCTTGGATACTGGTTACAGCCCAGTCAGATGCTGGCAGATAAGCATCCGGCAGTTGAACTGGCTGGTCTGGTGCCAGAGCAATTCGGTGCCTGGCACTTGGATCGCTCGATTCCAATGCCTCAACTTGACCCATTGCTTAAACAGAAAACAGATGCGGCCTATCTGCAAACCCTGGCAAGGGTCTATGTGAACCGTGATCAGCGACGCGTCATGCTCTCCATTGCCTATGGGAGCAATCAATTCAATGATCGCATGCAAGCTCACCGTCCAGAGTATTGCTATCGAGCGCAGGGGTTTCAGGTGAATTCAGGTAATGACACTCACTTGCAGACTGGCTTTGGCATGCTGGCCGTCAGACAGCTTTCCGCTACACAGCCGGGTAGAGACGAACCAATTACTTACTGGATCACTATTGGTGACAATGCTCTGCTGCCCGGATTGCAACGTAAACTGACCCAATTGAAATACGGTCTGCGAGGGGAAATTCCGGATGGTATGCTAATCCGCGTTTCTTCGGTTAACCCGGACCTGCGTCAGGCGTATGCTGATCACGAGAGCTTTGTGCATGACTGGATGGCTTCTGTCAAAGTGACTGAAAGGATCAGATTAATGGGAAAATCCGCACTAACCTAGGCAAGATGTTTGCAGCTTAGATTGCAAACGTTACCCATATTTTGCAGTAAGGACACAATCCACCCCTACGCTTATCGTTAAATGGCAGAAATCATTTAAGGATACCTGCCATGTCTGATGTGTTACCGCCCCTGATCAGCGTTGTCGTCATTGGACGCAACGAAGGGCCCCGCCTGCTAAAGTGCATTGATTCGATCCAGTCGAGTGACTATCCGAATCTGGAAATCATTTGTGTCGATTCTGCGTCCACCGACGGCAGTCCCGAATGCGCCGAGGCATTGGGGGCGACTTTGGTCAGACTCCAACCCGAACTACTATCGGCCGCACTTGCCCGCAATGCAGGATGGCGTCAGGCTCAAGGCGACTTCATTCTGTTTCTGGATGGCGATACAGTGCTCGAACCGCACTTCATCACGCGCGCAATAGCAGAGCTTGAAAATCCGGATGTGGCCGTGGTCTGGGGGCATCGTAGAGAAATTGCTCCCGAACAATCCCTGTATGTCCGAGTACTGGATCTTGATTGGATCTACCCGCCTGGAGACAGTCTGTTCTGCGGGGGGGATGCATTGATGCGAAGATCGGTACTGGAAAAGGTCGGCGGTTTCGACGACACACTAATTGCGGGAGAAGAACCGGAATTGTGTCGGCGCATTCGCGCTCAGGGATATGTCATCAGGCATATCGACGCACCAATGACGAAACATGATCTGGCAGTCAACAATTTTTCCGCCTATTGGAAACGTGCATTCCGCGCAGGGCACGCATATGCGGAACTCGCCGAGCGCTTCCGCAATAGCGAAGATCCCTTGTGGCTGGCAGATTCACGACGTAACTACAAACATGCCCTATTGCTGTTGTCAGGGATAATCACCTTGCCTCTATTACCCTTACCCGCAGCGTCTTTTCTGCTGTTGTCAGCAGTTGCATTAATTCTTCGATCCACTCTACGCAGCAGCTGGAAGACATCCGGATTATCTACACGCTTTTATTATGCGCTGCACAGTCATTTCCAGCAGATCCCTATCCTTTGCGGTCAACTGGCCTACCGTCGCAATCAGCGTTGCGGTCGCCAGCAAAAGCTGATCGAGTACAAATCATCATGAGTCAGGGTTTAGCAAAAGTTTTCACTCTCGACACAACCTCGCATGGTCAACGCAGTTTAATGCAGGTATTAGTCAAGGAAAGGCAGCAAATGTATTTTGAAATTAGCTTAAAGACATTGCTGGCTCGGATGCTGAGCCCGGTAGTGTATCTGACCATGAAATTTGGAGACGTCTGGTTTCGCCTATGGGCATTCGCGGGATTAAGAAGTGAATTGCCAGACGTCGATGACTCCGTCGTGGTTTTAGGCAAGCCAGAGTTACATGGAACACGGTCTATTTCCTTGGGACGCGATCTGTATCTGTATAGAGACATTTATCTGGAAACGCAAGGTGAAGGCCATATACACATCGGTAATAGGGTAGTGATATCGCGCGGTGTGCATATTGTGGCTTATCGAAACGTGCACATCGGCGATGGCAGCATGATAGGTGAGTATTCGAGCATACGGGATGCAAATCATCGTTTCGGCGCGGGGCAGTCTATCCGTGACTCCGGCTTTGATTCTAGTTCAGTCCAGATTGGACAGAATGTATGGATAGGTCGAGGTGTGACTATCCTGCCTGGCGTCATCATTGGCGACAATGCAGTGGTCGGAGCCAATGCTGTCGTGACACACCATGTTCCTGCGGGGACGGTCGTGGGTGGGGTTCCTGCCAGACAATTACATCAGGAGATTAAGTCATGAAATTACCATCTATTCTGCTGGTGGCGTATCAGTGCGGTCCCGATATGGGGTCAGTATCCCAGATCGGTTGGGAATGGTACTCCCGGCTAAGTAAGGAATATCAGGTTACGCTGGTGACACATATACGTAATAAGCCGGCTATAGATCTTGCGGGTGCGCCATTTGCTGGCAGCGATATCCGGTACATCGATACCGAATGGTTCGCCGGGCCTTTATACCGGTTGGCCAAAAAGATATTCCCACGTAGCGAACACAGCGTGTTTTTAGTGTCTTCCCTCGATTATTTCGTGTTCGATCTGGCTGCGTTCTTTAGTTTACGTAGAGCGCAAAAGTCCGGGCAAGTCTGGAGTCTTGTGCACCGGGTGACTCCAGTCACGCTGGCGGCGCCCACGTGGTTAGGGCGACTGGGTATCCCCATGGTGATCGGCCCGCTTAATTGCAGTCTGCAGAACCCCAAGGGTTTCGATTACATCATGAAGCAGGAGTCCACCTGGTTGAACCGCTTCCGCGAGTTTGGTCGTATGTTCGACGGGCTGCTGGGTTCCTCGCGCTTGGCCAGCCGGCTTCTGGTGGCTAGCCAGGCAACGTTGAACGGCGTTCCCGCCAACTATCGCAAGCATTGCGAAATGATGATAGAGAACGGCGTTGAACTGGAACGCTTCATTCCAACCCCTTGGCCCGATGCTCCGGATAAAGAAATCCCTCTCAAGGTGCTGTTCGTTGGGCGCCTGATTCCTTTCAAAGGCCTGGACATGCTGCTTGACGCAGTGGCTAGAATCAGTCGCAGTGCCATGCCAGTCCAACTGGAAGTGGTCGGCGACGGGCCTATGTCAAATTTGTTGCGGGCACAGGCAGAGAAGCTTGGGATCGCGGACAAAGTCATATTCACAGGTAACCTGCCAATTGCCCAGGTGGCTGAGAGGATGCGCGACTGTCATGTATTTTGCCTGCCTTCGGTACGCGAATCCGGGGGAGCGGTATTGCTTGAGGCGATGGCCTGTGCCCGCCCGGTCATTGCCCTGGATTTCGGAGGCCCAGGAGAAGTTGTGGATAGTGAAGTGGGACAGCTGCTCCCGCTGATTTCGCGACAACAGGTGACCGATGATCTCGAACGCAGTTTGAATACAGTTTTCACTTCGCCAGGGCTTTGGCAAATGCGCGGCAATACAGGCAGGCTGCGGGTTGAGAAGCAGTACAGCTGGCCCGCCAAAATTAACGCCGCAAAAGATATTTATCGGCAAGTATTGTCAGAAAGAGAGTCAACATGTTAATAGACATTCCCGATTCATTCCCCAGTTTGCTGGATATGGTACCCAAAGGCGTTGCTTTCAAAGATGACCGCCTGGCGGCCAGGCTCGCGGTGTCGCCTTCACCAAGAATGGCTTACCTGATCAGCCAGTATCCTGCAGTTTCACACACCTTTATTCTGCGCGAAATTGATCAACTCAGGCAGCTGAATTTCGAAATTGGTGTTGCGTCAATCAATGCGCCTGACAGGCTTGAAAAGTTGATGACAAAAGCTGAACGCGACGAAATGAAGAGCACCTATTACGTTAAGAAGGGTGGTTTTCGGGGTGCATTGATGGCGCATATGATGGGACTTCTACATCCAATTCCCTACCTCAAAGGCTTGGCATTTTCGTTGCGGCTGGGGGGGTGGAATCTGAAGTCATTACTTTATGGTTTTTTCTATTTCACTGAAGCGCAGATGATTGCGCGGTGGATGAATGCCAATCAATTCGAACACTTGCATGTGCATTTTGCAACTGCTGCGGCTAACGTCGGACTAGTTTTAAGATCGTTTTATCCATGTACCTTGTCGTTTACGGTTCATGGGCCAGATGAGTTCTACGACGCGAAAGGCGAGTGGCTTAAGGAGAAGATCGCAGCAGTTGATTTCCTTGTATGTATAGGAAAATTCGCACGTAGCCAATTGATGAAATTATCCCCTGGGAATCAGTGGCACAAATTCGAGATTTGTCCGCTGGGTGTAGACCCTGAAGTATTCCTGCCTTGCCAAGACAAGAAAAATTCTCAACTGTTTACTATTCTCTGTGTGGGCAGGTTAACACCAGCAAAAGGCCAGCGAGTTTTACTCGAGGCCTGCAGAATATTGCTAGAAAAGGAACGTGATTTTCGCCTGGTTCTGGTTGGTTCCGGTCCTGATGAGGATGACTTGAAATCATTGGCGGAAGAATTAAGGGTTAACCATGTTGTTGAATTTGCCGGTGCATTAAATCAGGACGAAGTCATTAAGCGCTATTCAGAGGCAGATGCATTTGCCCTTCCCAGCTTTGCTGAAGGGATCCCAGTTGTTTTAATGGAAGCGATGGCGAGTGGTGTTCCCTGTGTTTCTACACGCATTACTGGCATTCCCGAGCTTATCCGTGATGGGGTTGATGGTTTGCTTGTTACACCATCCGATGCCCACGAGTTAGCAGACGCACTGATAGCGCTGATGGATGACCCGGAACTGAGAATGGACTTGGCGCGGGAAGCTCGTGCGCGCGTAACTACGGAATATAACCATATCCACAACGTGGAGCGTCTGGCAGAGACGTTCCGCCGTCGCTTAAAAAGGGTAGCAAAATGATCATGAGAGCAATAAGAAAACTTGTTTGTGCCTATACCTTTCGTACAAATCATTTGCGAGGCCTTTATCGACGCCTTTGCAATCCGAATGGCCAGGATTGGGCGAAATTGCTAAAACGTCATGGAGGGCTATATAGCATGGGTAATGATTGCGTTATTCAGCAGAATGTCAGTATCACTGACCCAGCCTACGTAAAGCTGGGAAACAATGTTCATCTTACCGGATGTACTTTGTTCGGGCACGATGGCACTGCAGTCATGTTGAAGAAACTTTACGGTATCCCACTTGATAAAGTTGGAAAAATTGAGATCGGAGACAACGTATTCGTCGGCCATCAATCTATCATCATGCCGGGAGTCACTATTGGCTCTAACAGTATCGTGGCCGCAGGTGCTGTGGTTACTAAAGATGTTCCATCTGGCAGCATAGTTGGAGGAGTCCCTGCCAAGGTCATCGGCACGACCCAGGCCTATGTGGAACGCCTGCAGGCGGAATTGCAAACGTTGCCATGGAATAAGCATTCCGCAGTGCTGCCGGATTGCAGCGATCCTGCAACCCCTGAACTTGACCAAATACGTATTAATCATTTCTTCGGCGAAAAGAAGCTGGAGACCGTAGCATGATCACTCTCTGGCAGGTTCTGTCTATGTTGCTGATTCTGATGGTCTTACCTGGGACGCTGTACTTACTGCTGCTCACCTTATTCGCCGCCGCAACCCGGCAATGTTTTGATGAGTGCCCTATGCAAGGACGGCTGGCTATCGTGGTTCCAGCCCACAACGAAGAGTCTGGAATAGCCGCAACCCTGAAAAGTCTTATGTCTTTATCAGAAGCGGATGGGAATGCTCAAGTGGTAGTGGTTGCCGACAATTGCACCGACAATACCGCGCAGGCCGCTGCACTCTGCGGCGCACGCGTTATGACGAGACAGAACCAGGATTTCCGCGGTAAAGGGTATGCACTTGACCATGCATTTAATATTCTTTTGAAAGAGGATTTTTTCGCATTCGCGGTAGTCGATGCCGACAGCGTGGCGGAGCCTGATTTCATACCGGTATTGCGCAATTATTTCGGTCGCGGAGCGAAGGCATTACAGGTACGTTACACAGTGCTGAACACGAATGACACGGCCAGAACACGTCTGGCAGAACTGGGACTGCTTGCATTCAACGTATTACGGCCCCGCGCGCGCCATGCGATGGGCTTGTCTGCCGGTATTTTCGGTAACGGATTTGCACTGCATCGCACTACCCTGGAAAAAGTCCCTTATACCGCGACTTCAGTTGTAGAAGATCTTGAATATCACTTGCGCCTTATCAAGGCGGGCATACGTGTTCATTTCGCCGAAGAATCGTCGGTCTGTGGTGAAATGCCGACAACTAGCCGCGGTGCTGAGACGCAGCGGGCAAGATGGGAAGGCGGGCGTTTACGCATGATGCTCGAGCATGTGAAGCCCTTGATGACTGAGGTTTTGAAAGGAAGATTGCATTTGATGGAACCACTGGCGGATCTGTTATTGCTACCCCTTTCCTATCATGTACTGATATTGCTCTTTCTGTGCGTAATGCCTTTTGCGAGCGCGAAAATAATGGGTGTGGCCGGACTGCTTGCAGTGCTGGCTTATATATTGATGGCGGCGCGCATAGGCAACATCTCGTGTTTGCAACTGGGTAAGGTGTTAATCCAGGTTCCGCACTATCTGTTATGGAAAATCCGAATGGTATCGGCAACTCTGCGAACTGCCCGGCGCGGCAGCGATTGGGTACGCACCGCAAGAAATATTGAATTTAAGGAGGTCAAATAATGCTATCCAACCCTGACTTGAGTGTCATCATCGTTTCATATAACACCCGTGAGATATTACGCGCATGTCTTGATAAGGTATTGCAGGCTGGCGAAGGAATGAATATGCAGGTCATCGTGGTGGATAATGCATCGCGAGATGGCTCGGCCGAAATGGTGCAGCAGGACTTTCCGACCATACAAGTCATAGCAAGTGATATAAATCTTGGTTTCGCCGCAGGCAACAATCTGGGTTTCAAGCACGCCTCGGGTCGCTACATCGTTCTGCTGAATCCGGACGCCATGCTGCCTACTGATGCTTTGCAAGTGGCGATGCAACACATGGAAGAAAATCCCGATGCAGGCATGGGCGGCGCACGTTTGCTGGGCCGCACCGGGAAACTTGAACCATCGGCACGGAAGTTTCCTTCGTTACTGAATGAAATCCTGGTAATCAGTGGGCTTGCAGCACGCTTTCCAGGATCAAGATTCTTCGGACGTTTTGACCGCAGCTGGGATGACCCAGAGCGCCCAGCGAAAGTGGACTGGGTGCCAGGAGCCTTTGCCATCATACGCAAAAGTGCGCTACTCGAGATCGGCGAGTTCGATGAGAGGTTCTTCCTCTATTACGAGGAAGTCGATCTATGCCGGCGATTCAATAATGGCGGATGGGGCATCTGGTATTGGCCGGATATTATTGTGCGGCACTGGGGTGGAGAGTCATCCAAGACTGTAGAGCATGTGGAATTCTCCTCTTCCGGGTCCCAACTTACCTTATGGCGCATGCGCAGTGCATTGCTGTATTACCGTAAACATCATGGCGCCATCTCCACCTGGCTTGTTTCCCAGCTGGAAATGAGCTGGCACCTGATACGCAAGATTAAAGCCAGAATGGATGGCAATGTTGCCAAAAGCGAGGATTCCGCCCGCGTCGTCAGTCTGATGCTGCGCGCCTGGCGCGAAACGATGGGAGGACTAATCAGTCCTCCACGCCCGTGGTGAGCGAGTTCAATATGTTCGGAAATATTAGAGAAGACTGGCATACCTACGAGCGCGACATCTGGCGCCAGGGCTTATGGGTGATGTGGGTATACAGGTTCGGACAATGGCGTTATAAGATACGGCCAAGCCTGTTACGCAAGCCATTCTCCTTTATATACAAGGTATTGCATATATTGTCCCAGATCTTGACGGGTATCGAACTGCCTTGCGAAACCAAGGTGGGACACCGTCTGCGCATCGAACATTTTGGCGGCATCATTATCAGCGGAGATGCACAAATTGGCGATGACGTCGTGTTAAGGCAAGGCGTTACCATAGGCCTGAAGCGCACCAACGAACGTGGCGCACCACGCATCGGTAATCGCGTTGATATCGGAGCCGGTGCCAAGCTTCTTGGCGATATTGTGATCGGCGATGATGCCAAAATCGGCGCCAACGCCGTAGTTCTTATGGATGTTCCTGCCGGTGCAATGGCAGTTGGCATACCAGCCCGCATCGTCTGGCCCAAGACCAGAACTCCAAAACTATCAATTCAAGAAGATATCGCCAAATGCGCTCGATAAAGCAAAAGTCCATAGGAAAAGCGAATGCCAGCATCCCGTCAATATTCCATTTCATCTTTGTCGGCGGTCGTCCATTTTCTTTCATACATTATCTTGCCGTACTGACAGCAAATAAAGTAAATCGCCCGGAATGTATCTATTTTCATCATACCGAACTACCGACCGGTGTGTGGTGGGAAAAGGCACGGATGATGTTGACCCTGCATAAGGTGGAACCGATACACGAGATTTATGGCAACCCCATTAAATATCCCGCCCATATGGCAGATGTTATCCGCATGCAGATGCTGCAACAATTCGGCGGTGTATATCTGGATCTGGACATCATATGCATCAACCCGCTGAAGCCGTTGATGAACAAGGAGTTCGTCATGGGGATGGAGCCAGGCACAGGCTTATGTAATGCGGTCATCATGGCAAGGCCTGGAGCAAAGTTTCTAACTCGCTGGCAATCCCACTATCACAATTTTAATGGCGAACACTGGAATCAGCATTCCGTGATTCTGCCATGGCAACTGGCAGGGGAATATCCAGAGGATATCCACGTTGCCGACCAGTATGCGTTCTTCTATCCCACGCACAATGATCCTGTGCATCACTATTTATGGGGAAAGCGGCCGAACTGGTTCAAAGTGTCTGAACGTCTGGCAAAAAATATATTTCGCCTGGCTGCCATGGGGGTCTCCCGTCATCGCGATGCTATTAAGCTTGCCTATTACCGAACCTTCCATGCCTTGCATGGGGCTGGGTGGCATTACGAAAGGCTAAGGCAGTCTTATTGCCTTCATTTGTGGGAGGGCTTATGGGGTGAGCCATATTTGAAAAAAATCACTCCTGAGTTCCTGCTAAAGGATAGCTCACACTTTGCAAGGATTATGCGCGAGTTGATCTGTGAAGAGGAATTGATGGCGATGAACGACTGACTCAGGGTTTGGCTTCGTCCAGTTTTTCGATGCGGTATCCGTAACCGTAGACCGGAACAATCTGCCAGCCGTGTTCCGCACAGATGTCCAATTTACGGCGTATTCGGCTGACATGAGTATCTACTGTGCGGGTGTCGACATCCGCATGAAGTCCCCATAGCTTCTCAAGCAGATGAACCCGAGATAGCAATTTTCCTGGTTTAAGGAACATGTAACTTGCCAATTCGAATTCCTTCTGTGTCAACTCGACAGGCTTGCCGTTGGCTGTAATGGCCCGCATGTCTTGATTTATCTCATAATATCCAAGCTGGATGATGGGAGGCGCTTTGGTGCGACGAGAAAGAGATTCTATGCGCGCTAACAGCTCCATGTATTTGGGAGGTTTGACGATATAGTCGTCAGCACCCGCACGTAATGCGCTGACAATGCTGGCTTCGGAGTCAACCGAGGTAATGAAGATGATGGGTAGGTCCCATCCGAGGGTCTTGCGAACCCGCTTCAATACTTCTTCACCGCTGCTTTCAGGCAATATCCAATCTATAAGCAGGATGTCAAAGGTATTTTTTTTCAATGCCTGCAAAAAATGCGCGGCATTGGAAAAGCACTCACATGAATGGTCGGACGAACTGAACCAAAGCTTGTAAAGCTCCTGTTGTGCTGCTTCATCTTCCAGTATGCCTATGTGCATGGTGCTTCCAAATTATTCTTACGTCACTATACGTGAATTATAATCAAGTGCATAAAAACAGTATGAAATCGGGAGCCATGCCTGTCTCTTTATAGGCATGTCCTTGACTAGTACATTCTAATTACGGCAAATTCGGCTAACTCGATCAAGGCGGTACGATATTTTGAATTCGGAAAGTTTTTAATCAGTTCGCAGGCATGTGCGGATTCACGTTTTGCCAAATTCTTTACATAATCCAGCGCTCCTGAATTCTTTACCGCAGTTATGACTGCGGGCAGTTGATCCAGACCACCATGCTCGATGGCATGCCTGATCAGGTCGGCCTCTTGAGGTGTGCCGTGGTGAATCGCATATAGCAAGGGTAGTGTAGGTTTGCCTTCTGCCAGATCGTCGCCCACATTTTTACCGATCTCCCCAGTATCTCCAGAAAAATCCAGCACGTCATCGATCAGCTGAAATGCTGTTCCCAGATGCATGCCATAGGCGCTCATGATGGTTTGGTCATTTGCCGTAGCGTCATTGAGAAGTGCACCCAAGCGGGTGGCGGCCTCGAATAACTGCGCGGTCTTGAAATGGATGACCTTCAGGTAGGCTTCTTCCGTCACGTCGGCATCGTGGCAGTTCAGTAACTGCAGCACTTCGCCCTCGGCGATGATATTAGTGGCATCCGCCAGAATCTGCATCACTGCCATATTTTGTAAGCCAACCATCATTTGAAACGCGCGCGAGTAGATGAAATCACCTACTAGCACACTGGCGGCATTGCCGAACAATTGGTTGGCGGTGGCACGACCGCGGCGCAGACTGGAGCTATCCACCACATCGTCATGCAGCAGGGTGGCGGTGTGTATGAACTCGATCACCGCCGCCAGCGAATGGTGTTGCGGTTTGATATCGCCGAACATGCCAGCCGACAGTAATACCAGTGCCGGACGCAAGCGTTTGCCACCACTGTTGACGATATATTCTGCAACTTGATGCACCAAAGTCACTTCTGATTGCAGATGGCGCTGGATTTCAGCATCTACCAGAGGCATTTCTTCGGCGATGCAGGTTGGTATGGAGTCAGAAAGCACGGGCTTGAGGTAAAATATAAGACGTGATGAATTCTATCACAGGGAAGTTTCTTCCAGCGTTCTGTAAATCTGTTGACCGGTGCACCTCCTCTACGTATAATGCGCGGTTCATTTTAGATGGTTAATGCGATAGTTGATTAACCATGCTTTGCTCAATCAAACATAGCAACAGGGCTTAATCATGTATGCAGTCATCAAAACCGGAGGCAAGCAATATCGCGTTGTCGCCGGCGAAAAAATAAAGGTTGAAAAGCTGGAAGGCGAAGTTGGCAGTAAGGTCATTATTGACCAAGTGCTGATGCTGGCCGATGGCGACGATGTGACCATAGGCGCTCCCGTTGTAAAAGGCGCTTCTGTCAGTGCTACGGTTGTTGCGCAGGGTCGTGCCGACAAGGTCATGATTTTCAAATTCCGCCGCCGCAAGCACTATCGCAAGACCCAGGGTCATCGTCAGGATTACACCGAAATCGAGATTCAAAACATCGCTGCAAAAGAAGCTAAAGAAGTTAAAGAGCCTGTTGCTGCTAAAGAACCAGCTGTCGCTAAAGAGCCTAAAGTAGCAAAAGAGCCTAAGGCCGCAGCAGCACCTAAAGCAGCAAAAGCAGCCGCAGCGCCTAAAGCAACCAAAGCAGCTGCAAAAAAGGAATAAAAAATGGCACATAAAAAAGCAGGTGGTAGTTCCCGTAACGGTCGTGACTCGCATGCCCAGCGCTTGGGCGTGAAGGCATTTGGAGATCAACTTGTTTCTGCAGGCAGCATCATCATCCGCCAGCGCGGTACGCAAATGCATGCAGGCGAGAATGTAGGCATGGGCAAAGACCATACGCTGTTTGCTAAAGCGGATGGACGCGTGGAGTTTTCTGTAAAAGGCGCGCTGCAACGTAAAACTGTGAGTATCGTTCCAGTCTGAATACGGTTTGATCAAAGTGCAACGCCGCACTCAAAAGCCTCGCCAAGTGCGGGGCTTTTTTGTTTAGACCAGACGATAACAAATTATGAAATTTATAGACGAAGCAACGATTAAAGTTTATGCCGGTGACGGCGGTAATGGCGCGGCTACGTTTCGTCGTGAAAAATATGAACCGCGCGGCGGTCCCAGTGGTGGTGATGGCGGCAAAGGAGGTTCGGTCTATGTCATCGCCGATGGCAATCTGAATACGCTGGTGGATTATCGCTTTACACGTACTTTCCGCGGTGAACGTGGTGAGAACGGCCGCAGTGCCGATTGCTACGGCAAGCATGGGGAAGACCTGCTACTTCGCGTGCCGGTGGGGACGGTCATTACCGATAAAGCAACCGGGAAGATAGTCGCCGATCTGGCGGTACACGACCAACGTGCCATCCTAGCCAAAGGAGGTGCTGGCGGATTGGGTAACATCCATTTCAAATCCAGTATCAACCGCGCCCCGCGCCAATGTACGCCGGGTGAAGAGGGTGAGATTTTCGAGCTGTATATGGAGCTGAAAGTGCTGGCGGACGTCGGTTTGCTGGGCATGCCCAATGCCGGAAAATCTACATTCATCCGCGCGGTCTCAGCGGCCAAGCCGAAAGTTGCAGATTATCCTTTCACCACCTTGCACCCTAACCTGGGCGTAGTGCGCGTGGATACCAATCGCAGTTTTGTGATCGCCGACATCCCAGGCCTGATCGAAGGCGCGGCCGAAGGTGCAGGGTTGGGTCACCAGTTCTTGCGCCATCTGGCCAGAACCAGATTGCTGCTGCATATCGTTGATATTGCGCCGTTCGACGATAGTGTTGACCCGGTACAAGAGGCGCGCGCTATTATCGGCGAGTTGAAGAAGTATGACGAGGATCTGTACAACAAACCACGCTGGTTGGTGCTGAATAAGCTGGATATGATACCTGAGGGCGAACGTGACCTTTTGCGGGTAGAATTCCTCAAGAGTTTTGGTTGGGATCAGCCTTGTTTTAGCATTGCCGCGATCAGCGGTGAAGGCTGTCAGGCGCTGACATATGCCATCATGGATTTTTTAGATCAAAATAGAAATGAAGTCGCTATTACTGAAAGCTAATTTCATTGTCGTTAAAGTCGGCTCCAGCCTGGTCACAAATGAAGGCCGCGGGCTGGATCGCAACGCCATTGCTGCTTGGGCAACGCAGATCGCGCATTTGAAGCAACAAGGCAAAAATATCATTCTGGTTTCCAGTGGGGCGGTGGCAGAAGGTATGCAGCGCCTGGGCTGGAATAAACGCCCCACGGCGGTCAATGAACTACAGGCGGCAGCTGCGGTGGGGCAGATGGGCTTGGTGCAGATGTATGAATCGTGCTTCAGCGAACATGACCTGCACACGGCGCAAATATTGCTGACGCACGACGATTTGAGCGATCGCAAACGATACCTAAACGCACGCAGCACGCTGCGGACATTGTTGAAATTGGGCGTTATTCCGATTATCAACGAAAATGATACCGTCGCTACCGACGAGATCCGGTTTGGCGATAACGACACCTTGGGCGCACTGGTGGCGAACCTGATCGAAGCAGATTTACTGGTGATCCTGACGGATCAGGCAGGGCTGTATTCTGCCGACCCACGCAAGCATCCTGAAGCCATGTTGATACAACAGGCGACAGCCGGTGATGTTGCACTTGAGCAAATGGCGGGCGGTGCGGGTAGTGCCATAGGTAGCGGTGGCATGCTGACCAAGATACTCGCCGCCAAACGTGCTGCACATAGCGGTGCACACACCATTATCGCTTCTGGTCGCGAACGTGATGTGCTGATGCGCCTGGCCGATGGCGAACTCATCGGCACTCATCTACAGGCGCAGCAGATGAAACTTGCCGCCAGAAAGCAATGGATGGCGGATCATCTGCAGGTGCGAGGAAAGCTGACACTGGATGCCGGCGCGACCAAAGCGTTATGCGACGATGGCAAAAGCCTGCTACCGGTAGGAGTGACCGCGGTGAATGGTGAATTCGAGCGCGGCGAAGTGGTGGCTTGCCTGAATCAGCATGGCAAGGAAATCGCGCGTGGCCTGGTTAATTACACAGCAGCAGAGACTGCACTCATTCTTAAACGCCCCAGCACGGAGATCGAAGCAATATTGGGCTATGTGGATGAGGCAGAATTGATACATCGAGACAACCTGGTTTTGTTATAAGTGGTTTTGCTATAAAAGGACAAAAAATGACGAAGACACTTACTCCGCTAGTTGCCATCATCATGGGTTCAGACAGTGACTGGCCGGTGATGCAGGCAAGTGCCGCCATGCTGGATGAATTCGGCGTGCTTTATGAAAAACGCGTGGTATCGGCACATCGTACGCCAGACCTGATGTTCGAATTTGCCGAGCAGGCTGAGAAACGGGGGCTCCGCGCCATCATCGCCGGAGCTGGCGGTGCGGCGCATCTGCCAGGCATGATTGCTGCCAAGACCACCTTACCGGTACTGGGTGTGCCGGTACCTTCCAAGCACCTGCAAGGGCATGACTCGTTACTCTCCATCGTGCAGATGCCCAAGGGCATTCCGGTGGCGACATTCGCCATCGGTGAGGCTGGTGCCGCCAATGCCGGGTTGTTTGCGATCGCCATGCTGGCCACCACCGATGCTGCGCTGGCAAAAAAGCTGACACAGTTTCGTAAAAAGCAGAGCCAGCGCGTGCTTGACATGCAGCTTAAGGACAAGCCATGATTTTGCCGCCAGCCATGCTGGGCATGTTGGGTGGCGGCCAGTTGGGACGCTTTTTCGTCATTGCTGCGCACGAAATGGGTTACAAGGTCACGGTGCTTGATCCGGATAAAAACAGTCCGGCAGGCAGGATCGCTGATATCCACTTATGTGCGGACTTCAATGACCAGGACGCCCTGGCAAAAATGGCGGCGACCTGCGTAGCGGCAACGACCGAATTTGAAAATGTGCCTGCAGCAGCATTGGAATATCTGGCGCAACACTGTACCGTGCGGCCCAGCGCTCATGCAGTAGCGGTTGCGCAAAACCGCGTGCTGGAAAAAAACTTTTTGCTTGACTCAGGCTTGCCGGTAGCGCCATTTGCTGTTATCAATAAAGCAGAAGATTTGCCAAAAGATGGTGGCGAGCTGTATCCGGGTATCATCAAGGTGGCGCGCTTCGGCTACGACGGCAAGGGCCAGGCGCGCGTCGCCAGCCAAGCTGAAGCAGAGAGCGCCTTCGTCAAGTTCGGCGGTGAAACTTGCGTGCTGGAAAGCATGCTGGCCCTCGATTACGAGATATCGGTGATTCTGGCGCGTGATGCCGAAGGCAATATGACTTCATTCCCTACTGCCGAGAATAGTCATCTGAATGGCATACTCGATATCAGCATCGTTCCCGCTCGCGTGCCCGAAGAGATGCATGAGAAGTCGCATCAACTGGCGATGCAGGTGGCGGAAAAGCTTAATTATGTGGGCGTGTTGGCCGTGGAGTTTTTTGTCAGCGACGGCAATCTGCTGGTCAATGAGATGGCACCGCGACCACACAATTCGGGCCACTACACCATCGATGCTTGTATCACCAGTCAGTTTGAACAACAAGTGCGTGCGCTGGTAGGCTTGCCATTAGGCGATCCACGCATGCATAGCTATGCGGCGATGGTGAATATCCTTGGCGATGTCTGGAAAGATAAAGAGCCGGCATGGGACAAAGTTCTGGAACATGCGCAACTCAAACTACATCTTTATGGCAAGCATGAGCCGCGTCCTGGACGCAAGATGGGGCACTTCACTTTATTGGGTCGGGATGTAGAGACCGTAGCAGCGCAGGCGTTACTGGCGCGCAGAGAGCTAGGCATCGGTGATAACTAGTCGGTCAGGTAAGTAAAGAGGGCAACAAAAAAGCCAATCATCAGATTGGCTTTTTTTATTCACAGCATCGGAACAATCTTAGGCCATTGCCTTGATGGCTGCCGACAGACGGCTCTTATGGCGTGCAGCTTTATTCTTGTGGATGATGTTCTTATCGGCGATACGGTCAATAACGCTGACGGAAGATTGATAAATCTCTTTGGCGGCGTCTTTGTTGCCGGCCAGAACTGATTTAGCCACGTTTTTGATCGCGGTGCGCAGTTCAGAGCGCAAGCTTGCATTGTGCCCGCGTTGTTTTACTGCCTGACGTGCGCGCTTTCTTGCTTGTGTAGTATTAGCCATTCAAACTCCTGAAACCTTAAATTATCTAAGCCGGGCTTAAAGTTAAGCCATAGACGGAAAGGGCGAGATTGTACAGAGGCCCTTCCGTTTTGGCAACAGCTGAGCGATTAACGCTTCATATATACCGCGCCAGCAATATTAGTTCCTCCTGGTCCGTTAAGACCAAAAGTAGAGATCAGCCCCTGCGCCTGCGCGCCTACAAACCCGCCAGATGCACTGCCGGAAAGCGTGCCGCTGGAAAGACATCCGCCAGCCCCGCCGCTGCATGACCCAGATAGGGATATCCCGGTGGAGGTCATAAAATTAGCAATAGACCCCGCACCGCTGGCAGACCAGTTATTGAATCCAAGACTGGCAGAGCCGGTACCTGCCAAAGAAAATGATGTAATTGCGTTACTGCTGAAATTGACATTGGCCGATGCGGAAACGAGGTGGCTACCTGAGACTCCGTCAAGAGTCGTGGGGAATGATCCGCTCGCCAAAGTATAAGTAGCTGTGGTTATGCCAAGTCCGGGCATAGCCGCCAATTGGGCAGGCGTGGTGATTTGCGTCCCGGTGATAAATGCCAGGTGACCTGCAGGATAGGCACTGATCGCGGCATTATTGTTCTTCTCATTCAAATTATAGCCGGAGCTCCAGCGCCCCCATACCACGCCGAGTGCAGGGTCAGAGCCATCGCGTGTAACCGATCCGCTTCCAAGACTGGCGCTGGCAGTACCTCCACTGTTCTGATTGAGCGCAAAAGCGACCAGGTTGCCATTCGCATCAAGGCGAGCTGCAAAACTCGTGTTATCCACCGTGTTGAAGCCACCGAACAGTGATGTAGACGGGAGGGTTGCCAGACCAACGACACTGCCGCCGCTGCCTAAGGGAGCCGGGTCACTAGGAATTGCAGTAGGTGTGCCGCTTGCGCTGAACGCTGCTACGCCCTGGATAATATCCGAGAAATTGGTGCTATCAATGGTAGGCCAGAACAGGTATTCAAAACCGGCAGTGGCGGCAGCAGTGCCGAAAAACTTGCCGCCAATATCACCCGCATATGCGCTTGGACTGCCGCAATTGGAACCGGTACAGGTTACGGATAGCCCCCCCGTTCTTGAATTAGTCTCGAATCCATCTGCGACGATCGGCAGACTGCTGGCGCTCGCAGTCAGCGTCTTGTTGTTAATACTGAGTTGGGCTCCCAGGTCAACGGTCTGGCTAGTAAAGTTGGCGTTCAGGAAAGTGTAAGCGCTATTAGTATTCAAAGTACCGACGTTGCCGAAGCCGTCAGTCGGATGGGTACTTCCAACCAGGGTATAGTTAGCGTTACCAGTTATGGTTTGTACCAATGCTGGCGCAGTCGCCAGGCCGACGATGAAAACAGAATTTACAAAAGTATCGCTACCACTGCAAACCCCGCAAGTAATATTCACAACCGTACTGGTGCTACGGCCGATATACAGACTGTTATCCGGCGTATGGTAAAGATCGCTTGGAGTGCTTCCGGTCACGACGAAGCTGGAAGGCGTATCCGACAGGATTTCACTAGGTGTTCCGGTGAATTCATTACTGTCGTAAATGCTAAGGTTGGAATCTGCGACGCCTGTTAATCCTCCATTGCTGTCAAAGGTGTAATTGCTAAAAGGATAAGTTGATTTATTGGAGCCTTCCTCGACAATCCGGAATCCTGAGCCTGTATTAAGGATCCCCGCAGCGAAGTGAATGTATGATGCATCGCTGGATCCACCAATCGGGGTTCCTGACGAAGTGGTATTAGTGGTGAGGTTGAGGCCATCGGTGGTGACGATGGGAACGACGACTTTATTGGGGGTGTTCCCTGGCGTGGAATCGCTTCCAGTATTATTACCGGCGTTATTATTTGCAGTTGAGCCTTCATTTTTACCTTTGTCATTTCCCGCAGAACCATTACCTGACTTGTCGCCAGGAGAGGTGCTGGTATTGAATGGGAAGAAGGGAACGAATTTAGGCGCTTGTCCTGGAGCAGCAAGAGCTATCTGGCCTGGGCCGGTTTCTATGGTATGACCGTGGCTGGTCAGAGTATGGCCGCCAAACAAAGTGAGCACCGCAGTACCTATGGCGTCGTCATTGCCGATATCAGCACCGGAACCGCGAATGCCTATAGTTGAGCTGGCCGTATTGATCTTGTAGTTATCGCGATGTACTTTTCCGATAAGCCCGGTGACTGAGCGCAGGCTGCCTTTAATCAGTGAGAAAACACCTTTCTCGCTGCCATCTTCTTTACCGTTGAAATTGAAGGTATCTATCCTGAATTGGGTATCGGGACGCACGGCAAAAAACCCGCCGTCTTCCATCTTCACCTGCGCGAAGCCGTTGGCAGATGCTGAAATGGTGTCGCCCTGGTTGATGACATCGCCTTTGCTCACGTTATGCTGAGTGCCAGTGGCATCGATGATCTGTACCTGGCCATTCACAAATTCGAATTTTCCGGCAATGGCAAAAGCTGCTCCCGGAAATGCCAATATAAGAGCAATCAGTGCAGTTGCACTGTATGAACCAATCACGTTAAGCATGCTTCTTATTTCAGCGTTTTTCATTTCAGTTCTCCTGAATAATAACCCACTAACCCTATGCTGCCAGACTAATGGTTTTGCAAATGACAGACCATCAGGGAATATCTGATAATTTCAGCGTATATCGCCATATTTCTCTAGGGGAATTTCCTAGAGGAGAATCAACGGTAGTCCCAGCGTAACGTTACTGATACATCCGTCCGGTCATATTTATATAGACTGATATTGGAATTGTTCTTGGTATAGGATAATTGCGGGCGCAGCGACCATGCATCGTTGATACGCCAGCTTAAGCCGCCGGATGCGTCAATTTGCCGGTCGTCCCGCGTTTTCTGAAATGCGACGTTGGTGGTGTCGTAATCGCCATTTTGCAGGCCGAAGCTACCGAATATGGCAAGATCGTCATGGATATTGTGTTGCATAGCGACTTTTGCGCCATGTATCGATTTGCCACCGTCCGCGCGATGATTGATATCATTTTCATTGCCGGCGAATACCGTAGTCGAAATCAGGTTCTTTCCCTCATCATCCAGAGCATAAAGCCAGCCAACACCACCAACAGCCTGATTTATATTCTCGGTAGAGAGTGCCGGGTCAACGAAACGGATCAGGTTATAGGTACCGAATAAGCTAATTTGGAAGCGTGGGTTGATCGTGTATTTCCACTGACCAAGAAAACCGTTGGTATCACGATTAGGGTCGCCTCCCAAGTAGAAACGGCTACTCTGGAAAGAGAGGGAGAAGTTATTATCATCTTCGCCATATGTCCCGCCTGCATTGATTGCGATGTTGCCGCTGGTAAAGGCCGAAGCATCGGGAGTTTGGCGTTTATTGATATCGCTGCCGATAAATATCTTGAACTTGGGGGTAATGACGTGCGTAAATTCTGCGCCACCGGCCGCTGAGAAGTAGTAGCTGGCTGTTTCAACGTTGGTAGCCGACAAAGTGAAGGTAGCGCCCAATGCGGGGACAAACACCAGCCCCTGACTGGTCGAGGCGTTGACGTTACTGTCGTGGCCGAAGGCGAATTCAGCATAGGCGGTCAGGTTATCGATTTTGGCCTTGTCGCGCTGTTCGATCGCTGCCAGATATTTTTCTGCGGTTTGTTTGGCGAGTTCCGGCGGATCCTCGCTGAGTACGATCTCAAACTGCTGCTTGGCCAAGGCATCGCTCTTCAGGGCGAAATAGGCGCGGCCTTGATCCATACGTGCACCGGCAAAATTGGGATTTGCCGTGAGCAGGCGGTCAAAGATCAGAATCGCCTTTTCCGGCTTGCCGCTATCCAGCGCCGCGACACCTAGCAGATAGTCGAAATCCTGATTCCCTGCCATGTCGAATTCATAGGGTTCCAGTGCGGTATAAGCTTCGGCGGGTTTACCGGCATCAAGCAAGGCTTTGGCGGCGGGAAGGTCGGCATCGGCAATCGCTGTGAGACTACAAAAAAGCAAACTGATCACAAGCGCGTATTCTGTACAGCGTTGCATGAATGTTCCCTGTTCATGAATATTATTTTTTCTGATTATACAAACAATTAAACAGAATATACAACGTGTTTGACAGGAATTTATATGGACGATGCAAACATGAGCATCGCCATGTGCATGGTAATATTGCAGCCTTTTTACAAGTAAATGAATGAATGAATCTGCTTAAGGCGCTGGCTACGGTCGGCAGCATGACTTTTCTATCGCGTTTGTTAGGTTTTTTGCGCGATACTTTGGTGGCGCGCGTGTTTGGCGCAGGCATGGCAACGGACGCCTTTTTCACCGCTTTCAAGATACCCAATCTGCTGCGCCGCATGTTTGCGGAAGGCGCATTTTCGCAAGCTTTCGTGCCCGTGTTGGCCGAATACAAGACCAAGCGTGGTGAAGAAGCCACGCGTGAGTTTGTTAACCATGTGGCTTCTGCCCTGTCCGTCATATTGCTGGTGATAAGCATACTAGGCGTGCTCGCCGCTCCGTGGGTCATCATGCTGACTGCGCCGGGCTTTGCGGCGACGCCGGACAAATTTGCATTAACCGTGGCGTTGCTGCACGTCACCTTTCCCTACATCCTGTTTATTTCCATGGCCTCGCTGGCAGGCGCTGTGCTTAATACCTACGGCAATTTCTCGGTACCTGCCTTCACGCCGACGCTGCTCAATGTCTCATTCATCATTGCATCCTTGTTTCTGGTGCCTTATTTCTATCCACCTGTTATGGCGCTGGCATGGGCGGTGGCTGTCGGCGGCGTGCTGCAACTGGCATATCAGGTGCCTTACCTGGCACGCATCGGCTTCAGGGTGAGATTCCGTATCGATTGGCACGATGAGGGAGTATGGCGCGTGGTCAAGCTCATGGCGCCGGCGATGTTCGGGGTTTCCATTGCGCAGATTTCACTGCTCATCAACACCATCTTTGCTTCCTACTTGGAGACCGGCAGCGTGTCATGGTTATATTATGCCGACCGCTTGATGGAGTTCCCCACCGGTGTATTGGGCGCGGCATTGGGGACTATCCTGTTGCCTAGTCTCTCCAAAAGCCATGCCGACAACCATCATGAGGAATATTCCAAACTAATGGACTGGGGTTTGCGCCTGACCTTGATGCTGGCACTGCCTGCGGCTGTAGCGCTGGCGGTGCTGGCGGTGCCCCTGGTCTGCGGCTTGTTCTATTACGGTGCTTTTACCGTGCACGACGTATGGATGACGCGACAGGCGCTGATGGCCTACAGTCTGGGGCTGCTGGGTCTGATCATGGTGAAAGTGCTGGCCCCCGGATTCTATGCACGGCAGAACATCAGGACGCCGGTCAAGATCGCCGTCGTTACCCTGTGTACCACGCAATTGATGAATCTGTTATTCGTGCCCACGCTACATCAAGCAGGCCTGGCACTCTCCATCGGCCTGGGCGCGTGCCTGAATGCAGGCTTGCTGTTCTATAATCTCCGCAAGAGCGGGATATTCCAGCCGCAACCGGGCTGGGGCATTTTTCTGCTGCGTATCCTGGCTGGGGTGTCGGTGATGGCGCTGGTATTGCATTTCGCCATGGTAAGCAATGAGCTCTGGTTCCATATCTCCTCGAGAACTCGCCTGCTTTATCTATTGGGGCTGGTGTTCGTGGGTGCGGCAAGCTACTTTGCCACACTATGGCTATTCGGCATTCGTGCGCGCGATTATTCCAAGCGCGTAATGAAATAAGCGCATAGTGAAATAGGAGCATAGTGAAATAGTGCAAATATTCCGTCATTTTCCCGAAGTCGCCGAATCTCCATGCGTGCTCGCTATCGGCAATTTCGACGGCCTGCATCTCGGTCATCAGGCCATTCTGCGCAGTCTGACGCAGCATTCGCATCCACTGATGTCTTGTGTGATGACCTTCGAACCGCATGCACGCGAGTTCTTCGCTCCGCAAAACGCGCCGGCACGGCTGACTTCATTGCGCGAGAAGCTGGAGATGTTCGAGGCGGCAGGCATAGACAAAGTGCATGTCTGCCATTTTGATGCTGCGTTTGCCGCCATCAGTGCACAAGATTTTATGACTCAGATTCTGCATCGCTCGCTGGCAGTCAGGCAGGTGATAGTGGGCAAGGATTTCTGTTTCGGCGCTAAACGCAGCGGTAGCCTTTATACCCTGCAGGAGGGTGGCGAAGAGTTGGGTTTTTCAGTAGAAGCGGTACCCAATGTGATGCTGGGTGATGTGCGCGTTTCCAGTACCGAAGTGCGCTCCGCACTGGGAATGGGTAATTTGCAACTCGCCCAGGCGCTGCTGGGGCGGCCCTACAGCATCAGCGGCCATATCGTGCACGGGGATCAATTGGGTCGCGAACTGGGTTATCCCACTGCCAATGTACAAATGCACCACGATAAGCCGCCGCTCACCGGCATCTATGCGGTAAAATTGGCGGGTGTGGATAATATGCCGTTGCCCGGAGTTGCCAGTTTGGGCGTGAGGCCTACGGTAAAGAACAACGGCAAACCTACTTTAGAAGTGCATCTGTTCGATTTTGACCGTGATATCTACGGCCAGCATGTGCAAGTGCAGTTTCTGAAAAAAATCCGTGAAGAGTTGAAGTTTCCCGATTTAGATGCGCTCAAGCGCGCCATGGCCGCCGACGAAAAGGCTGCCAGAGAATTTTTTGTGACTGACGAATAAATGACGCAACCATCCGACCCAAAACCAGACACCAAGGTTAATCTGCTTGATACACCTTTCCCCATGCGTGGCGATCTGCCCAAGCGCGAGCCTGCCTGGGTAAAGGGCTGGCAGGATACGCAGTTGTATCAGCGCATACGCAAGGCGCGCAAAGGTGCAAAGAAATTCATTCTGCACGATGGCCCGCCCTATGCCAACGGCGACATCCACATCGGCCACGCGGTCAACAAGATTCTAAAAGACATCATCGTCAAAGCCAAGACCCTGAGCGGGTTCGACGCGCCCTATGTGCCAGGCTGGGATTGCCACGGCCTGCCGATCGAATTGATGGTAGAAAAAACGCACGGCAAAGACATCGCCCCCGCCAAATTCCGCGAGCTGTGCCGTGCCTACGCCACCGAGCAGATAGAGCGGCAAAAAGCCGATTTCATTCGCCTGGGCGTGCTGGGCGATTGGGATCATCCCTACCTGACTATGGATTTCAAGACCGAAGCCGACATCATGCGCGCGCTCGGTGAGATATATAAAAACGGCTATCTGTATCAGGGCTCCAAGCCGGTGCACTGGTGTGTGGATTGCGGTTCGGCGCTGGCAGAAGCCGAGGTTGAGTACGAAGACAAGAATTCCCCTGCGATTGACGTCGGCTTCAAGGTGGCAGATAAGGACGCACTGGGTAAAGCATTTGGTGTAAAAGTCACGAGTGATGCTTTTGCGGTGATCTGGACCACTACGCCGTGGACGTTGCCTGCCAACCAAGCCGTGTGTGTGCATCCTGAATTCATCTACGATCTGGTACAGACCAGCAAAGGTGTACTGATCCTGGCGCATGACCTCGCCGAAACCACCTTGGCTCGCTATAACGAAAGCGGAACAACAACTCTGGTTTCCTGCAAGGGGGCTGATCTTGAGCATCTCAAATTGCAACACCCATTCTATGACCGCCAAGTGCCTGTAATCCTCGGCGACCACGTCACTACCGAGGCTGGTACCGGCCTGGTTCACACTGCACCAGCGCACGGCCTGGACGACTATGCGGTGGGCATGCGTTACGGCTTGCCGGTAGATAATCCGGTGGATGACCACGGCAAGTTCTTTGCACGGATTCCGCTGGTCGGCGGCATGAGTGTGTGGGATGCCAACAAGGTCGTCATCGAAACCCTGCAAGCCAGCGGCAATTTGATGGCTTCTGCACGCTTGAACCACAGTTACCCGCATTGCTGGCGTCACAAGACGCCGGTGATTTTCCGCGCCACGCACCAATGGTTCATCGGCATGAACCAGCAAGGCAAATCCGGTACGACCTTGCGCGAATCTGCCAACAAAGCGGTAGCCGATACAGAATTTTTCCCTGCATGGGGCAGGGCGCGTCTGGAAGCGATGATCAAGAACCGTCCCGATTGGTGTGTGTCGCGCCAACGTAACTGGGGCGTACCGATGCCGTTGTTCGTGCACAAGGAAACCGGCGAGCTGCACCCGCAGACCATGGATTTGCTGGAAAAGGTCTGTCTGCAAGTCGAGCAACAAGGGATAGAGGCATGGTTCAGTCTGGACGCCGAAACCTTCCTGGGTGCAGATGCCAAAACCTATAAAAAAGTCACGGATACATTGGACGTGTGGTTCGATTCCGGCGTGACCCATGCTTCAGTTCTTAAACGCAGGCCTGATCTGCAATACCCTGCAGACCTGTATCTGGAAGGCTCAGACCAGCACCGCGGCTGGTTCCAGTCATCGTTGCTGACGGGTTGCGCCATTGATGGTCGTGCGCCATACAAGGCTTTGCTGACGCATGGTTTCGTAGTGGATGGCAGCGGTAAAAAGATGAGCAAATCCACCGGCAACGTCGTCGCCCCGCAAAAAGTGATGGAGCAATACGGCGCCGACATTCTGCGTCTGTGGGTGGCTTCTACCGACTACTCCGGCGAATTGACCATATCTGACGAGATTCTAAAGCGCGTGGTCGAAAGTTACCGGCGCATCCGCAACACCACGCGATTCCTGTTGGCTAATCTCGCCGACTTCGATGCGCAAAAAGACTTGCTGCCGGCTTCTGAATGGCTGGAGATAGACCAATATGCCATCGCGCTCACGCAGAAATTACAGGATGCGGTGCTGGCGGATTACGACCGCTACGAATTCCATCTGGCGATGCAGAAATTCGTCGCTTTCTGTTCGGAAGACCTGGGCGGTTTCTATCTGGATATTCTCAAAGACAGGCTCTACACCACTGCTGCAAACTCCAAGCCGCGCCGTGCTGCGCAAAGTGCGCTGTATCACATCACGCAAACACTGACACGGCTGATCGCGCCGGTGCTGAGTTTTACCGCCAACGAGATCTGGCAGACTGTGGAACCTAGCACGGACGTCAGCGTATTCGAACAGCTTTGGTACACGTTGCCGGATAGCGGCATGACTGAGTCATTGATGAATGACTGGCAGGATGTGCGTAATGTGCGTGACCTTGCTAACAAGCGTATCGAGGAGCAACGTGCGCAGAGCTTGCTGGGTTCCGGATTGCAGGCCGAGTTGGATATCGTCGCTTCTGGGCCGGTCTATAATGCATTGAATCGGCTTGGAGATGACCTAAAATTCGTGTTCATCACTTCGCGGGTTTCCGTCCTGCAAGGCGAAGGTGCCCCGATTAGTCTGAACGCCACTCCCAGCACTCACACCAAATGCGAACGCTGCTGGCACTACCGTGCCGATGTCGGTGCAAACCAGGCACACCCGACTATCTGTGCGCGCTGCGTCAGCAATCTGTATGGTGCAGGCGAGCCGCGCCAATTCGCATGAACATGTTCGATAAAAGCTTGCGTTCCTGGTTGCTCATCAGTGCCGTGGTGATCACACTGGATATCGTCACCAAGCAGTGGATTCAGTCGGTACTCACTTACGGCGAGCACTTAACCGTGGCGCCGTTCTTTGATCTGGTACTGTTCTATAACAATGGCGCGGCATTCAGTTTTCTGGCAGATGCCGGTGGCTGGCAGACCTTTATGTTCAGCGCTTTTGCATTGTTCGCTTCCGGCTTGTTGCTGTATCTGTTGCGCAAGCATGCCAAAGAGCCGCTGTTCTGTTTCGCGCTGAGCCTGATTCTGGGCGGAGCGCTGGGCAATTTGTGGGATAGGCTCAGACTGGGGCATGTGGTGGACTTTTTGTACTTTCACTATCAGCAGCACGGATTCCCCGCGTTCAATGTTGCGGATTCGGCCATCAGCGTAGGCGTGATGATTTTGCTGTGGGATAGTTTGAATAAACCTGAGAATTAATTGATGAAAGATTTGAAATAATGAAATGCGGTATCGTCGGCCTGCCTAACGTAGGCAAATCCACCCTGTTCAATGCCATCACCAAGGCGGGCATCGCGGCGGAGAACTACCCCTTTTGCACCATAGAGCCCAACATCGGCATCGTGGAAGTTCCGGATCCGCGCCTGCAACCGCTCATAGATATCGTCAATCCGCAAAAAGTGCAGCCCGCCATTGTGGAGTTCGTGGATATCGCAGGTCTGGTAGCGGGTGCATCCAAAGGTGAAGGTCTGGGCAACAAGTTCCTCGCTAACATCCGCGAGACAGACGCCATCGCTCACGTAGTGCGCTGCTTTGAAGATGGCAACGTGGTCCACGTGGCAGGCAAGGTTGACCCGCTCTCCGACGTGGAAACGATTAATACCGAGTTAGCGCTTGCTGACATGGAGACCGTGGAGAAGACGCTGGCGAGAGAAAGTAAAAAAGCCAAATCCGGCGATAAAGAAGCAATTGCTCTTTGTACGTTGCTGGAAAAAGTGCAAAAACATCTGGATCAAGGCCAACCGGTCAGAACCATGCGCCCGAGCAAAGAAGACATGTTGCTGCTCAAGCCGCTATGCCTGATCACCGTCAAGCCTTCCATGTACCTGGCAAATGTGAACGACGACGGCTTCAGCAACAACCCGCTACTGGCACGCGTGGAAGAGCTCGGCAAAAAGGAACATGCGCCGGTAGTCGCTATCTGCGCCAAGATGGAAGCGGAAATATCCGATCTGGATGATGAAGATAAAACCCTGTTTCTGTCGGAAATGGGGCTGGAAGAGCCGGGGCTGAACCGCGTGGTACGCGCCGCTTATGAGCTATTAGGGCTGCAGACTTACTTCACTGCAGGCGTAAAGGAAGTCCGTGCCTGGACTATACACAAAGGCGACACTGCCCCGCAGGCTGCAGGCGTCATCCATACCGATTTTGAAAAGGGCTTTATTCGTGCCGAGGTCATCAACTATGCCGACTTCGTCGCGCTAAAAGGCGAGCAAGGCGCGAAAGAGGCAGGGAAGATGAGGCTGGAAGGCAAAGAGTATGTGGTCAACGATGGCGATGTGATGCACTTTAGGTTCAACGTTTGAGAACAATAAGCAAATGAAAGGGAAAGTGATGAGGCTCTATTCAATATTGATAATGACGATTTTCATGGCGGGCTGTGCGGCTGCTCCCGCTGCACGGATTCGTTATTCCCATCCAACTGCCGGCTATGAACAATTTACCGATCTCAGCTATAAATGCAGCGAATTTGCGAAGAGGGTGATATCCAAAGCACAGGTGAATTCCTACGGCGAATTTGCTCCAGAAGTGTCAGAAGTAGATTGCAAGCAATTTAACGCCTGCATGGTGAAACGAGGCTTTATCAGATCGCCGGATGGCGAATTCCTGACGCCTAAGGGGTTGCCGCTAAATTGTAAATAACAAGTGGTCTTTCTTTGACAAGCAGGGGTCAAATCAATAGAATTGCGCCTCCTTGAATTTAAGGTACAAAAGTTTCGGTGATGTAGCTCAGCTGGTTAGAGCGATGGATTCATAATCCATAGGTCGAGGGTTCAAGTCCCCCCATCACCACCAAAAAGAACGGCCTCCAGCAATGGAGGCCGTTCTTATTTCTGCAGAATGATGTAGCCTACCGATGCAAAATAAATTCCAGCACGAATTTGCTGCCGACGTAAGCCAGCAACAACACCACAAACCCCGACAAAGTCCAACGTATCGCCACCTTTCCCCGCCAGCCGTGTTTGTTGTGGCCGTAGAGTAATGCACCGAAGATAAGCCAGGAGATGATGGTGAAAACGGTTTTGTGGTTGAACACAAACACACGATGGTAAAGCTGTTCATCGAAAGCGATGCCGCTCAATAACGTCAACGTCAGCAGTACGAAACCCAGAGTGATGATCTGGAACAGCAGTTTTTCCATGGTCATCAATGGCGGGAAACTGGGGATGTTGAGCATGCTGGGTTTACGGTGCAGGGTGCGCTCTGCTGCAGCCATGAGCAGGGCATGCAGGGCAGCGAAAGTAAGCAGGCTGTAGGCGGCGAATGCGATGGTAAGGTGCACTTTGAACAGCGGGTCGCTGGAATAGGTGAGCATGTGCTGCTCCGGGAACATCCATTGCAGCGCGACGCATAGCGCGGCGATGGGCAATATGAAGGCTTGCAGGTTTTGCAGTTGGTGGCGCAGGTTGGTGACTACATAGATGAGCGCAGTGAGCCAGAAGATGGCCGAAACAGCGTTAGTGAGTCCCAGGTTCAAGCCGCCTGCGCTGAATAGGGACTCATACAGCAAATAGCCATGCAGCAGCAATGCGGCGGGCAACAGGATCTGCGTCCAGGTAGTCGCCGCTTTGCGTTGCCAGAAATGCGTGGCAACGGCTAAATAAAAAACAATCGCCAGAATATATAGTAGAGAGTGCATCAACTTAATTCGGTTAAAATGTGCAGGAAATGACTATATCACGACCCCCAACATTTAATTAAGCCTTCCAGTTATGTTAGCCACCATGTTAGAACCCCTATGTTAGAAAACCTTTCCGGCCGTTTCCAGCAGATCGTCAAGACGCTACGCGGCCAAGCAAGATTGACCGAAGACAACATCCAGGAGGCGATGCGCGAGGTGCGTATGGCGTTGCTGGAGGCCGACGTTGCACTGCCAGTGGTGAAAGATTTCATCGCGCAGGTGAAAGAGCGCGCCATCGGCCGCGAGGTGATGCAGAACCTGAACCCTGGCCAAGCCTTGATCCAGGTGGTGCATGAAGAACTGACCAAGTTGATGGGCGAGCACAATGTGGGGTTGAATCTGGCCGCGGTGCCGCCGGCTATTATTTTAATGGCAGGGTTGCAGGGTTCCGGTAAGACCACCAGTACTGCCAAGCTGGCAAGATTATTGAAGGCTGATAAAAAGAAGGTACTGCTGGTGAGTGCCGATGTGTACCGGCCGGCAGCGATCGAGCAATTAAGAGTGTTGGCAGGGCAGGTCGAGGTCGACTTCTTCGATTCACAAGCCAGCCAGAAGCCGCAGGATATCGTCACCGCCGCGCTGGATTTCGCACGTCGCCATTTCCATGATGTGCTGATCGTGGATACTGCGGGTCGCCTGGCGATCGACGAGGCGATGATGGAGGAGATCAGGCAAATCCATAGTCTGTTGAAACCGGTCGAGACCTTGTTCGTGGTGGATGCCATGCAGGGACAGGATGCGGTGAATACCGCACGTGCGTTTGCCGAGACCCTGCCATTGACGGGGATCATACTCACCAAGCTGGATGGCGATGCGCGCGGTGGCGCAGCGCTTTCGGTGCGTCAGGTGACCGGGCAGCCGATAAAGTTTGTGGGTGTGAGCGAAAAGGTGGATGGCCTGGAGCCTTTCCACCCTGAGCGCATGGCCTCGCGCGTGTTGGGCATGGGCGATGTGCTGTCGTTGATCGAACAGGCACAAAAGAACGTTGACATGGATGAGGCCAAAAAACTTGCCGACAAGATGAAGTCCGGCAAAAATTTCGACCTCAATGATTTCCAGGCACAGATGCAACAGATGAGCAATATGGGGGGCATGGGTGCGCTGATGGATAAACTGCCGGCGAATATGGCGCAGATGGCAGGCAAGGTTGACCCAGCCGCCGGAGACAAAGCCGTGCGTCGCATCGTGGGCATCATCAACGCCATGACGCCGCTGGAACGCACCAAGCCGGAACTGATCAAGGCATCGCGCAAGCGCCGTATCGCGATGGGCTCCGGGGTGCAGGTGCAAGAGGTGAATCGCCTGCTTAACCAGTTTGAAGAAACACAGAAAATGATGAAGATGTTCGCCAAGGGTGGGATGGCGAAGATGATGCGGATGATGCAAGGCAGATTCCCCGGCAGATAAAACCCAATCTTCGTCGCCATGCGTTGTTGCGAACTAAAAAATCGCTCCTTACATATAGGGCATATGCCGCGTCGCGATTTTCCAGCTCGCGCCTAGCCTGGCTTAGAAGCTTGGATTTTAAAGGTGGTAGTGAAGGTTTTGAATTGACGCGTTAGCCTAATTCCGGGATAATCGCGCCTCTTTTCGGGGTGTTAGCTCAGCTGGTAGAGCAGCGGACTTTTAATCCGTTTGTCGTGGGTTCGATCCCCGCACACCCTACCAAATAAAGATGCGGCTTAGGATTAAACTCCTAGGCCGTTTTTATTTTTACTGCCAGGCTTTTATTGCGGGGTGCGCAGCACGTATCCGTATTGCTGTTGGTAATACGTTGTTTGCGGAGAGTCTGTCGCTTGCTGGTAATACAACGGCGTGGCCTGAGCGTAAACCTTTTCCGGTTGCACATAAACCGTGTCCGGTTGCACATAAGTCGCTCTCTGTTCCGATGCTCCCTGATTGCGTCCGATCTCGTAGAGCGCAACGCCGCCCACCGCTACCGGCACGATCCACCATCCCATCCCCAGCGTAAACCATGGCTCGGCATGTGCCCTGGCGCAAATCGGAGCAGTGGCCAGTGTGGCTAACAACGGTAACAGCACTATTTTTCTCAGTATCGTCTTCATCACACGAGCCCCTGTCGAATAATTATTTCAGATATTAATTGTTATTTGCAGTTTTGTAACTAGTTGCCATTTTCATCTATGTGCTGGCGGGTGTCTGCGGGAATATATATAGTGTGTGGGTCATACCGGTTTAAACTTTCAGTTACCTGGAGATGATCGATGAAACCCAAAACGCGCCTCAGCCTTTATTACCTGGCAACCTATCTGTTCGTTACCGGCGTTGGTCTGCTGTTCGCACCGCAATTCTCGCTCAAGCTTTTATTTTCCACCGGGCATTACGACAATACGTTTGTGGAATTCACCGGCGCTTTCATGATCGCGATCAGCATCCTGGTATCGCAAATCATACGTCATAGCATCACGGTGCTGTACCCGACCACTCTGGTGGTGCGTACATTTTTCATTGTGGTGATCGTGGCGCTTTATATGCAGATGCACGATCCATTATTTCTCGTTGTTCTCGCAGTGGTCAGTCTCGGGGTTTTGCTGACGGGCGTTGCTTTTATCGCGGAACGAAACGCCTCCTGATACCCGCCGCAGCTCTTTCCTGATGAAATTCTCGAAATGACGGCACCTCATTGTCATTAAACTGTCATATAAAAGTCATCATAAGTTAACATTAACGTCATAAATTACTCATCATCAAAACAGAGTAATCAAGGAGTGAGTTAATGTCTGCAAATATACTGGTGGTTGAAGATGAACCAGCGATTCAGGAATTACTGACCTTAAACCTGCAACAGGCAGGGTATCAGCCGCTACGCGCCATGAGCGTGGAGCAGGCGCAACAGTTGATGCGTGAAACCATACCGGATCTGATCATCCTGGACTGGATGTTGCCGGGAATGAGCGGTATCGAATTCGCCCGCAGATTAAAGGGTGACACCGCGACCAAAACCATTCCTATCATCATGCTCACCGCAAAAGGTGCGGAGTCAGACAAAGTGCGTGGTCTGGAAGTAGGGGCAGATGACTATGTGACCAAGCCTTTCAGTCCGCGCGAATTGCTGGCGCGGGTAAAGGCAGTGCTGCGCCGTCGTGCGCCGCAAATGACCGATGACCCGATCGAGATCAGCGGTTTGCGCGTTGACCCTTTGACGCACCGTGTCACAGGCAACGGTTCGGCGATCGATCTGGGGCCTACAGAGTTTCGCTTACTGCACTATTTCATGACCAACCCGGAACGTGTGCATTCCCGCTCCAACGTGCTGGATAAAGTTTGGGGCACCGGCGTCTATGTGGAAGACCGCACCGTGGATGTGCATATCCGCCGTCTGCGCAAGGCGCTGGAGACCAGCGGCCACCATGATCTGATTCAGACCGTGCGTGGTTCCGGCTACCGTTTTTCTGCAAATTAAGCCTCTGCGAATTAAACTGGTTTTTATCGAATCTTTTATACGATAATACGCGCACCAATTTCTCTACTGATCATTTATGCAAGATTTTTGGTGGCGCACATTAGGGTCGTTCGTTCCCCTGGCCCTGTTTTCACTGCTCATATGGCCTGTGGTCGGCGGCAGGAATGCGCTTATATTGCTGCTGATATGGGTGGTAGCGCAACTACTGACCCATCTATACAACCTGCGTAAACTCCTGCGCTGGGTAAAAAATCCTGAATTACAAAGCATCCCCGACGGCAGTGGTGTGTGGGAGGATGTGTACGCCAGCCTGTATCAAGTGCTGCGCCAGCATAATCGCAGTGAGACCCAACTGACGTCGGCACTGGAGCGTTTACAACAAGCCGCCAGCGCACTGCCGGACGGTCTGGTGGTACTCAATAACGCCGATCAGATCGAATGGTGCAACCGCACAGCAGAGTTGCAATTGGGGCTGGATAGCGCACATGACAGCGGCCAGCCTATTTCATACTTGGTGCGGCAGACCGACTTTGTGGCCTACCTGAGCGCGCATAACTATTCTGAGCCGCTCAAGATGCGCAGCTCACGTAACCCTGAAATCTTGCTGGAATTGCAACTGGTGCCGTTCGGCGAAAACCAGAAATTACTGAATTGCCGCGACATCACCCATCTGGAAAAAATGGAAACCATGCGCCGCGACTTCATCGCCGACGTGTCGCATGAGTTGCGTACTCCATTGACTGTGGTCGTAGGCTTTCTGGAGACATTGCGCGACATCCAGGGCGCGGTGCCCGAGAACCTGCGTCATTATTTCGACCTGATGGAACAGCAAGCCGGACGCATGCGACGCCTGGTGGAAGACTTGCTCACCCTTTCCCAGCTTGAGAGCAGCCATGGCCTGGGGCAAGAACTGGTGGTGGATGTGCCGTCCATGATCAACGGTTTGCTGCAAGAAGCGCACGGCCTGAGCAACGGAAAACACAACATCGTGACCGGCGATGTAGATTTGCAACTGGGCTTGTACGGCAACCTGGAAGAACTGAGCAGCGCATTCAGCAACCTTATCACCAACGCCATACGCTACACACCGGAAGGCGGCGATATCTTCATCCATTGGGGGCTACGCAACGGCGAAGCCGTCTTTGCGGTACAAGATACCGGCCTGGGCATAGACGCCCAGCACATCCCCCGCCTGACAGAACGTTTTTACCGCGTAGACCGCAGCAGATCCCGCGCCACCGGTGGCACCGGCCTGGGCCTATCCATCGTCAAACACATCCTCACCCGACATCAAGGCAAACTGGAGATCGTGAGCGAACTAGGCAAAGGCAGTACCTTTAGCGCTGTTTTTCCTGCCGCGCGAGTTAAGGTCGCTATGCCGGAATTGATGAGTATGGTGAAACAGGTTTGAGAGCGAGGTCATCATAAAGTTTTCTGAAAGTATTTAAAT